>Ga0209270_1000135_pt1 | contig 190337 bp, 156 predicted proteins | sample MTBAKSrepl1MetaG_FD_187456 | JGI IMG/M metagenome (GOLD analysis project Ga0209270, IMG submission 187456) | Enrichment culture microbial communities from Arthur Kill intertidal strait, New Jersey, USA, that are MTBE-degrading - MTBE-AKS1... | ecosystem: Environmental > Aquatic > Marine >... | reverse complement strand
CTAAGGTCACTGTTCAAATACTCCATTACTACTTTGTACTTGAACTCATCCGTGAAACGATTTACTTTTGTCTTCATAATACGTCTTTAAGTTTACTTTTTTTGTAAACCTATTTCAGGACGAGACACTCCCCACTCAACCACATAACCACTCAACCACTCAACCACTCAACCACTTATCCACTCAACCACTCATCCACTAATCCTCATCTACTCAATCTCACTATGATATTCCTGTAAAGATTTCACCGCATACTTTCCATTCTGTCTTTCTTTAATACCCCTCGTTGCAGCAAAGGCTGCTGCAGTGGTAGTTATGTAGGGAATACCATATTTAATTGCATTCTTGCGAATATAGGAATCATCATATTCACTCATTTTTCCGGCAGGGGTATTAATAACCAGGTCAATCTCCTTGTTTTTGATCGCATCCACAATATTCGGGCGACCTTCATATATTTTATTTATAGTTTGGGAAGGTATTCCATGCTGTTCCAGAAAATTCTTTGTCCCTCCAGTGGCCAGAATTCTAAATCCCATGTCAATGAAATTCTGCGCTGTTTGTACTATCCTGTGCTTGTCTCTGTCTGCAATAGTGATCAACACTGTTCCACCGACAGGCAGACTGACTTTCGTGGCTTCCTGTGATTTAAAAAAGGCAAGTCCGAAAGAGTCTGCAAGACCAAGCACTTCACCGGTAGATCTCATTTCAGGTCCTAATACCGGATCAACATTTGGAAACATATTAAACGGGAAAACAGCCTCCTTAACTCCGTAATGCTTAAATTTCTGATTTTTAAGGTTAAATTCCATTAACGATTTTCCAAGTACGATCTGTGTGGCGATCTTAGCCATGGAGATGTTACAGACTTTTGAAACCAGTGGTACTGTTCGTGATGCCCTGGGATTAGCTTCCAGGATATATACAACATCTTCATATATTGCATATTGAATATTCATCAGCCCCACCACTTTAAGTTCCATCGCAATTCTCCTGGTAAAATCGTAAATAGTTTTCAGATGTTGTTTCTCAATAATTACGGGTGGAATAACGCATGCAGAATCACCGGAGTGAATACCGGCATATTCTATATGCTGCATAACTGCAGGGACAAAGGCTTCTTTTCCGTCTGCCATGGCATCAGCTTCAGCTTCAATTGCATCCTCAAGGAATTTATCAATCAGCAAAGGGCGGTCAGGGGATACATCAACTGCCAGTGCTACATATTGCATCAGCATATCTTCATCCATAATGATCTTCATTCCTCTGCCTCCAAGAACATAGGAGGGACGTACCATTAAAGGATAGCCAATACGGGAAGCTATTTCCATGGCTTCCTCTGATGTACTTGCCATACCCGATTCAGGCTGAGGGATACCCAGTTTCTCCATGAGATGTCTGAAATGATCCCTGTCTTCAGCAAGATCAATGGTTTCCGGACTTGTACCCAGTATCTTTACACCATTCTCTGCCAGTTCATTAGCGATATTAAGAGGTGTCTGTCCTCCAAACTGAACAATTACACCTTCCGGTTTTTCCTTCTCATAAATGCTCAGTACATCTTCAACAGTTAGAGGTTCAAAATACAGCTTGTCAGATGTGTCAAAATCAGTAGAAACAGTTTCCGGGTTACAATTCACCATTATAGATTCATAACCAGCTTCTTTTATAGCAAAGGCAGCGTGTACACAGCAATAATCAAATTCAATACCTTGCCCGATACGATTGGGGCCTCCTCCCAGTACCATGATCTTTTTCCTGTTGCTAACAGGTACCTTGTCTGATGCATTATAGGTAGAAAAGTAATAAGCAGCATTTTCAACACCGCTGACAGGTACAGGTTCCCATGCTTCCTTCACTCCAAGGGAAATGCGTTTATCACGGATATTCTTTTCCGGCACTTCAAGTAGTTTTGCCAGGTATTTATCGGAAAAGCCATCCTTTTTAGCCTGGATCAATAATTCGTCAGGAACTGGTTTACCTTTATATGTAAGAATTTTCTCCTCCAGTTCCACCAGCTCTTTCATCTGGCTGATAAAATATGGTTTTATGTATGTTTTCTCGTAAAGCTGTTGAATATCAGCTCCTTTCCGCAAAGCCTCATACATTATATACTGTCTTTCGCTGGAAGGATCTTTCAACATACCCATAAGTTCTTCCAGTGATTTTTTATTGAAATCTTTGGCAAAACCAAGTCCGTAGCGCCCAGTTTCCAGCGAGCGTATAGCCTTCTGCAGCGCTTCTTTATAGGTTTTCCCAATGCTCATCACCTCTCCAACTGCCTGCATCTGAGTGCCAAGCTTATCTTCCAGTCCATCAAATTTCTCAAATGCCCATTTTGCAAATTTTACTACAACATAATCTCCTGAGGGAGTATATTTATCGAGTGTTCCTTCACGCCAGTAGGGAAGTTCATCCAGAGTAAGACCACCAGCCAGCAGCGATGAAACAAAGGCAATAGGAAAACCTGTTGCTTTTGAGGCAAGAGCTGATGAACGAGAGGTACGTGGATTAATTTCAATAACTACTATCCTTCCCGTTTTGGGATCCACAGCAAACTGAATATTTGTTCCACCGATCACCCCGATAGCTTCAACGATACGATAGGAATATTCCTGTAAGACCTTCTGAAGTGCGGGATCAATGGTAAGCATTGGGGCTGTACAAAAAGAATCACCGGTGTGTACACCTATTGCATCAACATTTTCAATAAAACAAACGGTTATCATCTGGTTTCTTGAGTCCCTCACTACTTCGAGTTCAAGTTCCTCCCATCCGAGAACAGATTCTTCCACAAGTACCTGGTTAACCATACTGGCTGCCAGTCCTCTTGCGGCAATTAATCTTAATTCTTCAATATTATAAACAAGGCCACCACCTGTTCCTCCCATAGTATAGGCAGGACGTATTACTACCGGGTATCCGAGTTCTTCAGCCACCTTTTCTGCATCCTCCACGGTATTAACCGCTTTGCTTTCAGGCATATCAATACCAAGAGCAGTCATTGTTTCCTTAAATGCTGTACGGTCCTCCCCTCTCTCGATAGCATCAATATTCACGCCTATAACTTCCACGTTATATTCCTTTAAAACACCACTTTTTGCAAGCTGTGAAGACAGGTTTAACCCGGTTTGTCCGCCAAGATTAGGAAGAAGAGCATCCGGCCTTTCCTTTTTAATGATCTCCGTCAGTGCATATTCATTAAGTGGTTCAATGTATGTATAATCTGCCATTCCGGGATCCGTCATTATAGTGGCAGGATTTGAATTGACCAGCACAATTTCATATCCAAGTGAACGAAGTGCTTTACAGGCTTGTGTTCCCGAATAATCAAACTCACAAGCCTGACCAATAATGATGGGCCCCGATCCAATGATCAATACCTTATGAATATCTTCCCTTTTAGGCATAATAATGTTTTACTTTTTAGATGAAATAAAATGATTTATATGAGGCTGTCTCATACATATTTTTTTACCACAAAGGACTCAAAGTATGCACGAAGGACACTAAGCATAAATTATTGATTTATAATTCTTTGTGTTCTTTGCGATGTCCTTTGTGTGCTTTGTGGTTAAACATATTTTGACTTATGAGACAGCCTCATGTAACTTTGAAAACGGATGCAATATTATAAAAAATTCCCTTTTAACTTTACCTTCATTTCACCAGGAAATTCAGCAGTTTCCTATCACCAATATATCCTTCCAGCCGGTCCCCCGGCTTAACATTCCCAACACCTTCAGGAGTACCGGTAAAGATAAGATCACCGGTTTTCAATGTCATAAACCGGGATACATAGGAAATAATATCTTCAAAGGAAAAGATAAGGTCGCTGGTATTCCCTGCCTGAACTGTTTTCCCGTTAAGATCAAGCCAGAAGTCCAGGTTATGAATATCGTGAAATTCGGTTACCGGAAGAAACTTACTTACCGGGGCGGAATAATCAAATCCTTTGGATATCTCCCATGGAAGACCTTTTTTCCTGCATTCTGACTGGATATCCCTTGCAGTAAAATCCACTCCAAGAGCTATTTCGGAGAAATACCGGGCGGCAAACTCTTTGGGGATAGACTTTCCCAGCCTGTTGATCTTTAGCACAATCTCTATCTCATGATGTATAGTGGATGAGAAATCCGGATAAAAAAAAGGCCTGTTCCTGATCACAAGAGCAGAATCAGGTTTCATGAAATATACCGGTTTTTCAGGTATTGAATTTCCCAGTTCCTTTGCATGATTTGAATAATTCATGCCTATGCAGATAATCTTCATAAAGCTGTTATTTACCGAATGTCCTTAGTTTAATTGCTGTAAGTACTTTTTTTGTATATAACGGGAAGTCGCTGTTTTGCATCCATGAATAATAGGCAGTATCCTTTTTAAAAACTTCTTCCACTAATTGTCCTTTGTATTTCCCGAAATTAAAGACTTCCCTGTCTTCCTCATTATAAATTATACGTCCTGCAAAATCAGCAGTCCTTGTATGAGCAGAAAAATCAGCCAGTACTGCCATATCATTTTCCAATTCAGGGTACCTGTCCAGCTGTGCTTTCAGTACTTCATAGGTAGCGCGTGTATCAGCCTCAGCACTATGTGCATCAGTGAGATCTTTATTGCAATAGAACTTATATGCTGCTGCCAGGGTTCGTTGTTCCATCTTATGAAAGATAACCTGGACATCAATAAATTTTTTTCTTTTCAAATCAACATCCACGCCGGCACGAAGAAATTCTTCTGCAAGAAGGGGAATATCAAATTTATTGGAATTATACCCTGCCAGGTCACAACCTTCAATTTCCCTGGCAAGAGTTTTTGCAATAGATGTGAATGCAGGGGCATCCTTCACATCCTCATCACTTATGCCATGTATTTCAGTTGCTTGCGGTGGAATAGGCATTTCAGGATTAATCAGCAGAGTTTTACTTTTCTCCTTCCCCTGTAAATCAATTTTCAGATATGATAATTCCACAATACGGTCTTTGGAAATATCAGTTCCTGTAGTTTCAAGATCAAAAAATATCAAAGGATTTTTAAGGTTTAACTCCATTAAGCTTGTCCTTTCTACGCATTTATCATCATTGGCATAAGCAGCATAAGGATATCCTCGTTCTCATTTTCCGTTTCCGCAGGAAGGATCAGTCCGGCTCTTGAAGGATCGGACATCTCAATAATAATTTCCTTTGATGAAATATTCGCCAGAATCTCAATTAGAAATACAGATTTGAACCCTATTTCAAGATCATCTCCTTCATATTGCGCATTTAATCTTTCATAAGCTGAAATAGAAAAATCAATATCCTGGGCTGATATGGTAACCTGGTTTCCTTTGATCTGCAGCTTTATCAGGTTACTTGCCTGGTTGGAGAAGACAGATACTCTTTTCAGACTATTATATAAATCCTGCCTGTTTATGGTTAATTTATTGGGATTCTCGATAGGTATTACAGAATTGTAACTGGGGTAATTACCTTCAACAAGCCGGCATACAAGCTTATGATCTGACAGGGTAAACGAAGCATTTTTTTCGTCCAGCTCGATTTTCACCATATTACTTTCCCTTGAAAGAATGTTTTTCAGCAGGGATGCTGGTTTTTTAGGAAGAATAAACGCAGCAGCGGATTCTGCTTTCCCGTCTGTTCTTTTATAACGCACCAGCTTATGTGCATCTGAAGCAACAAAAGTTATATCATCTGGTGAAAGTTCAATAAACACACCATTCATTACAGGCCGGAGTTCATCATCAGCAGTGGCAAAAAGTGTTTTGTTTATACCACTGAACAGCAACTCTCCGTCGACCTCAGTACTTATTTTTTTATCTTCCTTTATCACCGGCATAAGCGGGTATTCATCGCCATTCTGACCGGATAGTGTAAACTGTCCGTTCTCTGAATTTATTACAATACTGAGATTGTCGGTATTTATTTCAAACGTCAGAGGTTGTTCCGGGAATTCTTTCAGTGTATCGGAAAGTAATTTTGCCGGGATGGCGATCTTCCCTGATTTACTTGTGTTTTCAAGGTTTATCTTCGTGACCAGTGTTGATTCAAGATCTGAAGCAGTGATCTCTAATTGTTTCTCTTCCAATGCAAAAAGAAAATTATCCAGGATCGGTAATGTATTTTTTGCGCTTATTACCCTGCCTATGGATTGCAAATGTGATAATAGTTCTGTGCTTGATACTACGAATTTCATTATAATATAAATTTTAGTTTCATTATTCCATCTCCAATAATACAAAAAAAACACGGATATGTATCCTTAAAATATAATTTAATTCACAATAAAATCCCCTCTTTCCTTTCCCCATAAATCAGCAAGAACATGCTTGCCGGTCATAATTTCATTGCTGTCGTTCTTCCGTATGTAAATATACTTGCCATTCCGCAGGTCATCTGTGCAAACCGGGAATATCTCTAACTTAACTGATACATCTTCCCTTCCTTTAATGATGATCTGCATTTCCGGCAAAACGTTCAGAATAGAATCATTTGTACTTTTTTCTGAAATAAATCCTTCAAAATATATTTGCATAAAATAACTCATAAACATACGGAGTTTTTCTTTATCTACTCTTTCCCCATAGTAAAAAAATTTATCAACAGGATCATAAACAACAAGGGAATCATCAGAGTTTATCAGGCTAAAATCTTTATCAGGAAATCCGGGATAATGAACATTGATCTCTGATATTTCCCCTGGTTTCATTGATAAAAGCAAACGATCTCTCCATGAGAACTGATCATCGCTGATGACATCAGATATCTTTACATCGGGAAAACCGGGAATCTCAGTTATATATGATCGTTCCTCCCCTTTCTTCTGCAAAAGTTCCATTCCGTTTATGTTAAAAAAAAGTATTACTTTTTCCCGGTTCTTTTCATGTATATGTATTGAAATATAATTCTTATTATCCTGTAAAAGCCTTTTGTCTGCAATACCTTTTATCCTCATCCTGTTAAAGACAAATAAAAAATTATTCACTGCAACCGGATCGGCGGGTAATGAATCATTTAGTTCCCATGTTCCATCCTGACGGGCAAGAACGACAGTCTGCTGTCCCCTGATCTCTATCTGACTTACCTGCATTGTATCCCGGACTGCAAAATATTTCCCTGCACCTCGTAAAGTAGAATGGCTGTCATACCTGAATATTAAAAACAGGCACAGGGAAAGCAGAACAATAATAATAACAGCATAATATTTTTTCTTCATGATTTCCTTTAATGGTATTTTCATTATACGTGCAAAATAGAGCCTTTTACTACTTCATGGCTCAAAATTGAGTTCACCCCGAAAAATCGAAATTACGATTTTCAACACTTACCCCCCATCCCCCTAAAGGGGGAGAGCCTGTAAATCAACGACTTGCAAAAGTCCCCCTCTTTGCTCCGCCATAGCTTCCCGAAGGCGAGTGGGGGATTCCAGCCTGCCGGCTGGCAGGTAGGGGGATTGAAATTAACGATCAAAATTAATGCTTTTTAAGCCATATTTTCTTTTCCTGATATAAGAAAATGCAACGGCAAAAGCCAGGATGACCAGGCAGGGGAATAAAATGTTCATCAATTTCCATTTCAGTTTCAGGGAAGATGTTTTTATCATAGCTCTATTCAGTAATCGTAATTTAAACTCCCTTTTTCTCAATGAAATAAGTCCCTGATCATCGGTCATGTAGTTTATCAGATTCATTATAAACTCCTTATTTCCAAAGGTTTGCCTTGTATCAGGATCATACCCCAGGAGTTCCGGTATCGCTTCTCCTCCTGCCATCCTGATATCATTTCTTAACAGGTCACCATCACCTGCAATAAATATCCGGGCCGGGAGGCTTTTTTTAATTATTTCAATATCTGCAGGAGTTACTCCCTGAGGCACACCGTAATTTGTATAAAATGATCCGAAAGTTCCTTCAGCAAGCAGGGCAACAGGGAGCCTTGAGTTGTTAAATACTCTGCTTTGAGGCATCTGTGTAATTTCATCTATGGAAACATATACAGGATTATTAATTTTTGCAGATGTATCGGAAGTCGCGAGCAAAACTGATCTTTGAACACCCGGCAACATAGCTGATGTTGTATCTATTGCAGAAACATATCTGCCAAGGATATAATTCAATCCTTTAGTGATAACATGATCGGAGCGGGCAGTGAAAAGAGGGTAATACCACCAGGGCATCAGGCTGATCTTCGGATTCAGTCCATTAACAGAGGATTCCACTTTTAAATAACTGCACTGGGTATCTTTTAACAGGTTGTATTCCACCCTGAATCCATATTTAAATAACAGGTCGTAAATGTTAAGATCAAGAAAGGATGTGAAAGTTCTGCCTGTGTTAAGGCTATCTGGTAAAATTGTTACCGGATCAATAAAGAACAGTACATTCCCTCCCCTCATAATATACTGGTCAATTGCAAATTTATCAGCTTCGGTGAATCTTTGTAAGGGCTGGGCAATGATAATCGCTTTATAATCAAGAAGATTACTGATATTGCCCCTGATAGCTCCCCGGTCAACCTGGAAAAACAGGCTTAATTCCCTGCTAATATCATACACTTCATATTCATTCAGTTCCTGGTGACCTTCTATGAATGCCACTTTTTCCACTTTCTCTGATATAATGCTTTTAACTGCTCTGGTAAATTCAAATTCAAGGCTTTGAACAGAATTATTCAGATTAATATGATAAGGAAGACCGGGATTATTTTTAAGAAGATTGACCGGGAAATCCACTCCCCTGTAACTTATGAGAGCTCCGGGGAAAATGATCCTGGTACTGGATCCTCCTTCTTTATCCTTAATACGTATATCGGTTATCCTGAGCCCTTTATCTGATAAATTTCGCATTATCCGGTTCCTGATCCCCTCATCAGATTCATCATAAACATTTATAAATTCATATTCAATATTTTTACCAGCATAAGCGCGGAATTCATCAAGCATTTCCTTCACAGATCTTCTGAATTGAAGAAGATCAGGAGGCAGCTGTCCATCGAGATATACTTTAATATACACCGTGTTCTCAAGGTTACGGAGAATATCCTTACTCACACCCGCAAGGGAATATCTTTTTTCAGAAGTAAGGTCAATTCTGAAAAATGCAAGTCCTCCAAGATAATTAAGCGCTATAATAACAACGAAAACTGCAACCAGTTGAATAATATGTTGTTTTTTGAGATCTTTCCTGTTCATAGTTTATTTGTTTACCATTTGCGACTGATCAGTATCATCCTGGTTAAAAAGATAAAAAGGAAGATCACGGAAATGAAATATAAAATATCTCTGCTATCTATTACTCCCCTTGACATAGACTGGTAATGGTGGTCAATTCCAATATAGCTGATCGCTAATGCAACCTGCCCTGATGGGGCAAGGGTTCCAAGAAAATCAAATCCAAGATAAAAAGTAAAACAAAGGAATACAGCAATAATAAAGGCAATGATCTGGTTCCCTGTAACAGATGAGGAAAATATACCCAGTGCGGCATAAATTCCCCCGAGAAAGGCAAGCCCGATGTATGATCCCCATGTGCCCCCTGAGTCAATGTTTCCGGGCGGACTACCAAGCAGCCATACGGAAATGTAGAAAATCAATGTGGGAATAAGAGCAACAAGAACAAGAACCCATGCTGCTAAAAATTTTGCGAACACTATCTGCATTTCACTTACAGGCCGGGTAAACAATAATTCGAGAGTGCCTGCTTTCCTTTCTTCGGCAATCATGCGCATGGTAATCGCCGGAACAAGAAAAAGGAAAACCCATGGAGCCAGGGAGAACAACGTATCAAGGGAAGCATAACTGCTTTCAAGTACATTCATCTGGCCTTCAAAGACCCACATGAAAAGTCCTGTAAGAATAATAAAGACCAGCATAACGACATAGCCGGTAAAAGAGCTGAAAAAGCCGCGTATTTCCCTTATTAATATCGTATACATATGAGATTCTAAATAATTATAAATTTGTGAAGTTATGAGTGTAAAAGTGAATTGTTATTATTTTACCACAAAAACAAAATAAATATTCAGCAAGCACACCAACCTGTTTTCAGACACTTCAAAATTATAAGAAAATGTCACATAATAAAAAAATTAAGATTTTGTTGATATATTTATGTTTTAAATAAATCAAGTTTAAGTGGGATTTTACTAAATCATGACTATGAGTTCTATTACAGGTTTCCTGAGAATTGCATGGATTTATCAGTTGTATCAATGGCTGGCAGGTTCGCAAAATTATAAAAAGTTATTAGCAAACAACTATATTTGTTATCAAGCAGGTCAAAAGATTCTCGATATTGGTTGTGGACCTGCTGATATCTTAAAATTTCTGCCTGATGATACGAATTATACCGGTATTGATATGAATTCCGGGTATATTAAAAATGCCGGAAAATGTTTTCCGGATAAGAAGTTTATATGTGGAGATATTACTAGTCCTGAATTTCAAGTGCATGAAGAAAGCTATGATACCATTTTCATGGTTGGATTACTCCATCATTTACCTGATGAGAAAATAAGAAGTATTCTTAATATTATTTATCATAAACTAAAGCCTGGAGGAAGAATAATTGCTCTGGAACCTGTATATTCAGGGAAACAAGGACTTATTGAAAAATGGTTTATGAAGAATGACAGGGGTAAATTCATACGAAAAACAGAAGAATATGAATCCCTGATCAACCTGACATTTAAAGAAAACAGTATTGAAATTTTTTCCGGGATAATGCATATTCCATTCACTTTAATAATTTTAACAGGAATAAAAAGATAATAATTAAGAACCTTTATCAGTAGTTTTCTCTACAATAAAACGTGGTCTGTGTTTAACTTCAAGGAATATTTTGCCTATATATTCCCCTATTAATCCCAAACATATCATATTTATACCGGAAAATAAAGATACTATTAATAAAATAGAAGTCCATCCCTGAACTGTTTTTCCCGTAAAGAATGTGACTAGTACCCATAATCCTATCAGAATAGAAATACCAAACATAAATACCCCGGTTATAGTTACATATCTTAATAATGATGTGTTAAATGAAGTGATCCCCTGCCATGCAAAGCTCAACATTTTTCTGAAAGGATATTTTGTAACTCCTTGTTTACGATTTCTACGTGTGTAAAATACAATATCGCTTTGATATCCTAATAATGGGAAAATACCCCTCAGAAACAAATTAACCTCATTAAAACGCTCAAGACTTTCAATTACCTGACGACTTGCCAGACGAAAATCAGCATGATTATACACTACTTTTATTCCTGAATATCTCATAAGCCGGTAAAACAGGTAAGCACTGTTGCGTTTGAGGAAAGTGTCCGTTTTTCTGTCATCTCTCACCCCATACACAATCATGTTTCCAGTTAAATACTTGTCAATCATTTGTTCAATAACCCCAGGATCATCCTGAAGATCCGCATCAATAGTTACCAGGCAATCAGCATTACTCTTCTGGGTCAATAATCCTGCAAGTAAAGCATTCTGATGCCCGAAATTATTGGAAAGCTTAATTCCTTTTATATTATTTAATGTCGCAAATTGCTCAATTAGTTTCCAGGTATTGTCTATACTACCATCATCTATAAAGCAAATGAAGCTTTGCTTTTCAATTTTTTTATTGTCAATCAGTAACTTAAGCTGTACGGAAAGTTTTTGCATAGAATCCGGAAGTACATCTTCTTCATTATAACATGGAACAATTATTCCTAAAACAGGAATTTTATTAATTATCTTCTTCATAAAATTGGCTATTCTTATAAATTGATACAAAAACAAAATATTTCTTAAACGTTTTTATCTCCTGCCATTTACCGGGATTTTTAAGTTCATCAATTAACCTGTTATCTAAATTTGAAATATTTGAATAAATAAAGTACTGATTATCAGGTTTATTGGCGATAAACAAGCTATTATCCTTTAAATCTAAAAATTTCTGGTTTCCTGAGAACATAAATCCTCCGGAGACATTTGAAAAATCTATATTATTATCTTGTAAATAGCTCAGACATTCTTTTCTCAATGAATAATACGGCCAATGTGCTAAGGTTGCATCCCAGCTTTTAGCGATCTTTTCAGGATAAATCCAAAGATGTCCTGAAAGGAAGAGAACTACAGCAATGTAGGAAATGATCACAATTTTCCTCTGCGAAAGATATACTGATAATAACTTGAAAACCAAAATAGTAAAAATAAGAAACATGCCCATGTAATAACGGGATACAATAACAATCTTCGTAGAGACAGCGAAATAAAGGAATAATACAAATAAAAGTATAAATAATATGAAAAAAGATAAATTGGGATTTTTTATTACATCACTAAGGTTTCTCTTGTCAATAATATTTTTAAAAACATATAATCCCAATAACCAAATAAAAAATCGGCCATTTTCTATTAATCTGAAACCATAGGCGGTAATATTTTTAAATATTTGTATTATGTCTTCGGGATTTTCCCATCCTTTTTTCCAAGGGGAATCATTATTGCCAAAAAACCATCCCCTTTCAGAAAAATAATATGCAAAATAACCAATAACAATTACAATAGCTGGTAGAAAAGGTAATGATTTAATCCATAACAGCTTTATGGTTATCTTTCTCTTTTTATTTGCAAATAAATCAGTTAGATAAAAAAGAAATATAATTCCTCCGGTTAGTGTTCCCCTTCCGTTAATTAGAAACAGAAACAGCAGAGCAAAACTTAATATCAATAGTCTTTTCTCTAAAATCGCTCTGATGGAAATAACAAAAGATGTTAATAATATAATATCAGGAGAGGCTATTGAAATTTGTGTTAAGATCGTTGACTCCAGTGAAAGTACAAGAAATACATAAGGAACAATATTTCCGGGAATAATAAGCTTAAGTAGTTTATAAATATTATATATCAGCAAAATGGACCAGCATGCAATAAAAACATGAGAAACCCATAAATGCTTACCTGATATTTTCCATAAAAAAGCTGTAATAATTCCAATTAAAGGCGGATGATATCCCGTTCCAACAATTTCTTCATTTTCAGAAAAGTCTGGTAAAATTAAAGAGGAAAAATCAGTGCAATAGAACCAATGTGCTTCTTTGGATGTCTGTTGAATATTATCCCAAAAATAACAATTATTCAGGCTCAAGAGAGAAATTAAAACATAAGATATAAGAACTAAATAGAAAGATAAGTGATATTTTTCTATACACTTAATAATACCATGGATTTTAATCATTATTTTACATTACAATTAATCAATACAAGGTAAAAAATAAATTATGACTTTTCAGGTTCTTAATATTAGGAGCTCTAAAGTAAGAAAAATATTAATCCGTGTGGTCTGAGAAATGATAATTAAAAAACAAATATTAAATAAAAAAGAATAATTAACCTTATGAAATTATCCATAAATTTGAGCAATATAATTATTTTTCATATATCTTTTAATATGTAATTATTGTATTAATGACGAATCCCGGTCATGATAATGAATTACTCAGGAAAATAAGGAGAGGAGATTTATGTGCCTATGAATCCTTATTCAATGAGTATTATGTCATGCTCGGTATTATTGCCAGGAGTTTTGTTAAAAATCAGCATGTTGCAGAAGAAATTGTTGAAGATGTGTTTATTAAAGTATGGGAAAGAAGGAATTATGCTGTAATAAATACTTCACTACGTGCTTATCTTATTAAGGCAGTACAGAACAGGTGCATAAATTACCTGAAACAGCAAAAGAATGAAAGAGAAAAGAAAGAAAAAATAAGTGAAAATATTAACTATGAATTTCTTCGCTGGTCAGAAAATTATCCCATCGATAAATTGCTGGATGATGAACTGTCAGATGCCATCGAAAAGGCTGTAGGGAATTTGCCCGAACGTTGCCGGCAGATCTTTCTTTTAAGCCGCGACAAAGAACTTCAATATGATGAAATTGCTGAAAGCCTGAAAATTTCTGTGAATACGGTAAAAACCCAGATGAAAATAGCGTTGGCCAGGTTAAGGGAAGAATTGAAGGAATACTTTTAAAAAAAATCACATTCTTTTCACCCTCAGAGTATTTTTTACTGTCTGTATAATATCTAATGTATTTTATGAAAATAGAAGAGAACAACCAGGAATTGATGATCCGTTTTTTAACGGGATCACTTGGCAGGAAAGAAGAATCAGAGTTTATTGCATGGCTCGGAACAGATGAGAAAAACCGAAAGACTTTCGATGAATTCAGAACTATCTGGATTACGGGTAAAAAACAATGTAATCCCGACGGATTCGACCCGGCAAAAGCCTATGACAGATTCCTCGGAAAGATCAACAAAAAACCAGGTTTAGAACACCAGGGATCAGGTAATATACGCATTTTCAGAACAATTTACCGTGTTGCAGCCATAATAGCTATTATATATTCATTAGGCCATATTACGGATATATTTATTAAAAATAGCAGTAAACCTGAAAATATAGCATACCAGGAGATACGTGTTCCCCTCGGATCCAAATCAACGATCATTCTTCCCGATAAAACCAGGGTCACTTTGAATGCCGGTAGTGTTTTGAAATATGATATTGGTTTCGGAAAGAAATCCCGTGAAATCGAACTTACCGGTGAAGGATATTTTGATGTTGCCCAGGATATGCAAAAAATATTTATTGTTAAGACCGGGCATATTAATATCAAAGCCTTAGGTACAGAATTCAATGTCAAATCATATCCTGAAGATAAATCAATTGAGACTACACTGGTTTCAGGATTATTGCAGGTTGAAAAGATAGACCAGGAAAGTAACAAACCCCTTAAAGATGGTTCTGTGATATTACAGCCAAAACAACGACTTACATTTTATAAAGATACAGAAGATATTACAGTGGGTAAAACTCAGAAAGAAACGGTCTTACAGGAAACAGAAAAAATGGAGATTGCAAAAAAAACAGTTCCGGAAAAACATATCCTGGTTGAAAAAAATGTTGATATTGTACCGGATGTTTCATGGAAGGATGCCCGCTGGGTTATTTATCGTGAGGAATTAGCCCAGCTTGCCGTAAAACTTGAACGCCGTTACGATATCTCTATTGTATTCCAGGATGATGATTTGAAATCATTCAGGTTTACCGGCACCCTTGCAAATGAATCTATTGAACAGGTGCTGCGGGCAATGAGCCTCACCGCCCCCATCGATTTTGAAGTTGATGGCAATACTGTAATTTTTAAAGAAAATATTGAGTTTAAGAAGAAATATAGGGACTTGTATTAGGAGGGGGGTTATTGGGTTATTAGGTTATTGGGTTATTGGGTTATTGGGTTATTGGGTTATTGGGTTATTAGGTTATTGGGTTATTGGGTTATTGGGTTATTGGGTTATTGGGTTATTGGGTTATTAGGTTATTGGGTTATTAGGTTATTGGGTTATTGAGTTATTAGGTTACTCAGTTATTGAATTAAAACTAAATCACTAAATCACTAAATCGCTAAATCGTTAAATCACTAAATCACTAAATCGCTAAATCACTAAATCGCTAAATCGTTAAATCACTAAATCGCTAAATCACTAAATCGTTAAATCACTAAATCAACCCGCCTATGGTAAACTGACAGAAGTAAAACAAAAAAGCGCGGAATGCCGTTAACATTCCACGCAGTTCATTGATTTTAAAAATACAATGACATCATAAAACCATGTCATTGTGATGTTTAATTAAAACCATAACAAAAGTATGAAAAAAAAATCATTTTCTAACTATCCGTATTGGTCATCAGGATGTAAAAAACTACTACTAACCATGAAAATCGGATTCATTTTAACACTATTTTGTGTTATTCAGCTTCAAGCCAGCCTGTACTCTCAGAGTACTAAGTTTAATCTTAATTTTAACAACACCCCCCTCAGAGAGATTCTGAGAGAAGTTGAGAACAAGAGTGATTTTCGCTTCTTTTACAGCGATGACCTGCGTTTTCTCAATAACAAGGTCACACTGAAAGTAAACGACTCAAATGTTGAGCAGGTTCTCGACATATTGCTTGCAAATTCTCATCTTACCTATAAAGTATTTGAAGACAATCTGATAATTATCACTCCGCTGGAACAGCCGGGGCAAAGGAAAATTACAGGGAAGGTTACAGATGCTCAAACCGGAGAGCCTATTCCCGGTGCAAATATTGTCGTGGAGGGGACAACTATTGGTACTATATCCTCTCTCAACGGAGAATACAGTATCGAAGTTCCGGGGTCGGGTTCTGTTCTGGTTATATCGTTTATCGGATATCTCACACAAAAAATACCGGTTAATGAATTAACAGTAATAGATGTAAGCCTACCTGTAGATTTTGCCAAAATAGAAGAAGTTGTTGTAACCGCCCTCGGGCTTGAAAAAAGTAAGCGTACACTGACATATGCCACTCAACAACTTGACATGGACAATATAACCACGCTTAAAGAAATAAATCTCGGAAATGCATTAGCAGGTAAAATAGCAGGTTTATCAGTTCAAACATCATCCGGATCACTTGGTGTTGCAGGTGATGCAAGAATTGTACTACGTGGTGATCGCTCCATCAATAGCAACAATCAGCCTTTGATAGTCATTGACGGAGTTCCTGTTAGTGACAGACCCGCTGCATATTCTGAACTGGTAAGCAGGACTATTGAAGGATCAGCTTCTCCCGGAGGTTACCAGATGAACAGTTTATCAGTAGTTAATCCGGATGACATTGAGAGTATTAACGTATTAAAAGGTCCTGCCGCATCTGCACTTTACGGTTCAAGTGCTCAGAATGGAGTGATTGTTATTACAACAAAAAAAGGTACTGCAGGAAGGTCATCCTTTGAAATCAATTCCTCTGTAAATTTTGATCTTCCTTACATGTATCCTGAATTTCAGAACGAATATGGACAAGGTAATGGTGGAGTTTTTAATGCTAATGCTGAGATATTCAGTTGGGGACCAAAAATGACTGGACAGACAGTTACAGACTGGACTGACAAACAATCGAAACTCGAACCACAACCAAATAACGTCAAAGATTTCTTCAGGACAGGACAAACCTATACAAATACTATCTCATACAGTACCGGTGTTGATAAAGCAACTGCATATTTTTCCTACAGTAATACAAGTGCTTTGGGTTTAATAGAAACAAATAATATGCAGCGACACAATTTCAATCTCCGTGTTACTTCTGAAGTAGTTAAAAATCTTCATGCTGACTTTAAAATCACTTATTTTAACCAGAAAATTGAAGATGATGTAGATTATGGTATTGATCAGTTCAGTACAATGTATCAGCTGTGTATTATGCCCAGGAGTATGAGAACTTCAGATCTTGTAAATTATTCCTATTATGATGACACCAGGGCTTTACTTCAAAATACATGGGCCCCTGGTTCCACTAGTGTTAATAATCCATACTGGTCAATGTATGCACAGGAAACTCCCAGTACCACAAACAGAGTGAATTCATTTGCTTCGCTTAAATATGATTTCACAGACTGGTTGTATTTGCAGGTACGTGCTGGCCTTAACCTGCATTATAACGATAGCGAATTTAAAACATGGTGGGGAACACAATACATTTATTCAGGAAAGGGAGACTATAAGACAGCAATGAATAAAGGCCAGTCTTTTACCGGTGATGCCTTACTCGTTTTCAGAAAACAACTGACAAACAATCTCAGGTTAAATGCAAATATCGGAGCTGAATTAAAAGATGTGTACGGAAGAAGTATGAGTTCAGCAGCAGGAGGTCTTACTGTAGAAAATAAGTTTTCATTGAGTTATGCACAAGCTTTAACATCAGGTGACGGGGAATCACGGGTTCAGAAACAAGCTGTTTATGGTATGGCTAACCTGAGTTACAGAGACTACCTTTTCCTCGATTTTACTGCACGAAACGATTGGAGTTCCACACTTCCTCCCCCCTTCAGTTATTTTTACCCATCAGTAGGATTAACAGGAATAATTTCTGATATGATTGATCTTCCCGACATATTCTCTTATATGAAATTACGCGGATCATACGCTGAAGTGGGTAATGATGCAAAATATTCCATGAGAGTCCAGACTTACGGAGCATCTGCCATGGGACCGGTAGGATTTCTTAGCCCGTCATCAACAAAAGTTCCCGTAAATCTTATCCCTGAAATGACCAAATCATGGGAAGCCGGCGGTGAAATTAAAATTCTTGAGAATCGTTTTGGTGTTGATGTAACATGGTATAAATCAAATACATTTAATCAACTAATTCTTGTTTCTTCACCCCCGTCTTCAGGATTTGGTTCAGGTTGGATCAATTGCGGAAACATTCAGAATACAGGTATTGAAGTATTATTATCTGCAACTCCTATGAGATCCAATGATTTAAGATGGGATATAGACCTGAATTTTTCACGGAACTGGAATGAAGTTATCGAATTGACAGAAACCACGACAGAATATGAACTATCCCGTGGTAACCTTTCCGTGGGTTCTACTAAGGCAGTAGTTGGTGAACCTTTTGGTGAAATTTACACCAAAGGGTATATGAGAGACTCTGTTGGCAATGTTATTGTCGATGCCCAGGGATTACCTCAAATTACCAGCACTTATACACATTACCTTGGCAACTATAATTATGACTGGAGAAGCGGGCTTATGAACAGTATATCATATAAAAACTGGTATTTTACCTGTCTGATTGATATGAATTACGGAGGAGTCAGGCAATCAATTACCGAAGCACATCTGCTCCAGTCAGGTAATAGCATGGAAACCCTTGAAGGACGTGAAACAGGTATTATTTTTGATGGTGTAAAAGCAGACGGAAGTCCGAATGATATTATGATTACTGCTGAACAATATGGCCGGCGTGTCGGGGGAAGGATCACCAATGGTTCAGGAGAGCCTTTTACCCACGATGCAACAAACGCCCGGCTGAGGGAATTATCAGTAGGATATAATTTCCCGATTAAAAGCGCCAGTATAAAATCTCTTCGTTTATCCCTTGTAGGACGTAATTTGTTTTTCATATATAATGCATGCAAATGGTTTGATCCTGATGATGCTTATGAAATCAATGTCAATGGATTCGGGTCTGAAAGTTTTTCCCTGCCCGGAACCAGATCCCTTGGTATAAATCTTAAAGTGGTATTATAAATATTGGAAAACTTTAAATCAGAATATCATGAATACGAAAAAAATCATCTTAAATATAATCTCAGTGAATGTCATCTGGCTATTTTTACTCTTTCTGCCGGTAAACTCATGCACTGATGATTTTGAAGAATACAACACAAGTAAAGCCGGACTTGCTGAAGTTGGGCCTAAACAGCTTGCACAGTTATTCTCAAATGCAATTTTCAGGTCCTGCAACTGGCTTACTACTGATAATTATAACCGTATGTCAAGCACAATGGCAAATCATTTCTCTGGTTTTACAGTATGTGGTAATGGCAGCGGAACAAGTGAAACAAATTTTTTAAATACCGGTTGGTTCAATACTGGCTGGAGCAGGCACTATACAAACATACTTCCCTCCCTGGGCAGTATAATGGATCTCACAAAAGATAAAGACCCTGCTGCTTATAGTATCGCAGTCATTTATCGCTGTTATGTTATTCAGCAATTAACTGATCTTTGGGGCCCAGTCCCTTATGCCAGTGCCGGCAACGGACAGGAAGCAGTTCCTTACGAAAGTCAGAAAGATGTATATTACGCAATGTTTGTGGATCTTGCTGCTGCAGTATCTGCCTTGAATTCTGCAGTTCAAAGTAATCCCACACTAAATGTCTTTGGTAATGGTGATATGATATACAAAGGGGATGCATCAAAATGGTTAAGGTTTGGAAACTCACTTCGCCTGCGTATGGCCTTAAGGATTGCTAATATAGATCCGGATAAAGCTAAATTGGAGGGTGAAGCTGCAGCAGCAGGACCAATGATGGAAACTAATGACCATGATGCCTTCTGTCCTGTTACCGAATGGGGATCGACGGGAAATGGAATGCCCAGAAACCAGTCATTTGGATCACCTGATTTTATGAGCACTTCGATGGAAAGCTTTATGGTAGGTTATAATGATCCAAGACTCTCAGAATACTGGTCACCTGTTATTCATCATTCAGTAATGGACGCTGCAGGTTATCCTGCAGAATTAATTGCTAATATCGGAGGCTATCATGGCGGAACCAGAGGTTATCCGCCAACAGAGTTCAGTTATTATTATGCAAGCTCAAGGTACGGAGCAAGATTTAAAGATGGGAACCAACTTGTCACTCCCATAAACCTGGTACATGCAGCAGAAACATATTTTAACAAAGCCGAAGGTGCATGGAGAGGATGGAATATGGGAGGAGGAAGTGCCCAATCATTTTATGAAAAAGGGATAGAAGTTTCTATCAAACAATGGAGGGGAGCATCATTTCCCCAGGCAGATATAACTAATTATATTAATAGTACGGCAACTCCCATTGCACCAGACAATTATCCTTATTATGATCCTCCTGCCAGTGATATACCGGTTAAATTTTCTACTAACAGTGATAAACAATACGAACAGATCATTACACAAAAATGGATAGCATTATTCCCGATAAGTATTGAGGCATTTGCTGAATACAGAAGGACACGTTTACCCAAACTATATGCTAAAAAGTATTCGATGAATGGTAATATCAATCCCGCAACAGGACAAATACTTACCAGGCTTCCATTTGTTGATGGTGAAAAGACCACTCAACCTGATGAAGTCGCAAAAGCTGTCGAGTTATTGGGAGGACCTGATCTGGAAACCACACCGGTATGGTGGGATGTTAATCCAAATTAAATTGTTTTTAAACGAATCTATGCAAAAATGAGCTGACAAATATCTTAATTTAGTCAGCTCATTTTTAATTTAAAATTTAACGCAAAGGCGTAAAAACGCAGTAAATATATTTATTAAACTGCGAAATTCTGCGTTTTTGCGCCTCTGCGTTTCTTTTAATAACAGGAAAAGTATTTATAAGTAATATCAATAATTATGAAATCACAAACCAGGCGAAGATTTATAGCAACAGCAGGTTCTGGTGCTTTGTTTGCATTAACAGCCAATGCAATACCCTACCAGTTCACCAGGAATACCTCAAAAAAACTGGCAATTTCAGGCGGCCAGCCTGTCAGGAATGCAGCCTGGCCGGAATGGCCTGTGTGGGACGAAAATGATGAAAATGCCGTAATACCTGTCCTTCGCAGTGGTGTCTGGTCCCGTGACCACATGGTAACCGAGGCAGAACAAAAATTGGCAAAAGCCATGGGATCAAAGTATTGCCTTCTTACTACAAACGGCACAAATGCCCTGATAGTTGCCCTTCGCGCAACAGGTGTGGAAGGTGGTGATGAGGTGATCACTTCACCCTATACCTTTATCGCAACTATTGACGCTATATTTCTTAATAATGCTCTGCCTGTATTCTCCGATATCGATCCTGAAACATGGCAATTAAATCCGGACAAGCTCGAAGGGAAAATCAATAAAAATACTAAAGTTATCCTTCCTGTACATATCCTGGGAGGACTTTGCCATATGGATAAAATAAATATTATTGCCCGGTTAAATAATCTTAAGGTCGTTGAAGATGCATGTGAAGCTCATCTCGCTGAATGGAAAGGACAAAAAGCAGGAACCCTTGGCGACCTGGGCTGTTTCAGCCTGCAAAACGGAAAACAGTTAACATGCGGAGAAGGAGGTGCTATCCTCGGAAACGATGATAAAATAATGGATTATTGCTATTCATTTCATAACTTCGGCAGGATCAGGGGTAAATACATGCCCACAGATAAGGGCGCCACCCCTATGCTGGGAACAAAAGCAAGAATGGCCGAATACCAGGCTTCTATACTTATGACACAAATGGATTCCCTGGAAGCTGAAACAAAAATACGAAGTGAAAATGCTGATTACCTGACATCGAAAATAAGCCAGATACCAGGTATCATTCCACGTAAAGATTATAACGAAACTACAAGAATATCTTATTACTATTACGGATTCAGATTTAAAGAAGAAGAATTTGGTGTCCCCCGTAAAAAATTCGTCGATGCATTAAAAGCCGAAGGTATTCCTACTTCCACAGGATTAGGCGTAATTGAAGGAAATATTTTACATAAAGAAGGTGTCATTGAATCTGTAATCAATTCAAAAACATATCAGAAATTATATTCCAAAAAAAGAATAAAGGAATATTTTGAATCGCTTACCTTCCCGGAAGCTGAAAAACTGGTGAAGGAAACTGTCGGATTTCATCAGAAATTCCTTCTCGGCCCAAAATCAGATATGGATGACATTCATAATGCCATTCTTAAAATATATGAAAATAAAGATCAATTAAAAAGCTGATCTTTAAGTTCATTATTTCTGATAACATTTCATTAATAAATTCACATATTTGTATTAAGTTAATTTCATAGACCACTTGTACGGTTTGGTATTTGTAGATTAAAAAAATTAAAATAAATGTCACATGTATTTTTAAACGGACTCACCCTTGGGACTGTCTCAAAAGGGTTTTTACCACAAAGGACATAGCGCCTCCGCAGAGTAGCTATAGCGCTCGCGGAAAGTATGCACAAAGGACACTAAGTTTATATTCGTGATTAATAATACTTTGTGTACTTTGTGATGACCTTGGTGTCCATTTGTGGTTAAATTTCATAAATAATAATATGAATAAATCTCACAATGTATTCTCAAACCTCCTTGCTATAATTGGTCCGGGTCTGTTCCTGATAGGTTACAACATAGGAACAGGGAGTGTTACCACAATGGCTTCCGCAGGTTCCAGGTGGGGACTATCTTTAACATGGGTGATCGTGTTATCCTGCATATTCACTTTTATATGTATCTGGGCTTTCAGCAAATACACTCTGACTACTGGCCATACAATACTGTATGCAATAAAAACAACCTTCCCTTTCGGGAAACAGATTGGTTTTTTTATCATGTGCTCCATTATTGTTGCTGAATTCGCCGGAATAACAGGTTTAACGGTCATTGCTGTGGATTTACTGAAGGAGTGGATATCACAATTAATTACCATTAATGGTTCAATTTTAACAATAGTAATTACATTTTTATTGGTATCATCACTGTTTATTATACTTTGGAGAGGGAGGTATCAAACACTGGAAAAGATATTATCCATACTGGTTATGGTAATGGGCATTTCATTCCTTCTGACAGTATTTTTAGTGAAACCCTCCATTAAAGCAATAACCAATGGAATGATTCCACGAATTCCCGATGAACCTGATTCAGCCCTTATTATTGCAGGAATTGCAGGTACTACATTAAGCTCCGCCATGCTTTTCTGCCGGAGTATTTCTTTAAAGGCAAAAGGCTGGAACAATAGCAACAATAAAAGAGCATTCATTGATACTGTTGTTTCATCCGGAATGATGTTCCTGCTTAGCTTTGCGGTCATGATATGCGCTGCCGGAACTTTATTCGTAATTGGTAAACCTGTGGAAAACGCTATTGATATGGCCAGAACACTCGAACCCCTTGCAGGTAATCTTGCCAGGATTGTCTTTATTATCGGTTTACTGGGAGCAGGGATATCAAGTATGATCCCTACTATTTTAATAGCCCCGTGGATCATTTCAGATTACAGTAATACCGCAATAGATCCTGAATCAAATACAAGCCGTATTTTTGTAATCACCGGCCTGGTTATCGCATCAGTTTCTCCCTTTATTAATGAGAAACCCGTTTTCCTGATGATTTTAACTATGGCGTTGTTGGCTGTCATTCTTCCACTTTCCACCATTTCCATTACTGTTTTGCTAAATAATAAACACATGGGTGAACACAGAAATTCGCTGATAATGAATATTGCATGCGGAGGCGCTGTCGTTTTTTCCTGTATTATGTCTTATTTTGGTGTAATTGGACTGATGGAATATTTTATAACTAAATAATCGTTTGATATTGTGAATATTTATGATCAAATAGTTTAAACTGTGCTTAAATAAATACTTAAGCTATGGAATCAAAAAGCAAAATCCTTTTTTCGCTCACTTTTTGTTTTATTTTTTGTATCGACCACCCTCTCTTAAGTAACAACCCGGATCAACCAGACTCCCTCTGTACCCATAAAATTATCCGCAATTCAGAGGGGAAAATACTTCCATGGTACAAACCCGATATTGATGGTGCCGGATATGGACATGCTATTAAACTGGCTGCTGAGTTCATTAAAAACGAAATTCCGAATGATCCTGAAACTGGATTGAAGTTATATTACCTTTTCTGTGAATTTAAGGGTCCGGAATATAATAAGGATTTTTATAAAGGAACTACCGGAAGATGGACATTACCACACAATCCTGCATGCGTTTTTGCCGGTTTTACTGAAGGCCTTGCCGTTAAATACAGGGTGTACTCAGGTGATGAAAGCTACCTGGAAATTGTAAGGGGTTGCCTTGATCACATGTTGAATCACGGCACTTCACCTTCAACATGGAAATGGGGTAACTGCCCTTATGCCAGTTCCTATCCGGGAAAGCCAGAATATACAGGAAGCGGATTCTTTGGATCAGGGATCGGAGATGGTGAATATGTTCTGGAACCTGACAAAGTCGGAGAAATGGGAGTTGCCTATCTGCAATTTTATCAGATAACTGAAGATCCCATATACCTTGACGCAGCAATTAACTGTGCAAACGCTCTGGCAAATAATATAACTCCGGGGGATTATGTAAAATCTCCCTGGCCATACAGAGTACATGCAAGAACTGGTGTCACAATTGAACAATATTGCTCAAATATTCTACCTGCTATTCAACTATTTGATGGATTGACTGCTATAAAAGACTATGCTAATATCAATCCTGAAAATATCACTAATTATCAAAATGCAAAAAAGACTGCCTGGGATTGGTTCTTCTCTCAAACGGGGCCAATGAAAACTTATGTCTGGAAAGGTTATCATGAAGACACCCGAATAGATGAAATCAACAAAAACAGAGTTCAGATCACTCCCCTGGAAGTTGCGCGTTACATTATTCAACACCCTGAAAACGATTCCCAATATTACTTTAATGTTACTACGTTAATACAATGGTGCAAAGGTGTTTTTGGCACAAACGGACAGGATGGATTTAATGCCCAGTGTGAACAATTGATATGCTTTCGCCCGATGGGTAGTTCAACTTCCAGGTATGCTTCTGTATGTGCCATGTGGTATGAACAAACAAAAGACAAATGGCATAAAACAGAAGCCTTTGAAAATTTTAACTGGGCAACTTATTGCACCAGTAAATCGGGCTGTGTATCAGTTGGCCCTGGATGGTCAAGCTCTTGGTTTTCTGCATGTTATAGCGATTATATCAAACATTTTATAGATGGCATGGCTGCTATCCCGGAATGGGCTCCCACAGAAGAAGATCATTTGTTATCCTCAACATCAGTTGTACAAACCATCAGCTACAATCCTGACAAGATTAGATACCGGACATACCTTCCTTCTTCCGTAGAAGTATTAAAACTCACCACTATGCCAAAACAAATATCTGCTGATGGTAAAATACTGAAAAAAATAAATGAATTAAATAATGACGGATGGACATGGGAAAAACTGGAAAATGGAGGCGTTCTTCGTATAAGGCATTCAGAAGGAAGAACAATTCAAATCAATAAATAATATCCCTCCTATACTTTTTAGTAAAATACAAAATATGAAATTATGTTTAAGGATTTGAAAGATGAAAACTATTTTTGAAAATGAAAAAATACATTAATTATGAATAATATAAAAAGTATTCTTCCTCTTGCCCTTATTATTTTTTTTTCGGTAAATCATCCTCTCTTAAGTAACAACCCGGATCAACCAGACTCCCTCTGTACCCATAAAATTGTCCGCAATTCAGAGGGGAAAATGCTATCATGGTACAAACCCGACATTGATGGTGCCGGATATGGACATGTTATTAAACTGGCTGCAGAGTTCATTAAAAATGATATCCCGGCTGAACCAAAAACTGGTTTTAAGTTATATTATCTTTTCTGTGAATTTGAAGGCACTGAATATAACAAAGACTTTTACAAAGGAACAACCGGAAGGTGGTCATTACCTCATAATCCTGCTTGTGTTTTTGCAGGTTTTACAGAGAGCCTGGCTGTAAAATATTACATGTATTCCGGGGATAATTCTTACCTGGAAATAGTCAGGAATTGCCTTGATCATATGTTGAAATATGGAACCACCCCTGCAAACTGGACATGGAGCAATTGTCCTTATGCAAGCTCGGATCCGGGAAATCCCGAATACTCAGGAACAGGATTTTTCGGATCAGGTATCGGGGATGGCGAATACATAATCGAACCTGATAAAGTAGGTGAAATGGGAATGGCATACCTGCAGTTTTATCAGATCACCGAAGAACAAATATACCTGGATGCAGCATTGAATTGTGCCAATGCATTAGCAAAAAACATCATACCCGGGGATTATTCCAATTCCCCATGGCCAAACAGGATTCATGCCAGAACTGGCAACTCTGTAGATAAATATTGTTCCAATGTATTACCTGCAATAAAATTATTTGATGGATTGAATGATATAAAAAACCAGTCAAAAATCGACCCTGAGCAAATTGAAAATTATCAAAACGCCAGGTCAATAGCATGGAAATGGTTATTTTCAAAACAAGGGCCAATGAAAACGTATGTTTGGAAAGGTTATTTTGAAGATACACCTTTTGATGATATCAATTCCAACAGGGTACAGATCACTCCACTGGAAGTAGCTCGTTATTTGCTTCAGCATCCCGGGTATGATCCATTTTACCGGCAAAATGTACCTGCTTTGTTAAACTGGTGTAAGGGAGTATTCGGGACTGATGGATCAGATGGATATAATGCCCAGTGTGAACAGTTGATCTGTTACCGCCCGATGGGAAGCCACACTGCACGTTATGCCTCTGTATGTGCAATGTGGTATAATGTATCGAAAGATGATTGGTATAAAGCTGACGCTTTTGAAAATTTTAACTGGGCAACTTACTGCTGTAGCAGTAAAGGTTTTGTATCGGTAGGAACAGGCTGGAAAGGAGCATGGTTTTCCGATGGTTATGGTGATTACATTAAACACTTTATTGACGGAATGGCAGCTATCCCTGAATGGGCACCAGTTGGAGAGGACCATTTATTATCCTCAACTTCAGTAGTGCAAACCATCAAATATACACCTAAAAAAATCACCTACCTGACATACCTTCCATCATCTGTAGAAGTATTAAAACTAACCACAATGCCAGCACAAATAACTGCAGACGGTAAAATACTTAAAAGAGCCTCTGAATTGAAACCCGACGGTTGGACATGGGAAAAACTACAAAATGGCGGCATTCTTCGTATCAGTCATTCTGCAGGAAAATCGATTGAAATCATCAAATAGACATATGCCTGCATGATGGGATTTATAAAGATCATTGCCGGCAATCTAAATTTGCATACTTCCCCCGATCTCGTGATCCCGTGATCCCGTGATCCCTACTTTATAAAAAACTCACTTTTAAATCACATCTTTCCCCTACCTTGAATAATCATACGCATAATAATACGGCATAAATGGTTTTTTACCCGGATCAGGCTGTAAAAATAACTCATTAAGTTTCCCTGGCCAGTTGTTTTTCAACAGGGGTAAAATTTCAAAATTTCCGCTGATCTCTTGAACTATACCGGCTTCCACCAGGTAGAGAGGAATGGTTTTTTTATTGCTCAGCCCGGTAAGTAATGCATTATGACTTAAAATGATCCTGTTATCTTTCACTTCTATAGAAATATTGGATTTATCCCCCAGCACTGCAATGCCATTACCTTCCCCGTCAGTAATAACTGCAATTTCAACATTCCTTCTATTCCCGTTGAAATTTATGTCACCTTTTTTGATATAATGAAATCCATAATTATTCAGCCTGTATTTGTCAGGATAAGCAGAATAAGGACCATCTCCAATCCATTGAACATCCGTGAATGTTTCAGGAAGAACAAGAGAAACCCCTGCTTCAAGAAATACACCGGAAGCATTAACAGGTTTTAAATTATATGAAAGTGAGATTATCCCGTTGTCTTTGATTATATATTGCATTTCTCCTTCTACTTTTTGACCCGGAAATTTTTTACCTCTTTCAAAGCTCCCTTTGGCCGATAATTTGTATTCCGTTTCTGATTTCATTTCATTCCTGTCTGTCACAACCGATGGTTCAAGAAGAAAAGGCATCCAGAAATAATCGTCAGTTTCAGCAAAATGCCTGTCCCTGACACTGATATCAACAATATTGACAGTTCTTCCTGTTCGGGCATACATACCCCTTTTGATCAATGTTTCCCCGCTTTCTTTACATGTCAGTCCGAACGAAAGTTTCTCCTGATCCATCGCATATGTCAAATCTCCTGACTGTACCAGGGTTTTTCCTTGTTTGTTATTAAAGGAAAGCTTTGAAGTATTCAGATCACTTCTCACCTGATCCAAAACAGGAGCAAAACCCTTGTTGGTATTGAGCCTGATCACATGTTCATAAACCGGGTTTTTATATTTATCAGAGAAATCAAAAGTGAGACGATAAATATCATTTTCAGGATTTTCGGGAATTACCAGAGGAAGACTAATCTTAACTGTATCATGGGGATCGCATTGAACGACCAATTCACCTTCCTGTATAGCTTCCCTGTTTTTATAAAAGGCCCATTTCCCGGCCAATGTATTCAGATCTAAAAAATCGTACTGGTTGAATACCTGGAAACTCAGTGTCTGTTCACCGGGAGAAACCGGCAATTCTGTCTCCACTATCTGTACAGGTGAATATACCTTTCTTATATGCCAGTAATCAACCTGCGGAGTGCGGTCTGCATAGACAATTCCGTCACAACCCTCTATTTTATTAGTATCATAATATCTTATGGAATCAACCCATACATAAACAGTGGGTTCATTAATATTTACAGGATTTTCTGCTTTTCTTAAAATACCCTGGTCCTGGAAAACCCATACAGCACCACCTGCTAAACGTTCATTCCTGAACATCTCTGCCCATATATCCTCCAGATGTCCGAATGATAATCCCTGTGCATGGGCATATTCTGTAAGAATGACAGGTTTTTGTGTCTCACGGGCAAATTCCTTCAACCAGGGAGCTGACCTGTAATGAGGAGTGTAAAGGTCTAAAAAATCAGGAAAGGTTTTATAGTTTTCAGCAAAATAATGCCCCATTTGTGGATAACATATAGGCCTTGTATTATCGGCCTTTTGCACATACTGTCCAACTAAACCTGTCATCGGGGTATAAACATTTTCATTCCCTATACTCCAGATAATGATCGAGGGATGGTTCTTATCCCTTAATAAGGTTGCTTTTGCCCTGTCCATCATAGGTTTCAGACTTAAAGAGTCAGAAACATCGCCCGAACTAATAGGGACTTCACATAAAATATAAAATCCCATTGTATCACACATCTCTAACAGGCGCCTGTCGGGGGGATAATGAGAAGTTCTTATAAAATTGATATTGGCTTTTTTTATCAGGGATAAATCCTTGTAAATTGCTTCTTTAGTAAAGGTTTTACCAAATTCGGGATTTGTGTCATGATGATCAATACCACGAAGTTTTAAAGGCTGCCCATTCAGCTTAAGAACAATATTTTCAATGCTTACCTCGCGTATACCCACCACCTGGTTCTTAGTCTGAATTACCGAATCGTTCTTTACAATCATAAGTTTTAAATTATAGATAACCGATGTTTCAGCCGTCCACAGTTCAGGATTCCTTACTTTAAACGAAATAACCGGATCCCTGAACCTGTTCCTGCCGAGTACTTTCTTCCCAAGGTTTTTGCCTTCCGGCGAATATAAAACTGCATGTAATGAAACATCTTCTGACTCATTATTTTCGGGAATAGTTATTTCACTGCTGACTTTAACCACAGCCTTATTTCTCCCTTTCAGAAATGTCTGCACCGTATAATCGCTTATATGAATACCTGGTAACGAGATAAGTTCAACTCCTCTGAAGATGCCTGATAAAGACCATCCATCATAAATATCATACCCAAAGGTTGGAGGACGGGTAATAACCTTCACTGCCAGGATATTTTCCTCCCCTGGAATTACCAGGTCAGTAATATTAAAATCTTTTGCATTGAATGCACTCGACCAGCTACCGGCATATTTCCCGTTGACATATACATCATATGCGTATAATACACCTTCAAACCTTATAATAGTCTGATTGTTTCCCCACTCAGCAGGAAGAGTAAAGACAGTACGGTATAAACCAGTACTTTCTTTCGGAGCCGGGTAATTTGGCTGGGAAAAGCCTTGTATATCCCAGTGGCCGGGCACTATAATGCTTTCCCATCCGGATATATCAAATTCTTTTGTGTAAAAAAGTGAATCATCTTCTACATCCTTACCAGCGTAATATTTAAAACTCCATGATCCGTTCAGGCTCATGACAGGATCGCTGGAAGATACAATTATGAGTTTTTGCTGACAGGACTGAAAAATAAAGATAACTAAAAGTAAAAAGACAAATTGTAATTTAGATGATTTCATAGATATTGTGTTTAATGTTAAAACTTAAATTCATAAACCGCTTGTGCGGTAGACTTACTTAAAAGATTATGTAATTATAATAACTATTAAAAGGCGTAAATTCAAATATGAGCCTACTCTGAAAAGTCATTTCCCCCTAAATCCCCCAAGGGGGACTTTTGGTAAATTGCTTATTTTCGGCAACTCCCCCTTATAGGGGGCTGGGGGGGTAAAACCATTGAAAATTGTAATTTCTACTTTTCGAAGGGGTTTCAATAATTTAAGTTATTTTCAATTAAAACTTCCTGATCTCCTCAGAAACATATTTGTCTCCGTCTTTCAGCCAGACTTCGGGTCTTGACCATGAGTTTTCATTGACATAAACTGTCTGGTCAATACGTTCTAACTGAGCGAGTAATTCAGGATCTCCGATCTCCCTGAAAAGCTTATCGTAAGGATTTGACCTGTTGAATGTATAAATCCCGTTAATACCGGCTTTCCATGCGTTGAATGCTTCTCCCCTCCATACTGGCAGGGATTCATCGGCATCGGGTGGATGTCCAAAAGTACGTTCAATCCTTCTTCCTTCAAAACATGCATAGACGGGAATTTCATATTTTTGTCCCAATGATACAAGGTTTTCCCATGGTTCCAGTTTAAAATAATCTGCACCGGTTATAATATCCACAAGGTCTTTTTCCAGCCAGCTGATGAGGTCTATACCCATAGCCCTGCAATACCCGACAGAATCTGGTATACGAATGGCGATAAGGAAAGGACGTTTTCTTTCCACTCCAAGATGATCAGTCATTTCCCGTATACGCTGCATCAATCCGGTCATCTTATCACATTGTTCCCCGGTAATTGGTTCTCCCGTCATCTGTTGTTTAAATAACACAGGATGCCTGAAAAAATCCAGCTCGATACCGTCAATATCATACCTGCTGCAAACATCATACAGGATACGGTACACTTTTTCCCTTACCTCGGGTATGTCATAATTAACAGACGACCAGCGGTTTGCGCCATAAGGAAATTTATCTTCATACTTTCCAACCAGGAATTCAGGATGATCTCTTTTCCACTGGCAAAATAAATAATCACTATTTTTGCTTGAATCATGGGTATCATTCATTCTCATTGACCAGAATATTTCCTTATCATTATTATGGCCGAAGTCAGTCATTAATTTTATAGGATCGGTTTCCTGCATCTTAAGGTGGTCTAAATATTCTTTCATTACCGGATCCCTTCGGGTATGTATTTCACTCTCTTCACTCTGATGGAAATATAAGTTAAAAACACCGGTACAGTAAAATATTGTGTCCACCTGTGAACCTTCCAGTAAACCCAATGTGCGCTGCTTCAGAAGGTTTTCAGAACTGAAAGGTGTGATTTTTGAAGCTGCAATGACATCATTCCCGTCATTGTTCATAATTATACGTCTTTTCCTGCCTTGTGTTTTCTTTCTCATTTCATTTAATTGGCGGATACTCATTGAATCACAGCCTGATAATGAAAGAAGACCTGTGGTCCCGCTTAATGCTAACCCGGCGGTTCCAAACGCAGAGGTAACAAGAAAATTTTTACGTGTTGTTTTCATAGTACAAATCAGATTTTATTCTTATCCTATTTTCAAATATAATGTTTCTTCCCTTTATAATTAATTTTTATTTCCCTGTTTAGTAAAATTTAAATATTAAGTCTGGTTCGAAAAGATATATTTTCAATTCTAAAAGAAAAAATTGTCACGAATTACGCAGATTATCAATTAATTAACAAATATTAATCTGTGAATCTGTGGCGATATTTGAAATAATATAACTTTTCAGAGTAGACTCAATATTTGGGATGAAAACATAATTATTGTAATTATCATTGTACAAGTTTTGCAATGGCGTCCTCCCTTGAAGCCACGAAATTTATCCTTCCGACTTTATTACTTTCGAAAATAAAATCTTTCAGGCTCCGGCTTGAATATTTTAAGAAATCTCCAATTATGGCAAGTTTAACATTATAAGTTGAAAACTTTTGAAGGATTTCTCCTGCTATCCCGGTTTTAAGGTCAAAAAAGGAGGGTATGATGTTTTCTTCCCGTATCACAATTTTATTAGATCCCTGGTAATCACAATCTGCCATAAGATCCAGAGCATCCTGGGTTTCCCTGATTATTATCCCGTTGGAAATAACTTCTGCAATTTTTACACCATTGATTTGTTCGATGTTGATCTTCATAACAAAATTAGAATTCTTGTTGTAATTACTTTCAATGTTTTATCTGTAATACTTATAAAATATGTGCCTGGTTCCCCGATACTATTTATATCAATCTGAAATTCGGGTTGATCTGTCAAAGTCTGAAATACAATTTGTCCAAGAAAATTCTCTATTGTTATTGTATAATCTGAAATGACATTGTAATTGCCTGTATTAATAATTAAGTAGGAGCTGGCCGGATTCGGATATATTTTTATAGTATTCATATTTTCCGGAGGATCATTTTCAGATAACATAATATCAATTATTAAAGTGTCCGTAACTGAAATACTATCATACACTGTAACATAGGTTGTATCATATACTTCAATTATTTCCGTACAATTATATGGTTTGTACAGATACTGAATATAATGATTAATAATACTATCGCAACTGCCAGTCTCGCTAAACACACTATCATGCGAATCAAAATATATTTTGGGTGAAGCTGATTCAAAAAGAGTATCAGAAACAATATAAATTATTGTATCATTCATAATCACATCCGGGCATTGACCTTCCTGGTAAAGCGCAGATACTTCTGTTGGAGTTAACATACGGTTATAAATTCTTATATCATCTAATTTACCATGATACCAATAGTCACCCAGGGTATCATGTCCAAAGCGTAATGCAGATGTGCATAATCCACCGGGAGAAGGTATCCCGTATACAGGATTAAACAAATTATCATAACCTGTTGATGAGTTTATGAATATTCCGTCAAGAAAAAAAGATATTTGCTGAAGTGACAAGTCATACGACACTGTAATATGATGCCAGCTATTAATTTCAATTAAGGTTTCCATATAAGCTCTGGGATCCACCCCTCGGGAAACCTGAAATGTTAATTTATCAGAATAACTTTTTGCCGGTAAAATTATAAAACCATTCTCACTCTCTTCACACCTTTTACTAATAAATACAGTACTATTCTCCGAATATTTATATACCCAGAACATTATCGTGAAATCAGTTTCATTAAGCCGCAATAAAGTATCATCATTGATTTCAATATAACTGTCAGTTCCGTTAAATTCATATGCCCTGTCAGAAATTCCAAACCTGTCAGTAGTTAACACTGCGTTATATAATGTGCCATGATGCTCATTTCCACTACGGTCATCAGCATTACTGTTGAATGGCCAGTATCCAACAGGTTCATTTGCCGGGATTTGCGCAATTACAGCACTCCCCGATATAATAAATAATAATGAACAAAAAAATGTAATGGAATTTTTCATTTTTTTCATTGATTTAAATTTGTTTAGTAAATATAAAGATAAAATTAACAATTTGATAATTCAAGTATTATTTAAAATGTACTCTCTTTTAACAATAGTTCGTTATATTAAAATTAAACGCGGAATAGGTAAATTGTTCCTTTCACCGACGCTGTCCGGCTGAAAAAAGCCGGACAGGTCTGGCCTCCGAGAATAATTACCCATTTGCAAAACCTGGCTCTGCCAGCGTTGAATAGGAAATACGATAATAAAGGTGAATACAAAATTTATCGTAAAAAAATTTTTGGACTGCCTTCTACTCAAGACACGATAAATCGTGTCTCTACTCAGATCAACCCTATTATCTCTTCTTTCAGCGCCAGCTTATTTGAATATCCTGCTGTTTCGAATTTACGTAATACTTTTACCGGGGGAACAGAAAAAAGAAAGATATTATGACCGATCCCGACTGCTTCATCAATATCATGAGTGACAAATATCACCGTTCTCTGATCTTCTTCCCACAGCCTCAGGAAAGCGCCGGTAACTGCTTTCTTTAATTTGTAATCCAGGGAATTAAAGGGTTCATCCATGAGAATGAGCCCTGAATCATAGGAAAATGCCCTTGCCAGAGATACCCTTTGTTTCATGCCTCCACTGAGACGGGAGACATAGTAATCAGAAAATTGCGTCATTTCTACAATATCAATATATTTCTTGCTTCTTGTTTTTACCTCTTCTTTTGGTAAATGATCCTTCAAGACAAATTCAATATTTTTTCTCACTGTCTTCCATGGTAATAACCTGGGTTCCTGGAAAACATAAGAAATCCTGGACGGAAGACCTCCGATCTCTCCTTTTTCAGCTGTAATGGTGCCTGCCAGCATATTCAATAAGGTGGACTTTCCACAACCTGAAGGACCTAAAACGCAATTGATCTTATTCTTCGCAAAATCTAAGGAGAAACTGGTAAATATCTCCAGTCCGTCAAATGATTTATATATATTTATCAGATAAGGCATTTGTAAGGATTATTTCCAGGTTACTATTTTTCTTTCCACTATTCTCATTATTGATTCAAAAATGTAACTGATCATAATTGCCATCAGTGTCCATGCAATCAGTTCACTTACCATCAGGAAGATCTGTGCATCCTGCATTCTTGTTCCAATCCCCATAGTGGGTTGTGCAAGCACTTCTCCTATTATTATTGCTCTCCATCCGAAACCCAGCGCATTGGAAATTCCTGCCGTAAGAAAGGGTAATATTGAAGGAATGGAAATTTCTGTAAGAATGCGTGATTTGCTGACTTTATAAACGTTACCCATCTCCACCAGGCTTTGATCCACATTTCTTATACCTTCAATAATATTTACACAAATGATGGGAAACATAGTAAGAACAGCAATAAGTACCGGTACCAGTTCATTGCCTGCCCAGATAATAATAAGCAAAATCAGGGAAATGACAGGAGTAGAACGAATAGCTACCAGCACAGGATTTATAAGAAGAAACATAGCACGGCTCAATCCTGATGGCACGCCCAGCAGGAAAGCCAGAATGAGAGCTATCAGGAATCCGGCAAGTCCCCTGAGAATTGTACTGAAAACCGATGGAAAAAAGTTATCCCTCGTAATAATATCTATAACTGATATCAACGTATTTTCAGGAGACGGAACGATCTGTCCTGAGCCGGCAAGAAGGGAGACGACCTTCCATATTCCCAGCAGTAAAATAATGGCAAAGATGCTAATCAGCCGGTATCTTGAAATAAAACGATGCATCTGGTAATTTTCCTCCAATACTCAAAGGGTTAAAGTTAAAAAAGACTTTGAGATATTCCTCAATACCGTCTTTTTCTTCCCAAGCCGGCGTAAAATGAATATGACAACGCGGAATGGATTGTTCAGCAATTTGTCTGTCGGGAAGTATGCCGTATTCTTCAATCAATATTGAAGCATTTTCAATATTGCTATTTACAAATTCAATTGACATTTCCAGTTCATGAAGGTATTGATCCACCAATAAAGGATTTTTTTCCTGCAGATCTTTATGAACCAATAAAGCTGTCTGAGCAAAGGGAATGGAATCGCCAAAGATGTTTATCCATTCTGTGTTAAAATCAAAAATAGACCGCACTTTTGGATTTTTACTTATTACCATGCTAACCAGGGGTTCAGATATTACAGCAAGGTCTGAAACACCTGATGCAATAGCATTTGCCAGTTCAATATGCGTGGGGAAGGAGTAATCTGCGACCAAATCCGAATCCGGGTCAAGACCATTTTTCTTTGCTAAAAACCGAAACATAATATCAGGAGTCATTCCTTTACCCATAAGGCTTACCTTCTTCCCTTTGAGATCAGACCATCCAGTGATAGCGGAATCACTCCCGAAGAGGTGCAGTGTTCCCCAAACGGGAATTGCGGTAAGTATATAAGGAAGATCTTTGTTGTACAACATGGCAGCCATAGTTGTTGGAAGAACAGCGAAATCAACTGCTTCCCTGAACATTAAATCCCTTACCTGGTTAGGTTCATTTTTTATCAGAAAAATTGTTTTAATGCTGTCAAAAACAGGAGTTTCATCAATCATTTTTATCATAGCCATACCTCCGGGTCCTTTAAGGGTGGCAGTAATAACAATATCATCTTTTCTACCGGATGGTTGACAGGAGAAATTTAAAAGAAATACTAAAAACAGGCTAAAGTACTTTATTATCCTGTAAGTCATATAAATTAGTTTGATGCTAAAATTAATAAATATTGCAGTTGTAAGCAAAAAGAGGTTAGTAAATCAAGATACTCAGAGGTCCGGTTTATGTCAAGATTTACTTCTTAAAGGGACCTGGAAAACTTATCAGATCTGTACGTGTATGTCCATTTTCGGTGATCCGGGCAAGTGTATATACTGTTCCATCTTTTCCAACGGCAATGGAATTGACATATAAAGGTCGCTGTCCGTCTGAATAAAAAACAGGGCCATGATCCTGATACTTTCCCTTAGGAATATCATAAGTTATCAGGTGAAGGTTTTCAAGTCCTCTTGCTGCTCCCCTTGAAATAGCATCTTCACCACGTACACGTTTGCCATCAATATATATCGGGCCGCCGGTAAGATAATAAATTGTACGCTCATCCGGGCCAAGTTTAAATCCGAGATACCCAAAACTAAACTGATCAAACATTCCGCTTCGTTTCGAGGGTTCGGAAGTAATCCGCTCAAGTAACTCAATGCGCTCTATAGCCGGATCAAACCGGAAAAGATAACCTGAATTTCCATGAACTCCATAAATAGCTTTTTCCGGAGCATACCAGAATACCTGGCGCCAGTTATATGCCATGCTTCCTGCAGTGGAAACTTCGTAACGGCCAAAATAATCTTTCCTCATATCTTCACTTTCAACTGCTTCCAATTTATCCTGTCCTAATCTCAGTTTTTTGATCTGTCCTTCTGCATTTGTAAGATAGGCAGTGCCATCATCAGGATTAATAACGATGGAACGGCAAATTACACGATATTCATCTCCTTTTACGGTTTCGGCTTTCCCTGTGTAAGGGCCAAGGTTTGATAACTCTTTCCCGGCCACATCATAACGGAAAAAATATGCAGTGGGCCATGTAAGTCCATAAATAAAACCGCGCAGGGTATCCATTGCCATAGTCAGAATCCCTTCACCACCTGGAGCAATACAAAGTGATTCAGTTGTTTTTGTTTTCATGTCATAAGCAAGTAAATGCCCTCCGCGATATGGTTTGAAATCTCCGGTGGGCACACCTGGCATCTCCATACCATTAATAATACTATAATAACCAAGGTGTGTGGAAAAATATAATTTACCCCTCGACTCAATAAAATTAACATGACTTTTACCCTGAGCAACAACTTTCATGTCTTTTTCTCCGCACATCTCTGTCAGATCACCCAGATGTTCAATCTTTCCGGTTTCAGGATCAAATGAATACATTTGTCCTGCTACATCCATCAATTCAGAGCAGAGAACATAGTATATTTTACCATCACTGGCAGTTGACAGTCCGTTATAAGTATCATGGGAATACTTAAAGTCTGAGTTATATACTGTGGCAATTATATTTGCCTGAGATTCTGAAGCTACAGGATCCTGAACTGACTGGTTAACTGTTGTTTGTCTGCAACCATATCCCAGGGATATCAAAATCAGAAGTGCCAGAAAATTAAGCTTAGCTTTCATATATTTCTAATGTGATTTAAATTATATTTTTTTGATCTTATCTGCGTTTCTGGATCAGTGTCAATAAAAACGGGCATGGCTCCCGTTTGAATAATAGCAATTACAGTAGCAATAAATGTATAGGGAGGCACAAGAACTTCATCTCCGCCACCGATTCCAAGATTAACCATTGATGCAATAAGAGCATTTGTGCCGTTTACGACAGCTAAACACCGCTTTGCACCAATCATCCCGGCCCATTTCTTCTCAAATTCCGTAACTACATCTGCCCTTGACCACACTCCGCTGCGAATAACCTTAAGGAGTTGTTCCTCATCAGTCTCCGGATTCCATACAGGCCATCCAGGCCATCCTTTTGTTCTTACTTTATCTCCCCCAAGGATGGCAGGAGTTCCGACATCAGTTGTACAATTAGCAATAAAAGCGGGGGTAGAACCCATAGCAACGGCTGCCCCCAACCCAACAAGCGAATTTCTTTTTATAAATTCGCGGCGCGAATAATCTTGTTTGGATAATTTCATTATTTTATAACTAAAAATTAATATACAACGTAGTAATAATAAACTACTCAAATGAACAAAAATGTTTATTTTGGTCAAGTAAAGTCATACGCTGCCAATTTTTCAAAAAAACGATAATTTTTCGGCTTATTAAATCTTATACATTACAGCAAACTGTCGGGGAATTAATTAATACGCTTAGCCTTTATACCGGCAAAAAATCCATACAGTTCAGTATTTGTCATTTCAAATTTAATTCTCAGTATATTTTCTGTTTTTGGTAGTTCTCTATTTTTTTTCCAACGGACAATTTGAACTATTTCATTTTTATTAATTGGCAGACAGTCTTCGACAGAATATCCAGGGATAGAATTCCCATCTGCATCAATTATTGCTGCACGTAAGTATCCTTTGCTGGCATCTGCATTAATTAGTAACGGACCAGAGGAATTTTGGATGCTATTAGTTATAATTGTTGCAAGAGGTGCGCCTGCATCCAATGAAACAAAACCATTCAAACGTAGTGTAGCCAGTCCGATTCCACTTTGTCTCTGTTCCCTGAAATTATGTGGGCAATCCCAAGCACCATAATAAATCAGCGTTTTATCACCATGATTAAACATCGGAGCGCAAAAAAGCATTCCATCATCCCAATTACCCGGTTTGCCTAATGGAAGAAATGTTTGCTGATTAGCCACCCTCTCCCATTTTTTATTATCATGACTCACCGTAAGCTGAACATCAATCGTCTCATCTCCAGGCTTTTTATAGGAAAGCAATAAACCAATGTAATTGTTTCCATATTGAGAAACTGTCATTCCATAAGATTGTGGGTCTTCAATATCGTGTTTGTGGCTAATGACAACTTCTGGTTTAGACCAATGGATAAAATCGCTGCTCTCGGTGCGCACAATTTGTCGGAAGGCCGGCCATGGTTCTGCCCAACCTTTGGTGTAAGCAACAAATCTACCCGTATTCCTATCCTGCATAACAGACATAACATCGCTTATCGATTGTTCCGTTTTACTTGCATGAAGGACAGGGTTACCTGCATATTTTGTCCAATGAATGCCATTCGGTGAAAAAGCGACACACATTCCATCGTCTTGATAACTTTCTCCCCCGAGAGGGAAGTCCCAAAAAATCATTTTATACCTTCTGTCCGGATTAGGCTCCAGGTTGTCTTTTACTACACTTGGAGAATAAAGATCGTGAAACCCATAGTTTTGAAGTACAATATTATTATCTTTTGATCCTTTATATTCAATTTCCCCGAGATTTGGACGGAACCAAGAAATGCCATCCTTACTGGTAGAGTAGAGAACTGGTGTTCTCTCTGACTTTTCCTCTTCAAGATTATAACTCTCGTACCAAAATTTAAACATAGATTCTTCCTCATCGAAAATAACGGTCCCAAAACAATAAGGATTTTTTGCCCAGGGAACATCTCCGCAAATCAATGGATTATTGCCATTTTTTTCAGGCTGGTGTAACTTTATTGAAATATTTGTACTACTGTCAATCCAGTAATCATCGATAAAGAGTTGCCAATTGGCTGAAGTTTTTGTAACGGATTCCTTAAGTCGGTTTGAATTTTGTACATCAGAGTTACTACTGCATGAAATAATTTGAATGAAAAACCAAATTATAAATAGAGAATAAACCGAATTATGTAAGGCTCTTTTTTTCATTTAATAAATTGCTATTTATAGTTATGAAATTTAAATATCTAATTTGATTTTTATATTTCATCATTTTCCTAGGAGTTTCTTAATTGCTATTATCAACACTTCTTCCGTTTCAGGTGCCACTAATGAGGCAGGACCTGCTTCATAGCCCCCTTGTTCGTATGCTTCAGCGGTACATATGTAACCCATGCTATAATCGCCATATGCGGCCATGGTCACAAATAAGTCAGGCCTGTATGCTTTTGCTGCCAATTGGTATTCCACACAAAGTTCACCTGGCATATAAAGAATGCGTGCATTTCTAATAGAAAGACATCCCAGATTTATTTTGACTCCCTCCCGGCATCGCTGAAGCCAAATCAGTTCTTTAGCAATATTTTTATTTTTCAGGAATAAAGTATCTTTAATATCCTGTGAATTTTCGAGTATTTCGACATGTTTGGCTGGTGGTATAGAAACAGGTTCAATTCTCCAGTTGATATCAGCAGATGTAACAGGTTGCCGTTGTGTTGCTTCCCATGCACGTTTCATCCCGTCTGCAAGTCGTTCGGCCAGAATCCCCCTGTTCTCTTTTGATCCATCGTTGTATTTACCTGCACCAATATTTGCTCCGGCACCATTAAAATGCACATGAAGTGCCTGTGGCACAGCCAGCTGACGATAGAACCTGGCAATACCCGGAAAATCCGGATTTGCTATCCCTGTGCGGTAATAGCTCTGAGGATGCGTAGCGTAATAGCTGAGTATAGCTATTGGATTATCCTCATTCCAGAAACTTACCAATGAAACCATTGGGTCAATTAAACCTTCCGGTTCAGCACGTAAAGCAGAATCTTTGCAGGTTGTATAGCGGGTTGCCTTAACTTTACCATCAGGGCCAAGTATACGACGATTAGAGGCTACCTGGTAAACAGGAGCCTTCCCGATGCCAACATGGGTTAACGGAACAGAATTTTTAACCGAGATCATGACTGCATCAGCTAAACGAGCTATCACATCACGTGTAAATGTGCCATCATATTGCAGGGGATCAATACCTGCTTCTTTTAATAAACGTTCTGCTCCTAAATTACTATCCGGTGCATCATGCTGATGAACAGTATGCACTGCAACTCTTTCCGGAATCGTGCCTGCAGCCTTAGCAAGTGCGAATTTAAATGCATCCTGGCTTTCTCCTGCAATACCTATCCAATCTATAGAGCAAACAACTATTGGATATCCTGCTCCGGATAATACAATTCCACGTGCACGTAAACTCATATCCCATGTATTGATCATTGGATCGTAAGCAAGTTGACTTCCAACAGGTGGAGTCGCATCTATATCAAAAACCGATATCCTCAGGTCTGATTGACCTGCATCTCCAGGTAAATTAATTTTCCCTTCAGCATTCACTGAGTTGTATGATAAAATCCCTGTTAAAAAAAAACAAGATAATTGCACAAATACTTTTAAAAGTTTATTCATGCTATAATCATTCTTCATAATTAAATAGAATTTAATTTATCCCTGTTATCGTAGACTTTCATTATTGCGTTGATCATATCATCCATATCTTCTTTCGTTCCGAGCAGAGGTCCTGATGCCCACAGCATAACCATCCTTTCATTGCAAACCAGATCACAGTTTGGCAAATATAATTCTTCGCGGTACTTTTTTAACCTGGCAGGAGAATACATTTTCTTATATTCTTTTAAATTTACGATATGATCTGTCCATGGCTCCCTATGTAATCCATTAGTTATGTATGGACTTAACTTAATGCCTTCAGCATCAATAGCTTTTAAAAATTTTTCACGAGGCGCATTATTAAAATGTTCCTTATGATATGACATTGCATACAAGTAAAATGAGCCACTTGTTGTCCCTTCATAAAGTTTTTGAGGAACAAGTCCCGGGAAATCTTTCAGTTTTGAAGTCAGATAGGCCGCATTCTTATTCCGAAGAGCAAAACGTTCCTTAACTCCCGATAACTGGCTAAGTAAAACAGCAGCTTCAAACTCATTCATCCGATACTTTGAACCTATTGTTACTGTTCTGCCTTTGCGGTTTGTGCCATGATTCTGGACTGTATAGCATTTGTCCATCAGTTCCTCATCATTACCAATTATTCCTCCACCTTCACCACATGCAATAGTCTTGCTTGATTGAAAACTAAAGCAACCCAAATCCCCGATGGTCCCTATTAACTTACCCTGGTATTCAGCAAGATGAGCCTGACAAGCATCCTCAATGACTTTTAGATTATATTTTTTTGCTAAAGCCATGATCTGTTCCATATTACAAGGTTGTCCCATCATATGAACAGGCATTAATGCTTTGGTATTTGAATTTATCTTTCTTTCCATATCATCAGGATCGTTTTGAAATGAATCAGGATCCAGATCAGCCATGACAGGAAGTGCCCGACTAACTAAAATAGAAGCAATGGTACCTGGATCCGTATATGCAGTCGTTATCACTTCATCTCCCGGTCCAATACCTAAAGCTTCTACGGAAGTATTTAATGCCTGTGTGCCTGAACCAGTTGCCACACACAATTTTGTACCCATTAATTCCGCAAATGCTTTCTCAAAAGTCGGAACAGTGCCTGTTGCAGATTGAATTCTGCACCAAATGCCACTTTTTGTTGTTTTGACAATCATTTCAACCATTTTCTCATCAACATAAGGCCATTTTGGCCATTCTTTCTGCTGAATTACGGGAGTTCCTCCAAGGATTGCAAGCTTAGATGTGTCTTTTGTTATACAGGTTAAATCATTAAAGGGTGTTATGGCACCTGATGCAACAGCCCCCACCGAACCAACTGATACAGCAGAGATAAATTTACGTCTTGTCAGATTTTTATTTTTCATAATATTAAGTTTTAAAGGAAACTATTATGGCTACTTGAATTGGCAAAATAAATGCAATGATTAAAACATTTACTGATATGGTAAATTTATTGAATATAATTTATAAAGAATATGAAAAATCATTTTTTTTCATACTTTTGTTATTCTAATAACACTATCTGAGGTGGTTGTCTCATAAGTCAAAATATGTTTAACCCTGCCTGCCGGCAGGCAAGGCACAAAGCACACAGCGCCTCCGCAGAGTAGCTTTAGCGCTCGCGGAAAGGATAATACAAAAAAAACGCAAAGTATTGTATATCAAGAGTATATGTTTTGTGTCCTTTGTGCATTCTTTGAGTCCTTTGTGGTAAAAAACATTTATGAGACAGCCCCCGAAGATTCTTTAAAAAATGTCTGATCCAACGGTTATACTTATGGAAAAGAGAATAGGCACAGCACTTATAGTAATTGAGGATAACAGGGATGTTCCCCGTTTGAATCAGATACTTTCGAATTCTTCTGCAATTATTATCGGAAGGCAGGGTATTCCTTTCCGTGAAAGGGGTATCAGTATAATTTCTCTTGTCCTTGAAGGTACAACCGATGAAATCGGAGCTTTAACAGGTCGTCTTGGCCGGCTAAAGGGAATTGAAGTAAAATCGGTATTAATAAAAAACAAGGACAAAAAAAATGAAACAGATTTGTAGTATCTTTCTGCTGGTCTTTACAAACCTCGCCATCTCCGCACAGTCCTATTCCTTCAAGGGGAAAGTTTCAGATCTTTCTTCCGGGGAATCTCTCCCTGGAACACATGTTTCCGTTTATGATTCCCGCACAGGAACACTCCTGCAACAAGGGATGACAGGGAACGACGGAACTTTCACATTTTCAGAGCTATCTTCACAACAGATATCCCTGGTCCTTTCTTTCGTCGGCTTCCGTTTACATGAAGAAAGTATTGACCTTGCCGGTAATGAAACAAAGATATTCACATTCAGTCTTACCCCGTCCCCTGTGCCAGTAGGAGAAATTACGGTAACAGCCCTCCGTCGCGACAGGCTTTTACGGGATGTTTCCATGCCCCTGGCTGTTGTTACCGGGACAAACATGGATAAAATGACTGCCTTCACCATGTCGGATATAATTAAGTACGAACCTGGGCTGAACCTTGCCAGGGACGGGATATGGGGAACAAGCATTAATATCAGGGGACTGGCTGAAAACAGGATTGTCACCCTGGTTGACGGAAACAGGATAGAAACATCTACTGATGTGGCAGCAGGTCTGGCTATGATAGATGTGAATGATATTGAACGGATAGAAGTTATAAAGGGAGCTGCATCATCCCTCTACGGCACAGGCGCGATGGGAGGAGTGGTAAATATCATCACGAAAGAAAGCAGGTACAATGACGGCTTCTATACTGAAGGAAGTGCAACCGGATCTTACCATACCGTGAACAATATGCATGTAACCAATGCTTCACTCAGCACGGGAAGCAACAAATGGAACCTTTACCTGTCAGGAACATACCGCGATGCCGGAAATACAAAAACACCGGAAGGTGAACTCCCCAATTCCCGGTTTACAGATAACAATGTAACCTCAAAGCTGGGGTTCATACCAAAACATAACCATGAACTGAAACTTAACTACCAGCGTTTTTTCGCAAAAGATGTTGGAATTCCCGGGGGAAAGGCATTTCCCGCAACAGCCACCGCCAGGTATCCCAGGGAATTGAGAGATATGTTTTCAGCAATGTACGAAATAAATAATCCTGATAAAGTCCTTAATAATATTAAATTAAAATACTTCCACCAGTATATCCTCCGGGAAGTGGAACTGAAGCCCAATCCCAATGCTTCCACATACCCCAACGGCTATCATTCAACCGACGGAATACTGCTACAGACATCATGGAACCCGGGAAACAGGCATATCATTATCGGTGGAATTGATCTCTGGCAGCGGCATCTCAGGACAGAAAGAGAAAAAAGGGTGAATCAACCCGTTCTAGATAGCGGGGGAAATGTGATCGCTGTCAATAATATCGTTGTGGGAGAAATACCCATACCTGAATCATGGTACCGGAGTGCAGGAATTTTTGTACAGGATGAAACCCGGTTTTTAAACGACAGGGCAAAACTGACCCTGGGTGGTCGTCTTGACCTTATCCATGTTAAAAATGACGAAGTGGTAGATCCTTTGTACCGCATTTTTAACGGAACAAGAAATGACAATCCACCTAATCAGCGGCTTCCCTTCACCGCTGGAAATGTTACGGATCTCTCCTGGAGTACTGATATAGGTTTGTTGTACAGTCTCACAAAAGAAGCAGACCTAACTCTTACCGCATCCAGATCCTTCAGGTCTCCCTCCCTTGACGAAAGATTCAAGTATATTGACCTTGGAGCTACTGTAAGACTGGGGGATCCCGAACTAAAGCCGGAACACGGATACTTTTTTGATCTGGGCGCCAGGATATGGAAAGATAATTTCCATCTGACGGCCAATACATTCCTGAATGTTATGACAAACCTTATTGTTGAAATGCCCGGGGAAGCGAGCTTTCCGCTGGTTGCCTTCCCCGACAGTTCAGTCACCATCCCTGCCCTTATTAACTCCAACGTGGATAACGCTATGCTTTATGGATTTGACATGAGCACGCAGTATAATATTTTTAAAACCCTGGTATTGTTCGGATCTGTGTCTTTTGTCAGGGGCATGGATACAAAAAACGATAAAGATCTGCCGATGATCCCTCCCCTGAATAGCAGAACCGGTATAAGATACAAGTACCCGGAATGGTTTGGAGCAGAATTCTCAGTTAATATGGCAGCAGACCAGAATAAGATAACTGAAGGGGAAACAGTAACAAAAGGATATTCAAGATATGATCTCGTGGCATTTACAGAACCACTGAAGCTTGCATTTCTTAAATTAACATTCACTGCCGGGGTGGAAAACATCACCGACCGTACCTACGTGAACCACCTGGCAACCAACAGGGGATTTATCAGGTTTGAACCGGGAAGAAATGTGTTTTTCAGGCTGAAGGTTGCATTTTAATAATTGAAAAAATATAAAAACCGGCATGGAAGGCCATTTTGGAATAATTATTAAGTTTCTTTAAAAAGATGTATTTTTGTATAAAAATAAATAAAATAAATCATGGAACGCATAGTGATCGACCTACCTGAAAGTAAGGTGGATTTTTTTATGGAACTCATTAAAAACCTTGGGATAAAAAAGGTGCAGAAGCTTTCAAGGAAACAGAAACACTTTGTCGATGATCTGAAACGCTCTTTGAATCAGGTAAAGCAACACCAGGAAGGGAAAATCAAACTCCAGTCGGCTGAAGAATTCCTCAATGAGCTATAAGATCATAGTCACCGATAGTTTTAAAAAGCATGCTAAAAGCATTGCAAAAAAGCATCAATCCCTTAAAACCGACCTGGAAAAATTAATTTCCTCTCTTAAAATAACTCCTGTTCAGGGAGAACCACTTGGAAAAGATTGTTTCAAAATCCGGATGACAATTATCTCAAAAGGGAAAGGTAAGTCCGGAGGATCCCGGATCATAACCTGTGTAAAAGTCACCCGACATTGCGTATACCTTCTTGCCATATACGACAAAGCCAGAAAAGAATCTATCTCCGATAAAGAAATTGATTACCTGCTCCGGTTGGCTGGAGTGTAATAAACATGCTCCCCGGAATCCAGAATGAGAACCTTGTTGCACAGAACAGCTTTGTTATTTTGAGTTCTCTACAGAGTACAATTAGTCTTTCCGACAAGATAAGACTGTTTAAAGGTTCTGACGTTCCCCATGGTTCTATTACCGGGAATCAGGCTGTGCCAGAACTTCCGGATCCCAAAAAGACAAAACAGTAATTAAAAAATCTATTTAGTATTAATTAATATTATTTAACTTAATTAAGATGACACAGTTTCAACTTTCTTAAAATTCTTTATCTTTGCACGAAACTAAAAAAGTAATTATAAAAAGAATAAAAGTGCGGTGTCAGCACTTTAAACTCCGACAAAAATACAATGAAAGCATTTATTTTTTCCTTGATCGTTTTGTTAAGTATTTCTGTATTTGGTCAACAACTGCCAAATTCAAGTTTTGAAGACTGGACAACCTCATCATCATCTACTCTTGAATTAGATTATTGGTATTCATTTAATATTCTTACTGCTGACTATCCTGCATACGGAACAATCAGAACGACCGATGCTTATGACGGGGCGTATGCTTTAAAGCTAAAATCGGGCTATATAAGTGCCCCTGGATACGATATGTATGACACAACTGCCATTGCTGCCCTAGGATCACTCTCCATGACAGAAGGGCCCAATGATGGCTTACCTTTTACCGGAAGACCTTTGAAATATTCTTTTTATTTTAAATATACACCCGGGACAATACCAGACGGAAAAACAGATACTGCACTGGTTTTTGTCAAATTTACAAAAAATGGCAATAATGTCGGTGGAGCTCAATGGAGATACTGGGGTGATGCTGTAACTCAATATACAAAAGTTGAAGTACCTATAGAATGGTGGGATATTTTAACTCCTGATACAGTTTATGCCAACTTCACATCAAGTGTAACAGGTTATGTGAAAAGCTGGGATACAGAAACTCACTTTGCAAATATACTGGGAAATGAATTTATTGTTGATAAATTTGAATTTATCTACTATCCGACAAGCGTTAACTATCCGAAAGAATCTGTTTTAAAGTCAATATATCCAAACCCCGCTTCCGATGTAATTACACTGGTAACTAATAAATCAATTAATGATGAGTTAACACTGCATATTTATTCAATTATTGGTGAACTGATCAGAACAGAAACAATTAAAGAAAATCAACAAAAGATCAATATAGCCGACATAAACAATGGGATGTATATTTTAGAAATTAAATCAAAAAACTTATCGGAGAATTATAAACTGATAATTAAAAGATAAATTCAGGTAATACGATCACCTGTTACCTGTCACTCGCAACTTCCTATTAAAAACCTCCTGAATTATCACGGTAATTCAAATTTCTTCACTAATTTAACGGATTGATTAATCTCTTAACTTCTTGTGATATTAACAGGATGGAATTTCTATTAAATAATGACAAAAATCAAAGAACTCACAATATGCCTCGGAAGCTCATGCTTTGCGAGAGGCAACCGGAAAACACTGATAATTATCCAGAATTATATTAAGGAAAAAAAACTGGAAGGAAAAGTAAAATTCAGGGGCAATCATTGTTTTGGTGACTGCAGCCAGGGACCGGTGTTGAAAATTGACGATCATATATATGAACAGGTAACCGAAGAAAATATAAATGAAATTCTTGAAAAAGAATTGGGAACCTTATAAAACAAAAGTTTAACGAATCATTGCATAGGCATATGTTTTAATAATAAACAATGAAACCACTATTAAAAATACTGGAAGATAAATGTACGATCTGTTTTGCCTGCGTTAAAGCCTGCCCGGTAAAAGCAATTCAGGTTAAAAGCAATCATGCATATCCCGTAATTCTGCCTGAACGTTGCATTGCCTGCGGAAGTTGCATAGAAGCCTGTGATCCTCAGGCAATAACATACTACGATAGTAAAGAGGATGTGCGTAAACTTTTAAAATCGGAAATTCCAGCTGCTGCCATTCTTGATCCCTCTATTGCAGGAGAGTTTCCTGATATCACCGACTACCGGAAGTTCGTACGTATGATCAGGGAACTGGGCTTTGAAAAGGTGGTGGAAGTTTCCTTCGGAGTAGACCTCCTGGCCAGGGAGTATAATAAATTATTCGAAAAATACAGGGGAAAGTATTATGTAATGGCAAATTGCCCTGTGGTAAATATGTATATAGAAAAATACCAGCCCGAACTGATACCAAATCTTGCTGCACTCGTTAGCCCGGCAATGGCAACAGCAAAGGTAGTAAGGAAAAAGTACGGTGCAGATTATAAAATTGTTTACTTAGGTCCCCTCATTGCACATAAAAGCGATAATGAAAAGGGAGAAGGAGATGGGAAAATTGATGCTGTCTTAACTTTTACCGAGTTGCGCTCCATGTTTTCAGAATCTGGAATTGATGAAAAACAGATGGAATACAGCGATTTTGATCCTCCCCAAGGATGTACCGGAGCCTTGTTCCCTATTGCATCCGGAATGATCCAGGCAGCAGAACTAAACGATGACCTGCTGACAGGAAACATTACCACTGTTGAGGGAGAAAGTGAAATGAAAGAAGCACTCAGGGAATTTCTTCATGATATTCAGAAAATAAAATCCCATTTTAATATTTTCTATACTGAATTTCTCATGGGCACGGGGATGAGTAAAGGAGGGGAAAGATATATCCGGCAGGCTAATGTTAAGGAATATGCGAGAAAAAGATTAAAAAATTTTAAGCTTGAAAACTGGACAGGTAACATTAATGAATTCTCATCACTTGAATTTACAAGGGCATTTAAAAATGATGACCAGCGCTTCCCTGATCCTCCCGAAGAAAAAATCCGGGAAATCCTTGAAGACCTTAAAAAAGACTGCAGTAATGAGTTTGGGTGCGGAATTTGCGGTTATAAATCCTGCAGGGATTTTGCCATAGCTATAGCCCAGGGGATTGCAATACCTGAAATGTGCAATACCTATACCGCAAGAAACAAACAGGATTATATCCAATCCCTGAAAATTTCCAACGAGAAACTGGCCCAGGCAGAAAGAGCACTTCGTGAATCGGAAAAAACTGCACAACGCGAAAAAGAATCAGCTAAAGAAGCTTCTGAGATCATTTCCGCTATGCTCCAGAAACTCCCATCAGGAATCGTTATCCTTAACGAAAAACTTAAAATTATACAGGCTAACCAAAGTTTTATTGATCTCCTGGGAACAGAAGCCAGAGAAATTAATGAAATTATCCCCGGTTTGTCAGGAGCCGATCTTAAAACCCTCTTGCCTTATAATATCTATAATCTTTTCAGTTATGTCCTGACAAACAATGAAAACATCCAGAACAGGGATATAAACTACAAGGACAGGCTTATCAATGTGAGTGTTTTTATTATAAGAAAGGAGAAAATTGTTGGCGCCGTTCTCCGCGATATGTATTCCCCTGAAGTACGTAAAGAGGAAGTTATTAAGCGGGTAGGCGAAGCTATTGATAAGAATCTGTCAATGGTACAGCAGATTGGTTTCTTACTGGGTGAAGGAGCTTCCGAAACAGAAAAAATGCTGAATTCTATTATTGAATTTTACAAATCACAACCCCGGAAAGATAAAGAATGAATAATAAATTCTACATAGAAGTCCACAGCGCACAAAAAAACTACGGGGAAGACAGGATCTGTGGTGACGTTTTCATCTCCCGGAGAATCAAGGAGGAAAAAAGAACGATTGTAGTCCTCTCCGACGGAATGGGACACGGGGTGAAAGCAAATGTGCTGGCAACCCTGACCTCAACCATGGCTCTGAATTTCACTGTTGAACATAAAGAACCTGAAAAAATCGCCGAGATAATCATGAATACCCTCCCGGTATGCAGTGAGCGTAAAATGAGCTATGCCACATTTACTATCGTTGATATCGAAGATGAAGGACCCGTTACTATCCTGGAATATGACAATCCGCTGACTGTCATTCTCAGGGGAAATAAACTCTTCGATCCCCAGTGGAATTGTATAATTTTACAAAGCGAAAAGAATGCAGGAAAAGAAATCCGTACCTGTAGTTTTTATCCGCAGAAAGAGGACAGGATCATCCTTACGTCAGATGGGATCACACAATCCGGGCTTGGCACAGCACAATCTCCCTTCGGATGGGGAACAGAAAAAATGAGTGAATACGCCCTTAAGCTCATTAGTACAAATGATAAGATATCTGCACGCCGGTTATCAAATAAGCTGGTGAACATGGCCAACAAAAACGACGGATACTTCAGCAAAGACGATACCAGTTGCGCAGTGATATACTTCCGGGAACCCAGGAAGCTTCTTGTATGCACAGGGCCCCCTTATGAGGAGGCAAATGACAAAGAACTGGGTAAAATCGTAAAAGAATTTAATGGGAAAAAAATTATTTGCGGTGCTACCACAGCCGATATAATTGCGAGGGAACTTGAGGTTGAAATAGAAGACAGCTTTAGCTTTGATGACCCTGAACTTCCCCCCATGTCGTTTATGAAAGGTATTGACCTGGTCACAGAAGGGATACTGACACTCACGAAAGTCACCCGCCTGCTTAAAGAATTCACGAATTCCTCTCCTGCAGGTAAAGGCCCTGCCGACCGCATAGTGAACCTTTTCAGGGAAAGCGATGAAATACATTTCGTTATAGGCACACGCATCAATATTGCCCACCAGGATCCAAGCCTCCCCGTTGACCTGGAGATCCGCAGAACAGTGGTTAAAAGAATGGGGAAATTACTCGAAGAGAAGTTTTTAAAAGAGGTAAAGATTGAGTATATTTAAATGTTGGCAAAGTACCTGACATGCTAAAGTGATTAATGCAAAACAGCAAATTTTTATCATATTATATACTGTAAAATAATCTGAATCGCGTTTATATGAGAAAAAAATTCCATTACCTTCAATTTTCAGTCGGAAGAATATGCGAATTATTTATGTGATATACTCCGAACTACACGATCACCAAATCACCAAATCACCAAATCACTAAATCACCAAATCACTAAATCACTAAATCACTAAATCACTAAATCACCAAATCACTAAATCACCAAATCACCAAATCACTAAATCACTAAATAACTCCCCCCGCCAGCCATCCCGTAGAGAACGCTATCTGTAAATTATAACCTCCTGTCTCTCCATCCACATCTATTACTTCCCCTGCAAAAAATAAATTCCTTACCAGTTTCGACTCCATAGTTTTACTGTCAATTTCACTGGTACGTATCCCCCCTGCAGTTATTACAGCCTCTTTAAAAGAACGGTGACCTGAGATCCTGAACCTGAAATCCTTCATCAACAATAAAATTCTGCGTCGTTCTTCCGCCTTTACCTGGTGTCCCTGCTTGTTCCCGTCAATCTGTGTTAAACTTAAAAATACAGGTATCAGCTTTGCAGGAAGCCAGAGTCTGAAAATATGTTTTACTTGTTTTTTCCCATGTTCATCAATATCCCTCAACAGGCGCCGGTCAAGGATTTGCTCATTCAGAGCAGGTTTAAGATCAATGGATATTTCTACCTGTGATTTTTTTCTGAGTTCATCCACTACTGAACGGCTAAGGGTTAAAATTATCGGGCCCGATAAGCCAAAATGAGTAAACAACATCTCCCCGAATTCTTCTTTCATCTTTTTCCCGTTCACCCAAACCACAGCTTTTACATTTCTAAGGCTCAATCCCTGAAGAAGTTCAGGGGTATCGCTTTCTGTTTCCAATGGCACAAGAGCCGGTCTTACAGGTTCAATACTGTGCCCTGCCTGCTCTGCAAGGTAGTACCCGTCTCCTGTTGATCCTGTTGCAGGATAAGAACATCCACCTGTACAGATAATCACCCTGCCGGAACATATTTCAATCGTTTCTCCCTGATAATCTGCAATAACTCCCTCAACTGAATCATTGTTAAGAATGAGCTTTTTAACTTTACATCCATACCTGAAGTCAGCCCCATTTTCTGTAGCAAATCTGAGCAATGCACCAAGAACATCAGCTGAATTATTGCTTTCAGGGAACACCCTCCCCCCTCTTTCCACAATAGTTTCCACCCCATATTTTTTTAATAAAGCAATAATATCCTTAGTAAAAAATGAAGAAAATGCATACTTTAAAAACCTCCCGTTGGGATAAATACTCTGAAAGTAATCCTGCAGAGATGTTTCATTGGTAATGTTACATCTTCCCTTCCCGGTAATTAATAATTTACGTCCCGCCTGTCTCATCTTCTCGAGTACCAGCACCTTCTGTCCTGATGATGCTGCTCTTCCTGCAGCTACAAGACCAGCAGCCCCTGCACCTATTATTATTGTATGGTAAGATTTCAAGGTTTTAATTAATTATTGGAGTAGGAGTCAGGGCATGCCCTTACTGTACAACGGAATGAGGAAAATAATCCATTAAAAATACCTGAATGAATTAAAAAACTTATTAATATTCAGATTATCATCTTTCCCTGTATCAACAAGAATTATCATCATAAAGAACTGGTTCTTTATCAGGTATAATCTTGATATAAAACGTGTTAACCCATCGCTTGCGGCAATTTTCACTTCTCTTCCCGGATAACCTTTGTACTCTGTTTCTCTTAAAAATAACAATTCACCTGAGATATTGGAAACAGCACCATTTATTGTGCCTGAGAAGAAATTATCAAGCAATTCCACATAATCAGAGTGTATGAGTGATTGTGGATAAACCGTACAATTGATCATATACACAAGATTGCTGTAATTTTCTTCTCCGGAACAATCGAGTTCCAGAACATTTAACAACATCTCTCCTTCTTCCGTTTCAACTGTATCTGTTACTTCAGACGGAATTGAAGGAAAATCAATACTGAAATTAAAATTATCTGAAACATAGGATACCCATTGTTCCGGTTCCTGGGCATTAATCGTATAACCAGTAAAACAAGTAAGGATAAAATAAGAAATTGTAAAAGGAAAATATTTATTTTTCATAGTACAGGTTTTAGTCCTTTCAGAACACTAATTGCAGATGGGTTCAGAAAAAATTTTTCCATGTAAATGTAAAACATTATTCAGTTTTATCGTCCTAAAAAAAGTTTATATTTTTTGTAACTCTATTTCAGGACGAGACAAATTCTACATTTCCAATCCCTGTTTAAGTGAACTCTTTCAGGATATCCTTAACTCCATCAGGAGAAACTCTTCCAAAGGTCTTTTGTCCGACAATGACCACAGGTGCAAGTCCACAAGCTCCTACACACCTAAGACAATTTAGTGAAAAATTACCATCAGGAGTGGACTCTCCTACTCCTATTCCAAGTTCTTTCTTGAATTCAGCAAGGACATTTTCTGCACCCCTTACATAACAAGCGGTTCCTGTACATATAGAGATTGGATATTTGCCCTTTGGGATCATGGAGAAAAACGAATAAAATGTTACTACTCCATAAACCTTAGCTTCTGAAACATTTAATTCTTTAGCTACCACCTCCTGAATCTCTGCAGGCAAATAACCAAATTCATGCTGGCATTTATGAAGTACATTTATCAGTTCACCGGGCTCATTATTGAACGTCCTGGCTATTTCTTTTATCTTATCAACCTGATCTTTACGTAGCTCGATTTTTACGCTTGACATATTTTTATTTTTTAATGTTCAACAAGTGTTTCCCCTTAAATACTGAATATTTTCTTGCTTTTATCAAAGTAGTGGGTATGTAAAAGATGATGCGCTCTCTCACTTAACGGATGCCCCAGGTACTTTTCATAAAGTTCGATAATAAAGGGATTTTCATGCGATTTCCTGATTGGTTTACCTGCATCTTCCCGGTAAATAGCCTGTGCTCTTGCTTTTAAGATAGCTGAATTACCATGATGCAAAGGTTGTCCACCCCCGCCGATACATCCTCCCGGACAAGCCATTATTTCAATTGCATGAAACTCAGATTTCCCATGCCTGATTTGTTCCAGGAGTTTTCTTGCATTACCAAGTCCATGAGCAATCCCTATTTTCAATTCAAATCCATTGAAATCAACAGAAGCATGACGAATACCCTCAAGTCCTCTTAGTTGTTCAAAATCAACTTTTTCAAGTTTCTTTTTTGTAAAAAGCTCATATGCTGTACGGGTTGCGGCTTCAATAACGCCACCTGTAGTACCAAAAATCACACCGGCACCGGTAGATTCACCTAACGGTTGGTCAAAATCGCTGTCCTCAAGACTGTTAAAGTCAATATTTGCGAATTTAATAAACGATGCCAGTTCACGGGTGGAAATGGAATAATCCACATCAGGATTCCCATCTGTACTGAATTCAGCACGCTGACACTCATATTTTTTAGCAAGACAAGGCATAATAGATACCACAACCATATCTTCCCTTTTTATATTTATTTTTTCAGCAAAATATGTTTTTGCCACAGCGCCAAACATTTGTTGCGGAGATCTTGCTGTTGAAGGAATGTCTTTCATGTCGGGAAAATGATGCTCAAAGAAATTGACCCAGGCAGGGCAGCAGGAGGTCAGTATTGGCATTTTGACATTTCTGTCCCCTTCAAGAAATTTCGACAGTCTGCCAAGAAATTCTGTCCCCTCTTCCATTATGGTAAGGTCTGCAGCAAAATCAGTATCGAATACATAGTCAAACCCCAATTGACGAAGGGCGGTGACCAGTTTACCGGTTACAAGAGTACCTGGTTCCAATCCAAACTCTTCGCCCAGTGCAGCTCTCACTGCTGGTGCTGTCTGAACAACAACTGTTTTTGAAGGATCATTGAGAGCAGCGATAACTTTCCGTGTATGGTCAACCTCTGTCAGTGCACCGGTTGGACATACGGCTACACATTGACCGCAATAAGTACATGGGGAATGCTCGAGATTCATCTCAAATGCCGGAGCAACGACAGCCATAAAACCACGGTTAACAGCGCTTAATGCTCCGACGGTCTGGAAATCGTTGCACATTGTTTCACAACGCCTGCACATAATACACTTGTCCATATCCCTTATTATAGATGGAGAAGTGTCTTTCCTGTATGTTGACATAGCAGCGAATTCCTGTCCAGGAATTTCCCTGATACCTAATTTTATTGCCATATTCTGTAAATCACATCTTCCTGATTTAGGACATGTAAGACAATCTTTCGGGTGATCCGATAATATCAGTTCCATCACAGTTCTGCGGGCATTCATTACCCTGATGCTATGAGTCTTAACTTTCATTCCCTCAGCTACTTCAGTAGAACAGGAAGGAGCAAGATTTCTTCTCCCTTCAACTTCTACCACGCATATACGGCACCCTCCCGGTTTGTTCTCAATGTTAAGATCATGCAGATCCATGTAACAAAGAATAGGTATGTCAATTCCTATTGATTTTGCAGCCTTGAAAATGGTTGTTCCCCTTGGAACTTCCACTTGTCTTCCATCTATGGTTAATTTAATAATATCCATTGTATATTTCTGATTTTTAACTATTTAACAATAACAGCATCAAACTTGCATTTTTCCATGCAGGCACCACATTTAATACATATCTCAGGATTAATATGATGTACCTGCTTCCTTTCACCGGTAATTGCACCTACCGGACAAGCTCTTGCACAAGCAGTACAACCGACACAATTTTCCTCCACTATAAAATACATCATCAGATCACGGCAAACACCTGCAGGACATTTTTTATCAACTACGTGAGCATAATATTCTTCAGAAAAATATTCCAGTGTTGATAACACAGGATTTGGGGATGATTGCCCTAATCCGCATAGTGAGGTATCTTTTATCACAAGCCCGAGGTTACGTAATCTTTCCATGTCTTCCAATTCTCCATGGCCCTGGCATATCCTTTCAAGTAATTCATATAAACGTTTATTTCCGATCCGGCAGGGAGAACACTTTCCGCAGGATTCCTCTACTGTAAAATCCAGGTAGTATTTAGCTATGGAAACCATGCAATCATCCTCATCCAATACAATCATTCCCCCTGATCCCATCATAGAACCAGCAGCAACAAGGTTTTCATAATCAATGGCGATATCGAGATGTTTTTCAGTCAGGCACCCGCCTGAAGGTCCTCCTGTTTGCACAGCTTTAAATTTCTTTCCGCCTCTGATTCCTCCGCCGATCTCAAAAATTACTTCACGCAATGTTATTCCCATTGGGACTTCAATCAGTCCGACATTATTTATTTTACCTGCCAGTGCAAATACTTTTGTTCCTTTTGATTTTCCGGTCCCGATACTGCTGAACCATTTTGAACCTTTTAACAGGATTACCGGAATATTTGCAAAGGTTTCAACATTGTTTACATTTGTTGGTTTTCCCATGTATCCTTCAACAGAAGGGAAAGGAGGTTTTAATGTAGGTTCTCCCCTGCCACCTTCCATGGAATGAATAAGCGCAGTTTCCTCTCCGCATACAAACGCTCCTGCCCCGTATTTAAGTTGGATATCAAAATTAAAACCTGTACCCATAATATCTTTACCCAACAAGCCATATTCCCTGGCCTGCCTGATAGCAATCTGTAAACGCTCTATAGCGAGAGGATATTCTGCACGGATATATATCAATCCTTTATCGGCGCCGATGCAAAAACCGCATATTGCCATAGCTTCCAGAACACTGTGCGGATCACCCTCAAGGATCGAACGATCCATAAATGCTCCCGGGTCTCCTTCATCAGCATTACAAACCACATATTTCTGGTCACTTATGCTTTTCCTGGTAATTTCCCATTTCAGCCCTGTGGGAAATCCTGCACCTCCCCTCCCACGTAAACCGGATGACTTTATTTCCTCAATGACACTTTCAGGCTTCATCTCAGTAAGTGCTTTTCCCAGAGCATGGTATCCATCCCTTGCAATATATTCTTCAATACTTTCCGGGTTAATAAAACCACAATTTCTAAGTGCTATCCTGATTTGCTTTTTGTAAAAGCCCATATGGACTGAATCCGGGATTCTTTCTTTTTCCTGTAAATCCTTATAAAGCAGTTTCTCAACTTTTCTTCCCCTGATAACATGTTCCTCCACAATAAGTTGTGCATCATCTGGTTTTACTCCAACATAGTATGTGTCGTCTGGCATTATCTTAACAATAGGACCTTTATCGCAAAATCCAAAACAACCAGTCATAATTACCTGTACCGTTTCATTAAGTCCCTGTCGTTGAAGTTCTGCTTTCAGATTCTCAACAATAGCATCGCTTGCAGATGCCCTGCAACTTGTACCTCCGCATACGAGAATATGCATGCTGTATTTTGACATTTTTCAGTTCCTCCTTATTCTTTAGATTCAATAGTCTCATAATTAACAGGAATGATACCATCTACCAGCTCTCCTGTTTTTATATATTTTTCAATTATCTCGTCTGCTTTTCTCTCATCCACAAAGCCGAAAACAACAGGTTCCTGGTTGGGTAATGTCACTTCTACAGTCGGTTCTGCATAGCAATACCCCATGCAACCGGTTTGAGTTACAACTCCATCAATATTTCTTCTATCCAGATGCTCTATGAAGAATTCCATGATATTTTTCGCACCTGCAGCAATACCACAGGTAGCCATAGCCACTTTCACCTGCACCTGGTTTTCATGATTTTCGCCTTTCCCGCGAAGATTAATTTGTTCACGCATCTTTTTCAGATCCGCAAATGATTTGATTTTTGTCATAGTACTATTTTTTCATGTTTTATTTTTTCCGAAAGTCCTAAATTACAAAATTTAACTTCCAGTTCTTTGTTTTTCAATAATTTAGAATTAATCTATTTAACAACTTCTTTTCCACTTATATTCTCTGAAGTTTATGAAATTAAAATTCAGAAACCAAAATATATTCATCATGAAATACACGGGCAAAGATAAAAATTATTCTGTTATTTTTATAACACTGTTATTAAAATAACATATATTTTTTAATTTATTCTGTAAGTCTCAAGTTTATTGGAGTATATTTATTAATGAGTCCACTCCGAAAGGTCATATTATTTCAAATATCGCCACAGATTCACAGATTAATTTGTATTAATTAAATTAAATGTTGCGCAAATTATTAGTGATCAGTATTTTGCGCTTCTGCGTTTTATTTTAATTAACTAATTATTATTTTATATTAATACGTCGTTATATTTTTATAACACACTGATAATTAATATTTTAACGATTTATTCTTATTATGCGTATGTTGTTAATAATCAATAATTTGCGCCTTTGCGCCTTTGCGTTTTTTTTAATTTACGAACTATTGTTATATATAAAATGCAAAAAAATAATTTTCTTTCCTGATTTAAAAAATTATAAACATTTTTTCTAAATTAGCTCAGAACATAATCCGGTCATTTTTGTTTTTAGTGAATATAGAATATCTTATGTTAAAGTATTTAAATACAGTCACTTTAATTATTATTTTCACCTCTGTCTTTTATTCCTGTGAGGAAAATAGTGAGACTCCTTTACCTGAGGAAAAAAATCCATTTTTAAACCAGGTATCATTTATCGGTTTTGAGCTTAAAGAAAAGAAATATGAAACTCCCAGTGCTTATATAGAGATTTGGAGCAGTAATGACACTTTAAGTGCTAATTATGACGGTTATCTGACGGATGGAGAATATGACAGCAAACTGAATCCTCCTAAAATCAAAGAATATTCTGTAATTGTCTATTTTGACCTTAATTCACCTTCTCTTTCAGAGCTTGCAGAAGGCACCTATCTTTTTGAGAACAGTAATGAAAGAAAACCGGGTATCTTCAATGCCTCTTCATATATCAGAATATCTTCAGATAATAAGACTGAACTGTACAATGTCACATCAGGTACTATTAATATTAAGGAAGAGAAAGGATTTGTACTTGTTGAATATGAACTGACAGTAAACAAAGAATTTCCTGTTAGAGGGCAATATACCGGTGTTGTTGAAATAAAAAACCCATATCTTCTCTATTAAAATTTTATATTCACTCCTGTCATAAAATGTAAGCCAGGCATAGGATAACCATAGTTAATCTCATAGCGTTGATCAAGAAGATTCTTACCAGAGATAAACAAATCCCCAAAGCTGAACAGATGATATTTAACGCTTGCATTTAAAAGATCGTAGTTTTCAGTTATACCAGTTTCTGTGTATAATTTTCCTATATATTGATTCTGAACTGACAGTACCAGTTTATCCCATTTATAATTAAATCCTACATATAACTGGTGTGCAGGAGCAGCCAGCATTGGTTCTTTAGTTTTCAGGAAAGCATAGCTAAATTCAAAGGATAATGATTCATTATAAAAATAATTACCTTCAGCTTCAAATCCCTTGTTGGAAAATGTTCCTGTATTCACTCTCTTTACAGGTGGAGGCGGATTATCGTTAGGCATTACCAAGATTATATTGCTTCCTTCAATAATAAACAAACTTAAGCCAGTCTTCAATTTCCCATTCAACATATCATGGCCAATGTCAATCTCGTAATTCATCATTCTCTCCGGTCTCAGTTCAGGATTTGGGGCAAATAAATACATTTCCAAAATAGTAGGACTCCTGAAACCTTTTGATACAGATGCTTTTAACCTGGTATTTTCACTGGCAGACCAGGATAAACCTGCTTGTGGAACCAGTTCGTTTCCATATTCTGAATTATTCTCAATACGCATTCCATAGCTAATATTCAATACCTGCTTAATTTCATGTCTTAGAACTACATAAGCTCCTTTTTCATTAATTGTATTCCATATATTGGCTCTCATCCCGCCATTACCACGGCCTCCATATTTTTTATAATCCAGTCCGGTGGTAAGTAATGTATTACCCGGAAGTTTTATACCCTGATAGGCGGAAATACCATAATTTTCATCATTCGAAATCCAACCATCAGAAAGTACATGTTCCCCAAAATTGTAAAATGAGTAAATACCACCTTCAGTTTTATTAAATTTATTTGTTACAGTAAAAGATGTTTTCCCTCTTAAAATATCTGCCCTGAATGCTGGCACAACATCGATATCACGACCTGGGTCAACACTATTGAAATCTGCTATGTTATAGTCAGCTGTCACTTTAAAATATTTATTAAAAGTATAACTTGCTTTAACATATGCATTATTGATTTCAAATTCAGAACTGTCCCTGTGTCCATCTGTAACATCTCTGTTTATCGAAGCAAATACCTGGAATCCTTTTTTTCTTAAACCCCCATTGATCATATACTTCTGAGTATTATAGGAACCGTATGCTATCCTGGCATTACCGGAGAATCCATCTTTGTCCTGCCTTTTTGTTATAAAATTAATTACTCCTCCCATGGCATTTGAACCATAAATTATGCTTCCCGGGCCTTTTATAATTTCAACCCTCTCGAGATCAGAAGCAACATATGAATTAGGAAGCGGATGACCAAAAATACCCATGAATTGAGGCTGCCCATCAACTAACATCAGCACCTGGGTATTTGGATTACCACCTACTCCTCTCATACTGATCTGCCCTGCCGAAGAGACTCCAACACCAAAACCGGTAACCCCACGTTCTGTAATAAACATTCCAGGAATTTTCCTGCCTAAAACCGGTAATACGGCTGACTCCTCTACTTCATTTATGTCGGATTTCGTAAGCACACTAACATTAACCGGCATATTTTTACGGTTGACCTCAATCCGGGAACCAGTGACTACCACTTCATCAATTTTTAGAGTGTCTTTTAGACTTTGAGCATGCATCCCTGCTAAGAATACTATATCTAAAACGCCGATTAATAAATATTTTCTCATTTATACATAATTGTTATTGTTCATTGGTAATCAGATTAACTTCTCAGATTTTAAAACCCTTTACTTTATAAAATGAATTAGATTTTATTTAATATTTTTTTTATAACTTATCATTAAATACATTTCGTTTTTTACCACAAAGACACACAAAGCAGGCACAAAGAAAGCCCTGAAAAAATATTTGCCAGAAAGTTATTCATTAATAAGGTGTTACTATTTAATTTTTTGTGTTACCTATTAAGGAAAAAAATTAATCAATTCCGCTTTTTACCAGTTCACTGTGTTTGATACCTTTCAGTGCTTTTAACTTATTTGCAAGATTTATTACCCTGTTTGCCTTTCCTTTAACAGCTATTACTTCTATACAATTATGATCATCAATATGAATATGCTGACCTGCTAAAATAAGACAGTGATATTCATGCTGAAGACTATTTATTTTTTTATGTAACTCTTTAATTTTATGATCATATACTATGACAATTGCCCCTGCTACTACCTTATCATCCATCCATTTTTCTTCCACTATATTTTTTTTAATAAGAAACCGAATAGCTTGTGAACGATTGGGAAAACGGTTGGTTTCCACGAGTTGGTCAAGACGTGTAAGTAGTTCAGATTCAAGGGAAACTCCAAATCGTTTCAGAGACATGGTGTTACATAATAAAATATCGTGTTACAAAGATATAAAATTCTCTTACCCGTCAAACCACTTTAGCAGATTAATTTATTATAATCATCTCTTCAAGCAGGTATCCTGCCCCTGCAAATTTTTCAATAATAAACAGAACATAACGAATATCCAATGCAATACTTCTGCACTGTGAAGGGTCATATACAATATCACTGATAGTCCCTTCCCAGTTCCGGTCAAAATGCAAGCCTGTGAGATGTCCGCTTGCATTAATAACCGGACTTCCCGAATTACCTCCTGATGTGTGATGTGAGGAAAGAAAACAGGTATTTATATGACCGGATTTATCTGCCCATCTTCCATAATCTTTTGTCTCATATAATCTGATCAGTTTATCGGGTAATGAATAATCCTCACTTCCAGTCCTGAATTTTTCTATCTTTCCATCAAGTGTTGTAAAATAATTATAGAATATGGCATCGGCAGGTTTATACCCTTCAGCTTTCCCATAGCTCAATCTCATTGTGAAATTGGCATCAGGGTAAAAGATGCTGTCAGGCTCTTTTTCGCGGATTCCCTTTACATAAGTCCGATAGTTCCTGTCTATTTCATCCGAAAGGAACTCGTACCTGCCAAATATTTTTTCATTAAAAATACTGGAAAATGAAGAAAAGATCTTATACAGCGGATCTTCAATAATTTTTGCAACTATTGTACTTTCCTTTTCAGGATAATTTTCAAGTAAGGAGGATATTCCTTCATAATCAGCTAATATTGATTTACGGAAATTAGTTTTTGCATATAGGGCATAATCGCCTTTATATTTTCGTTGAATTTCCTGAAATAGAGCCGGATGAAACTGAGTGTCAATATCTTCATAATAAAATCTTATCATATTCGAAAATATTTCAATATCTATGGGAGAATAATAGTTCTTAAAGAATTCCTCAGCCTGAGACAGAAACTGGTTTTTTGCAAGCACCTTTATTGTGTCATCCTCTCCCCTTGTTCGGGTAATCATACCTCCGAGATTCAGTAATATATTAAAGATTTCTGTAGCCATATGACATTCCTGGTAATAATCATATGCAAGAGAATATTTATTTAACTCCTCATATAATGACAGCATTGATGGTAAGAGAGAACCGTATTGCTGTTTCCTGTTATCATCAGATTCCGCCCACTGTTGAAATTCTTCTTCCTGTTCTTTACGCAATGCAACAGCATCCATTCTTTCCAGTCCTCTGACAACACCCTGCCATTTTTTCCATGCGTTACTCACTGACCTGTACTTTGCTGCATACTGTATTCTAACCTGGTCAGATTTCCCCATATACTTCTTCATGATTTCCATACGTTTTTCCCTTAATTTTATTTTATGAGGCAGACTTGATTTATAAATCATCTCAACTGCCGGAGAAATAAGGTATTCAGTTGTAGTGCCGGGATAACCCATTACAAAGGTCAGATCACCGTTTTCAAGCCCGGCAGTAGATATGGGAAGAAACTTTTTAGGTTCATAGGGAATATTATCGGGAGAATAAGATGCAGGTTTGTTACTATGATCTGCATAAACCCTGAAAATGCTAAAATCACCTGTATGCCTTGGCCACATCCAGTTATCAGGGTCAGATCCGAAATTTCCAATGGAAGATGGAGGTGCTCCTACCATCCTGATGTCATTATATTCCTCATATACAAACATATAATACTCATTGCCATAGAAAAAAGGTTTTATTTGTGTTTTATAATGAGTATCTTTTATTACTTCCTCAGAAATCTTTTTAATATTCTGATTTATTTTGTCCTTTAATTGTGATTCTGTAATTTCAGCGCCTGTTCCTTCCAGAACACGGTATGTTACATCCTCTATCCTCACCAGGAAGGTTACAGTAAGACCAGGTACAGGTAATTCCTCATCCCTGTTCATAGCCCAGAATCCATTTGTCAGATAGTCATTTTCCACTGTACTCAGGATTTGAACAGAACTATATCCACAATGATGATTTGTAAGTAAAAGTCCTTCTGAGGAAACCATAACACCAGTGCATCCCCTGCCGAAAATTACAACTGCATCCTTTAAACTGGCCTGGTTAATGCTATAAATATCCTCTGCAGAAAGCTTTAATCCCTTCCCCTGCATAATATCAATATTATAATGAGCAAGAAGAGAAGGTATCCACATTCCTTCATCTGCAAATGCGGAAAAATATTGCAGGCTCAGGAAAACAAGTAAAATAATTTTAATATTTCCTTTCACTGTAGTTTAATTATCAGTTGTGACACTATATGGCATGATTTCCTGTCTTATAATATGGATCATAGAGGCTATGTTTTGCATTCTTCCCTCGATCCCGTGATCCCGTGATAGCTTGATCCCTAATCTTTGTCAAGAATAATCCGTAACAAAGCCATCACAGATGATTTGGAAAAATAGATATCAGGATGTTATAAAATCCTCAAGTTCCCTGTACAACAAATGTACAGGTAATCCCATAACATTGTAAAATGATCCCTTTATCCGCTCAATACCAATGTAGCCTATCCATTCCTGTATTCCATATGAGCCGGCTTTATCATATGGTTTGAAGTGTTTGATATAATATTTTATCTCTTCTTCTTTTAAGGTTGAAAAGTACACCTCACTGCAGGAATGAAATGATTTTATTTTATTTATACTTCTTATCGTTACACCTGTAATAACTTCATGAAAATTTCCTGATAATGCATTAAGTATTGATGTTGCTTCCGCTGCATTTCGTGGTTTGCCAATAACGCTCCCATTCATCCATACAATGGTATCTGCGGTTATGAGAATAGTATTATCATCCTTTAGCAGATCAGAGTATGCCGATGATTTTTTCTCAGAAAGATAAACAGGTATTTCAAACTTGTTTAATTTATCAGGTATTTTTTCATCTACCTCCCTGTCATTTATAAGAATATATTCTATACCGGCTCCCGTCAGCAGCTGTTGCCTTCTCGCTGATTTTGAGGCTAATAATATCCTGAATTTCTTTAATTTATTGATAAGCATTTCTGCTCAGTTTAACTGGTGAAGGACAATGTACCTTACAACAACAGCATATAGAATACCTGTCAGCATGATAAATTTAATCAATATACTGGCATTATGATAATCCTTTTTTGAATCAGCTATAATTATCATGTAAAATAAAATTGAAAAAGGTATTATCAGGAAAAAGATGAAATAACCTGCTGATATTAAATCTGTTTCTTCAGCGGAAAGCATGATAAAACGTAAAACCAGGGTTAAAAGCACTACAATGATCACTATTAAAAATCCCAACAGGATCTTGGTCCATTTTATGCCGAAATATATTGGGACAGTATGCATTCCATATGCATTATCTCCTTCGAAATCTTCTGTGTCTTTTATTATTTCCCTGATCAGGTTAGTGAAGAAAGCAAAAAACGCAAAACCGGAAATCCAGAAAAACATATAATTAAAATTTGCATGACTCCGGATCATGAGGTCGCCATAAGCTTTGTTAAGCAGAGGGATTTCGTATAATGCAACCAGGAGAGGGACTCCACCTGTCATTAAGGACACAACAATATTCCCGATCAGTAATTGTTTCTTATAAGTGGTTGAATAAAACCAAAGTCCTCCTGAGCAAATGACAAATAGTAATGACATAGCCAGTACGTCAACATGCCAGGATAAATAGGCACCAATACAGATAGCAATAAAATTGAATCCGGTATGCAGAATAATAGCCTGTCTTCGTGAAATTACAGAACCGATAAATACTTTTTCGGGTTTATTTATTCTGTCAGTTCGTATATCAAAATAATCATTAATAATATATCCTCCTGAAGCAATAAGGATGGTTGTTAAAACTAACAGGAAAAAATGAAAATTATCAAGTTGAATATAGAATCCGTTTATCCGGAGAAAGGGATCAATAATACATAATCGCATCATATACTGTGCAGCGGCAATAATGAGAAGATTCTGATACCTGATTAGTTTAAGGAATGCGTACATGAAATAAATATTTTCTTTAAGTTGTTTACACAGGTGAATTTAAAGTATTTTGTATTTAATTTTACTGTAAAATTCATTCCCCCTTACCTGTCTGCCGACAGGCAGGAATCCCCCAAGTGGGACGTTTTGCAAGTTGCTGATTTAAAGGCTCTCCCCTCCTATCTGCCGATGAGTAGTCTTTAGGGTGCAGGAGAGTACAACCATTGAAAATCATAATTTCTCCCTTGCAGGGTGGTCTCAAATTTTATTTTTATGCGTACTGATGTAATAATTTCAAGGGACGATAAAGGAAAATGATAATCTTATTACATGTTAACAGTCTTTCTCACCATTTATGTGCGCTTTCATCCATCCAGTTACCATGCAGGCGCAATACCTGTTCAATAATATCTCTGACACACCCTTCACCTCCAGCTTTATCAGAAATATATCTTGATACATTCTTTATTTCTTCCACAGCATCAGCAGGGCAGACAGGGAATCCCACATTCTTCATGACTTCTATATCGGGAATATCATCTCCCATGTATAAAATATTTCCGGGAGGAAGAGCATATTTTTTCATAAAATCAAGAAGATCATCCATTTTATTATTGGAAGTCATATATATATCTTGTATCCCCAATCGTTGGAATCTTTTTTTCACTGCATCAGAATTTCCTCCGGTTATGATACCCACCGGGTATGCTTTTTTAATCGCATATTGCAAAGCGTAACCATCCCTGATATTCATAGTTCGCATAAGATCGCCTGAAGGATGAAGCAGTATCCTGGCAGATGAGCATACTCCGTCAACATCAAAAATAAATGCTTTAACTTTTCTCAGGTCTTCTTTAAAATTACTCATTGATTATTTAAGGGTTTTATGGTATTGATATATACATTGACTAACAAAAGTATACATTTTTTGTAAATCAGGATGGTCTTTTAATATGCTTGTATGTTTATTTATTATTCCCATATTGCCTCTTACTGCCGGTCCTGTTTGTGATTTAGCAGGACCATTTTCCAGTGCTTTGTTTATAGTTTCTCTGATAAGGGGTGTCAGAAGGTTCATGTCCATCTGTTTTTCCTTCATAATATCAGAAGCACAGGTAAGCATATGATTGATAAAATTACAGGAAAAAATCGCTGCAAGATGAAGCCATTGCCTCTGTTCAGAGCTCATCTGCCTTATATCGGAAGATATATCACCGGCAATATTACTGATCTCTTTCAGGGTATTTTCATCAGATGCTTCAACAAGGAAAGGCACATCATCCAGTGAGATTTTTCTTGCTTTGCTAAATGTCTGAAGGGGATATAAAACTCCAAATCTTTTAATTTTACCTGAAAAAATAATCATTTCAGTGCTTGCTGAGGTGTGTATTGCAATGCCATTTATTCCGTTAAGTGTTTTTAACACGTCCCCTATAGCATGATCAGTGAGGGTAATAAGGTAGATATCAGCACTTAATGGTATTTCGCTATACTTATCTGTATATTGTGAACCTGTTTTCGTGGCAAGTTCAGCAGCATGCTTTAATGTCCTGCTGTAAACGCATGGTACAGGATATTTTTTTTCGTGTAAAGCCGGTATTAAATGAGCAGCTACATTTCCGGCTCCGATTGATACAACAGAAGGTTTTAGCATATTATTCCGGTTAATAAACCGCCTGAACGGTTAAGTAAATAATGAGATGATACCAGGTATACAAAGTTGTATTTGCAGGGAGACATTGACAAAAAGTAATTTTTTAATAATTCTTCCCTGTCATTTTTACCTGATTTCAGAAAATCAGACAAATATATGAAGAATTAAAGGATTACTCTTTTTTCAGGAATGCTGGTCTTTGATAATTTTCATAAGTTTCAGACACATCTCATAGTCCTCTTTTTCTTCATAAAATTTTAAAAGATGATTGAAAAAACCTGGATTATTAAACTGGGGGTGATTCTGATCAAATTTTATCCTGCCACTTATGGTTTGTTTAAAATATGGCAAACTATCGTTTTCAGAATTTTCGTCTTCCTCATTGCTAATATCAGAAGAAAGAGAGATATCTTCAAAAAGGCGTCCATACTTCTCCATAAATTCAGATATAACAAGCTGAAAATTAATTAATTCTGAATTTTCATCCATCAATTCCCTGTGTGTCTGGTATTTATTAGTAAGTGCTTGTTGTTTGCCGGGATATAGAGTGTCGGACGAAATACGATTTATCTCATCCTGGTTTAGCCGGATTTCCTCGTTATTCTGATTCACCTGTTTTCTCAGAATTTCCAGTAATTTATCAATTAATTTGTTCATATGAGATAAGCCTTCTATCAGCAGAGTTCAAATTTCATACCACAAATTAAAAAATATTACAGATAAGGCAGAAAGGGATTAGGATTAAATTATGCTTCGAATTTAATTATACCAAGGTCTTTTAGTTCGGTAGTTTTGATATACTCCATTTTCTCTCGGTTTTCGGAAACTGCTTTTTTGATAAATAATTCGGCTGATACGCTAAATTCTTCATCCCTTGTAGTATCGGTAAGTAACAGGTATCCCATAATTATATTTCCGGCCATTTCCACGAGCCTCCGGGAATGAAAATCGAGAAATTCTGTATCTGCGGTTTCATTGACAAATGATACTGTATTCTCAAACTCACTGGTAAGATTAACCAGCAATCGTTTTAGGAATTCGAACTCAGGTTTTACTTTTATTTCTTCGAATTCTTTAATAGCGGCTACGTAAACTCCTGTAGTAACGCCTCTTATTGCTGCAACAACCTGAAGTTGAGATGTCCCCTCATAAATAGTAGTTATCCGTGCATCCCTGTATAATCTTTCAACAGGGAAGTCTTTCATAAAACCTGTACCTCCATGGATCTGTATTGCGTCATAAGTAATCTGATTACAATATTCACTTGAAACAAGTTTCAGGAGGGGGGTAAAAACATCAGCCAGTTTCTGATATTTCTTTTGTTCCTGTCTTTCTTCAGGTTCAAGTTTTCTTTCCTGAGACAGGAAAGTATATGCCTTGTAAATGTCAACATATCTTGAAGTCTCATACAGCAAGCTTCTTACGGCTTGTGTTTTCACCTTCATTGATCTCAGCATTTCGTAAACGGCAGGGAATTGAATCACAGGTTTACCAAACTGCATTCTTTCGTTTGCATATTTCAGTGCTTCACGGTATGCAGCTTCAGCGATCCCGACAGATTGAGCCCCAATTCCCAGTCTTGCTGAATTCATTAACGACATAACATATTTAATAAGGCCCATTTTTCTCTCACCAACAAGGTATGCAGGTGCGTTTGTAAATACCATCTCACATGTAGGGGAACCTTTAATACCAAGTTTATTTTCAATTCGTCTTATCTTTACGGCTTTACTTTTTCTTTCATAGACAAACAGGGAAAGTCCTCTTGCGTCCTGGGTTCCTTCTTCAGACCTGGCCAAAACAAGAGCAATATCAGCATCGCCATTTGTTATAAACCGTTTTACACCGTTAAGATAATAGATATTGTCTTCTTTGTTGTAAGTTGCGGTAATAGATTGACTCTTAAGCTGAACAGCCTGAAGATCGGATCCTGCATCAGGTTCAGTAAGCACCATAGCTGCTGTGGCTCCTTTATTGAATAATGGCAGATACTTATCTTTTATCTCTTCTGAGGCAAATTCATGTATAGTTTCAGCACAATCCTGCAATCCCCAGATGTTGGCAAATCCGGCATCCGCTCTCGATACAATTTCAGCTGCCATAACATATGGAACAACAGGGAAGTTAAGTCCACCATATTTCCTGGGGAGTGACATCCCTATCAGACCTGCTTTTGTAAGTATCTCAAGATTCTCACGTGTCCCTTTTGCATAAACAACCTCATTATTGACAAGTGTTGGCCCTTCATGATCAACAGATTCTGCATTCGGGGCTATCACATTCGCACTGATATCACCTATTATCTCCAGCACTTTCCCGTATGTATCTATTGTATCCTCAAAATCAACAGGTGCATAATCATATAATCCCTTATCGGTAAAATTGTTTTCTTTGAGTGATACTATTTTCTTCATCAGGGGATGATGCAGATGAAATTTAAGATCATTATTGTCGTTGAAGAAGTTATCCATTGCTATTGATTTACTATATTTTCAGCTGATGTTACTTGGAATTTTTCCTGTAATATTTAATCATTTTCGGGATTATATCTGAAACGTCGCCGGTTATTACATAATCTGCGATCTGATTGATAGGAGCATTAAGATCGGTATTAATGGAGATTATCATAGCTGATTCGGACATACCTGCTCTGTGTTGAATCTGTCCGGAAATTCCGCAGGCAATATATAATTTAGGTCTTACGGTAACACCTGTTTGACCTATTTGCCGGTCATGTTCGATAAAACCGGCGTCCACTGCAGCACGTGAACCACCTACTTCAGCACCGAGAACTTCAGCCAGTTTGAATAACATCTGAAAGTTCTCTTTGGAACCCATACCATACCCTCCCGAAACAATGATACCCGAATTTTTAATATTTACTTTCTTTTTTTCAATATGCCGTTCAATAATCCTGACCACAAAATCAGTATCTGATAAGAGAGAATCTACATCAATGTTTTTGATTACCCCTTTATAATTTTCATCAAAAATCACTTTTTTCATCACTCCTTCTCTGACAGTAGCGAGTTGTGGCCGTGTTTCAGGATTAATAATTGTAGCGAGGATATTCCCACCGAAAGCAGGTCTTATCTGGTATAAAAGATTTTTGTAGTCGTTACCTGTTTTTTTATCAGAATGATCTCCAATTTCCAGGCCGGTACAATCTGCCGTTAATCCGCATTTAAGAGCAGATGCAATTCTCGGGGCAAGGTCCCTGCCAATGGAGGTGGCACCAAAAAGAGCTATCTGAGGTTTTTCATTTTCAAAAACCGATTTTACAATTTTAGTATGCGTAAGTGTAAGATAAGGATATAAACGTTTATCATCAGCAATGTGAATTACATCAACTCCATAAGGTAAAAGATGTTTCTCAATACCATTCAGCCCGGATCCTGCAACAATGGTTTCCAGTTTACATCCCAGCTGGCTGGCGAGAGCTCTTGCTTTGGTAAGCAATTCAAGACTGACATCAGAAACGTGACCTTCATCGGTTTCGCAATAAACAAAAATATTATTCACAGTATATGTTTTAGATTCAACAATTGATATTAACCGATGGTGTGATTTTCAATAAGTTCTTTCATTAAATCATCCAGTTCTTCATCTTTTCCGGAAAGTACTTTTGATTCTTTAGCTTTAAACACCACATTTTCAATTTTTTTAACTTTCGTGGGAGATCCGGAGAGCCCGAGAGAATTATCTTCCACCTTAATATCATTTGCACTTAATTCTTCAATCTTCAGGTATTGTCTTGATTGATACAGATCGAGATAGTCTTCCGTAGCATCCTGCAATTCGGTAATAGTTTTTGCATGTTTATATTTCATAAGGAGTTTGGCATTCCTTGGCCGGCATGGCGGGGCAGAACTGTGCACGGTGATCAATACGGGTAAGCTGGTTGAAACAGTTTCCACTCCTCTTTCCAGTCTTCGGCGGACAATGATTGTATTATCCTTTACTTCAGTTATTTCTTCTGCATAGGTAATTTGAGGTATCCCCAGTTTTTCTGCCACCTGTGGTCCCACCTGGGCGGTGTCACCATCAATTGCCTGGCGGCCTGCTATGATAATATCGAAATCCTTTATCTTCCGGATAGCACAGGAAAGAGCATAGGAAGTTGCCAGAGTATCGGAGCCTGCAAATTTACGGTCTGTGAGTAGATATCCGTGATCCGTACCCCTGAACATTCCTTCCCTGATAATTTCAGCAGCCCTGCCAGGTCCCATAGTTAAAAGAGTAACTGTTGATCCTTCAATCTTATCCTTAATTCTCAATGCCTGCTCAAGTGCATTAAGGTCTTCAGGATTGAAAATAGCTTCCAGTGCAGCCCTGTTCACTGTTCCATCCGCTTTCATTGCATCCTTGCCCACATTTCTTGTGTCGGGCACCTGCTTGGCCAATACAATTATTTTTAAACCCTTCATGATTTTTTTCTTTTTCAGATATGGGGGACAAATATAATAAAATTAATTTTTCAGGAAGATACTATTATTTTCATATTCGAAAAAGGCAGCATTCTTTAACTATAAAAGAATAAACCACCGAAGAGGAAATCTACCCTTTGTAATATTGATAAATATTTATTATACAATAACTTAGAAATATATTGTTATTGCAATTCAACAATTCTCTCTGCGGTAAAAAAGTAAAAAGGAAAAGAAAAATTATTCCTTAAAGATTCCGGTCGAAAAATTTCATGCCTGGGCACTTGGGCCTCCAAAGACCATGGGAATAGAAGGGCCACCTGATCCTTCGGTATATTTAATGACTCCATGGACAGCTTCATATTTCGATATATTATCCTTTAAAGCATTAAGGAGTCTTTTGGAGTGTTCAGGAGTTAAAATGATACGTGATTTTACCTGTGCTTTTGGTACTCCCGGCATTATTCTTACAAAATCAATAATAAATTCAGCAGAGGAATGAGTAATTATTGCGAGGTTGGAATATATTCCCTGAGCTGTTTCCTCGTTTAATTCAATGCTGATCTGACCTGGTTTCTGCTTATCGTTTTCCATTGAAGATAACTTTTTATAGATTATTTTCTAAGGTTTAATAATTGAGTCTACTTGGAAAAATCCTATTTATGATTATTAACGGTTTTACCCCCCAACCCCCTAAAGCCTGCCTGTCGGCAGACAGGGGGGAGGGCCTATAAATCAACTACTTGCAATAAGTCCCCCCTGGGGGATTTAGGGGGAAATTACTTTTTGGAGCAGGTTTAATAATTAGCATAAATGAATAATACCTCAATCCGGCAGTCCGGTCATGCAGCATTACCTTAACCTATACCTCTTCAGTTTCCTCTATGACTTCCTGTGTTCCTGTCCCGATAAGGGAATCATATTCATCCCTGGAACCAACCACCATATCCTGGTATGATCTCAGGCCTGTGCCGGCTGGTATAAGGTGACCTACAATCACGTTCTCTTTCAGTCCTTCCAACTGGTCAACTTTACCCAGGATAGCTGCTTCATTAAGCACTTTGGTTGTTTCCTGGAATGAAGCTGCCGAAAAGAAACTTTGTGTCTGTAGTGCAGCCCTGGTAATACCCTGAAGTATCTGGTTTGATGTAGCGGGAATAGCATCCCGGGCATCTACCAGTTTCATGTCTTTTCGCTTAAGAATGGAATTCTCATCCCTGAGTTTTCTTGCAGTAATGATCTGACCTGAGTGTAATGTCTGACTGTCACCGGGATCCAAAACTACTTTCTTTCCATAGATCCAATCATTTTCATCCATGAATTCCCATTTATCAACGACCTGTTTTTCAAGAAATTTAGTATCACCCGGGTCAATAATTTCCACTTTACGCATCATTTGTCTGACTATGATCTCAAAGTGTTTATCATTGATTTTCACTCCCTGCAGCCTGTACACTTCCTGTACTTCATTTACAATATACTCCTGTACCTGGGTCGGGCCTTTAATAGCCAGAATATCAGAAGGTGTTATGGCTCCATCTGAAAGAGGAGTTCCAGCCCTGACAAAATCATTTTCCTGGACAAGAATCTGTCTTGAGAGAGGTACGAGATACTTTTTAACCTGCCCTGTCCTGGAGGTAATAACAATTTCACGATTCCCTCTTTTAACTTTGCCAAAGGACACTTCTCCGTCAATTTCTGAAACGATGGAAGGATTGGATGGGTTTCTTGCTTCGAATAATTCAGTTACCCTGGGCAATCCTCCTGTAATATCTCCGGATTTTCCAACAGCTCTGGGTATTTTCACAAGCACATCGCCTGCTTTTATCTTATCATTATCATTAACAGCTATATGTGCACTAACGGGAAGGTTATAGGATTTAATTTCCTCACCCTTTGAATCAAGGATTCTGATCATCGGGTTCTTTGATTTATCTCTTGTTTCGATAATCACTTTTTCCCTGTAACCTGTTTGTTCATCGGATTCTTCGCGGAAAGTGATACCTTCAATTACGTAATCAAAAGCTACAGTTCCATCAACCTCTGAAATTATAACAGCATTATAAGGATCCCATTCACATATCAAATCGCCTTTTTTAACTTCAACATCAGGTTTGATATATAATCTGGAGCTATAAGGAATATTATGTGATGAAAGTGTGATCCCTGTATTTTTGTCAACGATCCTGAGTTCAGCGAGCCTTCCAATCACTATATCAATTTTATTACCGGTATCAGGATCAGTTTTTGACACTGTACGTAATTCTTCAATCAATGCAACTCCATCATATTTAGCAATGATTTTCGATTCTGAGGTAATATTTGAAGCAGTACCCCCGACATGGAACGTACGTAATGTAAGCTGGGTACCTGGTTCACCGATCGACTGTGCAGCGATAACTCCTGCAGCTTCACCGTTCTGTACCATCTTTCCTGTGGACAGATTCCGTCCGTAGCACTTTGCACATACCCCTTTTTTAGATTCACAGGTAAGCACAGAACGTATTTCAACCTGTTCAAGAGGAGAATCTTCGATTATTGCCGCAATTTCCTCAGTAATTTCTTCTCCTGCAGAAATTATCAACTCTCCTGTAAGAGGATGGAAGACATCATGAACAGTTGTTCTCCCAAGTATTCTTTCGTAGAGTGTTTCAACGACTTCCTCGTTTTTCTTTATTGCAGTAGCTAAAAGTCCCCGTAACGTTCCACAATCATTTTCAGTTATAATAACATCTTGTGAAACATCCACAAGTCTTCTTGTAAGATACCCTGCATCCGCAGTTTTCAGGGCAGTGTCAGCAAGTCCTTTTCTTGCACCGTGAGTGGAAATAAAATATTCAAGAACCGACAGTCCTTCTTTGAAGTTTGAGAGAATAGGGTTCTCGATAATTTCTGATCCTACGGATCCGGATTTCTGGGGTTTTGCCATAAGTCCCCTCATGCCTGATAGCTGCCTTATCTGTTCTTTTGATCCCCTGGCACCTGAATCCAGCATCATATAAACAGAGTTAAATCCCTGGTTATCAGAAGACAATTGTTTTAATAAGGTAGTAGTAATTTTTGCATTTGTATGTGTCCAGATATCTATGATCTGGTTATACCTTTCATTATTGGTAATGAATCCTGCGTTATAATTTGCATATACCTCATCCACCAGTTCATAGCCTTCATTTACAAAACGTTCTTTATCAGTAGGGATTATAACATCATCAAGATTAAAGGATAGTCCTCCGCGGAAAGCCATTTCAAAACCAAGATCTTTTATATCGTCAAGGAATTGGGCAGTACGTGCGGTTCCTGATTTGCCGAGGACCCTGGAGATAATATCTCTCAATGACTTTTTTGTCAGTAATTCATTGATAAAACCTAATTCCCCGGGCACCATTTCATTGAATATAATACGGCCTACTGAAGTTTCAATTATTTTGAAGGTAGTTTCCCCGTTATGTACGACAGGGATTTGCACTTTTACAATTGCATGCAAATCAACTTTTTTCTCATTAAAGGCTATTATTGCTTCTTCGGGTGAATAAAATACCAATCCTTCTCCTTTAACAGGATTTTCAGTTGTACTTTTCCTTGCTTTTGTAATATAATAAAGGCCAAGCACCATGTCCTGTGAAGGGACTGTAATGGGGGCACCATTAGCCGGGTTGAGAATATTGTGAGATGCAAGCATTAATATCTGGGCTTCCAGGATTGCAGCATTTCCAAGAGGAAGATGAACTGCCATCTGGTCCCCATCAAAGTCAGCATTAAATGCAGTACATACAAGAGGATGGAGTTGAATAGCTTTACCTTCGATCAGTTTAGGCTGAAAAGATTGAATTCCAAGCCGGTGCAATGTAGGAGCCCTGTTTAATAAGACAGGATGACCTTTCAATACATTTTCAAGGATATCCCAAACAACAGGGTCTTTACGGTCAACTATCTTTTTTGCTGATTTTACGGTCTTAACAATACCTCTTTCGATCAATTTCCGGATCACAAAAGGTTTATAGAGTTCAGCAGCCATGTCTTTCGGAAGGCCACATTCGTGCAGTTTCAGTTCAGGTCCCACAACGATAACAGAACGGGCACTATAATCCACTCTTTTACCTAACAGATTCTGGCGGAATCTTCCCTGTTTCCCTTTAAGACTATCAGACAATGATTTCAGTGGTCTGTTTGCATCTGTTTTTACTGCATTTGCCTTACGGGAATTATCAAAAAGGGAATCTACCGCTTCCTGTAACATACGTTTCTCATTCCTGAGGATCACTTCAGGAGCTTTTATTTCAATAAGTCTTTTTAACCTGTTATTTCTTATAATGACCCTCCTGTAGAGGTCATTCAGGTCGGAAGTGGCAAAACGTCCTCCGTCCAAAGGTACCAGAGGGCGAAGTTCAGGAGGTATTACAGGAACTACTTTAACGATCATCCATTCAGGTCTGTTCACTCCTTTTGATTCCCTGAAAGCTTCCACGACCTGTAATCTTTTCAGCGCTTCATTTTTTCGTTGTTGTGAAGTCTCATTGCTTGCTTTATGGCGCAAATCGTAACTTAATGTATCGAGGTCCAATCTTCTCAGAAGATCATATAATCCTTCCGCACCCATACCAGCAATAAATTTATCCGGATGACCATCATCAAGGTACTGATTTTCTTTAGGCAGTGAATCAATAATCTCCAGGTATTCTTCTTCCGTAAGGAAATCGAGGTAATTCACCCCATCAGCCTGTTTAATACCGGGATTAATTACCACATATCTTTCGTAGTAAATAATAGCATCCAGCTTTTTGGTTGGGAGTCCCAGCAAATAACCGATCTTGTTTGGAAGGGTTTTAAAATACCAGATATGAGCAACCGGTACCACGAGGGAAATATGACCCATTCTTTCCCTTCTTACTTTTTTCTCGGTAACTTCAACACCGCACCTGTCGCAGACGATACCCTTGTATCTTATTCTTTTATATTTTCCGCAATGACATTCATAATCCTTAACAGGTCCGAAGATTCTTTCGCAAAACAGACCGTCCCGTTCAGGTTTATAAGTACGGTAATTAATTGTTTCAGGTTTCAGCACTTCACCACTTGAGCGTTCCAGTATCTCTTCAGGAGAAGCGAGACCTATAGATATCTTGGTGAAACTTGCCTTATCCTTGATATTCTTTCTGAATGACATATATTGATAATTAATTAATTACGAAATAAAAATAAATTAACTGGTATTGGAACCAGTAAACAGAGGAATTAAACCAGGTTAACACTTAAGCCGAGTCCTCTCAATTCATGCAGCAAGACATTAAGTGATTCCGGGATTCCGGGGCCTGGCATAGGTTCGCCTTTTACGATAGATTCGTAAGCTTTTGCCCTTCCTACAACATCATCGGATTTGACAGTCAGAATCTCCTGGAGAATATTGGCTGCGCCGAATGCTTCAAGAGCCCACACTTCCATTTCCCCGAATCTTTGTCCTCCAAACTGGGCTTTCCCTCCAAGTGGCTGTTGTGTGATAAGAGAATATGGGCCTATTGATCTTGCGTGCATCTTATCCTCAACCATATGTCCGAGTTTCAGAATATATATCATTCCTACGGTTGCCGGCTGGTCGAATTTTTCACCTGTCAGACCATCAAACAGAAATGTTTTTCCGTACCTGGGCAAACTTGCTTTATCAGTATATTCGGTGATCTGGTCAATCTTTGCCCCATCGAAAATTGGTGAGGAAAACCTCAGCCCAAGTTTAAGTCCTGCCCATCCAAGTACTGTTTCATAAATCTGTCCCAGGTTCATACGGGAAGGAACGCCAAGAGGGTTTAATACAATGTCAACCGGTGTACCATCCTCGAGGAAAGGCATGTCTTCCTGTCTGATTATCTTGGCTACAATACCCTTATTCCCATGTCTTCCGGCCATTTTATCACCCACGGTTACTTTCCTTTTTTTAGCAATATACACCTTTGCAAGTCTTATTATGCCGGTAGGTAGTTCATCGCCGATAGTAACATTATACTTTTTCCGTTTATAGATACCATCTATTTCTTTAAACTTGATCATGAAATTATGAAGGAGATCTCTGATCACTTCATTTTTCTCCTTGTCGGTGGTCCATTTGCTCGGATTAATATTCATATAATCAAGTTCCTGCAGGGTTTTTTGAGTAAACTTCACGCCTTTTGCTATAACTTCTTTACCGAAATAATCTTTAACTCCCTGTGAAGTTTTACCATTAACCAGGATAAAAAGCTTATCAACAAGCTTATTCCTCAGATCCTCAACATTTTGTTTAAATTCTTCTTCTATTTTATCAAGAATAGGTTTAATTCCAAATTTAGATTTACGGTCTTTAATTGACCTTGAAAAAAGTTTTTTGTCAATTACTGTACCATAAAGGGATGGCCCGGCCTTTAGTGAAGCATCTTTAACATCACCTGCTTTATCACCGAAGATTGCCCTTAAAAGTTTTTCTTCGGGGGAAGGATCAGATTCTCCTTTTGGAGTGATTTTCCCTATCAGGATATCACCAGGTTTCACTTCCGCTCCTATACGTATAAGTCCGTTTTCATCGAGGTTCCTTGTTGCTTCTTCACTTACATTAGGGATATCGGCAGTTAATTCTTCCAGTCCGCGTTTGGTATCCCTGACTTCCAGCAGATATTCATCTATATGAATAGATGTAAAGACATCATCACGGACAAGCCGGTCGGAAATAACAATTGCATCTTCGAAATTATATCCTTTCCATGGCATAAATGCAACCATAAGGTTTCTTCCGAGTGCCAGTTCTCCGTCCTTCGTTCCATAACCGTCAGTTAATATCTGTCCCTTTTTAATCTTTTGTCCTTTTGTAACAATAGGTATAAGATTTATGCAAGTATTCTGGTTTGTCTTTTTATATTTTGGTAATTTATATCGTTTAACTTCCTCGTCAAAGCTCACAAACTTCTCATCTTCAGAGCGTTTATATCTTACAATAATTTCGTTTGCATCAACAGATTCAACAAAACCATCACCTTCTGCGGCAATCTGGAGACGGGAATCCCTGACCAGTTGTGATTCAATTCCAGTACCCACGATAGGAGTTTCGGGAGCCATGAGTGGCACAGCCTGTCTCATCATATTTGATCCCATAAGGGCTCTGTTAGCGTCATCATGTTCCAGGAAAGGAATGAGTGATGCCGCGATAGAAGCAATCTGGTTAGGGGCAACGTCCATTAGCTGAACGGTATCTTGTTCAGCGACAGGAAAGTCGCCTTTAAATCTTGCTTTTACTTTTGGATTTTCAAAGAAACCTTCCGTATTGATTTTCGCATTTGCCTGGGCAATAATCTGTTCTTCCTCTTCCTCTGCGCTCAGGTAAAGGATACCTTCGGTTGTAAGGTCCACTTGTGCATTTTCGACTTTACGATAAGGTGTTTCAATGAAACCCAGTACGTTAATTTTAGCGTAAACACAAAGTGAGGATATCAGTCCGATATTCGGGCCTTCAGGGGTTTCAATAGGACATAATCGTCCATAATGTGTATAATGAACATCACGTACTTCAAATCCGGCTCTTTCCCTGGAAAGGCCTCCGGGTCCGAGAGCAGACATTCTTCGTTTATGTGTCATTTCCGCAAGCGGATTTGTCTGATCCATAAACTGGGATAGCTGGTTGGTTCCGAAAAATGAATTTATAACTGATGACAGAGTTTTGGAGTTAATCAGGTCGATTGGTGTAAACACCTCATTATCGCGAACATTCATTCGCTCCCGGATTGTACGTGACATTCTGGCAAGGCCAACACTAAACTGATTCATCAGTTGTTCTCCTACTGTTCGGACTCTCCTGTTACTAAGATGGTCAATATCATCTACATCGCTTTTTGAGTTGATAAGCTGAATAAGGTATTGAATGATGGCAATAATATCTTCCCTTGTCAGGATTTTTATTTCAGGATTGATATTGAGGTTTAGTTTTTTATTAAGCCTGTACCGGCCAACTTCACCAAGGTCATATCTTTTATCAGAAAAGAAGAGTTTTTCTATCACATCTCTTGCCGTGGCTTCATCAGGTGGTTCTGAATTCCTGAGTTGGCGGTAGATATGCATTACGGCTTCTTTTTCAGAGTTACAGGGATCTTTCTGCAGAGTATTGTAAATAATTGTATAGTCGGAGATATTGGCACCTTCTTTATGCAGAAGGATAGCTTTGGTTCCTGAGTCAACAATGACGTCAATATGTTCATTTTCTATTACTGTTTCCCTGTCAATAATGACCTCATTACGTTCAATAGAAACTACTTCTCCGGTATCCTCATCAACAAAGTCCTCGACCCAGGTTTTCAATACGCGTGCAGCGAGTTTACGTCCAACGACTTTTTTCAATCCTACTTTGGTAACTTTTATTTCATCAGCGAGCCCGAATATTTCAAGGATATCTTTATCACTTTCAAAACCGATAGCTCTTAGGAGGGTTGTAACGGGGAGTTTCTTTTTCCTGTCGATATATGCGTACATCACGCTATTGATGTCAGTAGCAAATTCTATCCATGATCCTTTAAAGGGGATGATACGGGCAGAATAAAGTTTCGTTCCGTTGGCATGAAGGCTTTGTCCGAAGAATACGCCTGGTGAACGATGAAGCTGGGAGACCACAACTCTTTCTGCACCATTAATAACGAACACTCCTCTATCAGTCATATAAGGTACGGTACCAAGGTACACATCTTGTATAACAGTATCAAAATCTTCATGTTCCGGGTCTGTGCAGTATAGTTTTAATTTTGCTTTAAGAGGCACGCTATAAGTAAGTCCGCGTTCAATGCACTCATCTATGGAATATCTTGGCGGGTCGATAAAATAGTCGACGAATTCCAATACAAAATTATTCCGGGCATCCGAGATGGGGAAGTTTTCCTGGAAAACTTTGTACAGGCCCTCTTTCTTTCTGTTTTCAGGAGTTGTTTCAAGTTGAAAAAACTCTTTGAATGATTTAAGTTGAACTTCCAGAAAATCAGGATATTCGAACTGATTTTCAGAGGAAGCGAAACTAATTCTTTTAACTTCGTTTACGATAGACATGTAATGATTGAAATTATAATTGAACTTAACCGAATAAAAACAGCAAAAAGGCTTAGGTTCCCGATTTTATAACCGGGATCCTAAACCTGGGTATGGGTATAAGATTAACGTTATTTAAGTTCAACTTCTGCTCCGGCTTCTTCCAATTGTTTTTTAAGAGATTCAGCTTCGTCTTTTGACACACCTTCCTTAACAGGAGCTGGTGCAGCATCAACAACTGCTTTTGCTTCTTTAAGTCCGAGACCAGTAAGGTCTTTTACTAACTTTACAATTTGAAGTTTAGCTCCACCAGGGGATTTCAGAACAACATCGAAGGTGGATTTTTCTTCAGCAGCGGCAGCTACTCCTGCGGCAGCGGGTCCTGCAACAGCTACAGCTGCGGCAGCGGGTTCAATACCATATTTATCCTTCAGAACAATCAGTAATTCACTAACTTCTTTAACTGTCAAGCTTACCAACTGATCTGCAATTGCATTAATGTCAGCCATTTTATTACTTTTTTAAATGATTATTACTATTCTTTTTCAGATACTGTTTTAAGTGCTCCTGCCAGTTTGCTTCCAGGTGAAGTCAGAGCTGAAAGCAGATTTCTCACTGGTGATTGGAGCAGTGAGAGTAAGTCACCGAGTAACTCATCCTTAGATTTGATACTTGCCAGTATTTCGAGCTGGTTATCTCCTATATAGAAGGATTCTTCAACAAATGCTGCTTTAAGTACAGGTTTTTCATTGTTCTTACGAAAATCTCTTATCATTTTCGCCGGTATACTCCCTGTTTCACAGAACATTACAGATGTTGAATCTTTTAACACTTCAAATATTGGGGAAAAATCATGCTTTAATTTTTCAAGTGCTTTTCTAAGGAGTGTATTCTTAACGACGAGCAATTCTATTTCTTTTTCAAAGCATGCTCTTCTTAATTTTGATGTATCTTCAGCATTTAGTCCTGAGATATCAGCAAGATAGAAATGTTTTGAATTTGAAACTTTATGATAAAGGTCGTTAATTATTGCATCCTTTTCTTCTCTTCTCATAATTTCGGGATCTTTGTACTAGTTTTGATTATTCCTCGACCGCTTTAGCGTCGATTTTGATACCTGGGCTCATGGTACTTGACATATAAATACTTTTGATATATGTACCTTTTGCAGCAGCCGGCTTAAGCTTAATGACGGTAGAAATAAATTCTCTCGCATTGTCAGCGATTTGCTGTGGACTAAAGGAAGTTTTCCCGATTGAAGAATGAATTATTCCGAATTTATCAACTTTAAAATCGATTTTACCCATTTTAACATCATGAACTGCCTTTCCAATATCCATTGTAACAGTACCACTTTTAGGGTTTGGCATGAGACCACGTGGACCTAATATTTTACCAAGTTTACCGACTTTCCCCATAACTGATGGCATAGTAATGATAACATCAACATCAGTCCATCCTTTTTCAATTTTCCCGATATATTCATCGAGTCCTACATAGTCGGCTCCTGCGGTTTTTGCTTCGTCCTCTTTATCAGGGGTACAAAGTGCCAAAACCTTTACCTTTTTACCAGTACCGTGAGGAAGGGTAACAACTCCGCGAACCATCTGATTGGCTTTTCTTGGATCAACGCCTAAGCGAACATCCAAATCTACCGATGCGTCAAATCTGGTGTTTGTAACTTCTTTCACCAATGCTGACGCTTCAGACATTTTAAAAAGTTTACCTTCTTCAATCTTCTCTAAAGCTTTCTTCCTGTTTTTTGTCAGTCTGGTCATTTTACTTTTTTTGTTAATTGTTAAAAGGGAATTCTCCTTTTACAGTAATTCCCATGCTCCTTGCGGTTCCGGCAACCATTTTCATTGCAGATTCAATTGTGAATGCATTCAGGTCGGGCATCTTATTTTCGGCAATTTGCCTTACCTGATCCCACGAAATAGTTGCAACCTTATCCCTGTTAGGTTCTTTCGATCCTTTTTTGGTTTTTGTTACTTCCATTATCTGAACTGCAACAGGCGGAGTCTTAACAACAAAATCAAACGACTTATCAAAATAAACCGTGATGATTACAGGCAGCAATTTACCTGCCTGATCCTGTGTCTTGGCATTGAACTGTTTACAAAATTCCATGATATTCACTCCTTTAGAGCCCAATGCAGGGCCTACAGGTGGTGAGGGATTTGCAGCACCTCCACGGATTTGTAATTTGATCATGCCATCTACTTCTTTTGCCATTTTTTAAGATTTGTTTTTAAGATTACCGGTTTTCCGATCCCTTGAAACAACTGTACAGGAAGCATTCTAAAAAGATATACAAAATGTTCTGAGGATCGAAATATTTTTATATTAGTTTTCTTTTTCTACTTGCATAAAGCTCAATTCGAGTGGTGTTTTTCTTCCGAAAATTTTCACCATTACTTTCAGTTTCTTTTTTTCTTCATTTACTTCTTCAATCACGCCCGTGAAACTATTAAACGGTCCATCAATTACTTTAACTGATTCGCCAACAACGAAAGGCACATTCAATTCTTCGTCTATACCTGCCAGTTCATCAACCTTTCCTAATATCCTGTTAACTTCAGCGGGGCGCAAGGGAGTAGGTAATTCATCTCCTTTGGTTCCTAAAAAGCCAATTACATTAGGCATATTTTTAAGAATATGAGGTATTTCTCCTACGAGAGCAGCTTCTATGATAACATAACCGGGGAAAAAATTTCTCTCCTTACTGATTTTCTTCCCGTTTCTTATCTGGTATACTTTTTCTGTCGGGATCAGTACCTGGGAAATAAAATCCTGAAGATTAAGGCGTGCTACTTCACTTTCAATAACTTCCTTTACCTTTTTCTCTTTTCCACCAATGGCTCTGAGAACATACCAATTTTTTAAGATATCGCTCATTTCTTTATCCTTCCGACAACTAAAAGAAAGCATTATATAAGAATCCCACTATTCTTTCCAGACTAAAGTCCATGACGAATATAATCACTGAGATTATCAGAGTTGCCACCATTACTATGATAGCGCTATTTTGCAGTTCCTTCCAGGTAGGCCAGGTTACTTTATACACAAGTTCCTGGTAAGATTCCTGAAGATATAAACGTATCTTTCTCATTTTAAAGAAGATTTGCACGGGAGGAGCGACTCGAACGCCCGACACCTGGTTTTGGAGACCAGTGCTCTACCAACTGAGCTACACCCGTGAATTCCTCACCGAGGATAATAAGGAAGCTCAGAATGAAAGCCTGAACTTCACTCAGATTATTCAATAATTTCAATTACCTGTCCTGCTCCAACTGTTCTTCCTCCTTCCCTGATAGCAAAACGCAGATTCTGATTTATAGCTACCGGATAGATAAGGTTTACTTCAATAGTGGTATTATCGCCAGGCATTATCATTTCCGTACCAGCAGGAAGTACCACTTCACCTGTTACGTCGAGAGTTCTGAGATAGAACTGGGGACGATAATGGTTGTGGAACGGGGTATGACGGCCACCTTCTTCTTTTTTCAGAATATAAACTTCAGCATTAAATTTGGTATGAGGTTTAATTGAGCCCGGGGCACATACAACCATTCCTCTTTTAATTTCATTTTTATCAACACCTCTGAGTAGAAGTCCAACATTGTCACCTGCTTCACCGCGGTCGAGTATTTTACGGAACATTTCCACTCCGGTACAAACTGATTTTCTTCCAGGACCAAGGCCTACAATTTCCACTTCCGATCCTGTTGTAATAACTCCGGTTTCAATTCTTCCGGTGGCAACGGTGCCACGTCCGGTGATGGAGAATACATCTTCCACGGGCATCAGGAAAGGTTTTTCAATATCACGGGGTGGAATAGGTATATATTCATCCACTGCATTCATCAGCTCAACAACTTTTTCTTCCCACTTAGGTTCGCCATTTAAAGCGCCGAGTGCAGATCCGTAAATAACTGGCGCATTAGCACCGTCGAACTTATAAAAATCAAGAAGTTCTCTGATTTCCATTTCAACAAGTTCAAGGATTTCAGGGTCATCAACGAGATCAACCTTATTCATGAAAACAACTATTTTAGGAACATTCACCTGGCGGGCGAGCAGGATATGTTCACGTGTTTGAGGCATAGGGCCATCTGTTGCGGCAACAACGATAATTGCCCCGTCCATCTGGGCTGCACCTGTAACCATATTTTTAACATAGTCAGCGTGACCTGGGCAATCAACGTGAGCATAATGTCTTTTCGCTGTAGAGTATTCTATGTGAGCAGTATTAATAGTGATACCTCTTTCCTTTTCTTCAGGGGCATTATCAATGGAATCAAATGTTCTTATTTCTGATAATCCCTGTTTTGCAAGCACCTGGGTGATAGCAGCAGTAAGAGTGGTTTTTCCATGATCAACGTGACCAATAGTGCCAATGTTGACATGAGGTTTGGACCTATCAAATTTTTCTTTAGCCATAACTCAATTATTAGTTAAATTTAATTTTTAAAATAATTTTTATATCAATATTTATAAGAGCCGATGATGGGAATTGAACCCATGACCTCTTCCTTACCAAGGAAACGCTCTACCCCTGAGCTACATCGGCTTATTTTACAAATCATTCAATGTTTTTGCCGATTTGATTCCCGGTAAGTAATCTGATTAATTTACTATAAATTAACAAATTGCTCTTGAGAATCTGAATAAATAGCTTATTATCAGAAAGTTGAGCGGGAAACGAGACTCGAACTCGCGACCCCAACCTTGGAAGGGTTGTGCTCTACCAACTGAGCTATTCCCGCTTTTCATTAATAAGAGAACTTACTAAAATAAAAACTGCCTTGAGTAAGAGTGCCTCTACCTAAACAAAGTCAAATTTAGTGGGGAGAGGAGGATTCGAACCTCCGAAGGCGTCCGCCAACAGATTTACAGTCTGCCCCATTTGACCGCTTTGGTATCTCCCCGATGTTTATCCAGTTTTTTAAACCTGCAAAGTTAGGCATTTTAATCAATATTGTTCAGAACTTTTTCACTAATGAAAAGCTATACAAAAACAAACATCAATGAACTTTTTACGAAATTTTCAGGTTGTCTTACCTCCATCAAAGAGCCGATGGAGGGATTCGAACCCACGACCTGCTGATTACAAATCAGCTGCTCTGACCAGCTGAGCTACATCGGCGTTGAAACGCATGAGGTTTACCCCCCAAAAACGGTTTGCAAATGTATAAAACTTTTATTTATAACACAAATAATTTTTGTTTTTTAGAAATTTAAAGCTTAGCCTGCTTTTTTTTATATTTAAGTAATTGTCTCCTAAGAGCTTCTATCGCATTGTCAGTCGCTTCCTCAAAAGTCTTGCTCTGCTTTTTTGCAAATACATCTGTTCCGGGGATATCCAGTCGTATTTCAGTTATCTTGTTTTCCATGTCCTGAACCTTTTCAAGCCTGAGAAAAACTTCAGCCATAATGATCCCGTCATAGAATAATAAAAGTTTTTTTAACTTATTCTCAATAAAGTTAAGTAACTTCTTATCCGCATCAAAATGTATGGAATGAATCTTAATGTTCATGTCTTATCCTCCTGAATTTTTAATTAGCCCTCGGATGAGCTTTGTTATAAACTGCTTTTAATTTTTCAAAAGTATTATGTGTATATATCTGTGTTGCTGAAAGGTTTGCATGCCCTAACAACTCCTTTATTGCATTTAGCTCTGCCCCACTGTTCAGAAGATGGGTGGCAAAGGAATGTCTTAATACATGTGGACTTTTTTTATCAAGTGTAGTCGCAACATTTAAAAATTCATTCACTATCCTGTAAATTAACTTCGGGTACATGGGATGACCACTGTCAGTCAGAAACATTTCATTTCGTTTTATACCGGGAAATTGTTTATCTCTTATAACAAGATAATCCCTCAGAAGTTTAACCAGGTAATCACCCAGCGGCACAATCCGTTCTTTATTTCTCTTCCCCGTAACCTTGAGGTTCCTGCCTGAATCATTGAATGACCTCACCGATAATGATATTAACTCAGCTCTACGTATCCCCGTCTGATAAAACACTTCAATAATTACCCGGTTCCGCACTCCCTCAAAATCATCTCCAAACTGGTATGTATCTAATATTTCATTCAAACTCTCCTCGGTAACAAATTCAGGATTTCGTTTACTGGTACGGGGTTTTATTATTTTATGCAGGGGATCTGAATGCATGATCCCTTCTTTAATTAAATAACGAAAGTAACTTCGTAATGCTGATATTTTCCTGTTAACTGACCGGGGAGAATGTTCAGATTCCAGTAACTCAACGATCCAGAGACGTATAGTTCTGGAGTCAAGGTAATCACTTTCTATTCTATTTTCACAACAGAATGTATAATACTGCTGAAGATCCCTGTCGTATGCAGCGACAGTATGCGATGAATATCGCCTTTCAAAACGGAGATATGATAAATAATTGTCCTTATGAATCATAGGCAGGTAAGTTTAAAAACCCCTGCTCTCCTGCACAGGCAATGATTGAATAGTTCTATTCTTCCTCCTGGTGCAACTGCTGAACATATACAGCACGCAGTTTTTCTTGTCTCTTTTTTACTGAAGGTTTGGTGAACGCCTGTCTGACCCTTAATTCCTTTACCACTCCCGTTTTTTCAAATTTTCTTTTGAACTTTTTAAGCGCTCTTTCAATGTTTTCGCCTTCTTTAATAGGTATTACAATCATATCATAACTTTTTAATGAGGCGCAAATTTATTAATTCATTGTATGATAATCAAAAAAAAATGAAAAATATTTGAATTTTTTACTAAAATTTGCGGATACTCAGTAAAACTGCTATACAAGAGATTATATTTTTTTTAGTATCAGAAGTCTTCTATTGTCTATAAAGATACACAAAAAAAGTCATAAAGATTTATAAAATACTAAATATTTTTAAATTTAGCTGTATTAAAATATCATGTAACTTCTCCTGAGGTTGTAAAACCGTGATTGCAAAAAAGAATGATCCATATAAAAGATACAATGACTGTCATTATTGATATTATTAAATAAAAACTGAGTTAATCTGACTCCCTGTTCTTTTATTCCTGCAGACAAAAATAGGGTCGGCATTTAATGAATACTTCGGGTGGCAAAACCTCATTCTTCAACAATTCTTCAATATGATCAATCTCCCCTGTGATCTGTTTATAATATATTATTGATCTTGCATAATAGGCACTGATATAGGGATGAGACCGTATTTCTTTTTCGCTTGCTGTGTTAAGATTAATTTTTCTTATGAAGGATGCATCCAGTTCTGTATACCTGATAAGGGAAAGATATTCTAAAGAATCCATACCGGAAATTTCAAATACCTGGTCATAAGAATAAAATCCTCCTAAAAGCTCCCTGTATTTCACAATTCTTGCTGCAAATACAGAACCTATCCCTTTTATTGTTTTTAAAGTAATAGTATCGGAATTATTTAATTCTATTAACTTTAATGATAAAGTATTATCAGATGGCTTACTAGCAGGAGTTTCCGGTAATTTATCGGGCATTCGTTTAACAGGAATTCTTTCCTCTTTAATCTTTATATATCTACTGATATTCTCATATATCGAATCATTCATTCCATAAATTTTCCTGATATCCTCAGGATACCTGAATCTTCCTCCTGCATTCCTGTAACGAATAATATTTCTTACTATATCTTTTCTTAACCCAATGATGACCATTGTATCAAAACTGGCAGTATTGGGATCAAAATTACCGGGTATTATATCCTTTTTATCATCTGTCATATCTTTTTTTTCATGAAATTTATCCGGGAAGGATTCATTACAGCTGTTTTCCATAGATTTTATAATTGTGTATATATTTTTCGGTAATACGTAATCCGGATCAGAAGAGGCAGACTTACAGGAAGTTATATAAATTCTGAAACCCACAGCAATTGCCAGAACAGATAAAACTGCAATAATGCTTCGTGTTTCAGACCGGGAATAAGAAAAATACTCCTTAAAAATATTTTTCATCCTGTTATACATAACAATAGTTCGTTAAATTTAAACAGAACGCAAAGGCGCAAAGGCGCAAATTATTGATTATTAATAACATACGCAAAATAAGAATAAATTATTAAAATATTAATTATCAGTGTGTTATAAAATTTTAACGAAGTATTAACATAACAATAGTTCGTTAAATTAAAATAAAACGCAATGGCGCAGAGGCGCAAAGTATTGATTATTAATAACATACGCAATATTTGAATTATCTATTAAAATATTAATTATCAATGTGTTATAAAAATATAACGAAGTATTAACATAATTAATCACATTAATCTGTGAATCTGTGGCGATATTTGAAATAATATGACTTTCCGGTGTGGATTCATTATTCAAATTTTTACAGGAAATCCATTAAAATATATGGAAAGAAGATTGGAAAATCAGCGTCAGGGAGCTTTAAAATTTTATAATTCCCAATCCGTAAAGAAAAACAAATGCTATGGCAACAGGAGCAAGGAAACGAACCAGGAACATATAAAACGGAATATACCGGGTATTAACCTGCCCATTATTTGTTAATTCACATGCAGTACTTTGCTTGTTATAATACCAACCGATAAAAAATACGATACATAACCCTCCCAGGGGCAACATAATATTCGAGGTAAGATATTCAAGTAGTTCAAAGATGTTCTTACCCATCAATCTGATGTTTGTAAGTGGTCCATGAGAAAGGACCGTTAAAAGACCAAGAATAGAAACAGCACCAGTACCGTACAGTGTCGCTTTTTTCCTGCTTATCCCTGATTCTTCCACCATGTTTGCGACAATTACTTCAAGCAGTGAGATAGTAGATGTAAGCGCCGCTACTGCTAATAAAAGGAAGAAAATAAATGCAAAGACATTACCCATAGGTATTTTTTGGAAAATTCCGGGTAGTACAATAAAAACCAGACCGGTTCCTGAAGCAGGTGATCCCCCTAATGCAAAAACTGCCGGGAAAATAGCTATTCCGGCAATGATAGCGATAAGTGTATCTGCTATACATACTGAAAAAGAAGAAAATAAAAGATTCTCATTTTTACGGATATAGGAACCATATGTAATTAGTGTTCCCATACCAATGCTCAGAGAGAAAAAGGATTGCCCCAGGGCCTGGAGAATAACTTTGGGTGTGATCTTGCTGATATCAGGATGGAATAAAAACTTTAATCCATCTGCTGATCCCTTCAGAGTGAGGGATCTGATACAAAGAATAATTAAAAGAAGGAGGAGGAAGGGCATTAAAATTTTGCTATATTTTTCAATCCCGTTTTTAATACCCGAAATAACGATCCATGCTGTAAAACCCATAAACACAAGGAACCAGATTACCGGTCTGACAGAACCTGTTAAAAAATCAGTAAATAGTTCAGAAAGTTGTGTGTCCGATTTATCAACCAGTTTTCCTGCAACTGCCTGGTACATATATTCAAGTGTCCATCCGGCAACTGCAGTATAAAAGGCAAGTATCATGTAAGCTGCAGCCACACCCATGACACCTATCAGGAACCATGGTTTTCCCGGTGCCAGGTATTTGAAAGCACCATAGGGATTCTTTCCGGAGGTTCTGCCGATAACAAATTCAGATGTCATTACCGGGATACCGATTGCAATTACAAAGAATAAATAGACTAATAGAAATGCACCCCCCCCATTTTCCCCTGCAATATAAGGGAATCGCCAGATGTTCCCCAATCCGATTGCAGAACCGGATGCTGCAGCAATGATAGCAAATTTGCCGGAGAAATTCTCACGATTATTCACAGAAGGGGTGGACATCCCGACTTTTAAAGTCTGTTTAAACAATTCAGGTCGTCGAAAGCAATTTTAAGTCTTTCCACAATTGCTTTCTCCCCTTCTCTGAGCCATACACGGGGATCATATTTTTTCTTATTTGGCTTATCAGATCCTTCCGGATTGCCTATCTGGCCCTGGAGGTAATCATGATTTTTCTTTTCATATAACCGTACTCCATCCCAGAAAGCCCATTGTGTATCAGTATCAATATTCATTTTTATTACGCCATAACTTATAGCTTCGCGAATTTCAGCATGGCTTGATCCGGAACCTCCGTGAAATACAAAATTAACAGGCTTTTCTTTTGTTCCGAATTTCTCCCTGATATATTTCTGAGAATTATCAAGTATCCGGGGAGTTAATTTTACATTACCTGGTTTATAAACACCGTGCACATTACCAAATGAAGCAGCAATAGTAAAGTTATCGCTTACTTTTTTTAATTCGGAATAAGCAAGGGCAACATCTTCGGGTTGTGTATATAGCAATGCATTATCAACACCTGTATTATCTATTCCATCTTCCTCCCCTCCGGTCACACCCAGTTCAATTTCCAATGTCATACCGATTTTACTCATACGTGTCAGATATTTTTTACAGATTTCAATATTTTCCTTCAAAGGTTCCTCTGAAAGATCGAGCATATGGGAACTGTATAGAGGTTTTCCGTATTTCTGAAAATGTTTTTCCCCATAATCAAGTAGTCCGTCAATCCAGGGCAGAAGTTTTTTAGCAGCATGGTCAGTGTGAAGAATGACAGCTATACCATACAGTTCTGACATCTGATGAATGTGTTTTGCCCCTGAGATAGCTCCGGCAATCGCGGCTTTTTCACCTTCATTTGATGCACCTTTACCTGCATAGAAGGCAGCACCTCCGTTCGAGAATTGTATAATTACAGGAGAGTTTACCACTTTGGCAGCTTCAAGCACAGCATTTACAGAATTTGTACTTACCACATTTACTGCAGGTAATGCAAAGAGATTTTCTTTAGCAATCCTGAAAATAAGACCAACATCTTTACCGGTGACTACTCCGGGTTTAACCTTGTTAAGAATTTTTTCTGACATTTTGAATTAATTAAGTTTAACGTTATTATTTATGAGTCAGCTGTGAAAAGTCTTAATTTCAATTTTCATGGTTATACCCCTAAATCCCCTAAAGGGGACTTTTCACAAGTTGCTAATTTTCAGCGACTCCCCCTTTAGGGGGTTGGGGGGTATAAGACTTATGGTTGCAAACTCATGTTTAAATTCCCGCAAATGTATAAATAATATTTGTCCAAAAGAATTTTTGCATCAGAACGGATAACCTATACCCAGATTCAGTGTAAGATCATTTCTTGTCAGCTTTCTTGATCCTATTATCCATTTATCTCCTTCTCCGGCAGCAGGGTCCATTGCTTTAATTCCAAGGTCAAGCCGGAAAATAAAAAATGAGAAGTCAAATCGGGTACCAAATCCTGTTCCGATTGCAATATCTTTATAAAATTTATTCCATTCAAACAATGCCCCTTCCCTTTCATCGTTTCTGGTTATAGCCCATATATTTCCTGCGTCAAGGAAAACTGCTCCTTCAAGTAACCAGAACATTTTAAAACGATATTCAAAATTCGCTTCCAGTTTAATGTCTGCAGTCTGGTTGGGATAATAGCCAGGATCAGGGTCAGTGAAAGAGCCTGGCCCGAGGTTTCTGACCTGCCATGCCCGGATACTGTTTGCTCCCCCGGAAAAATATTTCTTTTCAAAAGGTAAGGCAGTTGAGTTGTTATAGGGGTATCCGGCACCGGCGAATATCCTGTAAACAAAACTGTTATTCTCATCTAAAATATTATAGAACCTGAAGTCAATATCTCCCCTTAGATATTGTGAAAAATCAGTATTGAATAAGGCATAACTGCCATCCGCATCATTTATTCCGCCTAATTTATAAGCTGAGTAGAGAAGATTTCCTGCCGATTCTGCATTAAAACGAATATAAAAGAAGTCCCTGGATTTCTGGATGTTCTGATTGCTGTAAATTACACTGTAACTTGATACCGTAATAAGATGGGGCTGATAACTATAATATATATATTTACCCTCAAGCCAATCAATGAATTGTTGCGATTTGTACGGTATCTTTACCAGGTTTAATTCAATAGGGCTAACAATATGAGTCAGATAGCGGTTTCCTCTCCAGTTATAGGAGAATGAAGCATTTGCCACTGTTCTGGCATAATCAGGTCGCCGCTGATAATTATAAGCTATACTTAGCCGTGTAAAAGGACTGAATTGTCTTATAAACTGTTCAGTCCGCAAAGGAAGCAGAAATTTGGGAAATCGGATACTTGTTTCAACACCAAGCTCGATCATGTTGCCGAAATTGTATTCCCTCGTTTCCTTTATTGTTTCAATTGCACCTTTTATCTTCATATCAAAATTCTCTGCACCCGTAAAAAGATTTCTGTGCTGATAAATCAGGTTCCCTGCAGCCCCTATATTACCTGAAGAGTTAGTTCCTTCCAGTTCAACGGCAAAAGATTGTAATGTAAACTGGGCAAGATCAAGATGGCAATCCAACTGACGGATACCCTCCTCATCCTTTAAAGCATTTTCCTTAAAATCAATGGTAATCAAACGAAATAACTGCAATGAGGAGATATGACGGTAAGTCCGGTTAACATTATTAAGCTGATAAAACTGCCCGGGAATAATATAGCAGGAAGAAGTAACTACAGAGGGTTTGATATCAGGTTTTTCGGAAAAAACAATGTTAATATTATCCTCAGTGACAGTATCAAGAGATTCAAAATATTCTTTATTGTCCGACATAACTTCTCCGGGAAGATATTTCGTGTTAATAAATACCTGTCGGATTTTATACCGGGGATGTGAGATATCATGATAACTTCCGTCAGAAAATACTTCCCTGTACTTTTTTACCACCATTGTTATATCCACCTGGTTTGTAACAGATGAACTGTCAGCGCTGAAAAAAATATACTCTTTGGTGAAATTATAATAGCCCTTATTTTTTAACAGTATCTCCAGCCTTTCTCTTTCCTCTGAAAGAACGTCCACATCAAAAAAGTGGCCTCTTTTTATTAATGATGCAGTTGTGTCGGGAAGTATATACGATTCCAGGCTGGCATCTTCAAATTTGTAATTTATACTCCTTATCCTGAATGGCTCATTTAATGTAAGGTAATATATATTTTTTGCTTTCTGTTTTTTGAATATGGTAGTGTCCCTTACCACTGAATTGTAATATCCCTTATTTCGCAGATATAACCACAACTGGGAAGTAGTTTTATCCCTTGCATATTCATCATAGATGACCGGTTCTTCACCAATTGACCGCAACCACCTGTTCACTCCTTTTTCTTTATCTTTTTTTGAAAGATTATAAATTGCAAGATGGAACCTGAAGCCAAATATTTTTTTATTTGGTTTCTGCTTTATGTAATTTTTAATTTCATCCTTATCCAGCTTACCTTTATCTGTTTTTATTTCATAACTATCAAGAAGATATTTATTTTCAGGCACATGTTTTGTCACACTGCAGGAAGACAAAAAAACTATTGCACTAATTATTATAATAATATGTTGTGAGCAGACTTTCAAAATATGATTGAAAGATATTTATCTGCAAATATAATAACTTGGTATACGATTCTCTATTAATTATTAATTCATAAATAATTATTTTTACGATTTATATCATTGCATCTCATCTTTACTCAAATTGCGGTTATGTTATCGAAAAACAATATTAAGTTCCTCTCTTCCCTTTCTGTTAAAAAATACAGGGAAAAATCAGGTATGTTTCTGGCTGAAGGAGAAAAAATGGTGAAGGAGATCATTAGTGCGAGGGAGAATTTACTCCATGCAGAAGAACTTTTTATAACAGAAGATTTTTACGATGAAATACAGTATATTATACCGGTTTCATTAAAGGTCAATTTACTTACGCATAGTGAACTAAAGAAAATTTCACAGTTAACTGCTCCTCATAAAGCGCTTTTATTAATGAGAATTCCTGAATACAAACCTGATCCTTCAGAAATAGTAAATTCCTGCAGTCTTGTGTTTGAAAATATTAATGATCCCGGGAATCTTGGGACTATTATGAGAACTGCCGACTGGTTTGGAATAAGGAATATTTTTTGCAGCCCGGGAAGTGTGGACCTTTATAATCCAAAAGTTATTCAGAGCACTATGGGAGCAATCTGCCGTGTTAAAGTGCATTATACCGCTCTCCATCCTTTACTGACCTCTTTCAGGGAAGATTACAATACAAATATCGCCGGCACATTGCTTGACGGAATGAATATTGAGAACATCACCTTACCCGCGGAAAACTGCATGATTGTTTTTGGTAATGAAAGCAGGGGTATTTCTCCATCTTTAAGAAAATGCCTGACCTGCGAAATAAAAATACCATCATTTCCCTCAGTACCTGAAACTTCAGAATCATTAAATATAGCCAGTGCAGTGGCAATTATGTGTTGGGAGACAAGAAGGAGAAATGATCCTATTCGAAATGAAAATTAAGCATTACAACATAGGAAGTAATTTTATCCATTGATCGAATAGCCCATGGTGCGAAATCCGATGGGTTCTTTACCCGGAGATTTATTAATCCCATACCCACTTTTATTTCAGGTGCAAATTTAAAATAAGTCAGGTAATAGTCTATTCCGAAACCAGCTTCAATATAAAGATCTGCAGGTTTAAGCCTCACCAGGACATTTTCCTCCTCATTATATTCCTTCCTGGCTGCCATATCATATCGAAAATTTAGCCCGCCTATTAAATAAGGCCGGTAGTTGTTCAGCCTTTCAGAGCGATATTTAAGAAGAAGTGGGAAATCGAGATAGCTTGATTCCACTCTGATCTCCTTTACTAATCCTGTACTCTTAAGAAGTGAATCAACCTGGTAATAGGCAAAATTTCTCTGCCCGAAAGAAATGCCGGGAAGAAATCTCAGGTTTAGATTATTTGTAAGTCTTAGGTCAGATATTATTGTAACCTGGAACCCTGGTTCTATCCTGGTAACATCAGCAAACAGTCCATCCTCAAGGTTCCGCTTTATTCCCAAATCCATAGTATTCAGACCCACAGTGAATCCGAAATGAAGAAGTTTGTAATCATATCCGGGATCATTCTGGGGCTTTCTTACCTGTGCATTAACCAGGGAATGGACAAAGCAAAAAACAACCAATAACACTATATTTTTCAATAACTTCAATTTTAATACATAACGGGATGAAGTGCGAAAATAGTATAAATTATGGGAATATAAAAAAGGGATCACGGGATCACGGGATCAAGGGGATCAAAGGGATCGGGGGAAAAGGCAGTTGAGCGACAAGGCTGGTGTAGGCGCAGGGCATGCCCTGCGAAATGATCAAAAGACCAGTCGGTTTAGTGATTGTGCTGGTGTTGGTGCAGGGCATGCCCTGCAAAGGGATCAGGGCTTAGTTCTGGTGCGGTAATATTTTTCAAGCAGAACAAATGCGGCTGTGAACGGACTTATTTTATTATTAATAACTGCCTTTTCTTTTTCTTTTATCAATGCTGCTATATCACGATTTTCATAAAAACCGCCTATAATATTTTCATTAATTGTTTCATACATCCAGTATTTTGACTGATCAGCTCTTTTACAGTTAAAATAACTGTTCCGCATGGTCAGCTTTTTATATTCCTGCATCATTTGATAGATCTCATCTATTCCGGTTTTCTCAAGTGCGCTGCAGGTAATTACCTTAGGATCCCACCCGGAGGGAGATGGAGGGAAAAGATGAATGGCAGCCTGGTATTCTGCCCGGGCATGGTTTGCTTTCTCCAGGTTATTTCCATCAGCTTTGTTTATAGCAATTATATCAGCCATTTCCATTATTCCCCGTTTAATTCCCTGAAGTTCATCTCCTGCACCTGCAAGCATAAGCAGCAAAAAAACATCTGTCATGGAATGCACTGCAGTTTCAGATTGCCCTACTCCTACTGTTTCAATAATTATAGTATCAAAACCGGCAGCTTCACAAAGAATAACAGCTTCCCTGGTTTTTCCTGCCACTCCACCCAATGATCCTCCTGAAGGAGAAGGGCGTATAAACGCATTTTCATCAGATGCAAGAGCTTCCATTCTCGTTTTATCACCCAGGATACTTCCTTTGGATTTTGAACTGCTAGGATCAATTGCAAGAACAGCCACCTTATGTTGCAGGTTTGTCAAATGTTTCCCGAAACTTTCAATAAAGGTGCTTTTACCCACTCCGGGCACACCGGTAATACCTATTCTTAGCGAGTTTCCGGAATAAGGAAGACAACTTTCAATTACTTCACGTGCAACTGATTTATGCTTATCAAGTGAACTTTCTATTAAAGTAATAGCCTGACTTAAAATCGTCCTGTTACCAGTCAGAATACCCTCCAGATACTCAGCCGGTTTACCGGATTTTTTCCTTATATCCCGTATTCTTTCAACAGCTTTTTTATTAACTGTTGAGGGTTGATTGATCCCGTTCATAATACGGAGAGATGTTTTATGCTTCATTTATCCTTTAACTTGTTTTTTTTCAAACATTCTCAGTACAATAAGTATCACTCTCCAGCTTATGTAAATCAATGCGGGAAATGTCAGATAATATAGAATTTCTCTCCAGTACATAATATATCGTTTAATAAACGTGTGTTTCTGATTCTATTTCTTCTTTATCAATTTTTTTATTACTAACCGCTTTCCAGGCATAAAATATATATGCAAATACAAAAGGCAACAAAAGAGAAACATAACTCATTGCCGTCAGAGTATAATGACTTGAGGAAGCATTTTGTATATGCAGAGAGCTATTAAGGTCGGTCAAAGAGGGATAGAAGCAGGTATTATTGTAACCTGCGATTATAAAAAGGGAGAAAACAGTAAGGACAGTACCTGTACCAGTAAACCATATTGCATTCGGGAAAAAACTCATAAGTGAACGTATAATTCCATACAGTACCATAAACAGTCCGACTCCAAGGACAATTGTATTGACTGGCATCTGAAGAATGTTATGTAAGTACTTATTTTCCTCCATAAAAACATGAAAGGAATATGGATCGTAAGAGAAACCTTCAATAAGCATCAGCTTTATTATCCAATAAAGAAAACCCAGCAGAAAAATGAAAGTATTGACCCAAAGAACTGATTTTGTTCTTTCAATAATATTTGTGTCGCTGATATTTTTTTGTAAATACATAACGGCTTGGATCCTTGCAAGAGCAAACACAGAGATGCCCAGGGCAATATTATGAAAATCTGACAGTGCCTCAAGCCCATACCACTTGCTTGCCCATGAAGAGAAATTCATCTCATTGACGATGAAGTGCCCGCCGGTAAAGAATGTTCCGACAGCTGTACCAATAAGAAATGTACCGAGGAAACCGTTTATATTCAGAAAGATTTCGTATGTCTTTTTACCGAGAAAATTATTTGGTTTTGATCTGAACTCATAAGCAATGGCCTGTATAACGAAGCAGAATAATATTGCCATCCAGACCCAGTAGGCCCCGCCGAAGCTTACTGCATAAAAAAGAGGAAATGAAGCAAAGAAAGCACCTCCAAATGTAACAAGAGTTGTAAAAGTAAATTCCCATTTCCTTCCGAGTGCATTAATCAGAATGGTTTTCTCAGTATCAGTTTTTCCAAGCTTATAAATAAGGGTTTGTCCACCCTGAACAAACATAAGGAAAACGAGGAGGCTGGCCAGAAGCGATATTATAGCCCACCAGTATTGCTGTAAAGCCAGGTGTGATAATGTTTCAAACATTTTAAATTCCTCCTTCCTTTTTGGGTCCGATTTTAATTTGCTTCACCATTATACTCACTTCTGCTATAGCCAGAGCAGTGAAAATTATTGCAAATAACCAGAAAGTAATCTGAACAGCGCCAGCATCAATCTGTGAGACTGCTGCAGAAGTGGTCATCAGGTCCTGAATTACCCAGGGTTGTCGTCCTGCCTCAGAAACTATCCATCCTGCCTGGCCGGCAATATAGGGTAAAGGTATGCTGAATACTGAAATCCGAAGGAACCATTTCTTCCTTTCAATGGTACCTGTAAAAGTAAAAAAAAGCGCTAAAGCAAATAAAAGAACAAAAAGAAATCCCAGTGCGACCATAAGATGAAAACTATAAAATGATAAAGGAATGTTTGGAACAAGGTATTTTTCATCATCAATAAATCCATACCCGAAGTACCTGAAGTATTCTCTTTTATATTCAGGATCATAAAACTTTGCTTTAAGATTTTCATATTTTACCTTATCACCTTTATTCTTTGCCTCTTTCATTGCTTTAAGATCCTTCATTGCAACCTGCCCGCGCTCTATCATTTCTGCAGCAGACATTATTCCCTGTTCTTTATTCCCCTTAACAAGATCATTTACCCCGGGGACAAATGCATCCCAGGATCCAAATGCCATATATGAAAGAAGTTTGGGAAATTCCAGCCGGAAAAGAAAATAGTCTTCATTTTCTTTACGGGGGTCATCTGTTTCAGCAGATAAAATCCCGATCCCAACAAGTCCCGTACCTTCCTTTCCGTGATACAAACCTTCAATAGCAGCCAGTTTCATAGGTTGTATCCGCGCTAACTGACGTGTTGAAAAATCACCTGTTGAAACAAGATAAACAGAAGATAAAAATCCAAATACTCCTGCAATTAATATACTTCTTTTTGCAAAGAGTATCTCATGTTTCTTTAGAATAAACCAGGCACTTATTCCAATAACAAAAATGGAAGCAAGAACAAATCCCGATCCTATTGTATGAAGAAATTTATTGACAGCTACCGGTGAAAAAAGAACTGCCAGGAAATTAATCATCTCATTTCTTGCAGTTTCAGGATTAAACTGCATACCGACAGGATATTGCATCCATGCATTGGCAACCAGTATCCATAGAGCAGAAAGATTTGCCCCTGCTGCAACAAGCCATGTTGACAGAAGATGAAATTTCCTGCTTACTTTATTCCAACCGAAAAACATCACGGCAATAAAAGTTGATTCCATGAAAAAGGCCATAATTCCTTCAATCGCCAGGGGTGCACCAAAAATATCTCCCACAAACCATGAATAATTCGACCAGTTTGTGCCAAATTCAAACTCAAGTATTATCCCTGTAGCAACACCAATAGCAAAGTTAACACCAAACAAAGTCATCCAGAATTTGGTTATTCGCTTCCATTCCGGATCTCCTGTCTTAACATAAATGGTTTCCATAAAAGCCATGATAAATGATAATCCGAGAGTAAGGGGAACGAATAACCAATGATACATTGCTGTGAGGGCAAACTGACCCCTCGACCAGCTGATCAGGGAAAAATCAAAGTTCTCAATCATATGTACGGATTATTTAGTTATTTGCTCAAGGACATAATTACTTCTTTCTTCTTCATTACCAAAGTTTGTTTTTAAAAAATCAGGGAAAAAAAATACTTTCAGGATAATAAACATAATGAACAATTTTATCAGAATAATTATCCACATCTGTCTTCCCCAGTTATCCATATTCCTGAATCCACTGATATAAAACCTGATAATCCGGAGGAAAATACTATTTTGCATAAACCTGGTAAGTATTAATAATCAAATATGAGCCTACCCTGTAAAGTGTAAATCACGATTTTCAATGATTACCCCCCCTTGCCCCCTAAAAAAGAAGTCATTAAAAATCAGCAACTTGCAAAAAGTCCCCCTTGGGGGATTTAGGGGGAAATGACTTTTCAGAGTAAATTCAAATATAAAAAATAAAATCTTATTTTCTTCAGGATGTCATTGGAAGATAAAAATACTGCCCTATTCCGACTGTAAAAATAAAATTACCATATTTATAAGTAGAGGGGTTGTCTCATAAGTTAAAATATGTTTAACCCTGCCTGCCCGCCTGCCTGTCGCCTGCCTGTCGGCAGACAGGGCAGACAGGGCAGACAGGGCAGGCAAGCCACAAAGCACACAGCGCCTCCCTTCGGCCGCCGGAGGCTTACCGAAGACGCGGCGCAGATTAGCATGTGCCACCGCTAAAGCTATGGCGACACGCGGTTAGCGCTCGCGGAAATGACAACACAAAAAAAACAAAGAATTGTATATCAGAAATATATACTTTGCGTCCTTCGTACGTACTTTACGCTTGCGCCGACCGCGTTCGCATAAAGCTTTAGCGATTGAAAAGCTTCAGCGTAGGAGTAGAGTCCTTCTATATTGAAAAACACTTTTAGGATAGCCCCTATAAGAAACGAGTCTTTGTTGAAAATTGTTTTTTGTATTGTTAAATTATTAATTGTGATCCCCTTGATCCCTTTGATCCCTTTGATCCCTTTGATCCCTTTGATCCCTCGATCCCTTTGATCCCTTTGATCCCTTTGATCCCTTTGATCCCCTTGATCCCCTTGATCCCCTTGATCCCCTTGATCCCCTTGATCCCTCAATCCCTCGATCCCTCGATCCCGTGATCCCGTGATCCCTTTATTATTTCACATATTCTGTCAATTCTATCCTCAAAAAGTGTATTCATTAAAAATGTTTATGTATTATTGTTCAATATTTTCAACAACAAATAATGGATGTTTCGAATCTTTTTTCCGGATATTTGTTACCTGTAACCCTGGCTGTTATTACTCTGGGAATGGGGCTTTCCATTGATGTGAAGGATTTCAGAAATACTTTCATTTACCCTAAATCTATGTTGATTGGGTTGATAAGCCAGATGATTTTACTGCCGGTTATAAGTTTTATCATTTCATTTAGCTCAAATATAGACCCGGTTTTTAAAGTGGGACTTATCCTGATCGCCGTATGTCCGGGAGGAGCTACCGCAAATCTTGTGATTTTTATGCTTCGGGGAAACCTGGCTCTTGCTGTTTCTTTAACCATAATAAACAGCCTCATTTCCCTTTTTTCCATTCCTGTGCTGGTTAGAATGGGATTATTGGTATTTATGGGGAAAGATACATTAATCCATCTACCCTATTTTCAAACACTGCTGAACCTGTTTATAGTGGTTATCATTCCTGCATTTACAGGAGTGATATTACGTTATCGTTATCCAAAATTTGCAACAGGACTGGAAAAACCCTTACGTTATATCCTTCCGGTAATATTAATTGGAGTTTACTTTGGTGTGATAGTAATCGAAGATAGTGAGGAAGCAGCAGAACTTATAGATTATGTAAATGTATTATACTATACATTATTATTAAATGTTGTTTCCATGATCGCCGGATTTATTACAGCACGGTTTTCAAGGTTAACTACCAGGAACAGTTTTACTATTGCGGTTCAGACAGGACTCCAGAACAGTACCCTGGCCATTTTTATAGCTGCTACTTTACTGAATGATCAAATGATAGCAATTGTACCAATAATTTATGGATCCTTCTCCTTCTTCAGTACATGGCTCATCGGTTATCTGATGAAAATTTACGGAAAAAAATAAAAGATATGATCCCCGTTTTTATCCTGTATCTTGTGGTACTTACCGGTATAGTAATTTATTCAGCTCAACGTTCAAAAACCAATGTGGATTTTATATTAGGCGGGAAAAAAATTTCAGGTTTTTCTCTCGCCCTGTCAGAAAGAGCAACAGGAGAATCAGCATGGTTGCTCCTTGGATTAACAGGACATGCCTACGCTGAAGGAATGTCAGCTATCTGGGTGGCACTGGGATGTGTAACAGGGATACTTTTTTTATGGACATTTATGGCCGACCCTCTCCGGAAAATTACTGCCAGGACTAATGCTCTTACTGTTACAGGATTATTTACCAGGTCATTTTCCGGGACAGGTCGTAACCTGGGAATTTTAGTTTCTGTAAATATTATTTTCTTTTTTGTACTATATATAGCAGCTCAGTTCAACGGAGCCGGTAAAATATTTAACGACACATTTCATATTGAACCATTCTGGGGAATGGTCCTTGGTTCCGGGATTGTTACACTATATACCATGCTGGGAGGTTTTATCACAGTGGTGGCTACCGACGCATTCCAGGCAATCCTGATGGTTTTAACCTGCATCGCCCTTCCTGTTATCGCTCTTTTTACAGCCGCCACGCACAATATTGAGATAACACAGGCCGTCATGCAGGCTGATTTCACCACGCCTCTGAATATTGAGAAGGTTTCATCCGCCACAGGATCTTTACTTATTCTAAACGGATTAAGCTGGGCTTTCGGATATACCGGTCAGCCTCAGTTACTTGTGAGAATGATGGCTATACGCAACAATAAAGAAACTATTCAGGGCAGGTGGATTGCTGTTATCTGGACACTCCTGGCATATACAGGAGCATTTATGATAGGTATTGCAGGATACCATCTTGTACAAAACGGATTATTGGGTGAAAATGCTGCCCGTGTGGCTGGAGATGCTGAAAAAATTATGCCCGTGCTGGTTATCACCTTGCTAAACCCTTTGCTGGCGGGAATATTACTTTCAGGAGCAGTATCTGCCATGATGTCAACAGCCTCTTCCCAGCTAATGGTGGTTTCATCAGCTATTACAGAAGATTTTTACGCTGAGATCAGACATCATCCTCTCAACGAAAAACAAATGATCTTACTCAATAAAATTCTTATACTGCTGGTAGGCATGATAGCATTTATATTTGCCATAACTATGGAAGATACTGTATATGGACTTGTTTCATATGCATGGAGCGGAATCGGAGCATCATTCGGACCTGCAATTATTTTGCTCCTTTTCTGGAAAAAATTTTCCCGCGCCGGCGTATTTGCCAGTTTTATCACAGGGACAATTTCCACTATCGTCTGGAAAACATGGCTCACGGAGATCACAGGTGTGTCGGAACGTCTTGCAAGCTACCTGATCACATTATGTATTGCGGTAATTATCAGCCTTCTGCTTCCTGAAAAAACTAATAATAATGTTTCAATTACATTAACTCCAAAAAGTGGCAATTAATACATTTGAGTTTTGTGCATAATAGTTATTTTTATTACATTTGCATTCGTTTATTGACACAAAATCATCTCATATTTATCTGAATATCAATTATTTAATATACTTTTTAATAATCTGACCTAAAATTAAAGACTTTTATGGAAAACAAGTTGCAGGAATTAACCGGCAGAATTTACGAGGAAGGTATAATCAAAGCCAGGGAAGAGGCTGATAAATTAATAGCAGAAGCAAAAAAAGAAGCGGAAGTATTAAGGAAAAAGGCAAAAAAAGAAGCTGACCAGATTCTGGAAAAAGCAGTTAAGGAAGCCGGAGAATTAAAGAAAAATGTTGAGTCGGAAGTGAAACTTTCTGCACGTCAGGCCCTGTCTGCCATAAAACAACAGATTACTGAATTAATTACTGCCAAAGCAACTGAAACCACTGTAAAAGAAGCATTCAGGGATAAGGATTTTATTAAAAAAATTATAGAAGCAACCCTGAAAAACTGGAATCCCGGAAAAGAAGCATACGATGTTCTGTTATTACTCCCCGGGGACGATGAAAAAACACTGGGTGCTTATTTTTCATCCAAACAAAAAGATCTGCTCAAGGGTTCACTGGAAATCAGATTCGATGACCGTATGAATTCAGGATTTAAAATAGGGCCTAAAGATGGCCGGTTTTTAATCAGTTTCACTGATGAAGATTTTGAGAATTTCTTTAAATCCTATTTACGCCCCAGAACAACACAACTGCTTTACGGAGGAGAATAATGTTTGACAGGAATTATCACTACCTCGTTGCCGGGCTTCCTGACATTATCCTTGATCAGAAGAAACTTTCACTCATAATAGATGATTTCAGGGAGGAACTCAAATATCATCTTCATAAGGATGATTATTCCCTCGTTGAATTATTCTTTCTCCCTTTCGATAACACCAACATCCTCAATCTTCTCCTTAAAAATAAAAAACCTTTTAATCCATCCGGCAATTATCCTCAGTCATTCCTGGAGGAAGAAATAAAAGAACCCGTCAGTCTTCCATCCTATCTCCGGCAGTTTATTCCTGCATTTAAAAATGACACTCCAGTTTTCCCCGGTTATAGTTGGGAAAATCAATTAACCTGGCTGTATTACGATTATGTACTTCAAACAAATAATGTATTTATAAAGACATGGTTTGAGTTTAATCTTCATTTAAATAATATTTTAACAGCCTTTAATCTGAGAAAATATAAATTAGCGAAAGAATTTGTTTTTATAGGTGATAATTTCATTACCGAAGCCCTGAAAAGAAGTACCCTTAAAGATTTTGGTCTGTCCAATGATTTCATATTTATGGAAAAACTCGTTTCTATAGATGAAAACGGGAATTCCATGGAAAAAGAGAGGGCAGTGGATATTCTCCGGTGGAATTATCTCGACGAGCTGAATACCTTCAATTATTTTTCCATTGAGGTTCTGCTCAGTTTTTTGATTAAACTTTTCATTGTTGAGCGTTGGATAAAATTAGATCCGGAAACCGGCAGAAAAATGTTCAGGCAGATCATAAATGATCTGGAAAAGAGTTACGAATTTCCAAAAGAATTTAAAATAAATGAAGTCAGAAAATAATGTTACCAGAGGAAAGGTTGCAGGCATCATTGCAAACCTTGTTATTGTTGAGGTAGACGGCCCTGTTTCACAGAATGAGATCTGTTATATAGATCATGCCGGAGTTAAACTTATGGCAGAAGTTATTAAAGTTATGGGAGACAAAGCCTATATCCAGGTTTTTGAAAGTACCAGGGGATTAAAAACAGGAACAATGGTAGAATTTTCAGGTAATATGCTGGAAGTGACGCTGGGTCCCGGGATTCTATCAAAAAACTACGATGGTTTACAACATAATCTTGATACAATGCAAGGTGTTTTTCTGCAAAAAGGAGATTATACGGAAGCTATTGATGTTAGCAGAAAATGGCTATATAAACCAATTGCAAAACCCGGGGATATTGTTCAGGCAGGTGACTGGCTTGGAGAAACATCTGAAAATGAAATGCCTCACAGGATCATGGTTCCTTTCAAAATGGCGGGAAAATACGAGGTTAAATCGGTTGTTGAAGAAGGAGAATACAAGGTAACAGACACTATTGCTGTTCTTTCAGATAATAAAAAGAATGAAATCAGGCTTAATATGTTACAAAAATGGCCTGTGAAAATGGCGGTTAAAGCATATCGTGAAAAACCGCGTCCCTTTAAACTTCTTGAAACTGGTGTACGTACTATAGATACCTTGAATCCTATTGTTGAAGGAGGTACAGGATTTATTCCCGGTCCTTTCGGTAGCGGAAAGACCGTTTTACAACATGCAATATCCAAACAGGCTGAAGCCGACATTGTAATAATAGCAGCATGCGGAGAAAGAGCAAATGAAGTCGTGGAGATCTTTACTGAATTCCCTGAACTGGATGATCCGCGTACAGGAAGAAAACTGATGGAAAGAACAACTATTATTGCAAATACATCAAATATGCCTGTTGCAGCCCGCGAAGCTTCTGTGTATACCGCTATGACATTGGGTGAGTATTTCAGGGCAATGGGATTGAAAGTGCTTCTTCTTGCCGATTCTACATCCCGCTGGGCACAGGCTTTAAGAGAAATGTCAAACAGGATGGAAGAACTCCCCGGTCCTGACGCATTTCCGATGGACCTGCCGGCAATTATCTCAAACTTCTATTCCCGGGCAGGTTTCGTTTACCTCAACAATGGTAAAACAGGTTCTATTACTTTTATCGGAACTGTCTCCCCTGCAGGAGGTAATCTTAAAGAACCGGTAACTGAATCAACAAAAAAAGCAGCACGCTGTTTTTATGCATTGTCACAACAACGGGCTGACAGTAAAAGATACCCGGCCATTGATCCGATAGACAGCTATTCAAAATATATCGAGTACCCGGAACTGCAGGAATATTTAGGAAAACATGTTTCGGAAGACTGGGTTGACAAGGTATTGCAGGTTAAGAATATTCTTATACGTGGAAAAGAAGCTTCCGAACAGATCAATATTCTGGGAGATGATGGCGTTCCGATGGATTATCACCAGGTATTCTGGAAAGCAGAAGTAATTGATTTTGTTATCCTTCAACAGGATGCATTCGATAAAATTGATGCCATTACCCCTCTTAAAAGGCAAAAATATATGCTGGACAAGGTGTTGGAAATCTATAATACAGAATTTACTTTCGATTCGTTTGAAGAAGTCAATCCCTATTTTAAAAATATAATTAATCAACTGAAACAGATGAATTATTCTGCATTTGAATCTGATGATTTCAAACGTCATGAAAAAGAATTGTACAACATAATGGAAGAAAGGAAGACAGCCTGATGGAAACAAGAGCTTTTCAAAAGATATATACTAAAATTACACAGATAACCAAGGCAACCTGCTCACTTCAGGCAGATGGTGTCGGTTATGAAGAATTAGCCTCAATAAACGGCCGGCTTGCACAGGTTGTAAAGATCATTGGAGATATTGTAACGCTGCAGGTTTTTGGGGGAACAGAAGGTATACCTTCCAACGCTGAAGTGATATTTTTTAGCCATCCTCCCACATTAAAGGTAGGAGAAGAACTTGCAGGAAGGTTCTTTAATGCATTCGGGGATCCTATTGATGGAGGTCCTAAAGTGGAAGGTGAAGAACGAGAGATCGGCGGCCCTTCTGTAAACCCGGTGCGACGCAAACAACCGTCTGAACTTATTGCAACCGGAATAGCAGGTATTGATCTTAACAATACGCTTGTTACAGGACAAAAGATCCCGTTTTTTGCCGATCCGGATCAGCCTTTTAACCAGGTGATGGCAATGGTTGCTCTCAGGGCAAAAGCTGATAAAATCATACTCGGCGGGATGGGACTGACCAATGACGATTACCTGTTCTATAAAAATGTTTTTGACAATGCCGGTGCTCTCGACCGTATTATAAGCTTTGTCAATACTACAGAAAATCCTCCTGTGGAAAGACTCCTTGTTCCTGATATGGCTCTCACCGCAGCCGAATATTTTGCAGTGGACAAAAATGAGAAAGTACTGGTGCTTCTTACTGATATGACCCTTTATGCAGATGCATTAAGTATTGTGTCTAACCGTATGGACCAGATCCCCTCCAAGGATAGTATGCCTGGCTCTTTATACAGCGACCTGGCTAAAATATATGAAAAAGCAGTTCAGTTTCCAGATGGAGGGTCAATAACCATCATTGCAGTGACTACTCTGTCAGGAGGCGATATTACTCACGCAATCCCCGATAATACAGGATATATTACAGAAGGGCAGTTGTTCCTTCGCCGTGATACCGATATCGGGAAGGTTATTGTGGATCCCTTCAGAAGCCTGTCACGTTTAAAACAACTCGTTATAGGTAAAAAGACAAGGGAAGATCATCCCCAGGTCATGAACGCAGGTATCCGTTTGTTTGCCGATGCAGCCAATGCTAAAACAAAACTGGAAAACGGGTTTGACCTGACCGATTACGATGAAAGAACCCTGCATTTTGCTAAAGAATATTCCAATAGTCTGCTCGCAATTGATGTGAACATCGACGTGGACACTATGCTTGGAACAGCATGGGAATTGTTTGACAAACATTTTAAACCTGCTGAAGTAGGTATCAGGGAAGAATTTGTTAAAAAATACTGGCCAAATAATCACTGATCTTTATGGCTATAAAATTTCAATATAATAAAATATCACTCCAGGATCTTAACAAACAATTAAGGATCAGAGTAAGGGCACTTCCTACTATTAAAAACAAGGAATCAGCTCTGCGCGTTGAAGTTAAGAAGGCTAAAGATGATGCTCTGAAACTGGATGAACAACTGAATCAGCAATTCAGAAAATATGAAGAAATGGCAAGGATGTGGGCTGAATTTATTCCGGAACTGATCAGTATTACAGATGTGAAACTATCTGTAAAAAAGATAGCCGGAGTTAAAACTCCTGTTTTGGATGAAGTTGTCTTTGAGACCAGAGAATATAGCTTATTTAATCAGCCTTCATGGTTCCCAGAAGGTATTAAAATCCTAAAGGAATTATCGCGGATAGCAATTGAAAGGGACTTTTTTTACAGGAAAATGCACCTCCTCGAATATGCAAGGAAAAAAACCACACAAAAGGTAAACCTGTATGAAAAGGTTCAGATACCCGGATATGAAGAAGCAATATTGAAGATCAAACGTTTCCTGGAAGATGAAGAAAATCTTTCAAAATCATCACAGAAAATAGTTAAAAACCGTCAGCAGGCAATGGAGGAAGCAGCATGATCATACCAATGAAAAAATATTCTTTCCTGGTATATCACCGGGATTATGAAAACTTCCTGCATAATCTCAGGGAATTGGGAGTCGCACACCTGATAGAAACCCAATCTGACATAAGTGATAATATCCGTGAAAAATACCAGCAGATTGACAAGGTTGAGAAATCCCTGCGTTTCCTGAAAAAAAGGGAGATTGAAAACAGAAATAAATTGACTGACCAGGATGGAGAAAAGGTTTTTCAACATCTCACTGAAATTCAGAATCAACTGGAAAGTCAGCAGCATGCCCTTGCAAGTATTCAAAAGGAAATAAATGAAATACTTCCCTGGGGAGACTTCTCCATGGACATGCTGATGAAGCTGAAGGAGAACGGGATAAAACTGAGGTTCTTTGTTACTCAAACCAGAAAATATGATCCTGCATGGGAAGAAGAATATCCGATCCAGGTAATTAATAGTGATGAGGGAAATATCTATTTTGTTCTTGTTGAAAGAGATCATGAAGAAATACACCTTCCTGCGGAAGAATTTAAATTCCCGAAACATTCCCTGAGTGAACTTAAAGGGATCAGGGATGAAATTGTTAAGGACATTCAGAATATTGAAGCAAAATTTGATGAATATGCCGCCACATCTGTTCCTGCTCTTGAAAATTATAAAAACAGACTTGTCCAGGATGTGGAATACGAAAAAGCAGTATTCAACACTTCCCGTGAAGCAGAAGAAAGATTGATGATAGTTGAAGGATGGGTACCAAAGGGTAAGGAGGAAAATATAAATGATTATCTCGAAAAATCCTCTGTCGTATATATAACTAAGGAAGCAGACCCGGAAGAAAAAGTGCCAATATTGTTAAAAAACAAAGGATTTGCTGAAAAATTTGAATTGATCGGAGAACTTTATTCACTTCCAAAATACGCAGAACTTGATTTAACCCCTTTCTTTGCTCCGTTTTATACACTGTTCTTCGGATTCTGCCTTGGTGATGCCGGGTATGGGATATTAATATCAATTGCAGCAATTATCGCTAAAAGGAAAGTTCAAAAAGCCCTTAAACCGGTTACTTCTTTGGTTTTTTATTTAGGACTGTCTACTATCCTGTTCGGACTGATCAGTGGCACTTTCTTTGGAATCAATCTGTATGAAACCAATTTACCAATATACAGTACATTACAACAACATTTTAAGTCACAGGATACCGACATAAACAACCTTTTGTTTTATCTTGCCCTCATCCTTGGTGGTGTGCAAATAATTTTTGGGATGATTCTGAAAGCAGTGAATGAAATTCTCCAGTTTGGATGGAAGATGGCTACAGGAACTATCGGATGGATATTCCTTATTATAGGCTCAGTTACAGTTGTTCTGATCAGCAAGCTTGGAGGTGTTGATATGGAAACCCTGAAACCGGTGTTATATGTTATTTTCGGGATCAGCGGGTTGTTTATCCTGTTCCTGAATAACCTGAAGAGGAACATCTTAATGAATTTTGGGGTTGGACTCTGGAATTCCTATAATATGATAACAGGAATTATAGGGGATCTTTTATCATATATACGTCTGTTTGCTCTCGGTATTGCCAGTGCTATTCTGGGTTTTGTTTTCAACAGTCTTGCGGTTTCCATGAGTGGTGACATCCCTGTACTGAGTGTTATTTTTATGATCTTGATACTTCTGGCGGGACACAGTATCAACCTTTTTATGTCTTCACTCGGGTCGTTTGTGCATCCTTTACGTCTGACTTTTGTGGAATTTTATAAAAATGCCGGTTTCTCAGGCGGAGGGAAAAAATATAAACCATTTAAAAAATTAGTATAACAAACAATTTTAAAATTTTTAATATTATTTACTATGGAACCTATTATTTTAGCTTACATCGGAGTTGGTTTAATGATTGGACTGGCAGGTATCGGAAGTGCTTACGGAGTTACAATAGCCGGGAATGCTGCACTGGGAGCTTTAAAGAAGAACGAAGAGGCATTTGGTAATTATATCGTGCTTTGTGCATTGCCTGGAACACAAGGCCTTTATGGATTTATGGGATACTTCATTCTTCAGGGAGTGTTAACACCTGAGATCTCATGGCTTCAGGCAGGAGCTGTTTTTGGTGCCGGTTTGGCACTGGGTTTTGTTGCTTTACTTTCAGCTATAAGACAGGGACAAGTATGTGCCAATGGTATTGCAGCAATAGGATCTGGTTATAATGTATTTGGAAATACAATGATACTTGCTGTATTCCCCGAACTTTATGCAATTATTGCATTTGCTGCTACATTTCTTATCAGTACGGCGATTTTATAATATATTAGCTTTAACTCTGACAGGGTTTGGAACCCTGTCAGAGTTTTGGAACCCTGTCAGGGTTTGGAACCCTGTCAGGGTTAAGACTATTTTAAATTTCTTCTATGTGCATTCATTAACATCATTGCCACCGCAATTATGCACATTCCAATAAACGCAATATGATTCGGATACTCATACGGCAGAATAATCCAGCTTAGAATTGCCCCTGAGACCGGGATTATAAACTTCCAGAAGTTCAGGTCGGAAACTTTTACCCCCGGACGTTTTAATAAAACAAACCATATTGACACAGCCGCTGCAGAAAGAAAGCTCAGCCAGGCAAGAGCAATATAATAATCAGCTGGTTTGAGCTGAAGATCCAATCCCTCAAAAGGGATAGAAAATAAAAACAGCATGCCTCCACCAATGATCATGGTGGAAGAGCTTAGCAATAATGGGGGTGTTCTGTTACTGTCTTTTGATACTACCACATTTGTTATCCCACTGATAATAATAGTTGCGAAAAGAAAAAGCATCCCTGTAAACTTTACATCCCCCGTAAGGGTAAAATTATTTCTTCCTATACTCACTACAACTATTCCGGATACACCAAGAAGAAAAAGCCAGAATTTCTTCCATGACAACCTGTCGTCATTCATGGAAACATGCGCTATCATTGCGATAAATAAAGGTCCCGATCCAATTATTATTGCCCCCAGAGAAGCAGGGACCAGTTTAATCCCCATATAGAACATGGAATACTGCAAAAAAGTCTGAAGTATAGAAACAATAATAACAATGCGTATATTTTTCCTGAGATAGGTAAAGTATTTATTTACTCCTCCATTAATAAAAGGCAAAATAAGAAGCCCGGAAATAAAGAAACGTGTACCAGCAAATTGTAATGGAGTAGCATACTGAAGCCCGTATTTTACCCCCACAAAAGCTGTTGACCAAAGGAAACAGGCAATAATGGCAAGAAAGGTAGTACTAAGGTAGAATGGCTTCATAATTTTAAATTACATTGATTTGTCTTAATTATTTCGGGGCACTCAGATAAAGAAATATGCCAACTATTATAAAAATAATATTCGGAAGCCAGGCAGCAAATGCAGGAGACAATGAACCTCCAATAGAGAACTGGGAGGAAAACTGCATAAATAAAATATAACCAAAACTAAGTGCCATACCCACTCCAAGCTGGAATCCTATCCCTCCCCTGCTTTTCTTCGACGAAACTGATACTCCCATCAATGTAAGTATAAAAGTCGCAAAGGGAAAAGCAATTCGTTTGTGCTTTTCAATAAGATAAGCGGTTATATTTGTCTCTCCCTGCATCCTGGCAACATCTATCAGCTCGTTTAATTCAGTAATACTCATTGCTTCAACAACATTCGGACGACGGGTAAATTCTGAAGGATGCATGTTCAGGGTTGTATCAATATAGCTTCCTTCACTGATAGTTTCTTTTAAACCATCATAATCACGAATATAGTATCTGATGATCACCCACTTATTTTTGTTAGCATCCCAGATGATCTGATCCGAAATTAATTTTGAAACTAGTTGTCCGTCTACAAATTTTTCAATAGAAAAGTTATATCCTGTTGAACTGACATTACTATAGCTTTCCATATAAATAAATACTCCCGGTTGAATCTGCCGGTGAATATCTCTTCTTTCGAATTGAACAGGCTTCTTATGCAGGTATTTTTCCTCAAAATCAAGTCTCACTTTATTTGATCCCGGTATTACTTTATCGCTCATAATAAATGCGAAGACCGCAATTACAAATGCTGAAATCATATAAGGGACAAGCAATCTTCTGAAACTGATACCGCTGCTGAGAATAGCGATGATCTCAGTGTTATACGCCATCCTGGAAGTAAAATATATTACGGAGATAAATGTAAATAAAGGGCTGAACAATACTGCAAAATGAGGAATAAAGTTCAGGTAATAATCATTGATAACCTCATTGAAAGGAGCATTGTTTTCAATAAAATCATCAATCTTTTCTGAAAAATCAAATACAACTGCAATTGCCAGTATGGCAATGATGGAAAACAGGAAAGTACCCAGGAATTTCCTGATGATATATAAATCAAGGATTTTAATATCAGACCATTTTATAAACGAACGGCCAGTTTTTTCACCATCCTGTCTTTCCATTGAGTGAATTCTCCTATTTTTATCATGTTAAATGCCTCTTTCACAAGCCAGATATAAAAACCCACATTGTGTATGCTGGCAATCTGTGCCCCCAGTATCTCACCGGAAATGATCAGATGCCTTAGATACGCCTTTGAATAAGCAGTATCTGCGAATGTAATATTTTTCTCATCAATGGGTGAATAATCATCTTTCCACTTATTATTTTTTATATTAATAACACCTTCAGAAGTAAAGAGCATTCCATTCCTGCCATTTCTTGTAGGCATCACACAATCAAACATGTCAATCCCCAGTGCAATACTTTCAAGAATATTAACAGGAGTTCCCACACCCATAAGGTATCGGGGCGCATTTTCCGGTAAAATCCGTGTTACATAAGAAGTCATTTCATACATAACTTCTGCCGGTTCTCCAACTGATAATCCTCCTATTGCATTTGCATCCATCCCGCAGGACGCTGCTTTTTCTGCAGATGCTTCTCTCAGATCCTTATATACACTTCCCTGGACAATAGGAATATAGGACTGGTAGTTTTCATAAGCAGGTTCTGTTTCTTTGTATCTTACTAAACCTCTGTCCAGCCATCTGTGAGTAAGTTGCACAGATTTTTCAGCATACTTGTGGTCACAAGGATATGGAGTACATTCATCCAGTGCCATCATAATATCGGAGCCAATAAGACGTTGCATATCAACGACATTCTCCGGAGTAAAAATATGTTTTGATCCGTCAATATGTGATCTGAAAGTAGCGCCATCCTCATGAAGTTTCCTGTTGGAGGAAAGTGAAAACACCTGGTAACCACCGCTGTCGGTTAAAACCGGCCTGTCCCAGTTCATAAACATGTGAATACCTCCTGCTTTATTAATTACATCCAATCCCGGACGGAGATAAAGGTGATATGTATTACCAAGGACTACGGACACCTGCAGATCGTCCCGCAATTCTCTCTGGTGTATCCCTTTTACACTTCCTGCAGTTCCAACCGGCATGAAGACAGGAGTCTGAATTATCCCATGTGGGGTTTCTATCCTGCCAGCCCTGGCCCCTGATAACTTGTCTTTGTATAAAATGTTGAATTTCATCACTTCCTAACAACTTGCAAAGATAATATGTTCCGTTATAAAATTCCTTTGCAGAGTATTGTTTTTCTTCACACCTGAAAAATCCGGCAGTATCAAATCAGAATGAACTCCCGGGGGCAGACAGGGATGCTTTATTTCCTCAATACCAGGTATGTTTATAAATTTTATTTATCTGGAATATAAGAATTCAAAAAACATAATACATTTGCACCGCGAAAATGTATTTATTTCTCAATGAAAACTATCATATTACTCTTAATGTCAAATATTTTCATGACTTTAGCATGGTACGGGCATCTTAAATTTAAGTCCACTGCACTTTTCACTGTGATCCTTGTTAGCTGGGGAATCGCCTTCTTTGAATATTGTCTTATGATCCCTGCAAATCGTTCAGGATATGGACAATTTAACGGGTTCCAGTTAAAAACAATACAGGAAGTAATTACACTTGCAGTATTCTCCGTTTTTGCAGTAATATACCTGAAGGAACAATTAAGATGGAACTATATCGTGGGATTTATTTTTATCATCCTTGCTGTTATTTTCATCTTTAAAAAATGGTAATTCCCTTGCTATTGGTTTTTTATTATTCCTCAGTTTCACCACAGCAAGTTTTAATCCCTTCAGATCTGTTTCGAAAACACAGATTAATTCCGCCTCATTAAAACAGGAAATATCCTTTGCAGGTAGAATATAATAAATACCCTCTTCAGGCGGATCATACCACCGGGTCAGCATTTCATTTCTTTCGGCAGTAATATAATAACTGCTCATATGATGGATCGGGCAATCCCTGTAAAGAAACAAAGGTGTCCCTTTTGTCAGTCTTCCTGCTTCAAGAGCTCCCTGTCTCCAATGATCATCCCTGCTTGTCATTAACCGGTCGGGTAAAACAAATACATTGAATATCACTCTTGACAACAATAATACAGCTATAAAAATAAGCACTCTCTGAGACCGGAACCTGAAATAAAACCATGGGAATATCATTGTTACAAATGCCAGGAATAGCCAGGGTATAAGTTTATCATGATGGAACTGGCCTCTGCCTGTAAAAGGAAGAACGAACATAATAACAGGCAAGGAAATTATCCATATCAATATCAATGGTTTAAAAATGTATCTGTCCATCCGGGAATCACGGCCAGAAACATAATATGCATAGGATCCCGCTCCAAAAGCCAGGGGAAGGAACATAAAAAGGTACCTGGGATATATTACAGGGGATATCCAATATACAATAATATTTGCAAGGAAAATAATAATCATGAAGCGCGTTGCAGGAAGTGAGAACAACGCTTTTAATCTTTTCCTCCCTGCCAGGAATATCAATAAAATTGTCCAGGGGAAAAAGTGCATAAAAAATTCACCGGGAAAAACCAGAAAATGCAGAATATTATCACTGAAGGAATGATAAACAGCAGTACGTCCGGCTGATTCTGACCATAAGGCATTCCAATAGTTCTGCAGGGAATTATAACGTGAATACACCAGGAAGTAAAGTCCTGTAAAGAGCAGAAACAATCCTCCACCCACGAAACTCTGCCAGGAAAACAGTAATCTTAACTGTTTCCGGGAAATTAACCAGAACAGGAGTGTTATCCCCTGGAATACAAGGGAAGGGAGCCCTTTCATGAAAAATCCTGCGGTTGACAACAGCCATGAAACAACAAACAAATTAAGTGTCTTCCCTTTTTTACCGTAATAATATATACTCCAGAAACCAGTATATGTAAGCCATGAATAGCTGATATCGATGAGTCCTTTAAATGAATCATAAAAAAGTATCCTGCCACAGGTGATCAAAGCCATCGCAGTAAGAAATGCAGGTTTCTCCCCAATTTCCTTCTTAAGAGTAAAATATACTGTACAGGCAAAACCTATTAATGATAAAACCACCGGAATTCTTGTTACAATTTCATTATTACTACCGGAGATTTTAAAAAACAAGATAAGTATCCAGTTGAAAAGTGGAGGTTTATTATAGTAAAACTCCCCGTTTATAGAAGGAACAAAGTAATTTCCGGATAGCATCATTTCCCTGGCCACCAGTGCTCTTGTTGCTTCGTCGAGTATATATGGCATAAGACCAAGATTGACAAGGAGAGCCGGAAATAATAAAATAATTATCAGCCCTTTGAAAAACTTTTCCTGTATTGATTCTTTCAGGTAAAAATCCATCAGTATTCATTAGTTAATAACCTTGAGTCTGCTCCGAAAAGATTTATTTTCAATTTTAAAATAAAGAATTGCCACAGATTACTCAGATTATCAATTAATTAATACAAAATAATCTGTGAATCTGTGGCGATATTTGAAATAAGATGACTTTTCAGAGTTGACTCAACCTTGCAAAGTTAAAAAATTACTCAGGGCTGCATAAAAAAATAGTACATTTGATCTTTTAAAAACAATGCACGGATGAAGTTTATTTCCTTCCATCTTATCTATTGCCTGGTCTGGCTGCTAACCCGCCTGCCCCTGAAGTGGTTATACTGTATCTCATCATTGCTATATTATGTTGTTTACTACCTTGTTCCTTACAGGAAGAGGCTGGTTATCAAAAACCTGCATAATTCATTTTCTTCCTGGGACAATAAAAAGATACATTCTACCGCCAGAAAATTTTATCGTTTTTTTTGTGATATCCTGGTTGAATCTGCTTATTTCCCTTTTATCAGGAAAAAGGAAATAGAAAAACGTTTCATTTACAAAAATCCTGAATTAATAAACGATCTGTATTTAAAAGGGAAGAGTATAATCATTGTAATGGGGCATTATGGAAACTGGGAGTGGATCCCTGAGGTAACAAGAATCACCAGGCATGAAGTGATATTTATATATAAACCATTACAGAATAAATACTTTGACAAGTTATTCATAAAAAACAGGGAAAGATTCGGTGGAAAAACGGTTCCGATGGATAGGACACTCCGTTATCTTATGGAAGCACATCAGCAAAAGAAGCTGACTTTAACATATTTTCTGGCTGATCAGCGGCCATTGAAAAAAAATATACATTTCTGGACCACTTTTTTAAACCAGGACACTCCTATTTACAACGGGCCGGAAAAGATAGCGAGGAAACTGGATATGGCGGTAGTATATCAGAAAATACAAAGAAAAGGAAGAGGTTATTACGAAATTGAATTCTCCCTGATAACTGATGATCCGCGTAACACAAAGGAGCTTGAAATTATGGAGACATATTTCCGTTACCTGCAGGAAACAATTGAGGTGGAGCCGGAGTATTGGTTATGGACCCATAACAGGTGGAAATTCAGAAAGGGATCACGGGATCACGGGATCAAAGGGATCACGTGATCCCGTGATAGCGTGATAGCGTGATAGCGTGATAGCGTGATCCCTTCCAAATCATTCCTCAAGATACACTCTTTTTACTCTTCCTGAAATGCCGGTAAGTATCTCGTAAGGAATTGTTCCTGCTGCTCTGGCTAATTCCTGCACCGGGTTTCTTCTTCCGAAAATGATCACTTCATCACCCTCTTTAACTTCTATCCCGGTAATATCCAACATGCACATATCCATGCATACATTACCAACAACAGGGGATGGTTTGTTATTTACAATAAATCTTCCGACCCCGTTTCCAAGGCTTCTCGGTATTCCATCTGCATACCCGGCAGGAATAACAGCTATCCTGCCCTGGGAATTTATCTTCCCTGCCCTGCCGTAACCTACTGTTTCCCCTGTATAAATGTCTTTTATCTGTGAAACGTGAGTTTTAAATGTACTTATCTCAACAAGATCAGGAGATTCGGCTATTTTAACCCCATATAAACCTATTCCCAGACGTACCATATCAAACTGGGCTTCCGGAAACCGTGAAACACCTGCAGAACTTAAAATATGCATCATGAAACCTCTTCCGCATTTCTCTCTTATCGCATCGCACAAATCCTTATATTCTCCTATTTGTTTCCGGGTGAAATCATCATGTTCCGGCTCTCCGGATGCTGCAAGGTGTGAAAAAACAGAAACTATTTCTACCAATCCGGAAGGGATCAGTTTTAACAGCTCACCGATTTCATTTTTATTGAATCCCAACCGGTGCATGCCCGTATCAAGCTTTATATGAACAGGGTATGACTTAAGACCGTTATTATCAGCAAACCTGAGAAATGCAACAAGTAAATCTCTGCTGAAAATCTCAGGTTCCAGTTTATTATCAACGAGGGTCCAGAATGAAGAAGGATCAGGATTCATTACCATAACAGGAAGGCTTATCCCTTTTTTTCGTAGTTCCACTCCTTCATCTACATAGGCAGTAGCAAGGTAATCAACCTTATGGAACTGAAGTTTATTGGCTATCTCATAACTTCCGCTACCATAGGAAAAGGCTTTCACCATCGCCATTATACGTGTGGAAGGTTTTAATAACGACCTGAAGCTGTTCAGATTTGAGATAAGAGAGGTAAGGTTTATCTCCAAAATTGTCTGATGCTGTTGTTCCTGCAATACAGCAGTTATATTTTCAAATTCAAAAGCCCTCGATCCTTTTATCAGAATCGCCATATTACTGAAACCTGTCCAGATACCGGAAATTATGAATGCTTTCGTGTCGGGGTAAAAAAGCGAGTTCTTATGAAAATATTCCCTGAATGATTCGACAGAAGGTCCGATACCAATGAACCTGTCTATATTTTTTTGCTTAATAAGCGATCCTAATTCCTCATACATCTCCTTGTCCGATTTCCCACTTTGCTGAATGTCAGACAGAATTACCATCTTCTCTTTATGTTGATTCTGCTGTGCCAACAAATCAAGTGAGTTTTTAACAGATTGTATATCTGAATTATAACTATCATTAATAAGTGTACATGAATTCAATCCTTTAAGAAGTCCAAGTCTCATTTCCACAGGTTCAAGCTTCGACAAAGAAGTAATGATCATATTTTCAGGGGCATCAAGTACCAGGGAAAGGATCAGAACATGAATGGCATTCTCAACAGAAGCTTTATCAGTAAAAGGGATAATGATCTTTTCCCCAAGGGATTCTATAGAAACTACAGTTCTTGATTTATCCTGGTCAACGGCTGTTATCCTGTAATCCGTATCAGCTGAAGTGCCCCAGGACACTTTTCTTACAGATTGCGGGAGAAATGATGTAACCGCGTCATGAATTAATTGGTGATCACGGCAATAAACAATGGTTTTACAATTTTTGAATAATTTCAGCTTTTCCTTTAGTTTTTCCTCATAAGAGGAGAAGTTTTTCTGATGGGCTTCACCAAGGTTTGTTATCAACCCGATTTCCGGTTTAATGATTTGTTCAAGTTTCTCCATTTCACCGGGATATGATATACCTGCTTCAATAATTGAAATTTTGTAAACATTCTCCAGTAAGGCTAAAGAAAGAGGAACTCCTAACTGGGAATTATAGGAAAGAGGACTGCGAAAAACCGGCAGATAGTTTCTGAGAACCTGGTAAAGCCATTCTTTAACTATGGTTTTCCCGTTTGAACCAGTTATTCCCACAAGTTTTCCCGCATATTTCATTCTTATATAAGATCCGAATTGCTGAAGTGCAACAAGAGTATCAGGTACACTGATAAAAACGATACCATCAGGAAAGTCAGCAATATCAAACGATTTAAAGACCACGAAAACATTTATACCCTTTCTTATCAATTCAGGGATAAAAATGTGCCCGTCCCGGTTTCTTCCCCGGATAGCGAAAAAAACAGATGGGGAGAAATGTGAAATAGTCCGGCTGTCAATAGAAATTGAATTGAAAAGAATATCCGGTCTTCCTGATATCTTACCGGAAACAGCAGCAGTTAATTCACCGGTGGAATATTGTTGCATAATACTGTGGTTTGTATTTATTTCATTATTACCCTGTTTTATTTGCCTTTTTGCATTTATTCTCTTAAATACTGATGCTCAGGTATGTTCATAATGGGCACAGTTATAAACAAGTTATTCTTAAATATTATCTTTATTTTTGCAAAGGTATAAATCCTCACAACTTCTTGTTGTGTAAATTCCTGATTCCCTTTTAAAAAGTATTTAAGACAATTTAATTATGACGTATAAAAACACCATAGAAATAGTAACTAAAGATATACAAGAAATAGAAAAACTGGTAGGTAATTTTAAAAATTATTCCTCCATCCCTTCTATTGAACTTGATCTGGCTCTCTCCAGGCTAAGAAATGTTTATGAGATATTGTTAATGTTAAAAGACAATAAGTCTGAAGTATTGCCTGAGAACCTGATATTTATTGAGGAAAAGGACACAGGGCAAAGGGAAGAAAAACCCGGTCCAAAAGAAAAAGAAAAAACAGAAGAACCAGTGACAATTCAGAAACATGCAGGGAAAGAACATGAAAAAGTAAAAAAAGACATACCAGTTTCCGGAGAAGAGAAAGATAATGAAATAATTGAAGATGAATTAATTACTTCAGGCAAGCCTTTAAAAACATTCACAGAAGCTGAGGAAAATCAAACAAAACAGGAAAATGTCGTACCTTTATCACCGGTCAAACCACCTACAAAAAAATCTAAACCGGCAGACCCCATACTTGGAGAAACCTTCAGGGACAGCAAGGCTTACATATACGATAAGCTGGAGGAACAAAGCCGTAAATCTGATCTTACAACAAAATTACAAAGTAGTCCTATTCAATCCATTTCAGGGAATATCGGGATAAATGACAAGTTTTTATTTATACGGGAACTTTTTAGCGGGAATGCGGAAAAATTCAGAGAGACAGTTGATATTCTTGATAATTCACATAATTTCAATGAGGCATATAATTATCTTATTGAACATTTTGAATGGGAGATGGAATCTGAAACTGTTCAACAACTTTTAAATCTTATAAGAAGAAAATTTATAAGCAGGGAAGATGAGTAAACTGTTTTTAGTCCCTACCCCAATAGGTAATCTGGCAGACATAAGCATTCGTGCCCTCGAAGTCCTAAAGACTTCTGATCTTATCCTGTGTGAGGACAAACGTAAAACTTCCATCCTCCTGAAACATTATGGGATCAGGAATTCTTTGCAACCTTTCCATAAATTCAATGAGCATAAAGCCTTGCAAAGTATCATAGAGGAGCTTAAATCAGGGAAAACTATTTCTCTTGTCAGCGATGCAGGTACTCCCGGATTATCTGACCCGGGTTTCCTTATTGTAAGAGAGTGCAGAAAACATAACATACCTGTTGAATGTCTTCCGGGCGCCACTTCTGTTATTCCTGCCCTTATTCAGTCAGGTTTTCCAACAGACCGGTTTTGCTTTGAGGGATTTCTCCCGGTCAAAAAAGGCAGAATGAAAAAATTACTTGAATTAAAAGAAGAAAAACGTACGATGATCTTCTTTGAGTCACCACATCGTTTGTTAAAGACACTAGAACAATTCTCAGAAATATTCGGAAACGAAAGAGAAGTATCAATATCCAGGGAATTAACAAAAATATATGAAGAAACTGTAACAGGCAATCTGAGTTATATCCTTTCACACTTTTCACAGAAGACAGTTAAGGGAGAAATTGTGATCATTCTCCGGGGTTCAGAATCCTGAAGGGAACTCCACCTTCGCTTCGCTTACTCTTGCGCTGACCGCGTTCGCATAGCGCCTCCGCAGAGTAGCTTCAGCGCTCGCGGAAAGCTTTAGCGGTTGCGAAAGCTTCAGCGTAGGCGCACGGCGGATAAAAAAGGGATCTCCACCTTCGCTTCGCTACGGCGGATAAAAAGGGGATCAAGGGGATCAAAGGGATCAAGGGGATCAAAGGGATCAAAGGGATCAAGGGGATCAAGGGGATCAAAGGAATCAAGGGGATCAAGGGGATCAAGGGGATCACAATAACCTAATAACCTAATAACCCAATAACCCAATAACCCAATAATCCAATAACCTAATAACCTAATAACCCAATAACCCATTAATCCTTTATCCGCCGGAGCGTCAGCGAAGGAGGAAATAATCCAATAACCCATTAACCCAACCACCTCAACATCCACCTGTTTATCATTATTCATCCTGAACACTCAAAATGGTTGTTCTTCAAATCCACTATTAAATTCAAAGTCATGGTCTTTTGATTTCTCAGCGTTCATTTTTGAACCAAATGTTACTACAGGGGAATTTTCCAGGTCATCAAATATAGGTTCAACAGCATCAATATCAGAGAATTTTGCAAACTCTTCCCTGAACTTCAGGGTAATTTCCCCCACTGCACCATTTCTATGTTTTGCGACGATTATCTGGGCTATTCCTTTCATTGAATTTCCTTCTTCATCAACATCTATTCCAAATTTTTCAGGGCGGTGGATAAAAATAACAAGATCAGCATCCTGTTCAATTGCTCCGGATTCTCTCAGGTCTGAAAGCTGGGGTTTTTTATTTCCAGCCCTGAGTTCCACACTTCTGTTTAACTGGGAGAGGGCTATTATCGGCACATTAAGTTCCTTTGCAATACCTTTGAGTGAGCGGGAAATATTACTCACTTCCTGTTCACGGCTCCATTTTATATCCGAAGAACCACTCATAAGCTGAAGATAGTCAATTACTATTGCCTGTACATTATACAGGTTTTTCAATCTTCTGCATTTAGCGCGCAGTTCAAAAATAGAAATTGCTGCAGTATCATCAATAAAAATAGGAGCTTCAACAAGGCTTTTTATCCGTATTTCCAGTTGTTCCCACTCCCAGGGTTCAAGGCGACCATTACGAATGCGGTCTGCAGGTAATTCAGTCTCTGAAACTATAAGCCTGTTTGTTAATTGCAGGGAAGACATTTCAAGAGAAAAGAATGCGATTGGTCTTTTATGATCAACTGCTATACTTCTCGCCATGGAAAGTACAAATGCAGTTTTTCCCATTGAAGGCCGGGCGGCAATGATTATCAGGTCAGATTTCTGCCAGCCTGAAGTGATACGGTCGAGTTTTGTAAAACCGGAAGGTACCCCGCTCAGGTTATCATCTCTTTTCGATGCTTCTTCAATCTGATTTATGGCCTCCTGGATAAGCTTGCTGAGTTTTACAGTTTCTTTTTTAATATTACCTTCCGCGATCTCAAAAAGCTCCTGTTCTGAGAAATCAAGAAGTTCGTCCACATCCTGGCTATCATCAAAAGCTTTCGACTGAATCTCGGAAGTAACCCTTATCAATTCTCTCTGGATATATTTTTGAGTAATAATACGGGCATGAAATTCAAGGTGCGCAGCTGAAGCTACCCTGCTGGTGAGCTGGGTTATATAACCTGCCCCACCGATCTCCTCCAGTTGTCCGTATTTTTTAAGAGTTTCTGTAACTGTTAAAATATCAATAGGTTCATGCTTCCGGGAAAGATCTATAATTGCCTGGAAGATCTTTTTATGAGCTTCCTTATAAAAACTTTCAGGTTTAAGGATATCCATAACAGCAATAACAGCGTCTTTTTCGAGCATTATCGCTCCAAGAACGGCTTCTTCCAGGTCAACAGCCTGAGGAGGTATACGTCCATAATCACTGTTTATCTTCTCAATATTAACCTGTTGTGTCAATCCTTTTTTCTGTGCCATTTGATTTTTTTTAGAGTTTAAATGTAATCATTGAGATATCCAAAATGCAATAATTAACTTAATAGTTTATTCACAAATGCAATGGAATTATAATTAACAGGTGTTAATAAGGACCATGGACGATGGACCATGGACCATGGAGGCTCTGTTAAGGCCTGATGTTGTTATTAAAATGCATAATAAACTGGTTATACTTATATAGTGACGGGTGACAAAGCCTCTATTTTCTGTCACTTGTCACTCGGCGGATTTTCATTTCGTCATTTTTCCAGAGGTTTATATCCGCCAGTTGGCGGACAGGCTCCCTGGCTATTAAATTAATGCCCGGGACAAAGCAAAAAACTATTTATTCATTGTCTCTGCTTATACGCGTTAAAACGCGTTTCTACTCTCATACTCATATACTCGATCTCTTTAATCCCCTTTTTATCCGCCGTAGCGAAACGAAGGTGGAGATCCCTTCCCCCGTCACCCCTCACTTCTCACTTCTCACTTCTCACTTCTCACTTAACCACGTAACCACGTAACCACGTAACCACTTACACCATAATTTCCCCTTCCCATATCATTATCTTCTTCAAACTCTCTATTAGAACCGGTTTCTTCTCAAATAATCCATACATTGCAGATCCGCTTCCACTCATGGATGCATAATAAGCACCATTTTCATATAAGGCTGATTTTATGACAGGCAACTCAGGAAATAATTTAAATACTGTTTTTTCAAAATGATTACTCAGCAAGTTTTTCCATGTCCCCGGATCTTCAGAGAACAATATGTTAAGCGGATAATTTTCCTTTTGCGGAACGATATCTTTATAGGCATCTTTAGTAGAAACAGGAAAACCGGGATATAACAAAACAATGTAGTGAGTTCTTTTACAAGAGATCTCAGCAAGAATATCTCCTCTGCCTTCTGCTATACACGGCACATTTCTGATAAACCAGGGGCAATCGCTTCCAATCTCTGCGGCGTAATACTCCAGTTGCTTATTATCAAGACCAAGTTTAAAGTAACTGTTAAGGCTTTTAAGCATGAATGCCCCATTGGAGGATCCACCACCAAGGCCGGCACCGGGAGGAATAAATTTATGTAAATGGATCTTTATATATGGTAACTGAAATTTCTTCCTTAACAGATCATATGCTTTAATAACCAGGTTCTCTTTCCAGGGACAATCCACCCTGATACCTGTATTGGAAAAAACAATTTCGTTTTCTTTATTTTCAATGAATTCAAGTAAATCCGAAAAGCCAACAGGCAGCATAATCGTCTCAATATTATGATAACCGTCGGAGCGTTTTTCAGTCACACGCAATCCAAGATTGACCTTAGCATTGGAGAACAGTATCATTTGTGATTATTTATTTTGCCTGTAAGCATCAATTGAAAAACAGGAACAAACAAGGTTCCTGTCCCCGTAGGCGTCATCCACGCGGGCAACAGCAGGCCAGAGCTTATTTTCCTTTATCCAGGGAACAGGGAAGGCAGCCTGATGCCTGGTATATGGATGATCCCATGTGTCTGAAGCAACTTCATATACTGTATGCGGGGCATTCTTTAACAGATTGTTTTCACGGTCAGCTTTTTGCTCTTTTATATCCTGTATTTCATGATATATGGATATCATGGCATCCACGAACCGGTTCAACTCTCTTAAAGATTCACTTTCAGTGGGTTCTATCATTAATGTTCCGTGAACAGGAAAAGACAAAGTAGGTGCATGGAATCCATAATCCATAAGTCGTTTTGCAATATCCAGTTCTGTTATTCCAGTTTCCTGTTTGAAGTGCCGGCAATCTATAATCATTTCATGGCCTACCCGTCCATTTTTACCTGTGTATAAGACCGGGAAATAAGGATTGAGTTTTACGGCGAGATAGTTAGCATTCAGAATGGCCATTTTTGTTGCCCTGGTTAGGCCATTGCCTCCTGCCATTTTCAGATAGGCATGTGAGATGGTCAATATGCTGGCACTACCATAGGGAGCTGATGAAACAGCACCTATGCCATTAATTCCTCCAGTTTCCAGGAAAGGATGTGCAGGAAGAAATTCAACAAGGTGCATTGCAACTGCAACAGGACCAACTCCCGGGCCACCACCTCCGTGAGGTATAGCAAAAGTCTTGTGAAGATTAAGATGACATACATCGGCTCCTAATTTCCCCGGACTGGTAAGGCCAACCTGGGCGTTCATATTAGCACCATCCATATAAACCTGCCCTCCATTCTTATGCACAATATCTGATATCTCCCTGATACTTTCCTCAAAAACACCATGTGTGGAAGGGTAAGTGATCATAACAGCTGCCAGGTTGTCTTTATTCTCTTCTGCCAGAATTTTTAATCGTTCGGTATTAATATTCCCGTTCTCATCACATTCCACCACTATCACCTTCATGCCAGCCATAACAGCACTGGCGGGATTTGTTCCATGTGCAGAAGAAGGGATCAGCACGATATTACGGTGTGATTCATTCCTGCTCTCGTGATATGCCCGTATTATCATTAATCCTGTGTATTCTCCGGCCGCTCCTGAATTTGGCTGGAAGGATATTTCATCCAGCCCTGTGATTTCCCTGAGATCATTTGCCAGTTCATTAAAAAGTTGTTGATAACCTTCTGTCTGATCAAGGGGAACAAAAGGATGCAAGGAAGAAAATTCCGGCCATAGAAATGCCATGAGTTCCGATGCTGCATTGAGTTTCATGGTACATGATCCGAGAGATATCATGGAATGGGCAAGTGAAATATCCTTTCTTTCCAGCATTTTAATATAACGCATCATTTCTGTTTCAGAATGATATTTCTTAAATACACCTGCATTCAGAAATTCAGATGACCTTAATAAATTCCCTGGGATATCCTGAAGAGGCACCAGTTCAGTGACTCTCTCATACTTCCTTTGTAAAGCCAGTGCAAATATTTCCAGGATATCATTCATATCTTCACTGGTAACTGTTTCATCAATGCTTAAACCTATGGTAACATCGTCAATATGTTTCAGGTTAATTTCTTTTTCCGTAGCGATCTCATGAATGTGTGCACTCATTATTCCTTCTGGTAACCCAATTTTCAGCGTGTCAAAGAAAACTGTATTATACTGTTTATAACCCAGGTTAATTATTCTTTTATTTAATTGTGAAGCAGCGGCATGAATATTTTCAGCTATTCGTTTCAGCCCTTCTGCCCCATGATAAACTGCGTACATACCTGCCATTGTGGCAAGCAATGCCTGCGCTGTGCAGATATTGGATGTAGCTTTTTCTCTTTTGATATGTTGCTCACGTGTTTGTAAGGCCATTCTGAGAGCAGGGTTCCCATGCCTATCGACAGTAACACCTATGATCCTTCCCGGCATATTCCTCTTATATATATCTTTTGTTGCAAAATAAGCTGCATGCGGTCCACCATAACCCATGGGGACACCAAAACGCTGAGCAGAACCTGTAACAACATCAGCTCCCCATTCTCCCGGGGGCGATAACATCACCAGGCTCATAATATCAGCTGAAACAGCTACCAGTATCCCATTTTCATGAGATCTGGCAACAAAATCCTTATAGTCACCTATATTACCATCCGAATCAGGATACTGCAACATGCAACCGAAGCAATTACTGTCAAAATTAAATGTCGCGGAATTTCCTTTAACAATCTTTATTCCTAAAGGTTTCGCCCGCGCTGAAACAACAGAAAGCGTATGGGGGAAGACCTTTTCATCTGCAAAAAATACATTCCTGCCTTCTTTAACAGCCTCCTTCGACCTCAGTCCGTACAGCATTATCATTGCTTCAGCAGCAGCTGTGCCTTCATCAAGAAGTGAAGCATTAGCTATCTCCATACCTGTAAGATCAATTATCATGGTCTGAAAATTCAATAATGCCTCCAGCCTTCCCTGTGAAATTTCTGCCTGGTATGGCGTATAGGAAGTATACCACACAGGATTCTCAAGGATATTCCTCTGTATAACCGGTAAGGAAATAGTATTGTAATATCCCAGTCCTATATAGGAACGGAACAATTTATTCTTTTTACTGATTTCCCTTATCTTTTTAAGATATTCGAATTCCGTTATTCCTTCCGGAAGACGCAGGGGTTTATTCAGAAGGATACCAGGAGGAATGGTTTGGGTGATCAGTTCTTCCAGGGAAGCAACACCAATTTCAGAAAGCATTTTTTGCTCATCGTCTCTGCCGGACCCGATGTGACGATCAATAAAACAATCTTGATTCATTATATATTGAGTTTTAATACTTGTTATTTTTCTTTTGCTGAATTACAGGTTTATAAAAACGGATTATTCATTCTCTCTTCTCCAATGGTTGTTGGCGGACCATGACCGGGATATATCTTAGTTTCGTCCGGCAGGGTTAGTATTTCCTCTTTTATACTTTTTATTAAATCCTTGTAATTCCCTCCCGGGAAATCGGTTCTTCCGATACTTCCCTGAAATAATACATCTCCCGTTATTAACATTTTATCTGCTTCGGAATACAGTAGAAGGGAACCAGGAGAGTGTCCCGGGGAAAGCTTTATTTTCAGGGGAGAATCGAGTAAATCCAGTATCTGATCATGTTCAAGGAAGAGATCAGGAGATGGGGGGGTAGTAACCGGGAATCCGAAAAAGGACCCTTGTTGCACGACATTATTAAAAAGAGGTAAATCATCCCTGTGGATTCCTGTTTTAATATCGTATTTGTCTTTTAGAAACCGGATTCCCGGGATATGATCAACATGCCCGTGAGTAATAAAAATCAACACCGGTTTTAAATTCTTACTTTCAATAAAATTGAGTAATTGTTTTCCCTCCCCGTCAAAGTATGCTGACGGATCAACAATAATACACCTGCCCGAATGATCATAAAGCAGATAACAATTTACCTGGAATGGATTAAATATAAAGGTTTTGATATTTATCATTTTTTAAATCCGAAATCCGTTGTTTAGTAAGTGATAAATTTTATTATCTTGAATCTATTCCGAAAAGTAAAATATTATACTCAAATTTATTTTCCCCCCCTACCCCCTAAAGGGGGAGTGCCTATTAATTAACAACTTGCAAAAAGTCCCTCTTGGGGGATTTAGGGGAATAAAACTTTCTAGATTAGATTCAATGTTTATGTCTAACAATCAATCATTTAACCTTTCCTTTCAGCATTGGGACGAAGATAAATGCTCCATGTTTTGTAAGGGAATATTTATTTTCATCTTCTTTCACCAATTTCACCATGGATTGTCCCATATGACCTCCCATTGGCAGGACCATAATTCCCCCGGGTTTTAGTTGCTGAACCAGTTTTTCCGGAATTTCCGGTGCTCCTGCTGTTATCAAAACCCTGTCAAATGGGGCATAAGCAGGAATTCCTTCATACCCGTCACCATAAAAAAAGTGAGCTTTATAACCTGATTTAGCTAACATTGCCTGGGCTCTGACATACAACTCCTTTTGTCTCTCAATGGTAAATACCCTTGCTCCCAACTCCACGAGAATAGCTGTCTGGTATCCGGAACCTGTACCAATCTCAAGTACTTTATCCATGGGTCTTACATCCAGCAATTCTGTCTGGAAAGCCACGGTATAGGGTTGAGAGATCGTTTGCCCTGCTCCTATAGGGAAAGCCTGATCAGCATAAGAAAACTTTATAAAACTACTATCCATGAAAATATGCCTTGGAACTTTCCCTATAGCGGACAATACTTTTTCATCACAAATCCCCTTCCCTTCCAACTGTTCAACAAGTTTCCTCCTCAGACCTTTATGCCTGTAACTGTCTTCTGTCATGTTCAAAAACTATCTTGCAAATTTAACTTTATCAACATAAAAAGTTAATAAGTTGGAAATTTAATTATACCAAGTAATTAACAAATATTTTATGTTTGCAGGTAAGTGTTTGATAATGATTAGAACAGCTTTAACAGGACCAGAAAAATCTCTTCAACATTATGTGGATATTATCAGAAGTAAACCTGAATTTCTGATAACAGGCATCCACAGCAATGATCATTTATCCGTATTAAATACAAAATTAACTGCCGAAAATATTCTGTCTCTGTCTCCCGATAAGTTGTTTGAAACAAGCGATGCACTTATAGTTACAGGAAAAGCGGGGGAATATGTTGATACAATCTGCTGGTTCCTTAAAAAAGCAAAGCATGTATTGATTTTTCCGGATGCAACCCTGACCTTACTTCAATTAAAAAAGCTCACAAAAATTGCTGATGAAGCGGGAGTGACATTAAACCTCCATCATAATACACTAAGTAATGCATTTAAAGAAAAAGTCAAGAAATATGTAACAAGACCTGAGTATATTTTTCTGAAATCACAAATTACTGAATATCAGAACGATGAAACATATACTATTTTCAAAGCCTTATACAGGTATATATATCTTATTTTTGAATTAAACCCGGTGCATATTGTAAAATATCATGTCACAGGTATTCCGGTATTTTCATCAGAACCACGTATTATAGATATTAATTTACAATTTGAGAACGGCACATCTGCGCATTTGAATATATCTTCCTGTTTTAAAGAAGAGTCAGAAATTATAGAAATTTTTGGTCATAACAGGATGATAAGATATGAACCCCTGAAGAACAATGTGTACATTGTTCCCTCCATGCCAGGGGATAATAAACAAGGTAATTTTCAGGAAATAACAAAGCAGGATCACGAAGAAGATGTGCTGATGAAATTTTACAAGTCAGTAACACATACAAATGGTTCTGAAAATCGCATGAATTGCGGCATTATCCCGCACCAGGTTGCATCCGCAATATTGCATCAGATCCATCCGGCACCGGTTTTGGATTAATTTTAGTACTTTAAGGGAAATTTTTCTGTTGAATTGAAGGTTATAATGGGTTAATGGGTTATTAGGTTATTGGGTTATTGGGTTATTTCCACCTTCGCTGAAGCTCAGGCGGATAAAGGGTTAGTGGGTTATTAGGTTATTAGGTTATTAGGTTATTAGGTTATTAGGTTATTGGGTTATTGGGTTATTGGGTTATTGGGTTGGTTATATAAATTATGAAAGTGATATTGGGAAAAAGGAAAAATCAGGTTATTAAATACATAATTGCTGATTTTTTAACGGCATCAATAGCCTGGATGTTTTTCTTTGCATTCAGAAGATTGTATATTGAACCTCTCAGCTATGGTTATAAGCTTCCCCTGGAAGCCGAGAAAAAATTAATTCTCGGAATGATGATCATTCCTGTGTTTTGGATTCTATTATATTACCTTTCAGGATATTACAAAGATATCTTCAGGAAATCCAGGCTTAAAGATATCGGACAAACTTTCTTACAAAGTGTATCAGGTATAATACTTCTGTTTTTTGTGCTTATTCTTGATGATGTCATTGAATCATACCGCAACTATTACCTCATGTTCTCGGTATATTTATGTTTGCATTTTGCACTTACACTTATTCCCAGGTTTTTTTTAACATCGATCTCTGTAGCGAATATTAAAAAAGGAAAGTTGTTCTTTAATACGCTGATAATCGGGAACAGTGATCAGTCATTGGTTGTCTGTAAGGAAATTGAAGCTGATAAAAGATCAATAGGTATGCATATTGTTGGTTTTGTATACACTAAACAAAAAAAAGAATATCATTTAAGCGGACAATTCCCTGAACTCGGAAGTATTGACCGAATTAGAGAAATACTGGATAAGTACACTATTGAAGAAGTAATTATTGCATTGGACCCGGCAGAACATCACCAGATAAGTGACATCCTCAATCAGCTGGCTGTTAACAATATAATAATCAAAGCTATACCCAGCATGTATGATATACTTGCAGGAAAAGTGAAGATATCTCACATATTTGCCACACCTCTTATCCAGGTCTCTCACGATCTTATGCCTGTCTGGCAGGAAAATGCCAAACAGTTAACTGACATTGTTTTGTCAGTCATTGCCCTGATACTCTTATCTCCAATGATCATCTTTCTTTCTTTCGCTATAAAGCTTTCATCTCCCGGACCTGTTGTTCATTCCCAGGAAAGAATAGGGAGATTTGGCAAACCTTTTTATATATACAAATTCCGTTCAATGTACATGAATGCAGAAAGAAACGGTCCGGAACTTTCCAGCAAAGACGATAACCGGCTCACAAAAGCAGGACGTTTCATGCGAAAGTTCAGGCTGGATGAGATACCTAATTTCATCAATGTATTAAAAGGGGAAATGTCAATAGTCGGACCACGACCGGAACGTCAGTTTTATATTGATAAAATTGTACAAAAAGCTCCACATTACGTTCATCTGCATAAAGTAAAACCTGGAATAACATCTTTAGGACAGGTAAAATATGGTTACGCGGAAAATATTGACCAGATGATACAAAGACTGCAATTCGATATACTTTATATTAAAAACATGTCATTGCTGATGGACCTTAAGATCATTTTCTACACTATAGTTACCATTCTCAAAGGAAAAGGTATCTGATAAGGCTAGGAAGGAACCATAATTACTCTTCAACCAGGATTTATATATGGAAAAACCCGCTCTATTCGGAATGTTTACTGATGAATTGAACCAGGTTGTACTTGATGCAGGATTACCTTCCTATGCTTCAAAACAAATTGCAGGTTGGCTCTATGGGAAAAATATAATGAACATAAGTGAAATGACTGATCTTTCCGGAAAGAGCAGGGAAATTCTTGAGAAGAAGTATTGTCTTGGATTAAAATCTTATAAAACATTCAGTGAATCCAGGGATGGTACAAAAAAATATCTTTTCCCTGCAGGAGAGAACCATTTTATTGAATCTGCATGGATACCTGAGGAAAACAGGGGGACTCTCTGTCTATCAACACAAATAGGCTGCAAGATGGGTTGTGAATTCTGCATGACCGGGAAACAGGGATTCCAGGGAAACTTAACTGCCGGAGAAATACTGAACCAGGTAAAAATGTTACCCGAAAGGGACAAACTTACCAATATTGTGTATATGGGTATGGGAGAGCCACTTGACAACCTGAATGAAGTGATAAAAAGTATCACTATACTAACTTCAAAACAGGGTTTTGCATACAGTCCCAGGAGAATAACTGTTTCCACCATTGGCATAATCCCGGCGATCTTACGTTTCCTGAAAGAATGTGAGGCTCATCTTGCAATAAGCATGCATACGCCCTTCGATGAAGAAAGGCTTAAGATCATGCCTGTTCAAAGGATCCATCCTATAAGGGATATTATTAAAACATTAAAGAAATCCGACTGGAGAGGACAAAGAAGAATATCAGTGGAATATATCATGTTTAAAGGATTCAATGATACTGAAGAGCATGTCAGGGCTCTCTCCCTTTTACTCAGAGGGCTGCCTTGCAGGATTAACCTGATAAAATATCATTCTGTGCCTGGTGTAAAGCTTGAGGGAACCTCTGTAACAGAAATGGAAAAGTTCAGGGATAAATTAAATGAAAAGAATATCATTGCTACGATACGCAAATCAAGAGGTGAGGATATTGGTGCAGCTTGCGGTTTATTGTCAACAAGGGATTTAAAGGATTCAGAAAAAATACAATAGTTCGATAAATTAAAATAAAACGCAAAGACGCAAAGGTGCAAATTATTGATTATTAATTATATACACAAAACCAAGGCTGATCATTAAAATATTAATTATCAGTGTGTTATAAAAATATAACGAAGTATTAAAAATATTGAGTCTGCTTAAAATAACCATATCCGTACCCACCCCCCGGCCCCCCTCCCTTTTTCAAAGGAGGGGGGTAAGCTTGATCGTTTCTGATTATCAATTCTGTTTTAATTTATAACTCAATGATTAATAAAGTAAAATTCGGAATATCCCAGATAGCGCCCTGTGGGATGAACTGCGGGACCTGCATAGCCTTTCTCAGGGATAAAAATACATGTCCGGGATGCAGGGTATTTTCCTTGGACAAAGCAGTTACAGTTAGAAAATGTGTTATAATAAATTGCTCCTACTTAGAGAATACACCATCAAAATTCTGTTATGAATGTGAAAAATTTCCTTGTAAAAGACTGAAGCAACTTGATAAACGTTACAGGACAAAATACAGAACCAGTTTTATTGAAAATCTTTTGATAATAAAAGAACAAGGTATAGATTATTTTCTTGATTATGAATCTGGAAGAAGGACCTGTCCAAATTGCGGATCTGTTTTAAGTGTTCACCGGTCTTATTGTCTGAATTGTAATGCCGGATTACCTTAAAAACAGTAATCATTTCCGGATCGTTATTATTGTAAATACCTTTCCATCACCTTTTCCCAGTTAATTATTTCCAGAAATGCTTTAACGTATTCCGGACGCCGGTTTTGATAATCGATGTAATATGCATGTTCCCAGACGTCACATGTCAGTAGGGGAATATTATTATCCCTCAAAGGATTCCAAGCGTTTGCTCCCTGAACAATTTTAAGTTCACCATGGATATCTTTCACCAGCCATGACCAGCCGGAGCCAAAAAGTGATACAGAAGCATGAGTGAACTGATCAATAAACTCCGTGAAGCTTCCGAAAGTTTTTTGGACAGCATCTGATAAGGGGCCTTTAGTTAGCTTTTTACCACCTTTGACGAATGATTCCCAGTAAAACGTATGATTCCAGACCTGGGCGGCATTATTAAAAATTCCGCCTTCAGAAGTGATGACCACCTCTTCAAGGGATTTTTCTGCAAGAGGTGTCCCTTCAGTTAATTTATTCAGATTATTAACGTAGGTTTGGTGGTGTTTGCTGTAGTGAAATTCTACAGTTTTCCCGCTGATGAACGGTTCAAGTGCATCCATCGGGTAAGGTAAGGGGGGGAGTGTGAATGGCATGATTTTGGATTTAAATGGTTAATTTGTTAATCGCTAGTGCGGTTTGCATGTAAAGATAAATGAAACTCTGACAAATTTCTGTAACTAATAAATCTCAATGGGAGGAAAAGGAGTTTGTCCGGCAAATTTAAAAAGTAAATTATAAAATAAAATTGGGATTGGCAAGGAGAAATATTATTTTGAAATACATAATTAAGCATTTTTAATTATTTTTAATACAACGTATTGAAAAACCATATTCCATACTTAAAAAGTCTCGAAATATAATACCATTTTCATAACGCAAGGATCGATACCAAGCAGATAAACTTCCAATATTAATACTCCACCACCTACCAATATTGCCAGGTATGCTAAAGCTACCATCGTAACTACGACTTCCACCTGGAAGAGCCAAAAAACCGCTTTCATTAGTTGCATTACCATTTGGACTTTTCCAATGAGAAGTACCAATTTCTTTAAGTTTTCCTCCTTCATAGGTTCCACGGAATCCAGTCATATCTGCCTGTGCTTGACTTAATCCCAAGTGCATTTCTAAAACCTTCCATTCTTCATCAGTAGGCAAGTGCCAACCAACAGGACAAGCAATCCGAGCTGCCTGCCAATTATATAAAACTCCGTAAATTTGGTAGTTAGTAGTAATTTTTGCTTCATTAATATTAGTTCCCTGGTAACCAGATACATAGTATAAAGGATTTGTACGTGAGGCAGATGAGGAGGGTGACACATAAGGCAAATATTTTAAATTTTCAGCCATCCAGATTTGTGTCCCTATTCTTACCCATTTATAATCATTTCCTTCAATATCCGATAATGATCCTATTAATCCAGCTTCTATGAGTTTTTGTTGCTCTATTCCATTTTGTTCCAGTGTTCCAACTCCCACACCATTATTAAATAATTCCAAGGCACTTATCCCAGCATCTATCAAATCTGTCAATTTTGCATCTGCTTCAATTAAATCTGCTACACTTATATTTTCATCTAATAAAATAGCAACGCTAATTCCTGCTTTCAATAAATCAGAAATACCCGCACCAGCTTCCAATAAATCTGTAACACTTATACCCTCATCCAGCAATGTAGAAACACTTACACCAGCTTCCAGTAATCCGGAAACACTTACCCCTGCCATAAGTAAATCTGTAATACTTACACCGGCATCCAACATTTCAGATATGCTTTCACCTGCTTCCACTAATTGAATCACAGTAATACCAGCATCTAATAAATTAATAACATTTACATCCGCTTCTACTAATTCAGCAACTGTTAAACCAGCATCAAGCAAGTCGACAACATCTATTCCGGCATCCAACAAAACTAAAATAGTAATCCCCGATTCTAGTAAATCCGTAATTGTCGCACCTGCGTTAAGTAAACTTGTAATACTTACATCCGCCTCTAACATTTCATCTATCCCTGCTCCAGCTTCTAATAACTGGGAAACAGTAATTCCTGATTCAAGCAAATCTGAAATACCCGCTCCAGCTTCTACCAATTCTGTAACACTTACATCCTCATCCAACAAGGTGGAAACACTTACACCAGCTTCCATCAATCCGGGAACACTTGCTCCAGCTCCCAGTAAATCCGCAACACTTACACCGGCATCCAACATTTCAGAAATACTTTCACCTGCTTCCACTAATTGAGCCACAGTGATACCAGCATCCAATAAATCACCAACATTAACATCTGCTTCCACTAATTTAGCAACTGTTAAACCAGCACTAAGCAAGTCGGTAACACTTATTCCGGCATCTAATAAAGCAGAAATTGTTACATTTGATTCCAGCAATTCAGTAACTGTTACACCTGCGTCAAGTAAACTTGTAATACTTATACCTGCCTCCAATATTTCATCTATACCTGCTCCAGCTTCTAATAACTGGGAAACAGTAATCCCTGATTCAAGCATATCTGAAATACCTGCCCCCGCCTCAAGAAGATTTTTAACACTTACACCAGCTTCCAGTAATGCAGAAACACTTACATCGGCTTCCAATAATCCGGAAACACTTGCCCCAACTCCCAATAAATCCGCAACACTTATACCAGCATCCAACATTTCAGAAGTACTTTCACCTGCTTCCACTAATTTAGCTACAGTTATACCAGCATCTAATAAATCACCAACATTAACATCCGCTTCCACTAATTTAGCAACTGTTAAACCAGCATTAAGCAAGTCGGTAACACTTATTCCGGCATCTAATAAAGCAGAAATTGTTACATTTGATTCCAGCAATTCAGTAACTGTCACACCTGCGTCAAGTAAACTTGTAATACTTACACCTGCTTCTAACAAATCATTTAGTCCAGCTCCAGCCTCTAATAACTGGGGAAGAGTAACCTCTAATTCAAGTAAATCTGAAATATCAGCTCCGCCTCTAATAAGATCAGTAATACTTACGCCAACTTCCAGCAAGTTAGAAACACTTACACCGGCATCCAGCATCTCTCCAATACTTATTCCTTCAGCTATTAATTTCAGCGGATCTGCTACTCGGATCAACAAAGACCTTAATTCATCCACATAAGCTTTCGTAGCTGCATCCTGTTCAGCAATTGGCTCAGCAAGCCCACTGATGGTTTTTGAATTCGCATCCAATATAAAATCACTAATATATACTGGTTCGTTTTTTAAACTTTCATAGGTAATATCCCATGGGATTGGTTTATTGGTTAAATCATAATAATCACCACTAAATCCATTACCTGATTTTTCAGCATAGAAAGCATAAGGAACACTCAATAATTGACTCACTGATGTAATAGTGTAATCCCTTCCCCCTTCAGGATCAATTTCGGTTTTTATAAAATATGGGCCATATTTCCAGCAGATCGTGTCAAAACCATATTCAGTGCCTATCTCAATGGTAACAAGTCCATTCGAATTTGTTAATGTATCTTTAATTTCACTGTAAACCAGGGGCCCATTTGGAGACTCATGGATGATGCTTATCTGAATACCAACAAACCCATTGGCTATTAATTGTCCTTTGTAATCCCTTATTATTGCCTGGTAACTCATATGTTGAGTAGACTGGGCAAATGTATAGGTAGTCAGAAACACAATGCCAATTATAAGAAACACTTTTTTCATTGATAATCAGATTATTATTAATCCTTTAATAATGTTTTTATTTTTCTCATTTTCACTTTGTTTATCAAATCCGGTCCCCGGGCTTGATAAACAGTCAGGAAATAAAACATTTATTCCTGTTTTTCTTTTAATCTCTCAAGCATCGAACTGAGAAACCTCGTCCTATAAGATGATCAAGCCTGCGTATGACACTGTAATTATAATCAAGACGTCTGTACCATGCAAATCCAACATTTCGTTCAGAAGAGGTCCATAGATAGCTGTTTTGTCTTATACTATAAAACATCGAAGAACTTCGCCCACCACCAGGAATTGCATTAAATCCACTTTCATTAGTCGCTCCTGTATTCGGACTATCCCAGTGTACTACACCTGTTTCTTTTAATTTGCCTCCTTCATCCGTTCCTCTGGAACTGGTTGTGTCAGCCTGAGACTGACTCATTCCCATGTACATCTCTAATGTTTTCCACTCATCATCTGAGGGAATATGCCAACCAACAGGACAAATATTCCTATTGCTATTACTCTTAACATCTACTGCGTACCAATTATATAAAGCTCCGTATGGATTTGCATAGTTTATCGAATCATTATTATACCAACAATAAGCAGATGTAGTAAGACTTCCCCATGCAGAATTATCGCTTATTAAGGGGATTTCTGTATTATCATTAAATCTGGTTGTTCTGAGGTTCTCAGCCATCCATACCTGCATACCTATTTTAACCCATTTATAATTATTGCCTGTTATATCAGATACTATCCCTATCAAACCTGCATCAGTAAGGTCCTGAGATGAAATACCATTTTGTTCAAGTGTACCTACACCAACTCCGAGATTAAATAGTTCCAGGAAACTTATTCCAGCATTCAGTAATTCAGCAACTTCTGCATCGGCTTCTACTAATTGCGCAACTGTTACATCCTCATTCAGTAATTCACTGACACTTATACCTGCGCTCAATAAGCCTGAAATACTTGCACCGGCTTCCAATAAATCTGTAACACTTATCCCTGCTGATAACATTTCAGAAATATCTGCTCCAGCTTCTACTAATTCAGCTACACTCACGCCCTCATCCAGCAATGCAGCAACACTTATACCTGCATCCAATAATTCGGAAATACTTGCACCAGCTTCCAATAAATCTGCAACACTTATACCTGCCAATAACATTTCAGAAATATCTGCTCCTGCCTCTACTAATTCAACTAAACTTACACCTTCATCAAGTAATGCACTGACACTTATACCTGCACCCAATAAGCCTGAAATACTTGCACCGGCTTCCAATAAATCTGCAACACTTATCCCTGCCAGTAACATTTCAGAAATATCTGCTCCAGCTTCTACTAATTCAACCAAACTTACACCTTCATCAAGTAATGCACTGATACTTATACCTGCACCCAATAAGCCTGAAATACTTGCACCGGCTTCCAATAAATCTGCAACACTTATCCCTGCCAGTAACAGTTCAGAAATATCTGCTCCAGCTTCTACTAATTCAACTAAACTTATACCCTCATCAAGTAATGCGCTGATACTTATACCTGCACCCAATAAGCCTGAAATACTTGCACCGGCTTCCAATAAATCTGCAACACTTATCCCTGCCAGTAACAGTTCAGAAATATCTGCTCCAGCTTCTACTAATTCAACCAAACTTACACCTTCATCAAGTAATGCGCTGATACTTATACCCGCACCCAATAATTCAGAAACACTTATACCTGCATCCAATAATTCGGAAATAACTGCACCTGCCTCCACTAATTGCGCGACTGTAACTCCTTCAGTCAGTAATTCAGACACGCTAATATTAGCATTCAGCAAGTCCGAAATACCTGCTCCTGCTTCCAGTAATTCGGAAATATTCGCACCCGCTTCTACCAGTTGCTTAACAGTAATGCCGGCATCTAACAGGTCAATTACAGGTAATCCCGCTTTTAATAATTCAGTTACACTCCTTCCCGCTTCCAGCATTTCTTCAATACTTATTCCTTCATTTATTAATTTCAACGGATCTGCTACTCGGATCAATAATGATCTTAATTCATCCACATAGACTTTTGTAGCCGCATCCTGTTCAGCAATTGGCTCAGCAAGACCATAGATGGTTTTTGAATTCGCATCCATTATTAAATCACTGATGTAAACCGGTCTGTTTTTCAAGCTTTCATAGGTGCTGTCCCAGGGAACCGGTTTATTGGTTAAATCATTATAATCACCACTAAAGCCATTCCCTGATTTTTCAGCATAAAAAGCATAAGGAACACTCAATAACTGACTCACAGATGTAATAGTGTAATTACTCCCCCCCTCAGGATCAATTTCGGTTTTTATAAAATATGGTCCATATTTCCAGCAGATCGTGTCAAAGCCATATTCAGCGCCAATCTCGATGGTAACAAGTCCATTCGCATTAGTTAATGTGTCTTTAATTTCACTGTAAACCAAAGTCCCATTAGGAGATTCATGTATGATGCTTATCTGAATACCAACAAACCGATTGTCTAGTAATTGTCCATTGTGATCTCGTATTATTGCCTGGAAGCTCATTTGTTGAGGAGACTGTGCAAATATGTTTATTGTTATTAATATTGTTATAAGAATTACAGATATTCTTTTCATAGGTAGCTGGTTTTTTAATTTTTACAAAGGCTGTTTCAAGAGCTTTATATCGTTACATTTTATGATTTATTAAATAATCTCTCCAAAAAGAATCTTACAAAACAATCAAATAAGAAAATAAAGTTTAATAAAAATATTATTGGCTTAAACAAATATAGCAAAATTTTATTTTTAGAAAAAAGTTTTAAGAAAAGAAATGGAAAAGGATGCTTAAATGAGCAAATCAAATTGGTGCAGGGCGATAAGTAAATAGCTTTTTTATTATATCCTAATTATGAATGGAAAAGACCTCGTAATAAGGTGAAATGAAGTAACTTCCCATACTATGAAAAATATGATACAGTGCATATAGCACTCCAGTACCATGGGATCAAAGTCTGGTGCGGAAATATAAAACTCAAAAATTATAGCAAAACCTAAAATAAATTACATGTATTCACCTATCACCTGCTCAAAACGATTTTCATACAGAAAACTTCGTTACCATCATTAAATTCAACAAAATAATTACCAGGAGGCAATGATGACATATCAATCTGGTTATTACCGCTATATAATAATTTTGATGAAATTACTATCCCGTTTACATCAATAATTTTAATAACATATTCCCTGTTCACCAGGATAGAAAACAAACCGGCAGATGGATTCGGATAAACGGAAATATCCTGTACTTCAAGTTTTTTCAAGTCTGTTGCCTGGCTTATTGATGCATCAAAACCACATGTTGCTGCATTTCCTGTTTTATCGGTAATTGTCCAGTTAACTCTTGTTGAAGGCCCTGCAATAAATTCCGCGCCTTCCAAAGTTGGTGAATGGTTATAATCGTTAGTAAGAGTATATGAGCAATTATCAGAAACACTTACCGGATCGAATTCCCTGCATTCAACAATATAGCTGGTCTCCAGGTTATTAACCGTTCGCAGCTGGTTACCGGGACAGGTGATCAAAGGTTCTGTCTTATCTTCCCCTGATACTGTAAAAGAAGTCTCTGCCCTGTTGCCTGAATCATCTGATGCGGCCACTGTGACCATAACAGGTTCGATAATAATTGTACCCTCCGGAGGATATTGCACTAATTGCAATAATGTGTCGCAATTATCAGAAGTTTTTATTGTATCTGTATAATCCGGCAAAGCGGCATAACAATGTTCTCCAAGTTCAATTATCTTATTACCCGGATTCTCTATAACCGGATTTAAAGTATCAACAAGCGAAACATTAAAACTGCATTGTGATGTATTATCCGCATAGTCAGAAACTTCCACTTTAACTTCTGTAACAGTATCTATAATCGAACCTGCAACAGGTAACTGAGTTTTGCTTTTGAATTGAGCGCCGTTATTATTATCACATGTAACTATCATTCCTGTAAAATCAGGTAATACTGCTGTGCCATTCTCATCTGTATATACTTGTGGTCCAGAGTCCACAGGGCAATTCAGGATTTGAGGACGTTCATTATCCACAACTGTTACATAGAACGCACATGTTTTGTAATTTCCTGATTCATCAACACCTTTATATGTATTTATGGTTGTACCAACAGGAAATCTTCCTCCTGATACTATACCTGAAACAAGAAAATATGTAAGTCTGTTCCCACAAACATCACTTACCACCGGTGGACTATAGTTAACAATTGCATAATTTTTTCCCGGTAAACAATTGACAGTTATATTTGAAGGACAGGTGATTGTTGGATTTGTATAATCGATATATTCATGAGTAATAGCATGGAAATGAAAAGTTTTTGATTTATTCCCTTCAATCATATTTAAAGTTATCAGAGAGGTTTTCGGATCCTCATTACAATTAATATAGTACTGAATTGAAAAGCTGGCTACCTGTTGGTTAGAAACATATAATGGAAGACCTGTTATATAAATAGCATTATTGGTGGATGAATACCCGGTAATTTGTAAATCAATAGTATTAACATTGTTATTAGCTATTCCGACAGATGTAGTACCTGGTCCGACAAAAATTACTCCATAATCTTCGATGATATCATTGTTGGAATCTAAAGTAAAACTAATGCTAACAGTAAATTTAAAAGTTGTTGTTGAGTAACCATCAGACATATTCAATGTTATCTCAGCACTTATAGGATCTCTTATAAAATAGCCTGTATAAGCAATAGTAAAAGAACCTGTCTGTAAGAATGGTATTACTATTGGCAGTCCGTTTACAATAATATCTTTACTGGAAGATGAAAATCCGGTAATATTCAGATTAATGTCTTTAGTATTGGTATTTGCTACATGGAAAATGGCGCCTTGCGCGATGGATATGGATCCATTATTGGCAATACTATACCCGTTATAGCTGACAGTATAACTAAACTGAGCGATTGAGGTTGTGGTTACCAGGAGAAAGACGAAGGATAATATATACTTCATATTAATAAGTTATGGAGATATTAGCAATTAAGATATTAATGAATAAAAGTATAATAATATTTGTAATGAAACAAGTAAAGTTGAATTTTGGAATTGGGGAAGGAATTGCAGAAATGAATTAACCGATAATCTCTAATACAGCTAACTAAATATCTTATCTAAGATTACATTTTCTTACCAAAATAAAACTCAATCAGGGATGTTTCATTAGTTTTGATAACCACAGATTATAATATACATTTGCAAAAAATATTAATTCTGTATTTACAAATTAATGGAAAGACCTGAATATATTTTGCTGTGAGTGACAAGGTTTTTATTAAGGATGAGGCATTATCTAAGTAAAAAATAAATATTTATCAATTTATTATTCCGTTCAGAAGTTTATATACCAAAGGATCTTAGTAAATGGATTTACATCTTCATATTTTTAAAAGGATTACTAAAGATGATATTCAGGCATACGAACTTCTTTTTAAAGAATATTATGGTTTTCTTTGCTCATATGCATTCGGCCTCACCAATGAAAAACACATTGCTGAAGATATAGTCGAAGAATTTTTTGCACATCTGTGGAAATATAGAAAAGTAATTACTATTACAAAATCTGTAAGGTCATATTTCATTAGCTCAATTCACAACAGATGCCTGAATTATCTTCAAAGGGAAAAAGGTAAATTCTTATCACTTCAGAATATAACTGATTTGATTGGCAAAGAAGACTCTGTGGGAGAACAATTTCTGTTAACTCAACCTCCAACAATCCTGATCAACGAATTAGAAAACAAATTAGCGAAAGCTATCGAAAATCTTCCTGAAGAATGCAGAAAGATATTTTTGTTGAGCAGGAATAACAATATGAGTTATAATGAAATTTCATCAAGACTTAATATTTCGGTAAATACGGTAAAAACTCAGATTAAAATTGCACTTAGAAAATTAAGAGAGCATTTAAAGGAATATTTGCCTGAATAACCTGCACTTCGAATTTAATTAATCTTTCACAATCTTTTTCACCCTGATCCGGGATTAACGTGTCAACTAAATAGAAACAATATTATGGACAGTAAAGACGAAAATAAAAATCATGAGGATCTGATACATGATTATTTGAAAGGCAACATTTCAAAACAAGCAAAAGAAAGTTTATTTAGGTGGTTGAAAAGCAATCCTTCCAACCTTTCATATTTTAATCATATTTCTGATATATGGCTAAGCTCATCTGTTTTTCAGGAAACTCAAAATTTCGATTCCATTCTCGCCCTTGAAAGAGTGAAATCGCAAATTGGAGTTACGAATGGTTCATATAAGCAAAGAGGATCGAGACTTATTCAACTCTCATGGCACTGGGCAGCTGCAATATTAATCCTGGTGTTCATTCTCAGCCGGTTAACATTTACCTGGTTTTCTCCAGGAAAGACAAATTTGACCGGAGAACCATTAGTATTCAATGTGCCCTATGGCTCTATGTCTTCAGTGATGTTATCTGATGGTTCAAAAGTTGAATTGAATGCCGGAAGCACGTTGATTCTCAATGAAGGATTTGGTAGTACACATCGTGTCCTTAAACTGGAGGGTGAAGGGTATTTCAGCGCAGCGAAAAACAATAATATACCTTTTATCGTGCAGGCTGGTAATTTAAACATTAAAGCCCTTGGGACAGAATTCAATGTTAAAGCATATACTGAGGACAAAACAATTGAAACAGTATTGATTGAAGGGACACTACAGATTAACAAACTAACTGGCAGCAGCGATGAAGAAAATAATCTGATCCTGAAACCAAATCAGTCATTAGTCTATAAAAAGAATTCCGGGACAATGCTGCTTAATATAAATGCCGATAAAAACAAAAATGATATAACCATGCATGTACCCGAACCTTTGAAGCGTGATGTTGTGATCGTTAAATCTTCCGTTAATCCTGCCGTTTATACTTCCTGGAAAGAAACATTATGGGTGATTGACAAAGAAAGTTTATCGGATCTTGCTGTTGAACTCGGGCGGAAGTATGATGTGACAATAAAGTTTGGAAATGAAGAACTTAAAGACATCAAATTTTCCGGAACTCTAAAAGATGAATCTATAGAACAAGTATTGGCAGCAATAAGCCTGGCATATCCTATTATGTATAAAATAAACGGGAAATCAATTGAGCTTATTGAAAATAAAGCAATGATAAAGAAAAATGAACAATATTATAGTAGTCCTGACACTAATTAAATATTTACTTAAAAAATTATGCCTATGATAACATTGTATTACTGACCTTACAACTAAGCCTTTAAAAGCTTAAAACACAATTAAAAAAACGTAGGATGCTGTAACATCCTACGTTCTTTAAACGCTACCAACCCTTTGCAGGGTTAATAACATGTTGAATTTAACACTTACAAAATTATGAAAAAAATTCATTTATTATTCCTCTTTTTTACTAACTCAAAGTGGAAAAAAATACTACTAACAATGAAAATCTCCGTAATATTTCTATTAGTTTTTCTTTTAAATGTAAACGCAAGTATCTATTCCCAGAATTTTAAATTCGATCTCACAGCTGATAATCAACCTCTTAGAGATGTCCTGAAAGAAATCGAAAATAAAAGTGATTTTAGGTTTTTTTTCAGCGAGAACCTGTTATTATTGGATAAAACGGTTCAAATAAATATTAAGCAATCGAGTGTTGAACAAATTCTTGACAAGCTATTGGCAAGTACAGGCTATTATTACAAAGTTTTAGATAATAACCTCATAATTATTGCACCTTCAAAATTTATTTTACGTCAGGAGATCACAATAACGGGCAATGTGTCGGATGAGGATGGGCAGCCCTTACCTGGTGTGACTATCCTGGAGAAGGGAACTGCTAACGGAACCATAGCTGATTCTAAAGGTAATTATTCCATTGTTGTTAATTCCGGTGCTACACTTGTTTTTTCTTTTGTGGGTATGGAAACACAGGAAATTACTGTTGCTGATAAAATAACTATTGATGTTATTCTTAAGGCTTCAGTATTTGGATTGGAAGAAGTTGTAGCTGTTGGTTATGGAACACAATCAAGATCAACTCTTACAACATCAATTTCAAAGCTTGATTCCAAAGTCCTGGCAAATGTTCCATTTACTAATGCAGCCTCAGCTTTGCAGGGAAATGTTTCAGGAGTTCTGGTTCAAAGTACTTCAGGCCAGCCTGGTGATGCTCCGCGTATTATTATCAGGGGAGGTACTTCCATAAACAGTCCTAACGATGCTGCTCCTTTATATGTCATTGACGGAGTTATACGTTCCGATATGAATAATATAAATTCTGAGGATATTGAATCTATCCAGGTATTGAAAGATGCAGCTTCTACTACTATCTATGGAGCCAGGGGTTCAAATGGAGTTGTCCTTATTACTACAAAGTCCGGCAAATCAGGTCAGGCTCAATTTTCCTATAATTATGATCTTACCTTTTCAAATGTAGGTAAGACTTATGATATGGCTTCTGCACGTGATTATATATATTATGCAAGAATTGGTTGTGTGGTGACCTCAAGGAAAATTCCAAACTCCATTTTAGCTCTCACTCAACCTACAGGATGGGGCACTGGAAATGATTTAACAAAGAATACCGGATATACTACCCAATATCTTACACCTGAAAATGAATACAAACTAGATGAAGGATGGGAAAGTTTGCCTGATCCTGTAGATCCTTCCAAAACCATCATTTTTAAAGGGACGGATTGGCAGGATGTGTTATTTCGAACTGGTATTGCACACAACCATCATGTTTCAGTAAATGGAGGAACAGATAAAGCCACTTTTTCTGCAGGTATTGGATACATGACCAATGAAGGCGTAGTAATTACAACTAAATATGACCGTATCTCATTAAATCTGAATGGTACCATTAAAGTAAGAGATAATCTTAGTTTTTACGGTCGTACGATATATAGTAATTCAAATGATAACAGTGTGTATAATCTCACCCATAATCTTATGAGAACGCCAGGATTGGCGCCTACAGCAAAGTACACTTTTGAAGACGGAACACTTGCTCCGGGAGTTGGGAAAAAAGCAGGGAATCCTGAATACTTTCTGAATAGAGAAAAAAATGAAAACAATATTGAAAATATTACTTTATCGTTAGGCGGGCATTGGGAAATCCTACCCGGACTTTCGTTTGATCCCCAAGTTTCTTTGTTTAAGATAGCGGGCGAAGAAAATTATTTCATGCCTTCTTACCTGAATGGTGCCAATAAATGGGTTACTACACGCGAAGCATCTTCCGATTATTCCAAAACTATACAAACACAGGCCGATGCCATATTTTCCTATAAAAACACTTTTGCATATTTACATAACATTGAAGCAACAGCAGGTTTATCTTATTTTGGGAAAGAATTTTTTAACCTTTCTGCAAGTGGACAAGGTGCTGCAACAGATCTGATTCCAAGATTAAATGCAATTTCAACAATGGTTGATATGAATAGTTCAACATCACAACAAGTCATTCTGGGCTATTTTGGAAGGATAAACTATGATTTTAAAAGAAAATATCTTGTTTCATTGAATGCGAGGTACGACGGTGCATCTAATCTGGGCGCTTCAAATAAATGGGGTTTCTTTCCCGGGATATCTGTAGGATGGAATTTGCATGAAGAAGACTTCTGGAATATATTCCCTGAAAAACTTATTCGAATGAAACTAAGAGGCAGCTATGGAGTTACAGGGAACATAAGTGGTTTATCCGATTTTCAGGCGCAGGGATCTTATTCTGTAGGTTATAAATATATGGGAGCTTCAGCTATTGAGAATACTATAATCGCAAACCATGATTTAAGATGGGAACATTCCAAAACTTTGGATGTTGGAGCTGATATTGGTATACTTAACAGACGGATTGAAATTATTGTTGATTGTTACCGCCGTGTAACCGATGATTTGCTGACAACTCTTTCCTTGCCTCCTTCAACAGGTTTTACAAGTATATTCACCAATCTAGGAAGCCTGGAAAACAAAGGATTTGAAATAGAACTCGGAGCACGATTATTACCGGCTGAATCAAATTTACAATGGAAAGTTACATTTATTGGTTCAAAGACAAAGCATAAAATTCTTAAGCTTCCTTATAACGGTACAGAAAATAATCGTGTAGGTGGATTCTATGTTTGGAATCCGGAAATTGGAGACTATAACTGGGTAGGCGGATTGCAGGAGGGAGGAAGAATAGGCGACTACTATGCATGGAAGCAATTAAGTATCTACTCAACGGATGAAGAAGCTCTTTCAGCGCCGATAGATATGATAATGTCATATACTGATAAAACAAAATATGGTGGTGACGTCAATTATTTAGATGCCGATCAAAATGATACTCTTGACTTAAGAGATCTTGTTTATATGGGTAATCCTTATCCAAAATGGACAGGGGGTATTTCAAGCTCAGTAAGTTATAAAGGCTTCGATTTATACTTGCGAATGGACTATATGACCGGACACCTCATTTACAACCATGCTAAAATCTTTTTAGCCGGAGATTGGGCATCTAATCTTAATTTTCCTCAGGAAATGGTCACCGATGGCTGGAAACAACAGGGCGATATAGCAACACGAACCCAATATATTGATGGAGTGGGCAACTATAATTATTGGAGAGGGGCTTACCATACCACTTCTTCCAATTCGGAATTTTATGAGTCAGGTAATTTTCTGTGTATCCGGGAAATTACTTTAAGTTATAATTTTCATTCCGAAATATTAAAAAAGATGAAAATTAATGACCTGAGATTTAATTTAACCGGGAATAACCTTCATTATTTCACAAAATACACTGGGATGAGTCCCGAAGAAGGGGGAAATGATGACGGACGGTATCCACTTCCCAGAAATATCATTTTAGGAGTTAATGTCTCATTTTAACTTAAAACTATTTGACCATGAAATCGAAATATAATTTTTTAACCGGAATATTAATCTGCATGTTGATAATAGTGCTCTCATGCACAGATATGTTGGATATCAAACCTGATAGTCTTATTACAAATGAATCTTTCTGGAATACGGAAGATGATGCAAATGGTGCACTATCAAATATGTATGTGGACATTAGAAATCAGGCAAATGAAAACTTGTTTTACTTAGGGGAATCCAGAAGTGAAGTAATGGAGTGGGGTGGAGTAAGCGGCACAGGAGATTTAGATAAGTTTTATAATAATACTCTCAACTCCACGACCTCCGCTATGCCAAATTGGCTTGGTTTTTATGAAACTGTAAATACAGCAAACCTCATTATAAAATATGTGCCTGATATACCCATTCCAATTGAGGCTTCCAAAAATAATATTCTCGCACAGGCTTACACCATGAGAGCTTTTGTTTATTTTGTTATGGCAAGAACCTGGGGTGGAGTTCCTCTGCGTATTAATCCTACCGAAGGATATTCGGCTGAGATCACACAGAAGGAAAGAGCAACTGAAGCCGAAGTATTTACATTAATAAAAAATGATCTGGAAGCAGCTATTTCACTTTTTGAGGATAATAAATTTCCTGCAGGAAGAAACAGATGGTCTAAGGCTGCTGCATATGCTTTGAAAGCTGACGTATATTTATGGACTGGAAAACGGCTCAATGGCGGGAATGCCGATTTCAGTATAGCTGTAGAAGCTTGCAATGAAGTACAAAAAGCTGATGTAAATCTTTTACCAAATTTCGCTGATCTGTTTGAGTATACCAAAAAAGGAAACAAAGAAGTCATAATGGCAGTTGGATTTAAGGAATTAGAACCTGGAAGCGAAGAAAATTATTTCCATAGAAGTTATTCCGGGAAACTTCCTTCTTCACTTGATCCAATAAACGGAGATGTTATAGGAGTGGCTCCCGGATCAATGGTTTGGAACATTACAGAATTGGTACGTAATCAATTCACTGCTGATGATACCCGAAGAAATGCCACTTTTGCAGAAGTCCCTTCCTGGCCGACTTTAACCCGAAAAGGCAGAGGTGTCATGATCAGTGGAGTAAGATATTACACAAGCGACATCGTCTTTTACAGGTACGCAGATGTTCTGTTAATGAAAGCAGAAGCAAAAAATGCACTGGGACAGGACCCTTCTGCTGAAATAAATATGGTAAGACAAAGAGCTTATGGAGCTGCATACAGTAGTCACGTATTTGTCAATGGCAGCAAAGCGCAGAATGATGAAGAGATCCTGAAAGAAAGACTTCTGGAACTTGTAGTTGAAGGAAAAAGATGGTGGGATCTGGTCAGGTTTGAGAAAGCATTTGATGTTGTTCCTTCACTTGCAGACAGGAATGGTCAGGATTATTTGCTGCTTTGGCCAATTTCCCTTAATACTTTAAGCCTGGAACCTCAAGTCCAACAAAATCCGGGTTGGTAAAAGTTTTATCAATGTTTTTGCCTGCCTTGTCAGCCCTGTTTACCGGCAGGCAGGCAACTTTCAGAGAACCCCCATGTTTTTTTTCATATCCTAACTGTTTATGTCATTGCATGGGGGTTTTATTAGCAATGAATTTATTAATTGTTTCCTGATCCGGAAATAATCATGTTCAAAAGTAAATTCAATCAGTATATTATTAAAGTTACCAATAATTTAATTCTCAATGATTTGAATTATTAGCGATTAAAACTGATTTATAAAATATTATACTTTAATATTTATCAGAGATTTATTTTGGTCTATGAAAATGCTTACCTATAGCAGTGTTGGAGAACATTAATTATTTAAATTATCTATATAACTTGGCAGCAATGAGATTTATCAATAGTATCGTTTAATGAGACTTCAGTGTATGAAACACCTGCTGGGGATATTGTTGCTTTTCTGCGGACGGCTAATCTTGAAGGCCAGGCCTGTATTGCCCGTTCATATGATAGCGGAAAAACCTTCGGGAAATGGGAAATGATGGGCTTTAAAGGACATCCCTTGAATGCATTGCGATTACCTGATAACAAGGTGCTTTTAACATATGGATATCGTTACGAACCTTATGGAATAAGAGCACGGATACTGAACGCTGAATGTACTGATTTTAAAACTGCTCCCGAAATTATTCTCCGTGACGATGGCGGAAACTGGGACATGGGGTATACATGGCCTGTATTACTGGAAGGGAACAAAGTACTGGTTGTTTATTACTTTAACAAGGAAAATGGAACTCGTTTTATTGCCGGGACTATTTTAGAAATAAAATGAGAAATAGTGTTACTGAATTTTACCAGAATATCAATTTCGAAGGAAGTTTTATCAATCTGCTGACACTTTGAAAGCAGAAAATCCAGGTCATGGGTTTTGGGGAAATCTACATCATGATAGATTAGAAATGCTTTCAGAAATTTTTCAACAGCTTGTTGTGCGTGGAAACAAATAGTACTGGTATAGAATTCCGAATTGATACCGGTCAGGCTATGTCGTTTATGAACCAGGTTATAAATGATATTCCAAATATTTCTGTTATTACCAAAATCGAAGTTTTAGGCTATAGGACCACACCCGAAGCATATAAATTGCTTTCCGGTTTCGTGGAAGATTCCGTTATTCTTGGCCTGTCCGATGAAATTGTAGAACGAACTATTGAGTTAAGGAAAGAAAAGACAATAAAAACACCCGATGCATTAATAGCAGCTACTGACATTGTAAATCAGTTGGCTCTTATCTCTCGCAACACAAAGGATTTTGATAAAATTGAAGGGCTGGAAATTATAAATCCTTACAATATTTAAACCCATTCCCAACGGTGAGATTTCTTAAATTTCCCTCCCAGTTCTCTTCCAGGAATTGCATTCAACCTCTTGTCGTCTTCTTTCTTTTTCTGCGAACGCATTTTTAGCCGCTTAAACCATTTCGGGTTACGGATTAACAGAAAGGAAATATGACATCTTTGTAAATAAGTTTCCGGCAAAGAAGGATAATTTTAGAAAAGTGGTGTAATATTTCAAAAAAGGAAGAATGAAATAATTGGGAGTTAATGTATCTTGCTGTATATTAATGTTTATTATTTGGTTTATTACAATATTACAACGGAAAATTCTCAATTTGCTTTAGAAATTGCTAGGCGGTTTTATATATTTTATGCAGTTAATAAAAAAAATTTTTAATATGATTTTTTGTGGTATATTTGTACCACACTTAAAAAAACTCAGATCAATGAAAAAAACCTTTGCTCATTTTATTCGTGAAAAAAGAATTAATGCAGGGCTTACCCTTCGTGAATTCTGTAGGCAATCAGGATTTGATGCCAGTAATTGGAGTAAAATAGAAAGAAGTCTTATTAAACCACCACAAAGTAAGAATGTGCTGGATATGATTGCGGAAAAACTTAATATTAAAAAAGGAAGTCAGGAATATAAAGAAATGTGTGATCTCGCCGCACTGTCATCAATTCCTGAAGGTTTGATTGAACCTGAAATTATGGAACAACTACCTATATTTTTCAGGACTGTAAGAGGAGAGAAACCGAATGAAAAGGAGTTAATATCTTTAGTAACTAAAATCAAGAGTGCATGGACCCCAGAAACCTAATTCCTGAAAGGCTCACAATGGAGAGAATTCGGGGAATCGCAGAAGATTTTCGAAAAGATTATATTTTTAATGATTCTATTCCTGTTGATATAGAATATATAATTGAATCAACGATGGGTATAAATGTTATTCCCTTGAAAAATTTGCAGAGAGATTGTGATATGGATGGATTTATTTCTTTAGATTTCGAACATGTATATGTTGATGAAGATTTATACAATGATAACAAGGATGACCGTTATTATAGACGTGTCAGGTTTACAATAGCCCATGAGATCGGTCATTATGTACTACACAGAAGCATTATTGATAGTGTGAAGTTTCTTTCTTTGGAAGAATGGATTAATTTCAGGAGCCAAATAAATGATTATGACATGAGCTGGTTTGAAACCCAAGCTTCAGAATTTGCAGGGAGATTACTTGTTCCTAAAGATCATTTAGTTAATTTATATACAAGTAATAGGGTAGAGATATTGAAAAAACATATACATTGGAGCAACCCACCAATTAGCGAGGATGATATTATTACTTTAGTCGCACCAAAGATTTGTTCGAATTTTGATGTATCTTCAGAGGTAATTGAAAAGAGATTAAATAAAGAAAATATCATTAACCATATAAAATAATCCTTCTCTGTAAAATCCGGCCTTAGAATCATCCCCCCCTTACTAAATCCTTTATTTTATTGCTTTAAATTAACTATTCCATTCATTCGATCTATTACATTTGAACTACCCTGAAAATCTCTAATTTTTAATCTCTGATAGCTAATTTTTAATTTTCGATAAAATTTGCCTTCCACTCTAAAAACTATTTAACATAATATTGTTATAAAAACAACTCTATGTAAACCAGCAACTTAAGGTGTATTATGAGGTGTGAGGTGAAATCGGGAGCTTATTCTTCCCTATTCTGCCGAAAATGCCGATGAATACTTGTATTACAGAGGATACTTATATAAAATGTTTTGTGTCTTCTTATGAAAAATAAAAATTCAGATTTTCCAGTCGGTCCGGAGGGAATCGAACCCTCGACCCCATGATTAAGAGTCACGTGCTCTGCCAGCTGAGCTACGGACCGGATTTTTTACAAATATACAACAAAGATTTAAGATCCTTTACTGCCCCCGTTCCCTTATTAAGTGTATAAATCCTGTCTTTTCAAGGTTTCCTGCTCCATCTGTCTGCTTAACAACGTAATAATATATGCCAGGTCTTAACTCCTGCCCCGATAATGTTCTTCCATCCCACATAAGATTGGGCGATTCAACTTTATAAACCAATACCCCTGACCTGGTGTAAACTGACAGGGAGAATATGTTCAACCCGTTGGTCCGTATCTTCAGATAATCGTTAATCCCATCATCATTTGGAGAGAAGACATTAGGTACCTCCAGAATACTGTCACAAGGCCCGCTATATACCAATACTATATCATTTTGAGCAATAGTGGTGCTTCCGTTAATAATACATGTAGCTGAATAAAAACCGGGAGCATCAAATTTAACAATGGGCTCAAATTCATTATCCACAGTGACCCCGTTACTGAAAGTCCATGATATTGAGCTTACTGTTGCTGATGTCTGTTCAGGCCACAACCGGAATTTAACCTCAACGGAATCACAACCTGAAGCGGGATCTGCAATGATGGTGATCTGCCCGGAAAGATTTAAACAAACCATTCCGAAAACAAAGAGAATAACGCAGATATTGTACTTCATCTGTTTAAATTCATTGTCAGACACAGGATTGCATTTCCCTGGATCTATCTGATAAACATTATTCCCCTTTCGCCGGGAAATAAAATGTTTAATTATGGGTTGCAGCAAATATTCCTGAATAATTTGTAAAGATATCCAATATGCTTAAAAACATTAAATCTTTTGCGTCAATTTTTTAACAATCTTGAAATTACTGAAGAAAACTTTTGCGAAAACCCTTATTATCGTATAGGCAGGAATGGCCAGGATCATTCCGGGAACACCGGCGAGACTTCCTGCCATCATAATTACGAGAAATATCTCCAGCGGATGTGCCTTCACAGATCCAGAAAACACAAATGGTTGTATAATAACATTGTCAATAGCCTGAACAATTAAAAAAACCACAAGCATAGACCCGCCCATGATCAGGAGATCATGAAGCTCAATATTAATATTAAAAGCCATGCCCATCAAAATACCCAATGTTGATCCAATTAAAGGCCCAAGGTAGGGAATAACATTTAGTAAAGCTGCTGTAAGTCCTATCAGGAGACTTTGTTTGAACGACAATCCGACAATGAACATCCCAATTGTAACCAGTGACAAAATTCCGGTAAGCTGTATTAAAATCCCGATCAGGTATCTTGTTAACAGATGTTTGACAGATGCAAGTGCTGTTCTGAAATTATCTTCGTACTTATCCGGGATCAGGATCACCATCATTTCTGTAAGCAGATTTTCCTCCTTTAATAAAAAGAAAGTAATGAATGAAATTGAAAAAACAGCAATAAAAATATTCCCGAGTAAGGTGGTAAGATAACTGAAGAATCCTGAGAGAATGGAGATCTGAAATACTGAAGCTAACTTTTTTTCAACATATTCTTCAAGGCTCATATCATTCTCCCCCCCCAGGTTGAGGTATTGATAAAACTTTTCTATTGATCCAAGAGGTTCCTCAATCCGGTCAACAAAACTATTCACATCAACATTTGAAAGTTCTGAAGCTTCGTTGGCAATTATAGGGATAAAAACTCTGAAAAAACCTATTGTCAGAAACCACAGAACGAGAAGGGTGATCAGTGCTCTCAGTGCAACAGGGATATTGAATCTGCCTGCTTTTATCTTACCCGTCAGTTTTACCAGTGGCCTTCCGATCAGGGTCAGAACTGCTGAAACGATAATATATATTACTATATTACTGAAATACCATAAAAAAAATGCAATGGCAAGTAAACCAAGAGTTAGCAGAATATATCGGGTAATATTATTCATTTTCTCTGTTCTTAAATGCGAAGATAAAGAAAATCATTATTTTTAAAACATTATTTTATTTATAATTGATCAATCGTATTCCCTTGAGGTACTTTGTATAAACAGTTTTCAGCAATAACATCACAAGGTAATCCGAACGATTTTTATTATTCTGATACATTATTTGATAATAAATTACCATGCAGCAGTATTTATATCTTTTATCTCATGTTTTAAAAGAAGGCACAAGAAAAGAGGACCGTACAGGGACCGGAACTATCAGTGTTTTCGGGCACCAGATGCGTTTTGACCTGAGCCGGGGATTCCCCCTTATGACAACCAAAAAATTGCATCTCAGATCAATTATTTATGAACTGTTATGGTTTCTTAAAGGAGACACGAACATTAAATACTTAAAAGACAACAAGGTCTCTATCTGGGATGAATGGGCTGATAAAAACGGTGAACTGGGAAGGATCTACGGGTACCAGTGGAGGTCATGGACCGCTGAAGGAGGAAAAAACATTGATCAGATCTCACAGGTAATTTCATCCATAAAAAATAATCCTGATTCAAGAAGGCATCTTGTAAGTGCCTGGAATGTGGGAGATCTGGATAAAATGGCTTTGCCACCCTGTCATATTCTTTTTCAGTTTTATGTAGCCGGAAATAAATTATCCTGTCAGCTTTACCAGAGAAGTGCTGACATCTTTATCGGGGTTCCTTTTAACATTGCGTCCTACTCCCTGCTGCTCATGATGGTGGCACAGGCTACCGGACTTCAGGCAGGAGAATTTATCCACACACTGGGAGACGCTCATATCTACCTTAACCACCTTGAGCAGGTTAAACTGCAACTCACAAGAGATCCCCGACCTCTGCCACGGATGGAATTAAATCCTGGTATTAAAGATATTTTCAGTTTTAATTTTGAGGATTTCACCCTTACAGGTTACGATCCTCACCCACATATCAAAGGTGAAATATCCGTTTAATTAAAACAGACAAAATGCCCAAAGTTAATATCTCAATAATAGTAGCCATTGCAGAAAATTATGCAATAGGGAAAAATAACCAGCTGCTATGCCACTTGCCGGAAGACCTGAAGAGGTTTAAAAAAATAACCACCGGTCATACTGTGATTATGGGCAGGAACACTTACCTGTCACTTCCAGGAGGTGCACTTCCAAAACGCAATAATATTGTCATTTCCGATATACCGGGAGAACAATTTCCGGGTTGTATAATGGCCGGTTCTATAGATGATGCCCTGTCCCAATGTGAAGGGAAAGACGAATGTTTTGTTATTGGAGGGGGTATGGTATACCGCCAGTTTTTACCGCATACTTCAAAACTCTATATCACCTGGATCCATGCTTCCCCGGATGCAGATACTTTCTTCCCGGAAATAAACTTTGATGAATGGGACGCGATATCAAGAGAAAAACATCTGGCTGAAGGGAATGAGAAATATGATTATTCCTTCGTAGTGTACAGGAGAAAAAACAAGCTGTCTTAAAAACACTTTGTGACATCCTTAACTTCTCTTGTCGTCAGTTACAATAAACTGAACTACAATTGTTTATAAAGATGTCACAAAGAAAATTCTGATCATCTCAGCTTCATGAAAAAGCCTGATGTCATCCAGGACAGGAGTTCACATTATTTCTTTTCCTTGTCGCATTCTGCCTTCTTCTTTTCACAACAGGGAACGGCAGTCTTCTTTTCACAACAAGGAACGTTACAATCTTTCTTTTCCTCACTCTTTGTATCGCACTTCTTCTTTGGTTTATCATCGTTTACAACAACCGGGAATGAATTGTCGGTTGCAAATACAGGTGCGGTTAATACTCCGAAAAATGCCACTAATGATATTACAGCTAATAATCTTTTCATAATAAAAATTTTTAATTAAACTTTAGCAAATATATATGAACACATTACTTATACTTGTTAAGCTTGTGTTAAAATATGTCGTTATTTAAAAGATTTGTGTGATTTGAGGTTAAATTCATTCATGGTAAAGAAAATATTCGTTAAAACGCTAAGATCACCAGGCAGCCAATGGAGTGCTTTTCCCCTTTACTTTATCCTTATGTTTGACAAGTATTTTTGCTGACAGAGGAAGGTAAACATCCAGCCTGGAGCCAAATTTAATAAATCCCATCTCCTCCCCTGCCTGTACATTCATGCCCTCCTCCGGATAGTACACTATTCTTCTGGCTACTATACCGGCAATTTGCCTTACAAGTATTTCCCGCTCTTTACTGTCCAGCAAAACAACACTCGTCCGCTCATTCAATTCAGATGATTTCGGGTGCCAGGCGACAAGATATTTCCCGGGATGGTACCTGAAATATTTAACAATCCCTGTAAGCGGATACCAGTTTATATGCACATTCCAGACCGACATAAAAACTGATACCAGGAGCCTTTTATCCCGGAAATATTCCGGTTCACATACTTCCTTTATGTTTACAACAGTGCCATCAGCAGGAGAGAATATCAGGTTTTCATCAGGCATGAATTTCCTTGAAGGGATACGAAAAAACCGTAAAATAAAAATAAAGAACAGTCCCGACAGGATAAGTATCAGGATAAGAAAGGGGAAAGCCAGTACTTTATAAATAAACAGAAGAATATTAAGTAAGGATAAGAGTATTAATATCCCGGTAATAATTTTGAGGCCTTCTTTGTGTATTCGTAACATAGTAAGATAATCTTGAATTGGAAATTAAAAATGATCAAATTATTGAGTCCGCTCCGAAAAGTCGAATTTACGATTTTCAATGCTTGTCCCCCCCAGCCCCCTACTCGCCTTCGCGAAGCTTCAGCGGAGCAAGGAAGGGGGAGAGCTTATAAATCAGCAACTTGCAAAACGTCCCCCTTGGGGGATTTAGGGGGAAATGACTTTTCGGAGTGGACTCAATTATTATATTATTTCAAACAAATTTCAGAATAATTAATATATTTTGAACACTGTTAATTAAAGTATAATTCATGCCCATATTTTCAAAAATAAAAAAATAAAAGGCACAATAAACAAAAATGAATCAAACCTGTCAAGAATACCTCCGTGGCCCGGTAACCAGTTACCTGAATCCTTTACTCCTGCTTTTCTTTTGAGAAAAGACTCAAAGAAATCACCTGTTGTGCCTGCAATTACGACAATAACAGACAGGATAATCCATTGAATGAGTGTAAAATCCTTGATGTACAGTGATAAAATGTAAGCAGTTCCCAGGACGAATATTAATCCTCCGATGAGACCTTCCCATGTTTTTTTTGGAGATATTGATGGCAGTATTTTATTCCTGCCTGTCAAAACACCTGTGATATAAGCAAAACTATCATACACCCAGATAAGTATAAACAGGAAGATCAGAAGGCGGGGATTATAAGCCATCTCATGGTATTCAACAATATATAATGTAAGGCTTATCGGAAGAAGAATGTACAGGTAGGAAAAGAATATTGTCAGGATATTTTTTCCGAAGGTATTCCCGGATTTTTGAACAAGAAGTGAACACAGAAAAATACCTGTTACAATTATGTAAAGAATATTTACAGGGGCAAGTATCCCAATCCTTGAAAGGACAATGCCGGAAAAAATAAATGTACCAATACTGATTACACTGATTTTTATGTGATGAGGGATCCTGAACTGTGACAGGTTAAAGAATTCATTCATTCCGGTAACCAGGATAAACAGGAGAAGTGCAGCTAGTGAGTAGATATTCCACCAGATCATTGTGATCATTACAACAGCGAATACTGCACCTGTAAGAGTTCTCTTCAGGAATTCTTTCACTTTTCCTCGAATTTATCTGTTAATAATTTCGCCCGCATAAAATCCTCCGGATTTACATACAACTCGATATCTCCAAAAAGATATGCAGAATCTTTTTTATTGATTATAAAACAATGGATGTTATTGTCAGCCAAAAGATTGCGTAACAACTCTGCCTGATATTGCCGGTTAGTAGAATACAACAATACTTTCCCTTTTATCATGAAATACAGTGAACAAATTAATCTGTCGGGGATTTTTTAGATCTTTTACTTTTTTTTGTTTCTTCCGGAAGAGAATTTTCATTAGTATTTCCGGAAGTGTTTTTTTGTTTTTTCCCGTTTTTGTTGTTATTACTCTGTTTTGCAATAAGTTCCATCCTCAGTTCTTCAGTTGTTTTTCCTACTCTCGGACCGAAAATAGCTTCAAGGTCTTCGCTGAAAATAACTTCTTTCTCGAGTAATTGATCGGCAAGTTTTTCCAATCCTTCTTTGTGTTCTGTTAAAACTTTTTTTGCCCTCTCGTATTCTATTTCAACAAGTCTTTTAACCTCATTATCAATTAATTCAGCAGTTTTTTCACTATATGGTTTGTTAAAGGCATATTCAGCCTGCCCGGATGAATCATAAAAACTTATATTTCCTACTTTTTCACTCATGCCAAAATAAGATATCATAGCATAAGCTGTTTTAGTTACTCTTTCGAGGTCATTGAGTGCTCCGGTGGAGATTTTATTAAAAATTATATCTTCGGATGCTCTTCCTCCAAGTGTTGCACACATCTCATCCAACATCTGTTCAGTAGTGGTTATTTGTCGTTCTTCAGGCAGGTACCATGCTGCGCCAAGGGATCTGCCCCTGGGTATAATAGTGACTTTCACAAGTGGATTGGCATGTTCCAGCAACCAGCTTATAGTCGCATGACCAGCCTCATGATAAGCGATAGTTTTCTTTTCATCATAGGAAATGATCTTGTTTTTCTTCTCAAGTCCGCCTATAATTCTGTCAATAGCATCAAGAAAATCATCTTTCTGAATAACTTTTTTACTTTTCCTGGCTGCGATTAAAGCTGCTTCATTACAGACATTTGCAATATCTGCTCCTGAGAATCCGGGAGTTTGCCTTGCCAGGAACTTTAGATCAAGCTCTTTATCCAGTTTAAGAGGTTTAAGATGAACCTGGAATATTTCCTGTCTTCCATGAAGGTCGGGTAATTCAACATGTATTTGCCTGTCAAAACGACCAGCTCTCAATAATGCCCTGTCAAGAATATCTGCCCTGTTAGTTGCAGCAAGAATTATAACTCCGCTATTGGAGCTAAACCCGTCCATTTCAGTAAGCAACTGGTTAAGGGTATTTTCTCTCTCATCATTTGCTCCGAAATTGGGATTCCTTCCTCTTGCACGACCTACTGCATCTATCTCATCAATAAATACAATGCATGGAGCTTTCTCTTTTGCCTGGCGGAACAGATCCCTTACCCTTGATGCCCCGACTCCCACAAACATTTCCACGAAATCTGAACCGGAAATGGAAAAGAACGGGACATTAGCTTCTCCTGCAACAGCTTTTGCCAGTAATGTTTTTCCCGTGCCAGGAGGGCCAACAAGTAATGCTCCCTTGGGAATTTTACCTCCCAGCTCAGTGTATTTTTTAGGATTCTTAAGAAAATCAACTATTTCCTTGACCTCTGTTTTGGCTTCTTCCAGTCCTGCTACATCCTTAAAATCAACCTTTACTGATGTTTCTTTATCAAAAACCTGCGCCCTTGACTTTCCTACATTAAAAATATTACCTGGCCCTCCACCAGCTCCCCCGCTCATTCTGCGGAAAATAAACATCCATATAACAACAATCAGGAGAATAGGGATAATCCAGCTAAGGATGACTCCAAGATAATCATTCCTTGTCTCTGTTTTGAACTCAGGTCTCTTATCTTCAGGCATAGTGCTGAAAATATTATTTATATCCTCAACAAACCTGTCCTGTGAAATAATGGTGTAATAATATGCCGGACTCGGCTTCCCGAAAGCACTAAATCCACGTCCCTTCGACTTGTCAGTAATACTTATATTCTCATCTGCAGCAGGCTTTAAGAATATTTCAACTTTTTCTTTATTTACCACAACGATTCCTGAAATCTCATCATTGTTTAACATGGTTTTAAACTGGTTCCAGTCTATTTCCCTGGCAGATTCACCAAATTTAATAAACTGCAACCCGATGAAAACAGCAGCTATTAAAATATATATCCAATATCCGCTAAATCCGGGCTTCATTGGTGGTTGATTTTTACCACTCCTGCCAGCATTTCCTTTTGTGTTGTTTTTTATCCCGTTGTTATTCTTATTATCTCCGTTCATGTATATCTAATATTTCAGTAATTTTCTTCATATCTTTTTACTACACCGTCAGCCCAAAGTTCTTCCAATGCATAGAATGTCCTGTATTCTGTTTGAAAAATGTGCACAACTATATTCGCATAGTCCATTAAAATCCACTGAGCATTCTGTAACCCCTCAACATGCCCTGCATTGATCCTGCAATCTTCTTTAACCTTTCTTTCAACTGATGCAGCGATAGCATCTACCTGAGTAGTTGAATCAGCATGACATATTACAAAATAATCACAAACAGAACTTCCTGTTTTTCGAAGGTTTATACTTACAATTTCCCTGCCCTTTTTTTCTTTTATACTTTCAATTATTATATCCAGCAGAATTTTATCGGTAATTTTTCTTTTCCCCATTAAATACTTCTAATTATGAGTCCACTCCGAAAAGTCGAATTTACTATTTTCAATTGTTTTACCCCCCCCCAGCCCCCTAAAGCCTGCCTGTCGGCAGACAGGGGGGAGAGCCTATAAATCAGCAACTTGCAAAAGTCCCCCTTGGGGGATTTAGGGGGAAATGACTTTTCAGAGTAAATTCAATTATTAAATCTTTACAAAGGTAGTTATTTTAACGCACATAAGATTACATCTTGGTGAGAGTTTATGATCAAATATTTCTTATCTTTAATTGAAAAATAAACTTGCTCTCATGAATGATTTTAAAATTATACATCTCGACGAAATTAACTCAACAAATACGTATGCTTCTGCCCTTTTGTCAGGGAACAATGACATATGTAACACTGTGGTGACTGCAAAATTTCAAAATAATGGTAAAGGGCAGGGTGAAAACAAATGGTCAGGTGAATATGGAAAAAATCTTTTATGCAGCATCATTATTTGTCCTGATTTCGTTCATGCCTTTGACCAGTTCAGAATATCCAAAATTGCATCACTTGCTATTAAGGAAAGCCTTGATTATCTGGGTATAAACTCAGTGATTAAATGGCCCAATGATATCCTGACAGGAAATAAAAAGATAGCAGGAATACTTATTGAGAACACGATATGTAAAGATTTCCTCACTACTTCCATTATAGGGATTGGCCTCAATGTAAACCAGGAAGTTTTTGAAGATATGCCCGTTAAACCAGGTTCTGTTTTACTTGAAACATCAAAACATCATGACATCCAGGAAATCCTTGAACTTTTACTGGAGAAATTTGATTACTGGTATCTCAGGTTAGCAAACGGGGAAACGGATGAAATTGACAGGGAATATCTTAAAAATTTATATGGATTGAATACTTTTTTACCCTTCAGAAAAGGAAATTTACTTTTTGAAGCAATGATAACAGGGGTTGGAGAATCAGGTGAATTATTCCTGCGAAGACAGGACGGTAAAATACTTAAAGTTATCTTTAAAGAAATAGAATACCTGTAATCAGAATCTGAAATTTTCCATTTCTGATACAAGTTTATCCAGGAATTGTTTCAGTGGTTCTTTAACCATCATCAGCATCAGGGAGTTTACCTCCGGTTCAGCAGTGATCTTTACCCGCGTCTCATCTTCCCCTTTACTCTTTAATTGTATCCACATGGTAAACCGAAGTGGTGTGGTCTCATCACTGACTACTTTAACCAGTTTATGAGGCTCCTTCTCAATTATCCGTAATCCTGCCCTGCCCAGTCCTGCTATCCCGAAACTACAGGAATCGGCATCAGCTTTCCAGTCGCTGACCTTGTCTGCAGGAATAAAATTACTTAAGTTGGAGAAATCAGTAATAAATGAATAAACTTTTTTATCATTGTGTTTTACAACGCCGATTTTACTTTCAATTTTGCTCAATGTTGCTTCTTTTTTAAACTCAGGTATTTTTCATCCAGTTTTGAGGATCATTTCTCCATGCTTTTAATACATGTAGTTCATTAGCTGATATCAATCCTTTTTCCAGTGATAACTGTATCAGGATATCATAATTACTGAGGGTTACAAGTTTACAATTATCTGCAATAAAATTCTCATCTGCAGTAGCAAATCCATAAGTAAATATTGCGGCCATGCCTTCCACTTTGCATCCTGCATCCCTCAATGCCCGGACTGCTTTCAGGCTGCTGCTTCCGGTAGATATCAGATCTTCAATTACCACTACAGTCTGTCCTTCTTTAACATCCCCCTCAATAAGGTTCTCCAGTCCGTGTGATTTTGGAGAAGACCTGATGTATGCAAACGGAAGATTCAGTTTGTCAGCAACCAGAGCTCCCTGGGCAATGGCACCTGTGGCCACTCCTGCAATTAATTCTGGCTTCCCGAATGTTGAGAGGATAATGTCACAAAATGCATCCCTGATAAATGTCCTGATCTCAGGAAATGATAAGGTTTTCCGGTTATCACAATATATGGGAGACTTCCACCCGGATGCCCAGGTAAACGGGTTTGCCGGATCTAATTTTATTGCTTTACTTTGCAGTAAAAATTCTGCAATTCTTTTTTCAATATTCATAATGCGGCAAATGTATAAAGTTTTTTTCAAGGATAGAATAGTTTTTTTTGAAGAAGATTTCCAATCCTCTATCAGAAAAAACACCGGACTCTTTTATAAGTATGGAAATAAAAAGGAGTTGGAAGAGATAGTACTTACCTTTTTTAAACTTGAGAAAATTCCACATTTATATCTTTTTAATAATGATATCAATAAGCTGAGGCGAAAATTTATTTCATGTTTTACTCTGATTAAAGCGTCAGGAGGTTTGGTAAAAAGGGCAAACGGGGATTTCCTTGTCATGAAAAGAAATGATGTCTGGGATCTGCCCAAAGGGAAAAAAGACCGTAATGAAAGATCCAAAAAAACTGCTATACGTGAGGTTACTGAGGAATGCGGTTTAAACGGACTTACAATAACCAGGGAAATAATTAAAACCTATCATACCTACACTCTGAACGACGCTCCTGTTCTTAAAGAAACTACCTGGTATGAAATGGTAACAATTGATAATAAAACACCATTGCCACAGCTGACAGAAGGAATTTCAGAGATCCGCTGGGTGAAACCCGGAGAAACGGCTTTTATAACACAAAACACGTATCCTTCTGTCATTGAAGTTCTTAAATCATGTGATCTCTTATAAACTGCTTTTTTCCATCCTGCCACGCAAAGCAGGAAACAATATCTTTTCAAAACCGTCAGAAGGCATATTGGCAGGTGACTGCATAAAACTATTTCCAGGCCCGATAAAATAAAATGCAGGAAATCCTTTTACATTAAAATCCCTTAACGCTTTCCCGGGTTCGTCCATTATTGTCATTATCCAGGAATACCCGTTTTCAACTGCCAGTTTATTCAGGTCCTCAACAGAGTAATTATCTGTTGCTATTATAATACATAATTTATCCCTGAAGTTCTCATGAAAGTATCTTAAATATTCAAATTCCTTCTGACATTCCAATAATCCGGGATCACAAAAACCCAGGTAAATGAATTTTCCCCGGATATCATTAATGTTAAATTTGTTACCATATATATCCGTTAAAAATAGATCCGGCACTTTTGACCCGGGAAGCAGGCGTGTATTCTGTTCTTTTATATATAATGCAAGCTCCCTGGATATTTCAGAACCGGAAAGAAGTGCTATTGAATCTAATACAGCGGATAATACCGATACTGAAAAATATCCGCTATGAAATTCATTATGTATTTCCTTAAGCAGCACGAGGTCCCTTATCGTGTCATTCATCATTACAGGATCATTTTTAAGCAAGCTGTCAATTTTCCTGTAATTTCCTGCTGCTATAAATTTGTAAAGTTCATTGTATTCTTTAAAATTTGTCAGGTAAGTAAAATATTTATCAAAGACCTTATTAAATAATTCCCAGTAAGGAGGCAGTGAAAACAGAACCGGTTTATCAATAAAATATTTCTCCAGGATATCATTCATATTAAACTGGTTTACAGTAAATTCCAGAAGTCCTGTTTTATAATGTTTATATAATGAAAAATAATTATCATTACATATATTCCTTATCTCTTTCATGGACATCAGGAAGGAATCAAGTTTTTCCCTGCTGTATTCAGGCATATAGTATCTCAGTACCTGTTTGTTGTAGAAGGATTCAAATGTATAATCATAATGTTTTATTACCTCATTGATATCCTGGCATCCTGCATTTTCTTCGACGTTAGTTTCAAGGTGAATACTGGAAGGAATGAAATATGGATTTCTGATTTCCTGTTGATTTTTCTCTCTGGGAGAAGGGAGGTTGATTATATATGACTTTCCCGGAGAAGCGTAAAAATAATAATGTAAGGCACCGGATTCTGTAAAAAGGTATGTGATATCGTTAATTTCAAATTCAGCTTTGAAATTGCCCTCTTCATCAGGGATGATCTCAAATATCTTATTCTTTGTATCAAATACTCTTTCGTGGTATTCGTAGAATACCAAACTGATCCCGGCGTATTCGGGCGCATTTCCTGTAACTATTGTTGTGCGGGAGAAAACCACATCGGGGAAAAGGAGCAGGAATATGGTTAATACCCATATCATCTGTCAGGTCATATATTTTTTTATATCAATTCCCTCAGGAAGGAATTTAGAGGCATCACCTCCATAAAACAGGATATCCCTGACAATAGTGGAATTAACATATGAATGTTCAGGAGCAGTCAGTAAAAATACCGACTCTATCTCAGGTTTCAGTGATTTGTTATGATGGCCAATTGCTCTTTCATATTCAAAATCAGCCGATGTTCTTAATCCTCTTAAGATATAACTTGCATTTACTTTAACACAATAATCAATTGTCAATCCTATAAAATGGTCAACTTCAATCCTTGTTTCTCCTTTAAACACATCTTTTATGAGCTTTAATCGGCCTTCAAGGGAGAGGTAGGATTTTTTTTGCGTATTATATCCTATTGCAACAATTATTTTATCAAAAAGAGGCAGTGCTCTTCTAACAACAGACTCATGCCCTACCGTAAAAGGATCGAAAGAACCGGGGAAAATAGCAATTTTATTCATATGCTGTTTTATTGTGTACTATTAAAACGCTAATAATATTATATATCCGTATAAACAATTCCATTTATTACTTTTAATTAGATGCACAGCCGTGCGTCTCTACGAATATACCTTTATAATCAATAAAAAAAATTCAGAGGCACGACATATCGTGTCTCTACACAAATATTCATATACTTATTACTAAAGACAGGGCATGCCCTGTCTCTACTCATACTCTCATACTCATTTACTCAAATAATCAACTTCTCACCTCTCCCTTCTCACTTCTCACTTCTCCCCTCTCCCCTCTCACTCCTCCCTTTCAATCATACATTTTGACTTCCACTCCTGCAAAAACAGCTTCCAGTTTAATATCAAGAAATGGTTTAGCTGAGTCTAATCCGGGACTTTCATATATAGAATTTCCAAATACTGCAGAATTACCATTTGGTAATTCAACCCCGGCAAAAGCAGCATCAACACGTATTCTGACCGGCAGGTTTTTACTTAATTTAATCTCAGAACCTCCGAATACGGTACTTATACGGATCATTTTTGTACTTCCCCCGAGGTCGAAATCCCGGAAATCATATACTCCTCTTCCAAATACAACATTATACTGACTCTTTTCAGAGAAGGAGGAATATTTTCTTTCCCCGAAAATCAAATCGTTTGGACTATTCCTGTTAAAAAATATTCCGGATCCCCCAAGAAGAATTCGCAATCCGATAAAAATAAACAAAAAGGCAATGATGATTTTAAAGAGAGGGAAATCAACATTGAAAACAATTTTGAATATCAGGCTGAAACCGATAAGCATCAGTAACAATCCCCAGAAAAGAGCATGTCCCATTTTCATAATAATTAAATTAATTCATTCCTCTCAAAGGTAAAAAATTTAGTTTAAAAGATTATAAAAATGTGGATTTATAAATTAAGGGATCAAAGGGATCGAGGGATCAAAGGGATCGAGGGATCAAGGGGATCAAAGGGATCAAGGGATCAATGGGATCGGGGGGATTGAGTATATGAGTATGAGTAGAGACAGGGCATGCCCTGTCTTTCTGCCCATGTAGAGCCCTGTCTTTCTGCCCATGTAGAGCCCTGTCTTTCTGCCCATGTAGAGCCCTGTCTTTCTGCCCATGTACATCCAAGATATATCGTGTATTTTATACAACCACGACATATCGTGTCTTGATCAACCCCAGCCAGGGGTTGAAATGGAATAGCCAGTGAGTCTATCCGCCAACTGGCGGATAGCAACCCCTGGAAAAATGATGAAATGATAATCCGCCGGACAGAAATCAACTCTTTAAATCAATTCAGTTTATTCAGGCGGAATAAAGAAAGTTGATTCAGGAAAATGTAAGTAAACACTTCTGGTTATTGTGTTCCCAATTATCCCGTGATCGCGTGATCCCTTTCCCGTCACTCGTCACTTAAATAATTCATTCCTACATTAATCCAAAACATAGCCTCTATGGTCTATGGTCTATAGTCTATCCTACTTTCTCCCTGCTCCACGTCCGCAAGGTCCTAATCCCCTGCCATTTCCGGTACGTCCAATTCCCTGCCCGTTCCGAGGCCCCTGCCGAAGTCCCTGTCTTACAGGATTCCCCGCACATTGTCCACTTTCCCTCAAATCACATGAGCCATTGTTATTAGCGTCAACATAACAACTTTTTTTGGCCACAGGTTCTGTTGTTTTTGCAGACTGATAAGGTGTCTGCGCACTTGCAAATATTACCATTCCAAATAATCCAACTGCTGTTAAAATAATTTTTGTTTTCATAATGTATTAAAATTTAATTTGTTATGTAATAAACTTAATAATCAGTTCCCGGAACGTGTGGGAGAATTATATTGCCCCCACCTGTAACGTCCTCCTCCCCGTCCATGTCCGAATCCAGTATTACCTCTGAAAACAGGTTCAAAAAGCTCGTGTAGTTTCTGATTTTGCTCATGATTACAAATATCCTTCATCCCTAAGTAAAAATGACAGGTTGCCATTTTTAACTCTTTATGTAACCGCCCAATGTCATCAGCAAGTTTATCACATGTAAAGGCATCAGGATCCTGTTTCTGCAATTCACGATACATCTGAATCCTGGCAAGATCAAGAGAACGATTGATTTCCCTTGCAGTTCCGAGAAAATGCTGGTTTAATTCCCGGAATGCATCTATCTGATCGGGAGACAAATCCAGTGCCTGCCTGAAATACATTCCGCTCATAACCACCGAGTCCGCTTCCAGCTGAGCATCCTGTTTTATTTTTTCCGAGTGTATCAGGTAAAAAACAGTGCCCAATGTTGATAAAGTCAGTAAAGCAAATCCTGCCACCAGCCACGATAATATTTTTACTTTCTGTTCGGTTCTCATTGTGTAATACTTATTCATTTATAATTAATTCAATCCTTTCAATCTGAGCATCGTTAATGCTGACTACTTCCTGCTCATAAAACAATTTATCGGAATATAGTTTACCGAGATTTATCCCTGCTAATACGGCAATTGTAAAACCTGCAGCAATGGCTGAAACCTGAAGTACCCGTCTGGTAAATGATATTGTTTCCGGGACACGGGTTCTGTTTATCCTTTCCATTATTCTTTCTGCAAGAAAAGGATTGACTTTTTGTTGCTTCTCATTTTCTATAACAGCTGATACGAATTTTGAAATTTCGTCTTCGTTGTCAGTTATATTTTTGTTTATAGCCATTATTGAAGCTTTTACTCATTAGACATAATCAAACATAAAATCCTACGGTCAGGATTGAAAATTCCTGTAATGCACTGCAAGTTTTTTCTGCAAATTGGTTTTAGCTCTCTGGAGGAGTTGTTCAATAGCTCCTTCAGATTTATTCATTATTGCAGCTATTTCCTTTTGAGGAAGATCTTCATAATTACTTAGAATAAATGCAATCCGTTGTTTTCCAGGTAAATGATTTATAGCATCTTTAACAATCTTCGTTTTTTCTTCCTCGATAAGGGATTGATCAGCTTCAGGGGATACTTCCGGTTGTATTGTTATATCTCTGTGGTCTTTATTCTCAGCAGGGAATGAGATTCTTCGCAGGAAACTCCCCTTTTTATTCTTACGGATATGATTAAGACATGTATTAACGGTTATCCGGTGCAACCATGTGGAAAATTCAGCTTTACCATGAAAAGTCTGTAATGACAGGAACGCATTAATGAACACCTCCTGGCTTATATCATCTGCATCTTCTTTGTTATGGACGAATCCCATACATACCCTGAATACACGTTCCTGGTATTTTTCCACAAGAAACCTGTAAAGATTCTTTTCTCCTGCAATGATTTTTTTTATCAGTTCCGGATCCGTCATTTGTAAATAACAATGAATATCAGAGTCTTTTCTGAAAAGTCATTTCCCCCTATATCCCCCAAGGGGGACTTTTTGTAAGTTGCTGATTTATAGTCCTCCCCCTTTAGGGGGCTGGGGGGGGGTAAAACAATTGAAAATATATCTTTTCGGAGCAGACTCCTGTTTATTTTTATTAGAAACAGATATTGGAATAATCCTACGGGAAGGTAATTAAAGAATTGTATAAATGTTTTATTATCAATACTCGTTATATTTTAATAACACACTGATATTTTAATATCTTAATGATTTATTCTCGTTTTGCGTATGTTATTATTAATCAATACTTTGCGCCTTTGCGCCTTTGCGTTCTTTTATAATTTAACAAACTGTTATTTATGAAATGCAGGTGGATTTCAGGCAGGAACAATATCTTCCAGTTTCACCGGTTTATCAACCATTTCTTCCAGTAAAGCATATCCGAGGACTTCAAGAATATTGTCCATATAATGAAAATTAAGTCCTTCCCTGTAAATTTCCTTTATTTCCTCCACATCTTTCAGGTTTTCGCCGGAGATCACAATATCTTCAATTCCGGCTCTGCGTGCCGCGAGGATTTTCTCTTTTATACCCCCTACTGGCAAAACTTTCCCCCGGAGAGTAATTTCTCCTGTCATAGCCATTTTCTTTCTCACTTTCCTTTGCGTAAATGCTGAAGCAAGAGCTGTCACCATTGTTATTCCAGCAGATGGTCCGTCTTTTGGAATAGCTCCTTCAGGAACATGAATATGCACATTCCATTTTTCAAATACTTCAGGATTAATATTCAGGAAAGCGGCATGAGATTTCAGGTATTCCAATGCTATTATAGCTGATTCCTTCATAACCTCTCCCAGGTTTCCGGTAAGAGTAAGGGTTCCTTTACCCCGGCTTAAGCTTGACTCAATAAACAGGATATCTCCCCCTGTCGAAGTCCATGCCAGCCCCGTTACCACACCCGCAAATTCATTTGATTCATAGCGGTCCTTAAGATATTTTGGAGGGCCAAGTATTTCTTTAATGTCAGCAATTTTGATGTCCTTGTTATAATCAGTTCCAAAAGCAATCCGTTTTGCTATGACACGAAGAATTCTGGCAATTTGTTTGTCAAGCTGACGTACACCTGATTCACGTGTATAAAACTCGATAATATGTTCAATAGTTCCCTTCCCGAATTTAAGATCTTTTTTATTAATGCCATGAGCTTTAAATTGTTTGGGGGTCAGATGTCTTCTTGCGATCTCAGCTTTTTCTTCTACCAGGTATCCTGAAATATCAATGATTTCCATCCTGTCGAGAAGGGCGGGATTAATGGCAGATGTAGTATTTGCCGTAGCGATGAACATCACTTTTGAAAGATCGTACTCTATTTCCAGGTAATTATCATGAAAAGCGTTATTTTGCTCGGGATCCAGTACTTCGAGAAGTGCAGATTCCGGGTCGCCGTGGTAATCGCGGCCTGTTTTATCAATTTCATCCAGGACAAAAACAGGATTGGAAGATTTTGCTTTTTTAAGGTTTTGTATAATTCTACCCGGCATAGCTCCAATGTATGTTTTTCGGTGTCCCCTTATTTCTGCTTCATCATGCAAACCACCTAGCGACATCCTGATATAGTTACGGTTAAGGGCTGAAGCCACTGACTTTCCCAGGGAAGTTTTCCCCACCCCAGGAGGTCCCACAAGACAAAGTATCGGTGCTTTCATGTCTCCTTTAAGCTTCAGAACAGCAAGGTGTTCAAGTATCCTGTCCTTGACACTTTCAAGCCCGTAATGATCTCTTTCGAGTATTCTCTCTGCTCTTTTAAGATCAAAATTATCTTTGGTATAATGGCTCCATGGAAGATCAATCAGTGTCTGCATGTAATTTACCTGCACAGAATATTCACCGGAAGCCGGATTAAGCCGGTGAAGCTTATCCAGTTCCTTCATGAACATTTCGCTTACTTCCTTCGACCATTTCTTTTTCTTCGCTTTTATTTTAAAATTTTCTATTTCCTGTTCCCCCGGACTACCTCCAAGTTCATTCTGTATCGTTTTCATCTGCTGGTGAAGAAGGAACTCCCTTTGCTGCTGATCTATATCATGTTTTACTTTAAGTTGAATATCGTTTTTCAGTTCCAGCATCTGCACTTCCTTTGAAAGATATTCAAGGAGCTTTATTCCTCTCTCTCTCAGGTTATTAATTTCAAGAAGTTTCTGTTTATCCTGTATCGGCATATCATTATTGGAGGATAGAAAGTTTATGAGGAATGAAGAACTCTCAATATTTTTAACAGCAAAAGTAGCTTCAGTGGGAATATTGGAGGAAAGGCGGATGATCTTCATGGACACTTCCTTTAAAGATGCCACTATAGCTTGCATTTCATCAGTATTTTCAGGACGCATATCTTCCAGTATCTTAATTCTTGCAAGGAAATAGGGCTTTTCCGAAACCATTTCGGTGATCTCAAATTTCTTTTTCCCCTGGATAATAACTGAGGTTGATCCGTCAGGCATTTCAAGGATCTTAATTATTTGCGCAATACTTCCGGTTTTATAAATTTCTTTGAAGGAAGGTTCTTCAATACTAGTATCTATTTGTGCCACAACTCCCAGTGTTTTATTCTTCTGATAGACCTCCCTGATCAGTTGAAGTGATTTTTCCCTCCCTACTGTAATAGGAATGATCACTCCCGGGAAAAGCACTGTATTTCGAAGTGGCAAAACCGGTAACACATCAGGAAATGATTGTTTAGGTTCTTCTTCCTCTTCATCCCCTGTTATAATGGGGATAAACTCCGTTTCTTCATCAAAATTCTGAAATGAAATAACTACTCTTGATCCCGGATCATCCAACTTCATTTTTTTTATTTTAAAATTAATATTTTAATAAATTCATCATGTTCTGGTTTCCATGATGGCAATGGTAATTATTGTGATATAGTTAATTAAAATAGGGATCACGCTATCACGCTATCACGCTATCCCGTGATCCCGTGATCCCGTGATAGCGTGATCCCTCATCTTCAATGCCCTATATACTATTTGTTTATAAACCTACATTAATACAAAACATAGCCTCCATCGTCTACATCCACATCCCCTCCCCCCGACTGCCAAATAGTCTGTTTTTTTTTCAATAATTTCTTTGAATATCGGGGGAATAAGTAAAAACAACTCTTATGCCAAAAATAACAAACGTATAAATGGTTTGCTAATGTTCATCTCCTGAATTTCTCTGTCATTGCAAAGACAGCTGTTAATATTGACTTTTCTTTTTCATCAAGCTTCATGTTTCTTCTTGACATAACGATCTCTGCAGTTTCAAAGGCTTTATTAAGTGAATAGGTGGAAAATCCCTGTGGTCCTCCCCAGCTGAAAGAAGGGATAAAGTTCCGGGGAAATCCTGTACCGAAAATATTTGCAGATACGCCCACCACGGTTCCGGTATTAAACATGGTATTAATTCCACATTTTGAATGATCGCCCATGATAAGTCCACAATATTGCAACCCTGTGGGAATGAATTTTTCGTCCCTGTAACTCCAGAGTTTCACTTCAGCATAATTATTCTTAAGATTTGAATTATTACTGTCGGCTCCTATGTTACACCATTCTCCCAATACTGAATTTCCGAGAAATCCATCATGAGCTTTATTGGAGTATGCCTGTAAAATACAGTTATTGATTTCTCCCCCGGCTTTTGAAAAGGGTCCGATAGTAGTGGGTCCGTATATCTTCGCTGATAGTTTTATTACAGCACCTTCACCCAGGGCAAAAGGGCCTCTTATAACAGAGCCCTCCATTATTTCACTGTTTTTCCCGAGATAGACTGGTCCTGTGGAAGCATTGAGAGTCACGTAATCAGCTTTAACCCCCTCTTCAGCGAATATATTCTGAGAACATATCAGATTATTTGATTGATGCAGCGAATCAGATTTCCTGTTTGCAGTAACAAGATGGTAATCATTTTCAATTTCCTTTCCGTTTTTCAGAAAAATTTGCCAGGGATACTCGATACAATCTATTGTGCCGGAGTATTCCAGTACATTAAATAATGAAAAATGCAAGGGATTAAAATCATCAAGAGCATTTCTGGTCAAACGTGCTGCAATCAATTTATTCTCCCTGCACAAAGCCTGCATTGAGTGAAGTCCTTTTATTGCATTAAAAAGTCCGGGATCAGGCAATATACTTCCGTTAATAAGAAGATTGTCATTCTCTGGATCACAATTAAATTTTACGGACAGGTAGTCTTTGGTAAGGAACCCGATATTATCGTGAAAATAATGTTCCCATTTCTCCCTGATTTTCAAGATCCCTACCCTAAGATCAGCGACCGGTCGGGTGAATGTCAGTGGTAAAAGAGATTCCCGGGAAATGTCATCAAAAAAAATGATCTGCATGGTAAGTTTTTCCCAAATTTAAATAAAAAAACTCCGGTATTCTATATAAAAATAACCGGAGTTTTTATATGGGACAAATTCTTAAATATTTATTTATCGCTTTTCTTTTTCTTATCCAGGTGAGTTTTGTAGCGGTTCATAAATTTATCGACACGACCTGCTGTATCCACCAGCTTCATTTTCCCGGTATAAAACGGGTGTGAAGATGATGAAATTTCAAGCTTGATCAAAGGATATTCCTTTCCATCATCTATTTTTATATTTTCCTTTGAGGGAGCCGCTGACCTGGTAATGATAGTATGTCCGTCAGACATATCCTTAAATACAACCAACCTGTAATTCTTAGGATGAATTTCCTTTTTCATTATTATAATTATTATTTCTTTAATTTAAATCAGAATGAACTATATATTTTAAATCGGACTGCAAAATTAATTATAGTATTGATAAAACCAAAATTTTCAGGAAGATTCATTATTGAATTTACTCTTAAAATTCTTAATCTTAGTTTTTATTGATTTCTCCCCCAACCCCCTAAAGGGGGAGGCCTATAAATCAGCAACTTGCGAAAAGTCCCCTTTAGGGGATTTAGGGGGATAAGACTTTTCGGAATAGACTCATTATTATTTAATATAGATCTTTAATCTTCTTCAATCAGAAACAGGTTTACTTATGCCGTTGGTTTACTGATCTGTTTTCCTTTTTTAAGGACTAAGGGGACGTTTATCATTTCCGGCATAAACCGCTGAAATGGGACAGAAGTATCTATCATATACCTGTAGGTATGGTGTGTTTTAGCCCTTATGCCCCCCACGGCTTCATAGAGAGCGATCATTTTGGGGTTAAAATCTCCGACCCATGAAAGTTCGATTTCCCTGTAATGAGGTTTATGATCCATTTTTTTACGCATATTCCAGAATATTCCTGATTCAACACCTGAATTCTGGAATTTGGGAACAACGCCCGCAACCTGGGCCCGTATCCTGTTTATTGTTTTGGTTTTCAAATAGTAAAAGATACGGAGTTTATTCCATAAGGTCAATCTCCCATTTATTTTCTTCAGAATCTGGTTAATATCCGGAAACATAATAAAGAATCCAATAGGTTCATCTTTATGATAAGCGAACCATATCAATTCTTTATCAAGGATAAATTTTGCTTTTTTCATGACGGTTCTCAGGTCTTCCGGGTTAAGAGGGGTAAAATCTTCTTTAAAGGCCGACCATGCATTGTTATAAATGTAAACCATATCATTTATAAACTTATCGCTGTCCTTCCAGGAAAAATGCCGGAAAGAAAAATCAGGTTTCCTGCAGATCCATTCGGCTATTTTCCAGAACCGCTCAGGGAATTTTTTATACAGATCCAGGTGATAACTATATTGTTTGAAATATATTTTAAAACCGTAATTTTCGAATAGATCTTTATAGTAGTTGAAATTATAAGGCATTCCATATGCCGGATGTGTAAATCCATCTACCAGTAACCCCCAGTTGCTGTCATTTTCACCAAAATTCACAGGTCCATCCATTGCCTGGAAACCTTTTTCTTTAAGCCACCCTGATGCTGTGTCAAAAAGTAGGTTTGCAGCCTCCTGGTTGTTAATACATTCGAAATGTCCTATACCTCCTGCTTTTATATTATCGACTTGTGGTAATTTGTAAAATGCAGATATCCTTCCTGCCAATTTTCCTTTATCATCTTTAAGAATCCATCGATTTGCCTCCCCTGTCTTTAAATGGGGATTACTGGCAGGATTGTACATACTAAGGATATCCACATCTAAAGGACATACCCAGGTAGGATCATTCCTGTAAAGTACTTTTGGCACATTAAGGAACTCCCTCTCCCTTTTCTTTGTGTTTACTTCAAATAGCTGCATCAGGTACAGGCATTATTTATTTTCTGCTTGAAAATTTTGAAAGAAGTCTTAAAAATTCTACATAAAGCCAGATCAGAGTTACCATAAGTCCGAATGCTGCATACCATTCCATATATTTCGGAGCTCCCATTTCTGCTCCCGATTCAATGAAATCGAAATCAAGTACAAGGTTTAAAGCTGCCACAACCACAACCACCAGGCTGACGATAATTCCCACAGGCCCGTTACCATGTATGAACCCGATATTTACTCCAAAAAATCCAAGAACAAATGAAATAAGGTATGCAATAAAAATACCGCCGGTAGCAGCTACAACACCCAGTTTAAAATTTTCTGTTACTTTGATTAGTCCTGATCTGTATGCAAACAGCAATGCAAATAAAGTTCCGAAAGTTAAAGCTACTGCCTGAATAACTATTCCGGGGAATTGTGCATTAAGCGTCCCGGAAATCCCTCCCAGGAATAATCCCTGTAATACGGAATATAAGGGTGCAGTAAAGGGTGACCAGGTCTTTTTAAAAATTGTAATCAATGCCAGGACAAAACCTCCGATTCCACCTGCGATCATAAAAGTTTTAACCCCCGCTGCATTCCCCTGTACCAGGAGATTCCAGGTGTATGCAGCTCCCAATACTACCAGAAAAGTCATAAGAAACACTTTATTCACAGTTCCGTTAATGGTCATTACAGAACTACCTGTAGCTTGAAATCCTCTGATATTAAATGTTTCTTTACTTAAAGCCGGATTAGCTGATCTTGCAATATTCATTTTGTCAGAATTAATTTGTTTAAAGATACTATTAAAATCGATAAGTCAAAATGTCAAAAGATATGCCATTTTTAAATTAATAGTTCGATAATTTTAAATAGAACGCAGAGGCGCAAAGGCGCAAATTAATGATTATTAATAACATACGCAAAACGAGAATAAATCATTAAAATATTAATTAACAGTGTGTTATAAAAATATAACGAATACAGCATATTGTTACCTTCGCCGACGCTGTCTGGCTGAAAAACGCCCGACAGGTCTAACTTCTGGTAACAATTACCTATTTGTGAAACCTGGCTCTGTCACTAGTCATCTGAAGCTGTAGCGAAAGATGGGCGTTGAATAGGGAATACAAAACACAATAGTAAACATAAGGTTTGTCATAAAGGACTTTTGGTAATAGCCTCATTATTTAAATGTCAGGTTTGGCAGTCTTATAAAGAACTATGAGTAAACCGTGACATTTTACTTTCATATACACATAAATCTGAATTTGAAAAAAGCACAAACCTCACCAGTCTGACATATTGTAATTCAGGTCTTACCTTACTTATTACAGTAAAAACCACATCTGCTGCCTCCTCTATCGGGTAACCGAATATACCTGTTGATATAGCTGGAAATGCAACAGATTTGATCTTGTATTTATCAGCCAGTTTCAATGCATTGCTGTAACAAGCCGCCAGGAGTTCATCTTCAGGTTTATCCATACCATATACCGGGCCGAGACAATGTATAATATATTTGTTAGGAAGTCTGTAAGCTCCGGTTAATACTGCTTCACCCGGTCTGATCGGGGCAAGAAGACGACTTTCTTTTTCCAGTTCCGGACCTGCTGCCCTGTATATTGCACCACATACACCACCTCCTTCTACAAGCATTGCATTGGCAGCATTTACAATGGCTTCAATATCAGGCTGAAGTGTTATATCACCCTGAATAATTTCTATATTTACCTGGTTGATCAGAGACATGATTAATCTATTAAAAGATATATTTACTCCGACAGGTCTTAATCTTAATTTTCAATATTTACCCCCCAACCCCCTAAAGGGGGAGAGCCTATAAATCACCAACTTGCGAAAGTCCCCTTTAGGGGATTTAGGGGGATAAGACTTTTCAGAGTAAATTAAAAGATAGTTATTGCAAAAAAATTCAACTGACAAGTTAACAAATAAAATTTAGTTATTACCAGTACATTGCTGATTCATACAGATATTATTACCTTTGGTTTTTTATCCGGCTCACCGGAAAATTTTCATCATTCCCGGATATAACACATGCTCAATATTAAAAAGTTATTAAATAGCGAGTTTTACAGAAATGTTTTTACTCTTATCTCAGCCACCTCCGCAGCCCAGGCATTAGCTATTCTTATCTATCCCATTCTCAGCAGAATTTATACTATTGAAGAACATGGAATTTTCGGATTGTATATGAGCATTATTTCCATCACGTCAATTATTGCCACCGGAAAGTACGAATTGTCAGTTCTCCTGCCTAAAAGTCATGAAAAATCTGCACATCTTATTTCCCTGTCTGTTCTGCTGGCTTTGCTGTTTAGCTGTATCCTTTTCATACTCGTCCTGTTTTTCGGAAAAGAAATGGCATCTGCCCTTGGAAACGAAAAAATATCCCGGTGGTTATATTTAGTACCCTTATCCACCTTTCTAGTAGCAATATTCCAAAGTTTGTCCTATTGGTCAAATCGCCAGAAAAGATACCGAACAATGGCTGCTGCAAATATGAGCCAATCTCTGACAAACTCTGTCGTAAAAATAAGCTCATCAGGATTGTTCAGCAACGGAGGAGGGTTGATTATCGGGGCATTGATCGGCCAGGTAACAGGGGCAGCTATTTATTTATCAAACTTTCTCAGAAAGGATAAAAATTTACTGTTAAAAATCAGAAAAGAAGAAATATATAACGCAGCAAGTGAATATAACCTGTTTCCAAAATACAGCATGATACATTACCTGGTTAACAACTTTTCCGGGAGTTTACCGATTTTCGCATTAAGTTCATTTTTTTCTACAGAAAATGCAGGATTATATTCTGTAGCTTTTACAATAGTTTTCAGGCCAATAAATCTTATTACAAGTTCACTGGGACATGTTCTCTCACAGAGAATAATTGCAAGGTTCAATGAAAATATAAACATAATGACTGATGTCAGGCGAATCATATTCAAACTAATCCAGATCGGAACAATCCCATTTATTTTGGCAGCTGTTGCAGGACCGGCAATATTTTCAGTGACTCTCGGAAAAAACTGGACAGAAGCCGGCAGATATATGCAAATTATTCTTCCCTGGCTTTTTATTACCCTGATATCATCCCCTCTCTCTTTTCTCCCTGATATGCTTGGTAAACAAAAAAAAGCAATGTGGTTAGATATATTTAAATTTATTTTACGTTTACTTGCTATTGGAATTGGAATATATTATAACAACATTTATATTTTACTGATCGGGTTCAGTATTTCCAGTTTTTTGATGACACTGTACACTTTCTTCTGGTACATTGAACTCGCAAAAAAAGCTGATAATATGAAGCTGGAAACTATTATCACACCTGAAATTTTAATAAATGAAGCACCGGATATATAAAGCTCTAAAAGCTATTGGACTTATTATAAGCAATCCATGGCTGCTAAATAAAGTACTAAGTGAACCGGAGATATGGAAAACTTATATTTCTAAAAAATATGGATTAGATAATGGTTTTCCTGTAATTACTTTTTCAGATCTTTTTGAAAAAACCTTCAGGGAAGACCTCGAAATATTTACATTCCTTGATGGAGGTTCACTGGCAACCGATTTAGCATTATTAAAAGCACTGGCACGGGAATTTCCTGCATGCAAATATTTTGAAATAGGAACATGGAGAGGGGAAAGTGTAATAAATGTATCAAAGGTAGCTGAGACATGTTATACATTGAACCTTTCAGAGGAAGAACTGAGAAAGGCCGGGGTTTCGGAATCTATAATCCGGCAACAGGATTTCTTCTCAAAATCGGATCCCCGGATCATTCATCTGAAAGGCAACTCAGCATCTCTCGATTATTCATCTTTTCAAATGAAATTTGATCTCATTTTTATTGATGGTGATCATCATTATGATTATGTTAAGAATGATACGGAGAAAGTTTTCAAAAACCTGGTTCATGATAATTCTGTCATAGTCTGGCATGATTATGCAACAAATCCCGGAGAAATCAGGTTTGAGGTTATGGCAGGGATTCTTGATGCACTTCCTGCAAAGGCTCACTCCTTCCTCTATTATGTTGCACACACGAAATCAGCAATATACACCACAAAAAATATTGCCCGGTTAAATAAGGAGACATCGGTTCTCCCGGGATATTTTAATGTCAGGCTTAATTATAATGATATCGGGAATGGGAATACCTGAAAAAAACAAAATAAGGATCCTTGTATTACCCTCATGGTATCCCCCTGCAGGCGGAAGCTTTTTCAGGGATCATGCTGAAACTTTATCCACAGAAGAATTTGAAGTACATGTTGTGGTAAACAGAATGATGGGCATTACAAACACCCCCCTGATCACACTTTTAAAAGCCACCGGGAAAAAAACAACTGTTGAAAATGGAGTACTTGTTCAAAGGAAAGGATTCATTAAACTGCCACTACTGGAAAAAACAAGTGTGCAATTATGGATAAGATCATATATATGCCAGGTACAGCAATATCTTAAAGAATATGGTCATCCTGATGTTATCATCATTCACAGTGCAATCTGGGCGGGGCCGGTTGCTGTGAAATTATCAGAAAAATTCAATATACCTGCCATTCTTTTTGAACATAGAAGCAGGTTCGCTTCTGATGATCATGTTACAGAAAAATTTTTTAAAAACTGGTATATAAAATATTTAAAATGTGTGTTCACACGGGTTTGGAAAATTGTTGTTGTAAGTGATTCACTGAGAAAGAGAATTAATCAGTATATTCCTGATAATGAGGACAAAATCATCACTATACCGAATATTATAAATACAGACTTCTTTACAATCCCCGAAAAGAAAAGTGAAGATGGAAAATTTATTTTTTTAACGATAGCAATGCTGGAAGAAGTAAAAGGGCTCAGATATCTGCTTGAAGCTTTCAGCCTTTTCTCACAAAAGATTTCTTCCGATACCGAACTTAGAATTGCCGGGAAAGGAAGCCTGGAAAAAGAATTAAAGCATTATTCTTCATCAATGGGAATATCCGGGCGGGTAAAATTCCTGGGATATCTTTCAAGGGATGACATCAGAGATGAACTTCAGCAAGCTCATATATTCATTCTTCCAGGCATCATTGAAGCATTCGGCGTGTCGCTGGTGGAAGCCATGTCTTCAGGGCTTCCGGTAATAGCTACAAAATCAGGCGGGCCCGGGTCAATTGTGACAGAAGATATTGGGATCCTTGTACCTGTGCGCGATCCTGAAGCGCTGGCAAATGCCATGGAACAGATGATACAGAATTACTCCCTTTACGACAGGAAAAAAATCCGTAATTACGCAGTGAACAATTTCAGTAAACACGCAGTATATTTGCAATGGGAAAAGTTAATTAAGGAAACAATTTATGAACAAAGCAGAATTGTTAAATAACAGAGGTTTCAAATGGTTTCAGGCAGATAATATTTATGTAAAAGGTTATTTAACTGACAGGAATAACAGGTTTTATCTGCATGATACTCTCCTGCAATATTTCAGGAATACAAACAGCTTTGTTGATCTTGAGGAAAAGGTTAAATATGCTTCAGGATGTTTTTCCGTAATTGTAATAAATGAAAATGATGTTTTTATCGCAACTGATATTGTAAGGGCTTTCCCTGTTTTCTATTTAAAACAAGATACAGGCTGGATTATCTCTGATGATGCATATTTTCTTGCCGGGCAAATACCAGGCCTTGAACTCAATCAAATGGCATTCCATGAATTCCAGGCAACAGGATATGTTACTGGTGATGAGACGCTTGTTCAGGAAATAAAACAAGTGCAGGCAGGTGAAATAGTGCATCTGGGAAAAGAGGAAGTAAGACAAAAATTTTACTTTACTTTCCGTACTACCGGTATTATGGAGTATGAGTATGACGAGATGAGAACTCTCACATTAAGACTTCTGGATAAAGCATTTCAAAGATTCATAGCATCATTACAGGGACGCACGGTCCTGGTAAGCCTTAGTGGCGGATATGACTCACGCCTGATTGCCGTAATGCTTAAAAAGTACAACTATCCCAAGGTAATATGCATGACATATGGAAGGGAGGGAAATCCCGAGATGGAACTTGCTGAAAAGGTAACAGAAAGATTAGGATTCAAATGGCTGAAGATTGTTTATGATGATGAAATGATTAAAGGGTATGTAAATCAAAAGCTTAATGATTTTTATAAATACTCTGCCAATCTCACATCAATGTTCTTCCTGCAGGATTATTTTGCAGCAAAATACCTTAAGGAAAGTGCTTTAATACCTGATGATTCAATTATTGCGATCGGGCACTCCGGTGATTTCCTTGCAGGAAGTCAGCTTAACAAGCATGGAAATATCTTTTCAGAAGAACATCTCCGGGATATTGCCAACAGGATATATTATATTAAATATGCATATAAAAGACCTGCTCCTTCATTAAAGGAAAAATTTATCCAACGTATAGAAAAATCCATACAGGAGAAATATACAGGTGATCATAACCTTGCCTATTCCATACATGAAGACTGGGATTTTAAGGAAAAACTAGCAAAATTCAACTTTAATTCAGCAAATACATATTTATGGTTTGGTTATGAATTCCGTTTCCCTTACTGGGATAATGATCTTATTGAGTTTTTCAGGGATCTTCCCCTCGAGGTGAGAATGAATAAATATCTTTATAATGACGTCCTGATGAATGATTATTTTGAATCGTTTGATCTTAATTTCGACAATGAATTATCTGTGGATGAGAAAATGATCAGACAAATGAAAAGAAAAAACCTGGTAAAACATTATTTGCCTGAAGAATTAAAAAGATTGTTTTTACACAGGAATGATAAGATTTATTACCGTGAAATAACAGAACAACTTGTTCAGGATGCCCTTAAGGATGGTTTGAAAATTAAAACCTACGGTAATTCATATAATTCCATAATTATTCAGTGGTACTTACATCAGACAAAGAAACAGATTAAGTCTCTTTAAAAAGCAGATATGATTATATTCCGAAAAGTCATATTATTTCAAATATCGCCACAGATTCACAGATTAGTTTGTATTAATTAATTGATAATCTGAGTAATCTGCGGCAATTATTTCTTTTAAAATTGAAAAAATATCTTTTCGGAGGTGGATCAAATATTATTTTTTGCAACAAAAAATTTTTTTTTAAATTTGCAGTCCTCAAATGGTGGATGTAGCTCAGTTGGTTAGAGCATCGGATTGTGGTTCCGAAGGTCGCCGGTTCGAGACCGGTCTTCCACCCGGATAATATAAATAATAAGGGGCTTTTCATCCCGAAAAGCCCCTTATGTTAACCACTTAAACCTAAAAAAGAAATTTATTTCCAGAATTTTAACATCCATGGTTCATAGACCATTTCTTCATCCCTGAAAGAGTTGTTATTATTGAATACGAAAGGATTAATCATCCACGTTTCCATTACCAGTTCCTTATCAAACGAATTATCTGAGGAATTTACCGGCGCAAATGGTGTAAGCATCCAGGATTCGTACTTCATCTCATCCTCAAAGATAACGCCTGTTGTGTTAAATTCTTTTACTGACAACATCCAGCTTTCCAGTTCCATCTCCTTTTCAAAGTTCATACATTCAGTAAGAACGGCAAGTGAATTGACTTTATGATTTAAAGATCCTTTACCTTCTGCATAAACGTTGAATGAAATAAGCGAGATCATCAGAATTATCCCCGTATAAAATATTTTTGTTTTCATAATCAGCAATTTTTAAATATTTACAGTACAAACTTCATATTCTGTGCCATAAATTATAAATTACTGATTATAAATATTTTACATCAGATAATACATGGTAATCAAGGGAAAGATATTGAACGATTTTATAACAGAAGTGTGCGATAACGGACAAAAATATATTTATTGTCTTTTAGCATTTTCCCTTGTCCAGGTAGATTCCCTGCCGAGGAATCTCATGCCAAGAACATAACCTTTGATCTGAAGTACATTATCCTTTCCGGGATTAAACCACATATAACAATCATATGTTTTCCCGTTCTTAGGATCATAAATGGTCCCGTTTTCCCATTCTTTTTCTGCTGCATCGTACTCAAATCCTTTAAGAATAACCAGTTCCATCAAAGGAGTTTTACGCAATGCAGGATCCGGATTTTCTTTATCTCTTTTTATATCTCCTTCTTCCATCGGTTCATCAAGCCATACGATTTTACCATAATATTTTCCGTCACTTGACTGGTAGATATTTACCTGAGACGTTCCTTCTGCAGTAAGCCAGTAACCTTTTATTTTACCAGCCTGTGAATAAGCTGTGAATGAAAGAAATGCGATAAGTCCGGATAATAAAAGAAGTTTTTTCATAATAGTGAATTTTAAATTAGGCTACCAAAGTAATTTAATTTTTTGAAAGCACAAATACTCTTACATACAATTACATGCAGGTTTTGATGAACAAAAAAAAAATCACATTGTTATTTATAATGAATCTAAATTATGTTACATTTAAAAACTATATATTATGGCTTTCGAACTTCAAAAACTCAGTTATGCATATGATGCCCTGGAACCTTATATTGATGCAAGAACCATGGAGATACATCACACCAAACATCATGGAGCATATACCAGTAACCTGAATAATGCAATCAAGGAAACAAAAGCAGAAAATTTTACCATCGAAGAAATTCTTAAAAATGTTTCACAATTTTCTGTTGCCGTAAGAAACAATGGGGGTGGATATTACAATCATAACCTGTTCTGGGAAATGCTTAAACCCGGAGGTGGAGGTAAGCCCGGTGGTGAATTATTACAGGCTCTTGAAAAAAATTTCGGATTATTTGAGAATTTCAAGCAACTTTTCACCAATGCTGCTGCTACCAGGTTTGGCTCAGGATGGGCATGGCTTATAAAGAAACCGGGAGGTGAACTTGCAGTGACTTCAACCCCAAACCAGGATAATCCGATAATGGACATTGCGGAAATTAAAGGAGAACCTTTGTTAGGGCTGGATGTGTGGGAACATGCGTATTATCTTAAATATCAAAACCGACGACCTGAATATATTGAAGCTTTCTGGAACCTGGTCAACTGGGATTATGTGAGTAAGCTTTTCAAATCTGCTTAAGGGTTTCACATTGTTCTCCGACTGCAAATCTCTCCAGGATTGATTCATCGTGTATCTCTTTTGAAAGGGATGAAATAGTTTCAATAGGAACATCGAAAAGATCAAGGATCAGCAGTCCATCTAATGCATTATTAAAAAGCGGATCAATATTAAATCCAATAATCTTCCCGTTTTGCTTCAGGTATTTCTTAAGCAGAACGGGCATATTGTATCCTGAGATCTCAACATCCTTAATGAATTTATCAAATTTATTAAGGTCATTGGCGGATTCAATAATTATATCTGTATCGAAATCTTCATGCCCCGGCACATTGAATTTTTTACGGGGTCGGATATACCTGGCAAATTCATTGTTATAATGATTTTGCATTATATACCGGATAATCATTCCTTTCGAAAATTGAGAAAACCTGTTACTTATACTTACAGGACCTGTAAGATAACGGTATTCCGGGTTTTTCAGGAGAAAATACAATATCCCTTTCCATAACAAAAACAGGGGTAATGGTTTTCTCTGGTATTCAGCAACGATAAATGACCGTCCCAGTTCAAGAGATTGTTTAAGTACAGGATAAAAATTATGATGAATTTTAAAAAGTGTCTGAATATAAAATCCTTTTATCCCGTATTGCATCATTATATCTTTTCCTTTTCCTACACGATAAGCGCCCACGATCATCCTGTTACTCTTATCCCATACGAATAGCTGATGATAATACAGGTCAAATTCATCAATGTCGATTGAACGGCTGGTTCCTTCACCTATTTCCCTGAAAGTAGTTTCTCTGAGCCTGCCCAGTTCATTCATTATTGACGGAAGACAATATGAGGGAGCACAAAAGACTTCGAACTCACCGCTTTCAAAAAGCAAATATCTCTCTCTTATTGCATTGATTTCCGATTCAATTTTATCAGTATTTACAGGAGGGATTATATCTTCTTTTCTGGCAGATTTAAATATCCTGGGTCTGAAGAATTTCTTAACCTCCAGTGTTGAGCCCATGGCATATGTTTTCGTTCTCAAAAAACGACCATAACGCTCAATATCAGAAAATTCTGATTGCTCTTTTACGCTGATCGGATTCCCGATCCTGATCCTGATTGTTTTTTTCCTTTTATTAAAAAGTTCTGAAGGTAATTTGACGGTCCTGAGTGATGGATGGATAAGTCCAAGCAAATGAAATAGCCTGCTGTTTGTACCCTGGAAATAAACAGGCACTATGGGAACACCTGCTTTTTTGACCATTTTCAGAACCGGTATCTGCCATAGCTTGTCACTTATGCCCACAGTCTCCAGATTATAGCTTGAGACTTCACCTGCAGGGAAGATCCCAAGGGGATAACCGTCCTGCAGATGCTTAAAAGCATATTTAATACCGGTTACACTTGATTTAACATTTTTACGGTCTTCAAAAGGATTTACAGGCAAAATGAAATCCTGCACCGGCTCTACTTTCTGAAGAAGGAAATTAGCAAGAACCTTATAATCAGGCCTTACCATAGTAATGATCTTAACAAGCAACATCCCATCAATCCCTCCGTAAGGGTGATTGGAAACTGTTATAAAAGCTCCTGTTTTTGGAATACGGTTTATTTCCTCTTCACTCACTTCAAAGTGTATCTTCAATTCTTTTATCAGCTGATCTATAAAATCAATTCCTTTTAAATGAGCTATTGAGGAATATAATTTATTGACTTTATTTATTCTGAGCATAAGCATCAATATCCTTGCAGCGCCTGCACCTCCAAATCTGTTAAGTTTTGCTGCTTTAATGATGTCTTCGGTTGCAATCAGCTTCTTCATAATAAAAAATAATTCAATTCAAAGATATGAAAAAGATCATAAATTTTATCCAATCACCCAAACAGATAAAATAGCGGCAACTCCTATAAAGAAGATCAGGACACCTGCTACTTTATTCATCCACCAGATATTTATCAGCCTGAACCGATGGCGAAAGATATTTACAAAGGAGCTGAGTATGAACCACCAGAAAGCTGCTCCAATGCTCACTCCCCCGATCATAAAAATAAGATGGATAAAACTCATTGGTCCGCTGGTAAGATTAACACCGGTAAACATAGCCAGAAAAAAGAAAATCGCCATGGGATTTGAAATCATAAGAAATAATACTGAAAGAAAATCCTGTGAAAGCTTGTTCCTGTTCAGGCGTTGCATACGGATCTGGCGAACAGGATTTGAATAAAATATATGTAACCCGAGGTAAATGATAATGATTCCACCAATTATCTGGAAATAAATCTGTTTCTCCTCCACAAAACCAATGATAAATGAAATACCCAGGCCTGCAATAAGTGCAAAAATGGTATCAGCTGCAGCAGCACCCAGACCTGAAATAAATCCCGAAAGGCGTCCTTTGTTCAATGTTCTCTGAACACATAACAATCCTATTGGCCCTAGTGGCAATGATACCATGAACCCTATTATTGCTCCCTTCCAAAATAACTCAAACCACATAATATAATTCTCAAATCATAGTTAAAATCAAAACCGTGGACAATTAAATTACCTGCATTCTATTTACAAAGAAAAGAATTATTCATATTCCTTCAGTAAAAATGTTTATTTTCCCGTTCATTTTAACTTATTTTGCCGTTTTATCTCTATGTGTAAAAGAAACATATTCTTTCTTTCCGTATTATCCGGAGTATTACTGACTCCTGCATGGTATTCATGGGGTAGTGGTATTTTCCTTTTCATTGCGTTTATCCCTCTCTTAATGGCGGAGGATATCATCCGTAAATCTGAAAAACCCGGACAGAAAATATTCCGTTACGCTTTTCTTTCCTTCTTTATATGGAATCTTCTTTCAACATGGTGGATTAAAAATGCAAGCTTTGCCGGGATGACAGTAGCTATACTGCTGAACTCATTCTTAATGACTCTGCCTTTCTGGCTGTTTTCCCTGACAAGAAAAAAACTTGGTGATTTTCGGGGATATTTTTCGTTGGTACTATACTGGACCGGTTTTGAATACCTTTACCTGAACGGGGAAATATCCTGGACGTGGTTGAATCTCGGGAACGGTATGGCCAATAATATAAGGCTGATACAATGGTATGAATATACAGGCACACTCGGAGGCACAGTATGGATCCTGCTGATCAATATTTTAATTTATCAGCTCATTGTTAAATATAAAGCTCTGAAGTCATGGAACCAGATAAAAACTGAAATGATTTTAACAGCAATTATTATACTGGGTCCTATAATGCTCTCATTATACAGGTTTTATACATACCGGGAGAAATCTGATCCTTATGAGATACTGGTCATTCAACCCAATATTGATCCCTATATGAAGTTCAATGATATACCAGCTGCAGAACAGATGAGGATGCTGATCCGGATCGCTGATACTTTCGTAACCCCTTCAACCGATTACATTGTCGTACCGGAGACTTTCATTACCGATAATCTCTGGCTGGATCAGATAAATGAGCACACAGGGATCCGGATGTTAAAAAATTTTCACTCAGGATTTCAGCAATCATCCATTGTTATTGGGGCCGTTACATATAAGATATATAAAAATCCTGCAGAGATCACTGGCACCGCAAAACCAATAGACGGATTCTTTTATGATAGTTTTAATTCTGCTTTGCAAATTGATTCAACAGATAAAATCCAGGTTTATCATAAATCACAGTTAGTTGTAGGGGTTGAAAAAATGCCATATCCAAATACCCTAAGATTTTTACGTTCCTTGACTGTGCGACTTGGAGGAACATTCAGGAGTCATGGCATACAAGATCATCGTGATACATTCGTTTCCCCTTCCGGGAAATGCAGGGTAGCCCCGGTAATATGTTATGAGTCGGTCTTTGGGGAATATGTTACCGAGTACATCTCCGAAGCTGGTGCTAACTTTATTTTTGTCATTACTAATGATGGCTGGTGGGGTGACACACCGGGTTATGTACAGCACAACAGTTTTTCAAGACTGAGAGCTATTGAAACAAGGCGTAGCATTGCACGCTCTGCCAACACAGGTATTTCAGCCTTCATCAACCAGAAAGGAGAAATAACCAAAAGCCTGGGCTGGTGGAAAAGAGGAGGTATTTTATCGCATCTGAATGCAAATGATAAACTGACATTTTATGTAAGGCATGGTGATTTCCCGGGGAGGATAGCCCTGGCTACAGGTCTTATAATATTGATGATCCTTGGAATACAGAGTATAATAATTCCAATAATGGAAAGAAAAAAGAAACGCAAGGGCGCAAAGACGCAATAAAATAATTAGGGTATACGGTTTTAATTCTTTTGTGTTTTATGTTTTTTAGAATCCTTTAGTTTTTTATTAAGATATCAGGTTAATTATTTTAGTTAATTAATGTGAGATTGATTTTTTTTGATTCATATATACCAACTTATATGAAGTGTAGTGTATTTTGCCCTGAAAATAAAGCCATATGGCTAAACAAATAAAATTGCATTTTTTTCAAATTAAATATTAACAATTTAAACAGCAACATCAAGTTCTTTGACATATTGATTTATAATTTTAACATACTGTG
>Ga0209270_1000133_pt1 | contig 191331 bp, 173 predicted proteins | sample MTBAKSrepl1MetaG_FD_187456 | JGI IMG/M metagenome (GOLD analysis project Ga0209270, IMG submission 187456) | Enrichment culture microbial communities from Arthur Kill intertidal strait, New Jersey, USA, that are MTBE-degrading - MTBE-AKS1... | ecosystem: Environmental > Aquatic > Marine >... | reverse complement strand
CAGTCCTCCTTCCCGAGCATAAGGCACCTCCAGTTGAATTGGCGTTCTCCTGAAGGTATGCCAAAGCGCTCGGGTTGGGGGACATTTTATTCCGGTGTTTTAAGGACATTTACCACTGATGGTGACATGGTCTCAGAGGCGAAAACAGCCGCGATGTGGAAAACAGAATCCAGCAGTGGCTAGCATTACCGGTACAAGGTCCGGTGCCCAAAAGGACCGGTGGTCTCGACTGGAAACCAGGCCCATGGCTATCATCCTGGCAATCCTCCCTGCCGCCTAATCCGCCCCGTTATTTTGGCCTCGATGAATTCCATGGCAGGACCTGCCTGCTGACAGGCGAGAAGGCGCCGAAGGACTTTGTTGAGGATGATGATTTCTGGTCCGATAATTATTATGACAACGTAGCTGAGATTGCCAAAAAACTTGTGGCATGTTGGCCCAATCCGCCCGCGGAGGTAGCAAAATATGCAGGAATCACCTTGCGGGAATTAAAGTGGTTCACCTCGGGAAAGGCCTCTCTGGAACGGCATAAGCGTTTTGACCTGGAAGCCTTGCTCAGCATCGAATACGACGAAAGCATGGCTTGTTATGTTGGGGTCGGGCCTTATGTCCTAGTGGCCCACACCCCCATAGCCTTGAAGGAGGTCTATGAAGCTATTTCCAAAGGTGGAGATGCAAGCGCCTGTGAGATTGTCCCATACCAGGGAACTGCGGATCCTAGCTGGCGATACGTATTGATCAATACATTTGGAGAGCCTCCGAGCATTGTAATGTCTTCTCGCGGTGATAAAGTCACGGAGCGTCTTCCGGACTTGCTTATGAATTATGCCGGTATCACGTCTGTCTCCCCGAAGTTATATCGGGATGTCGTTTCTACCTGCGCCCGTGCCTGCCGTGAACCTGCGGCTAACATTCGCGAAATGACAGACTTTGTGAAACGTTACGAAGAGCACTCGGTAGATTGCGCCTGGCAGCCGGAGTGAACCATGACTAGGGCTTCAGACGGATTTCAGATGTGGCAAATCAAACGATGAAAATTGCCGAACAAAAGCATTGATAGGGGCTGGAAAAAGCGCCGCGCCCTTCGGTTGCGCCACTTTTCCCAGCCCCTCATGATTGGCGTTATGCGAAAGTATGATCCAAAATATATTCACATCAACAAAATATCAATTGATTCGATTTGGAAAAATATGGGGAAAAAACATCGTAAATACAAGAATTAGACCGCTAGAAACATTTTCATGGAGGCGGTGCAAATGCTTGACAAGAAAATCACTCACAGCATTTATCTCATCAAATCCGAATTTTCAGAGAATGATGATTTTCTACAAAATATCGATGGCTGCCACCACTATAGTATTCCCATCTCCGGACATCAAAATGCAGAAGTGTACCTAAAAACAATCCGATCAAAAATTCATAGCTGGAGCAGGCTCCTTCCAACAGAGGATAGTGGTATTGACTGGAGCCAATATCGAACGAGATCATTGTTCGGCATATTGCTAATTAAAGTGGAAGATCGGCTTTTTGCAATAACCTCGGGCTTTGGACGATTCCTGCTACATCCTTTTTCATTTGAAAATAGGTTCGGTTTTAGAGCAGTGCTCAATTCTATAGAACCTCAAACTATTCAACAACTTTCTAAGATGACACTTTCGCAAAACCCTAAAATTTCGATAGAGCAAGTTGCAAGGGGAGTTAATCTTGGTCAGTTTGGTATCGATGGCTTCTTAGATTTGGTTCAAAGAGTAAAAGGTAAATCGAAAATTGAGAATCTCGGTTTATCATTAGATGGTGAAGATGCGCTTAAAATTTCTGTTGCTTACGAATTGGATCAATTGCCTGATTTATTGACTGAATGCCTCAGTTTATATAATTCGGATGAATATCAAACTTACTTTCCTGAGGTGGATAATCTTGCTGAAGTTAAGGACAAAGAACAAAAATCATTTCTTAATACGGAGTTTGAAAAACAACTGAATAGCGAATTAGATCACTATTTAGCAGGAGATGAATTATCAGGAGACATCTGGGCATCTATACCTGACATCGTATTTGATGACGATTTTGACTGTTTTACATGTAAAAAAGACGAAAATGCTCTGCGTTACTATGACATTGAATTGAACATTCTGTTCAGGGAACGGTACCGTAAAAAGGATGGTTCTAAAAAAAGAAATGTTTCAATATCAACTCTATCTAACGATCAAATTTTTATAAAAAAAGCAGATGGAACATTTTATGAAAAATGGAGAGCAATAAATTGTATAAATGCAATTATCGAGATGGCTGATGAAAAATACTTTTTTATTGAAGGCAAGTGGTTTAGGGCAAGTTCATCATATATTGACACATTAGACCAAAAGATAAATGGAATCCCTTCATCAAATTTAAATTTTGCCGATTGGCCTCAACATGTTCACGAAAGGGACTATTTATTGACAAACCCGCTAAATCACAGCAGTAATTATTTGATCTTGGATAGGGACAATATTTATATCGACGGTCAAAGCCCTATAGAACCTTGTGATATATATACCCAAGATAAGTTGTTAATTCATCTAAAAAGGTACGGTTCCTCAGCACTTCTTGGCCATTTGTTCAATCAAGGGTATGTGTCTGGAGACCTTTTAATTAATTCTGTGGAGTTTAGGACCAAATTTAACGAAAAACTTGCTGATGGATTCACGATTGAAGATGTAAATCCATCTGAATATACAATTTCATATGTTGTTGGTACAAAATACCCAGATAATTTCAATCTCCCACTTTTTTCAAAAATCACTCTTACAAAATCATACGATGAGCTTATTAAGAAAGGATTTAACGTCACTTTAGACTTATGTAATATGACTTTGGCGTAAATTATCCCATAACCCTTTGCTGGTAAGGACGCGCATAACGACCGCGTGCCTCACAGCAATACGTTGGACAGACCCGCTACGCGGGGGAAGTAAATCGACAAGCGTGCAACACCAAGCCCTTTCTTATTGTCTCAATACGAATTTCAAACCAAGGCTTCTTCAATGAATATACTTGACAGATATCGTTTATCACTGTTCTGCGAGATCATAACAAAACTTGATAAGAATCCGTTTGTAAAGAATCTGATGTTACCGCAGAAACTTTCAGTAACACCTGAGATGGCAGAAAGGTGGCCAAACTTCTGGAACCATCGCAAGGCAACGATTGATTCATTTGTATTGAATTTTAGATTCCTGCTAATGAAAAGGGATGGTTTGAGCCTCACTCGAACTTATGCCGTATTAACTGAGAATAATATAGCATCTGAAAGAACCAAGGAGAATAAACTAATATTCGAACAGTTTAAATCGCAACCTATACCTCTCGGTTTTAATGATAAGACATACACATACCAAGACATTTTTGAAACAATGTTTTATGGCGGTCTTGCTCATTTTAATAAGGAAAAAATCAAGGAATTCATTACATACAAGAAAATTCTATTGATAAATTATCTTTGTTTTGGCCATTTTAAGATCTATGTTACGCAATCCATGAAAATGGGAAAGAGTTTAAAAAGTGATATTAATAATGCAGGATTAATTTAGAATCTATTTTGTGTGTGGAAATAGGGATGTCCTTAACCTGTTAACTTGGGCAGTTTGTATATCAAAAGCCCCAACCAAAACATTCAGCGGACAAGCCGCTGATGTTGATGTTCCCGGCGGCTCCGCCGCCGGGAATGCGCGGTGCTGACTGCGTCGCGCATTAGATTCGTAAAATGGATGAACCGAAATACACAGTTTGCAGTTGTTGCTTCAGCAACCAAGGATTACGGTTAGTTGCCGAATCGCTTGGGAAAAAGACACCTGATTCTTGTCCGAATTGCGCTGCCACTGAAGGAGCGAAACTTACAAAAAACTTGTTGATTGAAACAGCTCATCGATTTTTCGTGTGGGGCTCTTTTAATCGAGTGGAATATGGAGGTGCTCCGCTAATTCAATTTAACGACCGTCGAAGCGGCGGCGAGGTGGATTTTCCTCATCCTTTGTCGAATGATGCCGCTCTGATAGAAAAAATTTGCGGAATAGGATTTTTTCATTATGGACCGAGATTATGGATGCTTGGGGAAATTGAACCACTTCGTCAGCTCCAGGACCCTGCGAATCGCACGGAAGTCGTCAAACGGATCCTTGGTGAATACCCCTCCGTAGTGGTCGAGCCAGATGTGCCTTTCTATCGTGTCAGGAAAGCTCCGGTGAAACCAGAGAGTCATGGTGAGTACGATAGTCCACCCGTTGGAGTTGCAGGTAACGGGCGGTTGGATGCTCCTAATTTTCCCGTATTGTACGCATCGCCAGACATGGAGTTGTGTGTTCACGAATGCCGATTTTCGGCTGAAGATGAACTTTATGTGGCAACTTTGATTGCAACCCGGCCCTTGCATCTACTCGACCTGACCGCCATTCCAGAAGAAGAGGGAACGGAGTTTGAAAGCCTAGATATATCAATAAACATGCTGTTCTTGGCCGGAAAGCATTCTTATGATATTGCCCGTACAATAGCGGTGACGGCGAAATCAGCGGGGTTTGATGGCTTGGTTTATCCGTCCTATTTTTCTGAGTTGCGAATGGGAGTAATGCCGCTACGGACAACATATGGCATATCGCATAGAAGAATTTCTCAATACCAACAGATAGAGCAGTCTTTGTCAGTACCGAATTATGCGTTTTTTGGTCGCCCGGTTGAAGAGGGCCGTATTGCCGTGAAGTGCGTTAACAGGATGATCATACGACGGGTGGAATATGGATTTCACTTTGGCCCCGTTGGAATCTAACCTTGCAGTCCAGTTGACAGCAAGGGCCGAGCCATTATGAGCAATAGTGGATCGGCAAAGTATGCGTCATTTACAAAGGTCAGTGTAAGCCCTTGCTGCCACTGACCGCAGCGTTTGCCCTTAATGAGGAGAGGAATGCAATAACCAGCATGGGAGGAAGCATCATGAAGCGCCCAATCCGTATTTCACTTTCTCTGCTCGCAGGCTTCCTGACCGTATTAGGGCTTCTTGTGCAAACCAATGCGCAATCCAGTTCCTACATGAGCGCCGAGGAATCTGACCCCAGGCAGTTGGGCTGGATGGCGGGCTTCCCGCCGCCGCCTGAGAAGTTGATTATGCAGCCGGAATCTGATTTCTTCAGCTTCCCAAAGTTGCGATGGACGGTATGCCACATTCGGGAACTGATGCCCACAAAGCAAGTGAGCAGAGGCATCGGTCCACCGGTCCCGCTGGAGTACGCAATCGATGACGGTATTGACGCCGTGACATTCGCGCCCATGGGTGACGGGAAACCGATGACATGGAAGGAATCCCTCTCGGCGAATTATACCGACGGCATTCTCATCCTTCACAAGGGCCGAGTCGTTTATGAGAAATACTTTGGCTGCCTCGACGAGATGGGCAAGCATGCCGCCATGTCGATGACCAAGTCCATTACGGGACTCCTGGCCGAGATCCTGGTGGTTGAGGGACGGCTCGACGATAAAGTGAAGGTCACTTCAATCATCCCGGAACTCAAGGACAACGCGTTTGGCAACGCGACTGTGCGCCAGGTCATGGACATGACCACGGCGCTTGACTACAGCGAGGACTACTCTGATCCAAAGGCGGATATCTGGATCTATTCAAAGGCGGCGAGCCCATTGCCGAAACCAAAGGACTATGAAGGCCCAAACGGCTATTTTGAGTATCTGCAAACCGTCAAGCAGGACGGCATCCACGGTGAGGCTTTCGGCTACAGGACCATCAACTCGGACGCACTTGGTTGGATACTATCGCGGGTCACAGGCAAGGATCTCGCCCGATTCCTGTCCGAGCGCATCTGGAGCAGAATGGGCGCGGAGCAGGATGGATATATGACCGTGGACGCCAAGGGAACTCCCTTCGCAGGCGGCGGACTGAGTGCCGGCCTGCGAGACCTGGGACGAATCGGCCTGCTGATGCTTAATGGCGGCGAGATCAATGGGCAACGCTTGTTCCCGCAAAAGGTCGTGCAGCGCATCAAGGCCGGTGGGGATAAGAAGGCCTTTGCAAAGGCAGGTTACAAAACACTTGAGGGTGGCAGTTACCGCAGCATGTGGTGGGTTTTTCACAATAAGCATGGCGCATTCGCTGCACGCGGCGTACATGGTCAAACCATTTATGTGGACCCAACCGCCGAGATGGTTATTGTGCGGTTCGCGTCTTTTCCCGCGGCTAAGAACGCGCAGATTGACCCAACCTCGTTGCCTGCCTATCAAGCCGTGGCCGAGTATCTGATGAAACAATAACGAAGGACGAAATGGGCGAACCCGTCGCTGGTGGGGACGGCGAGGAGCATGCAGCCCCACAGCTTTTCGTTGGGGCTAAAAAGAAGGGTCAGTAGTGATATCTCAGTTGGGCAATTAGAATTGCATCTTCTGAAACTTTATAAACGAATCTATGTTCGTCATTTATCCGCCTGGACCAGTATCCTGATAAAGCATGTTTCAATGGTTCAGGTTTGCCAACACCCTCAAAAGGGCTACGTTTTGTTTCTTTAATGAGGGTGTTGATACGGCTAAGGATTTTTTTATCAGTTTTTTGCCAATAGAGGTAATCGTCCCAGGCATGATCTGAGAAAATGAGCTTCACTCTATAAGCTCCTTTTCATTTCCTTCGCCATTTTCGAGCTGAACGATGGATTCAATCAGTCGTCTTGTGTTTTTCGGTGACCGCAACAAATAGGCTGTCTCTTCAAGGGCTTCAAAGTCCTCAAGAGACATAATAACCACAGATTCCGAGGACTTGCGCGTTACAATCATCGGAGCGCGGTCTTTACAAACTTTTTCCATTGTTTTCGCAAGGTTTTGCCTTGCCGCTGTATAGGTTATGGCTTCCATTTCGGCACCTCCTGTACACGATATTGTACATATGCAAGGCCAGATGTCAATAATTTTCTCGCCCCAACCTGTCATTTCAGCAGAAATCCAGGGCGGGGCGGTGGTGCCAGGCTGATATTCTGTATTGCCCTGGCTTCTGCTGAATTCGTCGTTAGCGAACAGAATAGTTGACGAACCCGTAAAAACCGTTTATCGCGCAGAGGCGCGGAGAACGCCAAGAAAAAACTTTTTAATATCAATTGGTTAATTTTGCGCTCTTTGCGGCTTGGCGTGAGAATGTGACTTTTTACGAGGACATCAATAGTTAAGCATGGAATCATTTTTGAAACCAATTATTAAGACACTATTTAAACGAATGAACCCAAAATTTCCTGTGATCTACGGCTTAGCTGGGATTGTACTTTCACTACTTGGTTTAGCTGGATTTCAATATGGTGCGGCGTATTTGTATTGGCCTCTCGCAATTATATGTTTTTCGTTAATAGTGTACCCAACTCTCTTTGCTTGGGGATTAATTACATTTGCTTATTCAACTGCAGTTTTAATTTACATAGGATTTACTATTTTTGAACTGATTACAGAAGGTCAGGAATCGACCATATTTTCGGACGGTATTTTTGTATATTTGATTTACATCTCAATAATTATTGCAATTGCGTTAGGGTTGATTCTATCAAAGCCTTTACTAATTAATGAAAGACCAGAGCGCTAACAATTTCATTGATCAGACGGGAATTTTTTTGGCTTCAAAATAGCGAGTGGGGTCTTACAGCCCATAAGCGCTTAATCCTATGTGATTACGTGCAGATAGGGTAAAATGCACGGCTGAGAAATGAAACTCCGGTCAGCCTATTGAAAACACTGGGGCGGATCTGGGGACAGGCCTTTTGGGACGCCATGGAAATTCGAAAACAGGGTTGTATGTCTGAGCAGAGAGATAGTGGTGATCCGTGCGGTGTGGGCAAAAGGCCGGCCAACAACGGATAATCGTGGACAGGGCACATCCGGTACAGCCCGGGTGGATGTGGCCTTTGACTTCAACAGGGTAAATCATCGGGTCCTTGTGGGCGAAAGCGCCATTGACGTTGAGGCCAGAAGGGAGAGGGGAGTGTGGTCGTCGGGAAAGACGGGAGTGACGTGCCACTCGAATCTCCCCGGTTTCTTACAGCCGCATTTTGGAGCATGAAAATGATGCTCTAAGCCCTGAAAACGACTGTTTTTAGGTGCATAATCTGGGAATATCAACTGATTAGCTTGGTCCGACCCAAGCGCCCAAGCGCACATCCCACCAGATTCGAATGCAGGCGGACCGGCTGCTCGGGCCGGAGGTGGCCGATGTGGACGGGAACGTCGATGACCGCCGCGGAACCATCTCCGTGTTCAACGGGCCAAGCCCGGATATTATGGCGCTTGACTCCGTGGACGCCGAGGTCAAGGCGGTCAGGGCCTGGTTGAAATCAAGAAACGGCGAAGGAGTGGAACCGCGGGAAATGGCGATCTTCGTCCGCTCAGCCGCTCAGCTCGAACGGGCCCGGGCCGCTGCGGTTGAATCGGGCCTTCTGTTCAACGTGCTGGATGAACGCATGGACACGGACCCCGGCAGCATGGCCATCAGCACCATGCACCTGGCCAAGGGATTGGAGTTTCGTGCCGTGGCCGTCATGGCCTGTGATGACGAGGTGGTGCCGCTTCAGGAGCGAATCGAATCGGTGGCCGACGATGCCGACCTGGAAGAGGTCTACAACACGGAACGGCATCTGCTCTACGTGGCCTGCACGCGTGCGAGGGATCACCTCCTGGTCACCGGAATCGAACCCGCGTCCGAGTTTCTGGATGACCTGCAGGGCTGACCAACCCGCAAAAACCGTTTATCGCGCAGAGGCGCGGAGAACGCGAAGAAAAAACCTTTTTAATATCAATTGGTTAATTTTGCGCTGTTTGCGGCTTGGCGCGAGGATGTGGCTTTTTACGAGGACATCATAATTCAGCCGCTTCAATACATCCGATTTTGGCCCTTGACAATGGTATCAATATTGATACTATATAACCATGACAAAAATCGATGAGCTGCTATTGATTTTGAAAGGAAATCCGAAGGATATTCGGTTTTCGGATTTGTGCAAAATATGTGAGCATTATTTCGGTGAACCGCATCAGAAAAAAAGCAGTCATCGAATTTATAAAACACCCTGGCAGGGAGACCCAAGGATAAATATCCAGAACCACAAAGGAAAGGCCAAGGCATATCAAGTCAAGCAGGTGCTATTGGCTATTGAAAAATTGGAGGTAAGCCATGGCCACAAAAAATGATAAATATACGTACCGGGTTACTTGGTCTGAGGATGATAATGAATATGTGGGCCTGTGTGCTGAATTCCCCAGCTTAAGTTGGCTGGCCGACACTCCGGAAAAGGCTCTAAAAGGCATCCGAAATCTTGTAACGGATGCGTTATTTGACATGGGCAAAACCGATGAGCCAATTCCCGAACCAATCGCAAGTAAAAATTTCAGCGGGAAATTTATGGTCCGGGTGCCTCCCGAGGTACATCGAAAATTGGCCATACAAGCTGCTGAATCCGGCGTAAGCCTTAATCGTATTGCCAGTTCCAAATTGAGCCAATAGATTCATCTGCACACAACAAACCAAGCCTTTCACTCGGACGGGAACTCCGCTACGCTCCGTTCCCGCTGGTGAAGACTACGTTGTAAATTCAATAACCAAAGAACTATGAAATTGTAGAGAAATGCAACTATGGGGTTAATCGACAGTTACCGGTTTGTTCCCTGTGACAGGTTCAAAAAATCAAGGGAATATGAAATCTTACCAGACGGTTATTTTGATATTGCATTCCTGTTGTCTGAATCGACTTGTAAGATTTTTCTTGCAGGACCATACACTCAAAAAACAAATGTTCCGCTCGGCCATTATGAATTGATCATCGTGCATTTCAGAGTTGGCATAATGCCGAACTTTATCGATATCAGCCCCTGTGAACTGGTCAATACGATGGTTGAACTTCCTCGCATTTTTGATATAGATGCCGATGCCGTCGGTGATTGGCTATTAAAGCAAAACACCGCCGACCTCAGGAAAAATTTAATTGAAAGAATATTGGGCGATGTTAATGGTGCTTGTATATCAAGCGATAAAACCTATGAAAATGCCGTCGCCCTGATAGATGATCGTAATGGGCAGATACAGGTCAGGGAACTATCACGTATTTTGGGTGTGAGCAACAGAACCCTGGAGCGAAAGTTTAGATATATATTGGGAATCCCACCAAAAATGTTTGCCAAACTGGTGCGATTTCAGAGAGTTTTAGAAAAAATGCGGTTTAATGCAACATCCAAAAAGCTTATCGATATTGCTTACGAATTCGACTATTCAGACCAAGCGCATTTTATACGCGACTTCAAGTCTATGTCCGGCATTTTGCCTGGCTCATTTTGTGATTGATGACAATCTCTCGAATAGAAGGCCCTGAATTTAACACGGACGGCATTTTTCCCCTCTGTCGCATTTATACAATTCAACTTTTTCTATTAATCATAGAATGTCTCCTGTTCAGTTAGCTAAAATTTTTTTGTTCAAAAACAGAAATTGAAAAGGAGGCAATCATGAAGCAGGAAAAAGCAAAGATTGACATATGGAAGATGGGGGCTTGTGATATTGCAGAATCTATCAGAGAAAGAAAAATCTCCTGTAGGGAGGTCATTTCTGATCATTTGGAACGTATTGCGGAGATAAATGGCAGGCTGAATGCGATAACAGTAACATTAAACGAGCAGGCTTTTGCAGCAGCAGATGAAATCGACTGCAGGATTAAAAACGGGGACCCGGTTGGTCCCCTTGCCGGAGTACCGATCACTGTGAAGGAAAACATCGATCTTACCGGATCGGCAACCACTTTTGGTATTATACAGATGAAAGATGCCACGCCGATTGTAGATGCGCCGCATATTGCACAGATCAAAAAAGCTGGAGCGATCCCCATTGGCCGCACCAATCTTTCCGATTTCGGTCTTCGCCCTCACACCGCCAACCGATTCAGAGGGGAAACCATCAATCCCTGGGATTCCAATACGACTCCCGGTGGATCCAGCGGCGGAGATGCGGTATCTGTGGCAACCGGAATGTCTGCACTGGGTTTCGGAAACGATTATGGGGGATCACTTCGGGCTCCGGCCCAATTTTGCGGAGTTTGCACTATAAAGCCCTCCTTGGGAAGAGTTCCGGACCATATGTCATTGATGCCATCCGAACCGGCCATTTCCTCTCAATTATTTTTGTTCCAGGGACCAATAGCACGTCGGGTCAAGGACCTGCGTCTTGCCCTTGAAAATATGAGTGGATTTGATGACCGGGATCCTCGCTGGGTGCCTGCACCATTATCCGGTCCCTCCCCTGCCACTCCCATTCGAGTGGCTGTGACTTTAGATCCAGGTGGCAGGGGCGTAGCACCCCAAGTTGCCGCAGATATTAAAATGACCGCAGACTGGCTGTGCAATGCTGGATACGATGTGGAAGAAATCGAGCCGCCGGCGGTTATCGATGCTTGGCAGACCTGGATTGAACTGACAAGCATCGAGATCAAAAAACTGATACTGCCTGGGGTTAAAGAAATCGCAACTCCGGAGGCATTAAAGTTTCTGCACTTCTGGACAGAACTGTTTCCAGACGGTGAACTCCTTTCCTATATGTCAGCCTTGTCACGTAGAAATGCAATTGCCAGGGAATGGTTGGAATTCCAGGGAAAATACCCTTTGATCCTCGGTCCTTCGCTCACCGAAACCGATTTTGGCCCGAACTTCGATATCCAAAGCTATAAGGAAACGAGTCGCTTCATCCAAGCATCCCGATTGATTATGGGGGCTAACGCGCTTGGTCTGCCATCTGTTGTTTTGCCGGTGAAACTCACCAGCGCCATACCCGGCGCTGTTCAGATCATAGGGCCCCGCTTCCGTGAAGATTTGGTTCTCGATGCTGCAGAGATCATTGAACAACGCGCTGGCGTATTTGCCCCCATTGCATGAAGCTTTTACAACTTCGCTACTTCAGGGGACGGCGAAAAAGTGCGCCGCCATTGAGCAGCCCGTTTGAGGAAAATCGAATTTCATTGTTAGCTATAAGTGGTGCAGATGATCGTCCATAATGTGAAAATTGGAAAGAAAACGCCTAGGCAAGTTTTAGACAGAGAGCATAAGAAAATATATGTTGGGTGTGCTGAATCTGACATTCGATATAGAGATATGTTGGTCGCTGGCAAGCATAGATGGGAACTTTATTCTAAACCTACAATAGGTTTTCTCACCTTAGATCGGAAAATGATAGAATTGGTTCAATATAAGCCAATGGTTGAGAAAGCTATTCGGGGAGTAGATGGTGTGATGATTATTGTTTCTGCTCAGACGTCAAAAGATCCATTGGCCCTTTGGGAGATTGATTGTTCCCTGTCAAATAGTATTCCCATCGTTGGTGTTGATGTCCGTCGAAACTCCGAAGGTATTATACCAACGAACCTTGCAGGAAAAATGACGAAATATGGGTGGGAATGGTTCGCAGAGTTTTTTAATGGGCTTTAAGAAATTAATAAAATGACACACAACCAGCCGCTCCACACGGACTCGCTGAAGCTCGCCGGTGAGCTAGACGTTGGGCAGGCGGAAGATAATGACTTATATGATCAAGAAAAGCATTAATAATATCCCTGGTATTGCTTTGGCATTAATTGCGCTTCTGTTCGTTTTTCCTTATAGCGGAAGATCATTTGCGGCCGATGAGATTCCAGAACCCGAATCATGGAAATTCCCGGAAATTGTCGAATATGCGCGCAAAATTTCTCCGCGTAATGTGGAGGGAAAGCTATTTAACACATTTGGGTTAGTCTACTCAAGCGATGAACTAAAAATGCTCTCTCTCGATACTATGCCTCCCGAGGAACTCCAAAAGTATGCGGACATTGTCACGCATGCGTATCCTGATGCCGTATACAGACAATTTCCAGCTTCATGCGAGGAAATTACAGTTAAGCAATTAAATGAAACGGCTATTGCGGGTGTTGCCTATGTGTCGCTCAATGCAATCGATCCAGATACTCGTGAAAAAGCAGCAGCTTGCCTTAAAGTAATCCAACAACTTTTGAAAGAGGAAAATAATTCTAAATGATCTAGAAAAGCCAAACAAGTGTATACATTGGATCGCAAAAAGCAACGCGCTGGAGAAGGCCCACGAGCTCAAGGAGTTCGCCGGCAAACGGGAATCGGGCCAGGATCTACACAGGGAGCGCCTTTCGGAAAGTCCGGGGCATGACGGAACCCGTGCGGTTGGTCTTCGAGGTGACCGAAGTGCTTCAGCAGAAGGGGCAGCAGTTGCTGGTTCCCGAGATTCGGGTCTGTGTGCTGTGGACGAGCCTGGGACTTCCCGAGGACAAGGTCCTGAAGGTCTACCGGGACCGGGGCACGAGCGAGCAATACCACGCCGAGTTCAAGACTGAGATGGACATGGAGCGGCTTCCTTCGGGGAAGTTCGTGGTGAATAACGCCTTTCTTCTCCTGGGGATGCTGGTATACAACATGCTCAAGGTGGTGGGGAGTGACATGGTCTTTGCCCGTGCCCTGGGGCTGAAGAAGGCGACGCGTCGCCGGATGAAGACGGTGATGCGGTGTGTGACACGGATTCAGGTTAACAATTTATGAATCAGATTAAGAGCTTGATTTATGGCACGCTTGATGATACACCCAAGAGTACTATAGGAGGTACGTCGTGAATAAATTAGCCAATATAATCCCAGTAAGTGACTTGAGACAAGATGCCGCAAAGATACTGAAAAAACTAAATAAAGACAATGAGCCCCTCATTATCACCCAAAGAGGGCGTGCAGCAGCTGTATTGATCGGCGTTGAAGCCTATGAAAAAATCGAGTACGAAAAGGAACTCCTGAGGCTTTTAGCCAAGGGTGATAGGGAGGTTGAATTAGGTGAGGGATATGACCTTGACACAATCCTTGCCGAAGCTGACTCCCTTCTGGCAAAGGAGTCATAGTGAAGCTCCAATTCACCCCCTCTGCTCGCAACCAATTTTTTTCTGCACTCCCCTTCATCCGACGGGATAAACCATCAGCAGCAGTAAACTTTCGGAATAAAACTGAAACAATTTTGCGAAGGCTTGAAGATTTGCCTGAGTCTGGAAGAATTATACCTGAATTTCCGGAACTCCCATACCGTGAAGTTATAGTACCACCCTACCGATTTTTCTATAAAACAAAGGGGGATATTGTTTGGATAGTTGCAGTGTGGCATGGAGCACAGCTTCCAAAGAAACCAAAATCTTGACGCCAGCAAGGCGCTGCTGGGGACGGCAAGGACCATGGCGCCCCAGAGCGTTCGGTTCAAAGGATTATTGAAAATAAGAACAACCATCCATGCAATAATAGAATATGATAATAAGCAACATGGTATGGCTGGAAATTGTTCACCTCCATTTGCAGGGGAAACCGCCAAAAGCCGATTATTATATAGAGATTAGATTTGAGAAGGGCTTTTTTCGGGTGATCGCAAAATTTACACCCTACTTCAAATAAGCGTCTCCTCTGCATCTCACCCGTTGATTAAATCATCGATCCTTTCGGCTGTGGTGACTGGATCGGGCATCATTCGGGTTTCCAGATTCTTCGCGTACGGGATCGGGCATTCGGGCGCGGCAATTCGCAGCGGGGGGGCCTTCAAGAGGTGAAGTCCGGCCGATGCCACCCTGGCAATGACCTCCGCTCCGATTCCCCCCGTGCAGGTGCCTTCCTCCAGTGTAACCAGACGAGAAGTTCGGGCCACGGATTCAAGGATCGTTTCCGTATCCATGGGGTACAGCGTCACAAGATCAATGACCTCCGCTTCAATCCCTGATTGCGACAGATTTTCGGCGGCTTCCAGCGCCACCGATACGCCGAGCAGGTGCGTGACGATTGTAACGTCTGTTCCTGTTCTGACAATGCGGGCCTTCCCGAGGGGAAGGGTCATATCATCATTACCGACCGGACCTGCGGTCGGATAGAGCAGCTTGTGTTCGAAAAAAAGCACGGGACTGTTGGAACGAATCGCCGATTTCAGAAGACCGTGCGCGGTAAAAGGATCCGAAGGGGCAACCACCATTAGCCCCGGTATTCCGAAAAAAAATTTCTCCATCGACTGGGAATGCTGGGCGGCCATGCCGATACCGCTCCCCACCGGCGTTCGTATCGTTAGAGGTACGGATACCTGACCGCCCGTCATGTAGCGCAGTTTCGCCGCCTGATTCAGAATCGGATCCATGCAGCAGGTCAGAAAATCCGAAAACAGTATTTCGCACACGGGTCGCAAACCCGTCATCGCGGCTCCCACCGCTCCGCCGATAATCCCGTTTTCACTGATGGGCGTGTCTATAATCCTTTTATCCCCGAATTTCTCGATCAGTCCGTCCGTTACGTTGAAATACCCCCCGAGAGTAACATCCTCACCCCATAGAAAGACCTTTCCGTCTCGATCCATTTCTTCTTCCAGGGCCCGGTTGATCGCCTGTGAATAGGAGATTTCGCTGCCGCCCGGGGTGGGAGGGATCTTACCCTCCATAAGCGAACGATCGGCCGGATGATAGATCCTGGTAGTCATCGCCGAATCAGGAGGCAGAGCGGCCCGACGGGCGAATTCTGCCGCTTCTTCAACCAGGCGATTCGCTTCCGTCCGGATCTTTTCAAGCTCATACGACTTCACCTTCCCGGCGCTCAAAAGATCGGTTTCGAGTTTTTGAATCGGATCTTTTTTGATATAGCTTTCCTTTTCTTCCCGGGTCCTGTAGAGTTCGGGCTCTCCCTCCATATGTCCGTGCCATCGATACGTGGTGAATTCGACAGCACGCGGTTTGCCATCCTTTCGCATTTGATCGATGATCTTTCTGATTTCCCTTGATACCAGTATGGCGTCGTTGCCGTCGATTCTCCGCGATTCGATATTGTAGACCTGCATCCGCCTGTAAAGTTCAGCCTGGGCTGAATGGCGCTCCACGGGCGTGAATTCGCCATAGAGATTATTCTCAACAATCACCAGCACCGGAAGCTCGAAAACCCCGATCATGTTCATCGCCTCATGAAACATCCCCTGGTTTACGGAGCCGTCACCCGCGAATACGACCGATATGTCATCGCGCTTTTCGTATTTGATTGTTAGTCCCGCCCCCATGGCCAGAAGGTACCCGGCGCCGACTATACCGTTCGCACCGAGAATGCCCAGTGAACGGTCGGTAACGTGTGCTGAGCCGCCCTTTCCCTCGCAGAGACCTTCGGCCTTACCGTAGATTTCGGCCATCATCCTGTTGAGATTGGTGCCCTTGGCTATAATATGGCCGTGTCCGCGATGCGTGGTATTAATGTAATCGGTGTCCCTCAGATTCAGACAGACCCCCGCGGCGATGGCCTCCTGCCCGATGGAGAGGTGTATTGCTTCCGTGGGAATTTCACCGATGCGGAATCCTCTGGAAAGATGTTCTTCAAACGCACGAATGGAAAACATCGTCTTAAAAAGACTCACGCCGTCCGGTTCCGGCTTTTCACCGATTTTCGAAATTGATTCGCGGGGCTTTTCGTCCGCGGACATGAAGAAACTCGGTATCGCATCCATGTTCACTGTCCCCTTGCTTCTGCGACCGGGCAGTCGAAAGCGTCTTTTCTTCGGCTTCCGAATCTTTTTAACCGCCAGCAGATCGTTTCGGCCGAATTCGCGCAGTATTCCCGGATACATGGGAAAGGCCGGTTTCAGGGCCGGAATGAGCTTCAGCGCCTTCTGGATCGAGCCCTTGGCGATGATCTTTCTGGTGCCGATGGCCAGTGGGACGTTCAGGTCTTCCATCCAGAATTTGTGTCCAATGTCCGATGACAGTATCATGTCAACGTCGATTTTCTCTTCTATTTCAGGATCCCAGAATACACGGTTTTTTCCACTGCCAATCGAAATATACAGATCGGTTTTCAAGTCAGAGTATCTGAAACGGACCGTGAGTTTTTCCCGCGAAAGCGGCCCGGCGATATCGGGAGTGCTGAATATTTTTTCCCACAGACTGGTGAAGATCTCGTGCAATTCTTCCTTATTTTTGTAAATGCTCATGTCGCCTCCTTCATTCCAAAGCGCAGACTTGATTTTCTCATATTCATGAAATATAGGAGAAATAGCACTCCACGTTACGATGCTTTGTATTGCGAAAGAGGTATAAATTTCGTCTGATCCTGAATTCTATGAATCCATTTTTCGTCATTTTTACTTTCGATTCGATAACGGGCAATTATCCAGACGAGATCGCTGGGAGATTCGACAACTTCCATACCGTTACTATCCCCCTGATAGCCTTCAGGAACTAATAGCGCCTTGATATGTTTGTGAGGACCGTGCGTCCTGATCGAAATAATCTTAAAGTTCGTTGTGTTGTCAGCATAAAATGCGTAACTATAATATTTATCAATAGGGGGTATTTCCAGCACATACGGCCCCTTCGACAGGTCTGCGAAAACAGAAGAGTAAATAGTATCAACATTCGGTTTGACAACATCTCTGAACGTATGATCGACGGTCGTACGCTTATGATACAACCTGTCAAGTGCCCCGGCGCGCTCAATCTGAAGTTTAGACAGCCTGTTCATTATCAGATTGGGCAATTTATATATCAAAACACTTGTACCTGCCGCCCAGCCTAATATAAAAAGTACCGTAACGAGTATCGCGCGTGTGACTATTTTATTTTTCATGATTTTATCATCCTCATTGTTTTCATATTTCCATGAATTGATACTACTCATTTATTGGAATAATACTCGGCAATACAACTTTTGATGGATCATCAAGCATATTTGATTTCAGTAAATAGCATCGAATAATTAAAGAGAAGTAGTCATTCTCCGGTGCCGGAAGCCAGTTGGACATATTTGCCGGCTGCCTGGATGATACCAGTATGGTAAAAGAACCGTCAGCAGCGATAGGTAACCTGTCCTTGTCGCCCAGTGCGTATCTCCCGATGGCATTTTTTGCCAGAAAATTTTCTTTGTTATATACCGTAAGGCTCCAAAATCCATTTTTTTCAAAAGGAATGGGTTTTTCGAATCGCACCAGGTAATCATTTTTGGAATGCAGTCTTACACTATTTGAATCAGTAAAAGCGCTCCAGAAGATGTATTCATCTTTTGTAAGATTACCAATGCCGATTTTTGCCATAATTGCCCTTCTGACGAAATTCTGATCTGCTGTGCCCCTCTCCAGGCTCGTAACCCACGGACCGCTCTTTATTCCCCCTTCTACGCTATGGTTCCCCAGATAGTCAATTAGAGGAAGCAATGTCAGCCCTGAGGTTACCATACCGATAATAATTGCCACAGAATACAGCCCGTATCTAAATGCTTTTGTCTTCATCGCTATTTTCACCTTTTGTTTTAATGTATTGATATTTCAATTACCGCCTCACTCAGCCCCCTATAAAACTTGACGAAAGGCCTCCTGGTGACGGAAATCAGATTATCGGCCTAAAAAAATTAATCTCATTTGAAAAGCCCGGCTTAAAATTCTTTCATACAGACCGGCAAACCAGCCCTTCCCGAAAAAATGGGAAGCTGTGGCCCGACCGATTCCCCAGGTTGCGCAGAAAATAAATGGATTTTCTGATATTCATGTGTTACCTTCGGCATGGATTTTTACGAATCTGAACTTTTATTCATATTATGTCAACAAAAAAATGAAATGAATAAAGAGTCATTTTTTCAGGTCTAACCTGTTGGGATCCTGCGCGGCGTTCCAATTTTTTTAGAATCTTTGGAGGTTTTCAATGGGTACCGGTAAAAAAAGCGTTCGATGTCCCAAGCAGCGAAGAAGCATCGCTACGCGACAGCAGATTGTCAAGGCGGCAAAAGAGGTGTTTTCGAGCAGGGGAGTGCACAAAGCCAGTTCAAAAGAAATAGCCGATATCGCTGGAGTATCCATCGGGAGTTTTTACGCCTATTTCAAGGACAAGAAATCGCTGCTTTTGGAAGTCCTCGGCGACTATCTTGAGGAGCAATTCCATCGAATCTGGGAGAACACTCCTGAAGCACCGCCGCTCGCTTCCTACGATGACCTCATTCTCATTGTGGTGAAGAATGTTTTTCGGGCGTACACCGTTGCCCCCGATTTTCACCGCGAGACACATGCGATGCGATATACCGATCCGGCGGTCAAAAGGCTCTACGATCATGAAAGGAACAAGGAACTCGACAAAATCAAATCCCTGATTGTGGCCGGCGGTTCCAATATGCGGATTCAGGATGCAGATACGGCAGCCGTAATCATTCAAAGTGCCGTTGAAAACGTTGTTCATTCCGTACGGTTCGCTCAAGTAGATCTGGATGAGAAACATTTGATAGAGGAACTATCGATCATGATTCGTCGGTATCTTTTCGACTAATATATGTTCAATATTATTTTTGTCGATTTCGAATTGCTCGTGCTTTACAAATAAACTAAGAAGCCCCTTATCATCTGAAATACAAGAAAAACGTCTGGCATAACGTGTTGTGCCTTCGGTTACGTTGGTTGCCAGTATCAGGGCGGGCAAAGGCGGCTGAGCAGCGGCGTTCCCGGCGACTGCGTCGCCGGGAACGCGCCGCGCCGACTTCGTTAAGTCGCCTGGCCCAGCCGACGTGCTCGCGGGTTAGTGCCGCGCGTTGGCTAAACGCTTGACATGCGGTCCGATTATGGTACTATTTTCGGACTGGAGGAGACAACAATGAATATTACAAATGATATCAAACCGGTTACCTATCTAAAATCACGAGCGGCCGACTTGCTTAATCAAATCAATGAAACGCATCGGCCTGTGATAATTACCCAAAACGGTGAGCCAAGGGCCATCCTACAAGACCCTAAAAGTTATGAAAATATGCGCAATGCCATCGGCATTTTAAAACTCCTTTCTGAGGGGGAAGCCGATATCAGGGAGGGTCGAATCAAGTCACATGAGAATGTTTTCGATGAAATCGAAAATGCATTGAAAGCCAGCCAGAAATGAGTAAAAAATATCAGATTGAATGGGCATTAGTGGGGCAACGTGATTTGAAACAAATCATTGAATATATAGCGATAGATAGCCCAGGCAACGCGTCCCAGATACTCAAAAGAATCAAACAAAAAGCATCCGATCTGTATACCATGCCGGATTGCGGCAGAATTGTTCCGGAGTTAAAAGACCAAGGCATACACACCTACCGAGAACTAATTATAACTCCCTGGCGAATAATATACAGAATATCAAATACAAATGTTTTTGTTTTATCCGTTATCGATTCAAGGCGGAATGTCGAAGATATCTTGCTCGATAGATTCGTCAAAAAATAAAATTGCCAACAAGCGCTTTCCCCATATTTCATCCATTGACGGGCTGCGGATATGTCATTTGCCCCCTGTCCGGGCTGAGCGAATTCTGTGGTTGTGGAACCGATAATATAGGGATGGGAAATGAACAGACGAATGATCGCCATTGCAGGCCTGGTTTTTTTAAGCGTCACCCGTATGGCCCTGGCCGCTGAGCCCAGTTTTGATTGCGCCAAGGCATCCAACCCGGTGGAGCGGGCGATTTGCGCCTCCGACAACCTGTCGCGGCAAGATGTGAAACTGTCTCGGCTCTACCGGAATGTCCTCGATCGACTGCCTTCCGACGAAGCCGGCCGGCTGAAATCAGAGCAGTTGGACTGGTTGAAGGAACGCAATCGAAAATGCAGCCGGCAGGGTCATGCGGACGAAGAATGCCTGGTGGAGAGCTACCGCCAACGGAACGAGGCACTTGCGGCCATGCTGGCATTCGATGCGTCGGCCGGGCCGGCTAGCGAGGAGCTGAAGCTGCTGCGAATCACCCCGCAAGGGGACGATGTTCTGCCGGGCCGGCAGATCGTATTCCAGTTCGACCGTCCCGTTGTGCCCATCGGACGGATGGAGCGCCGTGCCGCGGAAATCCCCGTAACCATCAACCCGGCCCTGGCCTGTGAGTGGCGCTGGCTCAATACCAGCGCCTTGGCGTGTCAACTGCGCGAGGAAGACCGGATGAAACCGGCCACCCGATACGAGGTGGTCATGGCCCCGGGAATCGCCACCGAACACGGCGCCCGCCTCCCAGAGACCGTCAACCACTCTTTTGTCACGGCCCGGCCGAAGGTAACCTTCCAACGCTTCGTCAATTGGTTGTCGCCGGGGACGCCGTTGATCCAGGTCACCTTCAATCAGCCCGTGACCAAAGCGTCCGTGGAAGCGGCCCTGACCATGACCGCCCGGCATTCCAAGGCGTCCAAGCCGGTCGGGGTGGTCGCCTTTCCCGACGACATGCCGCGGGAGTTGCCCTGGTGGCTGGCGATGACCGAGGGGGAGATGCAACCCGGTGTTGACGACCGTACCACCAAGGTCGGCGAGGACGAGGCGCGCCGGATCTGGTTGGTCGAACCCCGGCAGGAACTGCCGCTGGAGGAAACCGTCTGGTTCGACATCGCCCCCGGGCTGGTCTCGAGCGAAGGACCGGAAACCGGCACGGAAAACAGAACCCTCGTCAGTTTCGAAACGTATCCGCAATTCGAATTCCTGGGCTTGCGCTGCACGCCGAAGGGGGAACGCGACTCCCGGGATTTTTCCCTCGCCGAGCTGCGCGCGCCGCAAGGGGAAGGCCTGCAGGATCGCTGTGCCCCCCTCAACCCCATCGGCCTCATCTTTTCCGCGCCGGTGATGAACTCCCAGGTGCGCGAGCATGTCACGTTTTCGCCCCGGCTGGACGGCGGGCGCAGCGACTACGATCCCTGGGAAAACCGGCACGATTTCACCCGCCTGGGTTATCCGCACCGGAAAGGACGCCATTACCATGTCTGGCTGCCGGAATCCCTGCAGGCCGACCGGAAATATCACCTCGGATTCGATACCTCCCGGCTGCAGGATGAGTTCGGCCGGCGGCTGGCCGAACCGGTGGATTTCAGCTTTGTTACCAGCCACCGCGAACCCAGGCTGGTGCTGAGCCATCATTTCGCCGTGCTGGAAAAAGGGGTGGACAGCGATGTCCCGCTCTATGTCACCAACCTGGACCGTGTGACGGTGGCCTATGACAAGCTGGGGAGTTCACAGGCGCGTTCCGGGCTCACGGAGTCGATGGCGGTTCAGGGCCCCCAGGATATCGCCTATGCCATGCCGATGGGGGTCAGGGCATTGCTGGGGGAATCGTCCGGGATTTTATACGGGTATCTGCATCCGGATCCGACACCGCCAGACTGGTATGGCGATCCGGCGGTCCTGGCCGAGATCACGCCCTACCAGGTGCATTTCAAGCTGGGGCACTTCAACTCCATGGCCTGGGTGACCCGCTTCGACAACGGCCTGCCGGTGGCGGACGCCAAGGTGTCGCTGCTCAAAGGCGATTACGATCACCTGACCGAACTTCAGGAGATTGGGCCGGCGGCGACGACGGATCGTGACGGATTGGCCCGGCTGCCGGGGCTGGCCGAGTTCGATCCCGATCTGAAGTTCGTCAACCGTGGCTACAGTGAGGACTACCCAGGGTATTTCGCCAAAGTCGAAGCCGATGGGGATATCGCCCTGCTCCCCTTGAACGACGGCTTCGAGGTCCAGGGGAGCGGCGTCTATCCCCACCTCAGGAAGCGCGGCGGGCATACCCGAAGCTGGGGCACCACAGCCCAGGGCGTTTACAAGCTGGGGGATACGGTTCAGTACAAGATCTATGTTCGGGAGCAGAGCAACACCCACTGGATCGCTCCCCGGCGGCAGGGGTATGTGCTCGAAGTGGTCGATCCCCAGAACAAAATCGTTCACGAGGTGAACGACATCACCCTGAATGCATTCGGGGCCTGCGACGGACAATTCACGGTGCCCGAACAGGGAGCGGTCGGGTGGTACCAGTTTCGCCTCATGCCGTCGAAGGCGTCCGGGGAAGAAGCGCATCGCTTTACCTGGAGCCCGATGTCGGTCCTGATCAGCGATTTCACCCCCTCGCCGTTCAAGGTGAAGGCGGAGCTCAATGGAGACCTGTTCAAGGCCAAGGATCAGGTGGAAGTGACCACCCTGGCCACCCTGCATTCCGGCGGTCCATACTCCGCCGCGGACATCCGGTTGACGGCCGGCCTTGCCCAAAAGCCGTTTACGACCCGCAACCAGCGGGCCAAGGGCTTTACTTTCGGCAGCAGCAGCGGCAGCCATTTGAACCGGGACCAGAGCCTGCTGCTCGACATCCGGGGCAAGTTGGACGATACGGGGCAGTACGTCGATGCCTTTACCCTGCCCGAGACGGGGATCTATTTCGGTTCGGTCACGGTCGAAGCCGCGGTCCGGGACGACCGGGGCAAGTTCGTGGCCGCCACGGCGAAGGCGGACTATGCCGGCCGCGACCGCTTTGTCGGCCTGCGCAATACCCGGTGGCTCTACAAAAAAGGCCGGACAGCGCAACTGGAAGCGCTGGTGGTGAACCAGGCGGGCGAACCGGTTCCGGGCGTGGATGTGGCGATCGTCGTCAATCACCGCGAATACAAGGCGTCCCGGGTCAAAGGGCCGGGCAATGCCTACCTGACCAAAAATATCATGGAGTGGGTCGAAGAGACCCGCTGCCGCCTGCAAAGCGCCAAAGAGGCGGAAGCCTGTCAATTCACTCCGCAGCATCCCGGCTATTACCAGTTCGTCGCGACCATCAAGGATTCCCAGGGGCGGCCGCACCAGACCACGATCTATGGCTGGGTCACGGGAAGCGGCAGCGTCGTCTGGGATCAGACCAACGATGCGACCCTGCAAATCATTGCCGAACAGGCCCGATGCAACATCGGCGATACGGCCCGCTACCTGATCAAGAATCCTTTTCCGGGGGCGAAGGCGCTGGTGACCGTGGAGCGCTACGGCGTTCTGGACAGTTGGGTCGAAACCCTCGCAACCAGTACGCCGGTGATCGAGGTCCCCATCAAGCCCGACTACCTGCCGGGGTTCTACCTTTCGGTGGTCGTGGTTTCCCCCCGCGTCGACAAGCCGCTCGGCCCCGACCGGATCGATCTCGACAAACCAAGCTACCGCATGGGCTATGTGAGCGTGCCGGTGGCCGATCCCCACAAGGAACTCGGCGTCACGGTGACCACCGACCGGGAGGTGTACAAGCCGAGGAGCACGGTCAAAGCCGGGATCCGGATCGATCCCGAGAACCTTGGCGGGCGGCCGGATTGCGAGATCGCCGTCGCGGTGGTGGACGAATCGGTCCTGGCGTTGAACCACCGCGGGAAGGGCTACTACGATCCCTATGCGGGCTTCAACCACCTGGACCCCCTGGACGTCGGCACCTACAGCCTCATCAGCCGCCTTGTGGGCCGGCAGAAGTTCGAGAAGAAGGGGGCCGATCCCGGCGGCGATGGCGGGGCGGCCTATTTGCAGTTGCGCAACCTGTTCAAGTTCGTCAGCTACTGGAACCCCTCGATCCGGCCGGATGGCGACGGCAGGGCCGAAATCGAGTTTTCGGTTCCGGACAATCTGACCGGCTGGCGGATCCTGGCCCTGGCCGTGACCCCGGACGATCGCATGGGGCTGGGCGATGCAAGCTTCAAGGTCAACCGCCCGACCGAGCTGCGCCCCGTGATGCCCAATCAACTGGTTGAGGGAGACACGTTCAAGGCCGGCTTCAACGTGATGAACCGCACCGACCGGGAGCGGCGGCTTGAGGTGGAGGTCGCGGTTTCCGGCCCGCTGGCGAAGGCGTCGCAACGGGCGTTTGCATACGATGTGCCCCTCGCGCCCTACCAGCGAACGAATATCTGGCTGCCCCTGACAACGGAAGGCAGCGGCGACCTGAAGTTTGTCGCCGAGGCCCGCGATGCCGTGGACGGCGATGCGATCGCGCACACCGTGCCGGTGCATAGACGCCGCGCGTTGGAAACGGCGGCCAGCTACGGCACCACCACGGCCGCTGCGGTCGACGAATCGATGCGGGTCCCGGCCGGCGCCCATGCCGATGTGGGCGCGATCGAAGCCGTGCTCGCCCCCTCGGTGATCGGCAATCTCAGCGGGGCCTTCCGCTACGTCAAGGACTATCCCTACATGTGTTGGGAACAGCGGCTGACCAAGGCCGTGATGGCCAACGGCTATGTCGCCCTGCACCCCTATCTGGATGCCGCTACCAAGTGGCCCGACCCCGCCGGCGATATCGCCGGGGCATTGGGGGCGGCCGCCAACTTCCAGGCGCCCAATGGCGGCATGGCCTACTGGGTTCCGACCAACGACCACGTCAGCCCCTATCTCTCCGCCTACACGGCCCTGGCCTTCACCTGGCTGGCAAAAAGCGGCCATACCATACCGGCCGAGGTTGCGGACAAGCTGCACGCCTACCTGCTGAACCTGCTGCGCCGGGATGAATTCCCCACGTTTTTCAGCCGCGGGATGGCCTCGTCGGTCCGGGCGGTGGCCCTGGCGGCCCTGGCGGAGGCCGGCAAGGTGTCCGCCGCGGACGTGGATCGGCATGCGTCCCACCTGCCGGAGATGGACCTGTTCGGCAAGGCGCATTTCCTCCAGGCCGCCGTCAAGACACCGGATGTGCCGAAAAGCACCGTCCGCACGACACTCGACGCCATTCTCGGCGCGGCCGTCCAATCCGGCGGGAAGTTCCAATTCAACGAACCCTGGGACGACAGTTACAAGTACCTTTTGGCAACGCCCATGCGTTCCAATGGCGCCGTTCTGTCGGCCTTGCTCGACGCCCAGGCCGAGCTCGGCCAGGAGGCGGGGGTGGGCGACATCCCCTTCAAGCTGGTCCGCACCATCACCCAGAGCCGGGGCAAGCGGGACCACTGGGAGAACACGCAGGAGAATCTCTTCTGCACCCGTGCGTTGAGCGATTATGCCGCTATGTACGAGCGCGATGAGCCCGATATGCGGGTGGCGGTCCGGCTCGACGACGAGCCCATGGGCGAGGCGGCCTTCACCGCCATGTCCGACCCGCAGGTTACGGTAAGCCGGCCGATCCGTTCCGGTGACCCGGGCCGTTCAGCGAGACTGCATATCGCGAAGCAGGGCCCCGGCCGCCTCTACTACGCGGCCCGGATGGCCTATGCCCTGAAGGAGGGAGCCGCGGACCGCATCAACGCGGGCATTGAGATCCGCCGGGAATACGCCGTGGAGCGGGACGGCGGGCTCGTCCTGCTGGAAAGCCCCATGGAGATCCGGCGCGGCGAACTGGTAAAGGTCGACCTCTTCGTATCCGTGCCCACGGCGCGGCATTTCGTCGTGGTGGACGACCCCCTCCCCGGAGGGCTGGAGCCGGTGAACACCGACCTGGCCACGGCCTCCCAGGTGGATGCGGACAAGGGCCGATACCGGGCGGCCGAGGGTTCCTGGTTCTTCAAGTTTTCGGACTGGACCTATTTCGGGCGCTATTTCTGGAGCTTCTACCACCAGGAGCTGCGGCATGATGCCGCGCGGTTCTATGCCGACTATCTCCCCGCCGGGAACTATCGGCTTTCCTATACGGCCCAGGCCATAGCGGAAGGCCGTTTTGCCGTCATGCCGGTGCACGCCGAAGAGATGTACGATCCTGATGTCTTCGGCAAAGGCCTGCCGGCGACGCTCATCGTGGGGGAATGATGTTCAGCGCTTGCCTCCGAAGCCTGCCCGGTAGGCGGCTTGCCGCGATTGGGGCGGGCTGCGCCGTCGTTGCCCTCGTTGCCCTCGTTGTTGCTACCCTGCTTGGCCTGCAGCCCACCCCCGCCGATCTCACCAGCGGGGCGGCCGGGATCAGAAAGGCGATCTATCTGGACCGCCACGGCAAGCCGCTGAATATCACGTACGAAAACGAGTGGAACATCTACGACACGGCCCGCCTCCACGATGTCCCCGAGCTGCTGCAGCGGGCGTTTATCCTTTCGGAGGACAAGCGTTTTTATGCCCACGACGGCGTCGATTGGCCGGCGCGCCTGAATGCCGCCCGGCAGAACCTCCTGGCCGGCGGGGTGGTCCGGGGCGCCAGTACGATCACCGAGCAGGTCGTCCGCATGTTGCACCCGCGGCCCCGGACGTTCTGGTCGCGGTGGCTGGAAGGCTTCGAGGCCATCCTTCTGGAGCGGCGTTTCTCCAAGCTCGACATCTTCGAGTTCTACCTGAATCAAGTCCCCTACCGGGCCAGACGCCGGGGGGTCGTTCAGGCCGCACACGCCTATTTCGACCGCGACCTGTCGACCTTGAACGAAAAGGAACTGCTGGCCCTCGCCGTGCTGGTCAGATCCCCGCAACGGCTCGATCCCAAGCGCCGGGAAGCCAACCTCGACCGATCCATCGCCAACCTGCTCGGACGGTTCGACTTGGAGGACCACGACAGGGCGCGGATCGCGCGGCAGAAGCTGGATCTGCGCCGGTCCGGCACGGCGCACGACCTATCCCACTTCGTCGTCCATGCCGAAACCCAATCCGGCGGACGGATTGCCGCGCAAGGCCGGATCCATACCACCATCGACCTGGAGGTGCAGGACAGGGCCCAGCGCATCCTGGACACCCGACTGGAATTCCTGGCGAAGCGCAGGGTGCACAACGGCGCATTGCTCATCGCGGATCATACGACCAATGAAATCATCGCCTGGGTCGTGGGGTTCGCCGGCCGGCACGACAAGCCCTTCAACCGCATCGATGCCGTAACGGTCCGACGCCAGCCGGGCTCGGCGTTGAAACCGCTGCTCTATGCCGAGGCCCTGCGGCAGGGCTGGACGGCCGCCACGATGCTTGACGACGCCCCCCTGGAGGAAGGTGTCGGCCGCGGGATGCACACCTATCACAATTACGGCCGGGGCCATTACGGAATGATTTCGCTGCGGGAAGCCTTAGGCAATTCGCTGAACATTCCCGCCTTGCGTGCCATCCAGTACGTCACCCCCGAGGCCTATTTGTCCTCTTTGCACCGGCTGGGCATTCGCAGCCTCTCCGGTCATCCGAATGTCTATGGAGACGGGCTGGCGCTCGGCAACGGCGAGATCACTCTCCACGAGCTGGTTCAGGCCTACACCGTTCTGGCGCGCATGGGAGACTACAAGCCCCTCTCCTTTCTGGCGGGGGAGCATTTGCGCAACGGCCACAAGCGGGTTCTGTCAGAAGATATCGCCAGCCTGATTGCCGACATCATGTCCGACCCCGGAGCCCGGGAAAAAGAATTCGGTTGGAACTCGATCCTTCATTTCCCCCACCAGACGGCGGTGAAAACAGGAACCTCCAGCGACTACCGGGACGCCTTGGCGGTCGGGTTCGACGACCGCTACACGGTAGGGGTCTGGATGGGTAACCTGGACTACACGGCCATGGACAAAATCACCGGTTCCTCCGGCCCCGCGCTGGTGCTGCGGTCAATCTTCAACGAGCTGAACCGGTACCGCGAGGTGAAGCCGCTCTATTTCAGCGAGAAGCTGGAAAAACATCGGATTTGCATTGCAACCGGCAGGCCGGCCAGCGACGATTGCGAATCCCGGGACGAATGGTTTGTGCCCGGAACCTGGCCCATCCCCCCCGAGGCGTCGAAGGCGGTCCGCATCCGCAAACCGAGCAACGGCCTCATGCTGGCCATGGACCCGCGGATCCCGGATGATCGCGAATACTTCGAGTTCGCCCTGACCGATGTCCAGAACCTGGATAAGGTGCGCTGGTTTGTCAACGGCCGGCCCATATCCGTCACAACCAAGTCGACCTATGACTGGAAGTTGTCCAGGGGGCAATTCACGATGCGGGCCGAGGTGTTTTTGGAGGGGCGGGACGCCCCCGTGCCGACGCAAGAAGTCGCGTATCGGGTGAATTAGGTCGAGGAATGATGCCCCGCTACCCCCGCTACGATTGGGCATCCAGGATTCAACACCGTGAAAAGACGATCCCGATAGCGATTTCGATCCCGCCGAGATATGGGGGCTCTGAGCTGGAAGGTGTTCATTTGCGAGATAGCCAACAGGCGGTGGAGCGGCTTTTTGCGAGACCGTCAAATATTCCCTTGAATTCACACAAAGCAATGTGTAATGTTATGTGTGATCAACAGGCCGTTGAAAAACGCCCATCTGCTGCGTTTTGCTCATCCCTCGTCACTGCGGCGTACTGGCTTGTACGCCTCATTCCTCGGGATTTCGCAAGCCTTGCATCTGGGCATGTTGAGTCAGCCTGTGAACATCGGATTTTTCAACACGCTAAGGGAGGTGATGGTTATGGCGACGAACTTACAAATCGACGACAAACTTATTCAGAAGGCTGTCAGGCTCGGAGGTCATAAAACAAAAAAGGCCGCTGTCTCAAAAGCTCTAATTGAATATATACAGAATTTGGAGCAAGAAGAAATTCTCTCGATGTTTGGGACTGTGGAATACGATCCGGAATATGATTATAAAGAGCAAAGACGTCAGCCATGAAGGTCATCGTTGATACCAGTGTATGGTCCATGGCATTAAGGCGAGATAATCCGGAATCAAATACTACTGTCAATGAATTTCGGCGCTTGATTCAGGATCATCGCGTACAATTGATTGGACCCATACGGCAGGAGATACTGTCTGGTATTCGCAATGAATCTCAGTTCAATAAACTTAAAAACCATCTTGAAAGCTTTCCCGATCTACCAGCTATCACCGAAGATTATGTTACTGCAGCGAAGTATTTTAATCGCTGCCGCTCAAAAGGTTTACAAGGCTCAAATACGGATTTTTTGATTTGTGCCATGGCTAACAGAAACAAGTTTTCAATATTTACTACAGACAAAGACTTCGAGCTGTTTTCGAATCATATAAAGATTCTTCTCCACAAAGCAGCATAATTCCAACAAATTGATGGAGCCGACTCCTTGCAGTCGCGGTTCATCATGGCGTTCTGCAGATAGAATACTAAGTTTCCACCGATGGTGAACATTCCTAGAGAGGAAACATGAAAGATCCAATGGCGGATATCGCTGAAAAGTTAAGACGCTTCGCCGAGGAACGCGACTGGGATCAGTTCCACTCGCCTAAGAATTTAGCCATGGCAATGACGGTGGAAGTTGCCGAACTGTTGGAGCACTTCCAGTGGTTGACTGAGGTGCAATCGAATAATCTTCCACCGGAGAAGAAGGCCCTGGTAGCGGAGGAAATAGCCGACATTCAGATTTATCTGATCCGCATGGCTGATAAGCTCGGAATCGATATATATGATTCGGTCAGGGTCAAGATCAGGCAGAATGAGAAAAAGTACCCAACCGAAAGGGTTCGCGGCGATGCCCGAAAGTACAGTGAGTACCATGACCGACAGGAAAGCCAATGATCGTCTACGCCTCCACCAAGTCAGAATTCATCGATGACGTGGCGAATAACCGCATAGAGGATAAAATCCTGGCTTTAGTACAAAAGCGACTCCACCACGCAACATCCAGGAACGAGATACGTTCATGGAAGAATTCCATGCAATACATGCACACGATTCTAGTTCACAGCGGAGTACCGGTAGACGCTGGAGTCGCTATCGAGTATAGCATCCCTCAAACGTCAAAACGTGTGGACTTTATTCTGACTGGACAGGACGGTGCCGACCGCCCAACCGCCGTTATCATAGAATTGAAACAGTGGGAGGAGGTATGGACGACCGGCATGGACGGCATAGTTACAACCATTTTGCAGGGTGCGAAGGTGAACACAAGCCACCCCTCCTTCCAAGCATGGTCCTATGCTGCCCTTCTCGAAGATTTCAACGAAACTGTGCAGACCGATCACATCCGGCTAAATCCCTGCGCCTACCTGCACAACTGCAGCAGTTTTCATGTCATCAACGATCCGTTTTACAGGGAGTATACGAACAGAGCGCCTGCATTTCTGAAAGCAGAAAGCGCCAAACTCAAATTCTTTATCGAGAAGTATGTCCGAAAGGGCGATCAGGGGAAACTAATCTACCGGATAGATGGCGGACGCATCAGACCATCCAAAAGCCTAGCCGATGCTTTGGAAAAGATGCTAAATGGGAACCCAGAATTTCTCCTGATAGACGACCAGAAACTGGTGTATGAGACAGCGCTGGCCCTAGCAGACAAAGCCGAGCGCGGAAAAAAACAGGTGCTTATTGTGGAGGGTGGCCCCGGCACCGGCAAGTCGGTAGTGGCCATCAATCTGCTGGTTGAACTGATCAAGCGTGACAAGGTCGTCCATTACGTGACCAAGAACGCTGCGCCACGGGCCGTTTACCAAAGCAAACTTACTGGCTCCTTTACGAAATCGCGATTTGACAATCTGTTCAAAGGATCGGGGGCCTACACCAAGACCGATAAGAATGCCATCGACGTGTTGGTTGTCGATGAGGCCCACCGGCTGAACGAAAAATCCGGGATGTTTCAAAATCAAGGCGAAAACCAGATTAAAGAGATTATCCACACAGCGAGGTTAAGCGTTTTTTTTATAGACGAAAGGCAGCGTGTCACGTGGAAGGATGCTGGACGCAAACAGGACATAGTCGGCTGGGCCGAGAAAGCCAATGCGGAGGTGATGGAACTAGGTCTCCTGTCCCAGTTCCGCTGCAACGGTTCAGATGGCTACCTTTCGTGGGTCGATCATTCTCTGCAAATCCGCAATACGGCGACTACCAGCCTTGAAGACATCGATTTCGACTTCCGCGTATTCGACGATCCAAACGACATGCGTCGCCTTATTGAGGAAAAGAATCGGGAGAATAACAAGGCGCGAATGGTCGCGGGTTATTGTTGGGACTGGGTAACACAGAAAACCAAGATTGGAACAGACGTCAATATCACCGCATACAATTTCAGCATGCGGTGGAACTTGAAGGATGATGGCGGCCTCTGGATCATGAAACCGGAATCTGTTAGCGAGATCGGCTGTATACACACCTGCCAAGGTCTGGAACTGGATTATATCGGCGTGATCATTGGGCCTGACTTTATCGTGCGAGGAAGCAACGTAAGAACGCAGCCAGAAAAGCGCTCTAAAATGGATTCATCTATTAAGGGCTTCAAGAAGGCCCTGAAATCGAATCCTGAGGATGCTCGGAAGAATGCTGATGAGATTATCAAGAACACTTACCGGACACTAATGACCAGAGGGCAAAAGGGCTGCTATATTTTCTGTACGGATCCTGAAACCAACGAGTACTTCAAGCGGGTTGTTGGAAAAATGAGCAAACAGGAAACCTTCAAGGAGATCGATCGATTCGCCCGTCCTCCGTTCGAGGTCCTGACCCGCGAAGAGGTGATTCCTTTCGAAGATGCGGTGCCTTTACTGGACTTGAAAATTGCTGCCGGCGGTTTTAGTGAGGAACAATGGCTGGAGCAGGACACCTGGATCAGACTTCCCGAACCATTTTCCATAAAGCCGGGCTATTTCGTAGCACAGGTAGTTGGCAACTCTATGAATCGTCGGATACCTGACGGATCATGGTGCCTTTTCCGAACCGACCGCGGCGGCTCACGTGACGGCAAGGTCGTGCTTGTGCAACATCGGAATTCGCAGGATCCCGACGCCGGCCGATACACGGCTAAAGTGTATCATAGCGACAAGGTTACGGTGGGTGACGAATGGCATCATACGCGTATAACGCTGAAGCCCGATAGTACGGATTCGAAGTACAAGCCGATTGTACTTAAAAGGGAAGAGGTGGGAGAATTGAAAGTACTCGGCGAGTTTGTTGCTGTGTTAGGGTGAAGGCGCCGGAGAATAGCGCCGCGAACGCGGCAATCTCGGTTGTATGAAAAAATGCCTAATCGGCTCGTCGGGGACACCTTGCTCATGGAGCCAGTCATTGGTCAAGGCCCGTTGGACGATGCGGTTGCGGCTCATCCGCCAGTACCCTTTTCGACGGAGCTACTCAACGTAAGAAGACCCTGGCACTTCTTGTTGGACCAGATCTTGATCAGCTTGCCCAGTGGATCCTCGATTCGAGCATCGTAAAGGGAGAGCTTTTGGTCGTAGTCCCAAGCAAAGGGATGCCCCTGGCCTTGGTTATCCAGGACCGAGGCCACCCGGCCCGAATTGTGACAGGCATCTGTCTCCGGCAAGATCTCCTGAACGTACTGCTTGAGCATGGCCGGACTCGAGTCCGGTCCGTGCGGCGTGTGGAACTTCGCTGTGCGAAGGCCTCTCGAAACGGCCGCTGTGCCCTGCCCCGTCTGGAAAAGAACGGGATATCCGGGGCCGACAGGCCCGGGCGCCGGGCCTTATCACGAGTCGCTTTTCGAGGGGATCCTTCCGCCGTCGGGCAGGATGTGGTCGTGGGGCAGGCCCTCTTCCTCCATGCGATACCGGACGCAGTGCTCCCAGTGTGTATCGGTTGAGCAGTACGTCCGCCTCCACCGGTCGTCAATGCCCCCTCGCCGTTCCAGTTCCCGCAAGGGGCAGACCGCGTACCACCGGCATGTCATGATGAACCACCCATGGTGCTCCCGCCGGCCCTTGCCGGTCCGGAGGTCTGTCTTCTCGACAACGCCTTCCGAGTGGAAAAGGGGGCGACCCTAAAAATAACGGAATGAAAGAAGATAGTTGATTATTTAAGGTCGTTCCCACGTTCTATGGGCTTCAAGCGCTCTCGAGGGCCTGAGTGTTTTCCCAGTCTTGGCGCACCAGCCGGGTAATCTCCCGCGAGCGCTCCAGCAGAATTTGAATCCCGTCCCAGTCGGGGTTATGGGCCAGATTCTGCATCATCAGACCGTCTTCATTGAACCAGCGCGGCAGGAGCCCACCCAGGAACCATCCTCGTTGGCGCAGATCGTCCACCGCCCAGCCCACCCAGGGCACAGCCAAGGGTAGCCACAACTGAAAGACCGTAACCCCCCGGCCCCGGGCCTCGTCCAGGTGTCCGGCCAGTGTGGCGCCCAAGTCCTGGCCCACCTCCCAAGCCGTGATGCGGGAGACTTGCGCATAATCGTATATCTCGGAGGTGAGCCGCGAGCGGCTGCCGTCCAAAGGGGCCTGGGTGGAGACTTCCAGCCGGCGCTCCTCGTTCACTCCCTCATACAAGAAACGCAAGGCATGTTCATAGGCCTGGGGCAGATACACGGTGTGAGGATGGGCCTCGATGGTCTGGAAGCCATGCAGGGAGGAAACCCGGCCCTTGGCGCTCTTTTCGGCATCGTAGGCCTCGGCGGGCATGAGGTCCACCTCCAGGCCCATGAGGATGTTGCCCAGGCGATCGGCGGCCTTTTGCGTGAAGAGGTGGTTGCATACATGTTCGGCGTAGAGCCCTTCGCCTCCGAAATTGGGAAGCGCCTCAATGCCCCTGGCGACCATGCGCTCAAGGAGCTTGGCCGTGTTGCGGTAGGCCGGCAGCACCAGGCCCGCCCCGCTCTCGTAGACCTTGGGGCAGGGGGCGATGCGGAAGTTGGCATTGTGCCCCACGATGTCGCCGGGGGGCGTGCGGGCCACAATGGAGATGATTTGGCCGCTCTGGTTGGCCGCGATCAGGTCCTCGGGCTGGTAGTAGGTCTTGACCGGATAATCCGGGCCATAAACTGCGCGGAAGAGGGCGGCCACGCCGGGGGCGTCACTGGGCCGCATGAGATCCACCGCCACCTCATGGCCGGGAGCTATGCTCAGGGCGTCAATCTCAGCCATGACGTTTCCTTTCTGAATGATGCAGCCGACGCCGCGTTTACCGCCCATTTCCAGCCACTGGACGCCATCTGGTGCATGTCATGACCTGAGAGGCGGGCGTCCGCGGTGGAATCCCTTCATCGCCTGTGCTGGTTTTCCTGCGTGATGCCTGAGAAAATCAGATCGGAGCCTTTTCAGCGCATGATAGCCCACTGCGCGTTTCTCGGTCAACCAATGCGGAGGCCCTCCAAGCGGCAACCAGCACCGCCCTTTTATATGCCTAACCGAGTAGCTTTTGGCCGCCGTATGGTGGCCGATAAAAGTGTCCTGGAGGCCTATTTGCCGAGTTGGGGCACACCAGTCCCATTGGTTCGGGTTTGGCCGGGGGCGGTATTCAAATGAGGGTTCGGTTTCTGCAGTGCCTTGCCGGCACGGCGAAGGTTGTAGGCGATAACGGAGGTCCACACGATGGTCGAGCCGGCTCCCGTCCGGTGCCCGCTGACTGGCGCCACGTAGTCACTTTTTACGCCGCCGTCCACTCGGTCTGGGGTATGATGCCGGGACATTCGACGGCCCCCTTGCGGCCGAGAAGAAACAGGAAGAACACCATGACCAGACCGATCTTGAACGAGCAGGAACGGAGTCGGCTGGATCGGCGGATCGCCGAAGCAGAGAAGGCAACGGGTGCGCAACTGGTGCTGGCGATTGTCCGGCGCTGCGACTCCTACCCGGAGATCCCCTGGAAGGCCTTTGCCATGGGGGTGTCCATGGCCACGGTGGTCCTCTTTGGGCTCGAGTTGATCTCCTCCCCATGGGTGACCGCGAGGTCTCTCTGGCCGGCCATGGCCACCGTGCTCTGTGCGGGTGGTCTCCTCGCCCTGCTGACCGTGGGGATTCCCAAGGCGGCACGGCTGTTTCTGGAGAAGAACCGCGCGGAAATGGAGGTACGGCAATACGCCGAATCCCTGTTTCTCGACCGGCAGCTCTTTGCCACCCGTGAGCGGCGGAGCGTCCTGCTTCTGGTGAGCCTGTTCGAACGGCAGGTGGTCCTGCTTCCGGACAGAGGGATTCAGAACGACCTCGACGGCGAAGCCATGGAGAAGGTCGTCTCCGGCATGACGCCGCTTCTTGCGGCCGGCGAACCGGCCGCGGCCCTGGAACAGGGCCTGGAAGGGCTCGAGAAGATCCTTGCCGAGAAATGGGAGGGTGGGGCGTTTGCCAACGAACTGGCCGACGAGATCATCGAGGAGAAGGGCGTATGAGAACGGTGCTCTTCCTGTTTGCTTCAGTCGTCGCCCTTCTCGTGGTTGCGCCGGCGGCCATGGGTGTGGATGTCCCCTATCTCACGGGCCGGGTGTCGGATGAGGCGCGGATTCTTTCCCCCCAGGCGCGTCAGGCCGTCACCGAGGTCCTTCAGGCCCACGAGGAAAAGACCACCAACCAGATCGCCGTCCTCACGGTGGAGTCCCTCGAGGGGGAGAGCATCGAGGCCTATGCCTCTCTCGTCTTTGAGACATGGGGCCTGGGTCAGAAAGGCAAGGACAACGGAGTCCTGGTCCTCGTTGCGCCCCACGAGAGACGCCTGCGGATCGAGGTGGGTTACGGCCTCGAAGGATCTCTTCCGGATGCCCGGGCCGGAGATATCATACGCAACACCATGACCCCGAGGTTCAAGAAAGGGGATTATGACGGGGGTGTTCAGGCGGGGGTCAAGGCCCTGGTCACCGTGCTGGAGGGGGGCACGCTGCCCGATGGAAACCAGAGGGGCGGAGGCGCCAAAAAAGGCTTTTCGGGCTTCCAGATCGAGGGGCCGGATCTTTCCATCGTGGAGCGCATCCTGATGGGTGCCTTTGTCTTCGGCATCATCGGCCTGTTCACGGTCCTGGGCATCCTGACACCCGGCATGGGCTGGTTCCTCTATTTTTTCCTGATCCCGTTCTGGGCCATGTTCCCGGTGATCATCATCGGATCGACCGGCGCGCTCGTTTGCCTGGTGACCTACCTCATCGGGTTTCCCATCACCAAGATGCGGCTCAAGAAGACCGAGTGGTACAAGAAGGCCCAAAAGGAGATGAAGACCAAGGGGAGCGCCTCCATCGGCGGGTTCGTGATCAGCACCCGGGGAGGCTCGGGCGGTTCATGGGGTTCCTCCGGAGGCTCGAGTTTCTCCGGGGGCGGCGGGTCTTCGGGCGGCGGCGGCGCGTCGGGAAGCTGGTGACGGTTTTTATGGCCCCCCTAAAACAACTTTCTATTCTTGACGAACCCGTAAAAACTTTTTATCGCGCAGAGACGCGGAGAACGCCAAGAAAAAGCTTATTAATATCATTTGGTTATCTTTGCGCTTTTTGCCGCTTGGCGCGAGAATGCGGCTTTTTACGAGGACATCATTCTTCTTATTGCTTTTGATGTGGAAAACCATTTTTATCGAAATAGACCTTTTCAAATCCAAACATATACTTGTGATTTTTGTGCCGCATGTGCCATTGGTTCTTGTGATTAAACCCGATCATCTTGTTCATTGAATCAAAATCCAACATCCATCCCCCCTCACCTCTTTCCAGAAAATACGGTGCTGACTGGCGCAGTTCAGGGGAAAACATGACCACCGCCAAATGGCCCTCGGAGAATATTTCAGCCGTTGGCATGGCACGGGTAATGCCCCGAAGTTCATTGTCCTGCTGGGCGTCGGTCACCACCCATTTACTGAAAAAAGCCCTTGTTTCAGGCGTGTAAATGCCAAGGTTTGGATCCTTGATATGCATACGGAGTATTTCAATATAGGTATTGAGGGCCTCGGTTACCGATGGCTGGGCTCCATATTGTCCTGACAGGTAAGAAGCCTCCTTTTCTATGGACGCTGAACCGATGTCCACATTCACGCGAGCACCGCCACCGCCCGATAGAAGTCGGCCGTCCTCCGGTTCCTCATTCGGCCCCGCATCATTCGACGTCTCTGTTTTTCCAAGCGCCCTTCCGACCAAGAGTTCGACGGTGGCCTCGATTCCCGGCCCGACCCTGTTGGCCTGAAAAAATGGAACCATCTGTTTTCTTTCAATGTATCCGGTGAATCCGTCCGTAAATATCGGCTCGAGATCGTACCCGATTTCGATCCGAACCTGTTTGCCGGGCGGATCGATGATAAAAAGAACGCCTTTCGCGCCATGGGTTGTTCGACCAACGCCATATTCCTGAAACAGTTGAACCGCCTTGTTGTCGATATCTTCGGGACTTTCATTCAGCACAACTGCCATGATATGGATGTCCATGTCCTTTAAGAGGGCACTGGTGAGTTGCGTAATATGGTCTTTCTCGGCCTTTGAGAGGAGCGATGACTGATCGATGATAAATTGTATTCCTTCAATTCCTGTTGAATCGTCATTACTGCCGACACATTTTGCGTAACCGATAATAATAAATAGGACAGTTATCGATATCGCATTTATGGCACACAGATATCTTCTATTTTTGACTTCCATTCGCATACTCGACCAAATGGGATGCAATTTGTCGTCGGCATGGGAATGGTGACATTCACAGAATGGTTGGTCAAGCGAAAAAATGAACCAACTCGAAGAGGATACAGCCGTCGGGCAGGTGTTGAAAATGGCAATCCAAGACAGCGCCGAAAACCGGTAGGTCCACTCGTGAGCCTGGAATGCCCGAGGCGGAACGGACGGCCTACGTCAACCCCTCCAGAAAGTCCACCAGCCTCCGCCGGTCCTCGAACTCCTCGATGACCGTTCCCCGAACCGCCTGAAGCTCCTTCTTGAAGTTGACGATGACCGCCGGGTTCTCCGTGGCGAAACCGGCCAGCAGGCCCGACGACTTCACCTGGTACCGGTGGGGGGGGATGTTGGCGATGACCAGGGTGTCCGCATCGGCGTCCGACGGGGTGGGCGACTTCAGCACAAAGATGAAACTCGGGCATTCCGTGATCAGGTGAAAGTGGTAATTCTCGTAGGTCTCGATGAGATGGATGGCGCTGCGAATGTGCTTGATCCGCCACTCCCGTTCCCGGGGATCGTGGCATCGCTCGATGTAGTCGGACAGGCATTCCCGGCAGACATACTGCTCCACGGGAAAGTGGGACAGGTTGAGCAGCATGTGATGCTTGCGCTCCTTGACGATGGCCTCCACCAGTTCGCCGTACAGGGGATGCTGAAGGGTCAACTCCTTTTCCGCATAGCTCCGGTGCCCTTCCACTCTCAGGCAGGACGCCGGCCTGGGACTGACAATGATGTGGCTCCCTTCCCGTCGCTCCACGGAGAGGAGCACCAGGTCAAAGGTGAAACTGTCCTGCACAGGATGAAGGGCCGACGAGATGTGGATGCGCCGGGAGGTCTCCAGAAAGAGCGGGATGTCGTCGCCGCTCAACGGCGCCCGGTCGAACACGGTGAGCAGGCCGTCGATCTCCGGCAGCCCCAGGTCCAGGGCCACGGCCAGGGCGATGAGCTTGTCGCGGCCCACATTGGCGATGGCCCCTTTCTCCAGATCCAGGATGTAGGGATTGGACAGCCCTGATATGGTTGCGATCTGATTCCGTGACAAGGGGCTCTTCTGGAGCAGGTCCTGAACGAAGAGGCTCCGGTTGTTCGTTGGTCGATTCATGCCCGTCCCTCTGTATGCCTTGCAAGTCCTCGGTGCGTCCCCCATGAAGAGACGACCCTTCGAGGCCCACACGAACCCGCCCGTGCAAGGGCGCCACACCAACCTTCAGCGCCGTGGCACGGGCTGCAACGGTTGGGGTGAGCTTACCACCATAAGTAGTTCTATTTCAATTGAAATATATATCTTAACTGGGTTTAAACCACCAACGAAGTTGACTTTCATCGCAATACAGCTATCTGAAACATCTATTGATATGAATATAAGCCTAGGTTTAAGCAATATCTAAATAGCTGTTTAAATTTCCATTGACATGCGCAACCCGGATTGATATAAGAGGACACCCTCAACACAATGGAAACTCTTTCCATGGATGAGAACTCCCGATCAAAAGACACGCAACGGCCTCTTGTGACCCTGTTTCTGGGTGGACGACTCATTGACGGCTGCGGCGGGCCCGTGGTGGAGGATGGCTGCGTCGCGGTGAGCGACCAGGTGATCACCTATGCGGGCGGGCGGGACGGTGCTCCGGCGCCCGAAGGGGCCCGTCGAATAGACATCACAGGGAAGGCCGTCATGCCCGGGCTGATCGACGCCCACGTGCACACCGGCAACATCGCCCTTCGAATGGAAGACACCGCCTCCCTCAGCCCGGCCGTCTACGTGCACCGGGCCTCCCGCAACCTGGAAACCGACATGGACATGGGGTTCACCACCCTGAGGGATGCGGGTGGCCTGGACTGGAGCTTCATCGACGCCATCGATCAAGGCCTGATTCGCGGCCCGGGTCTCTTCCTCAGCATCAGCCCTCTCACACCCACGGGCGGCCATTTCGACATGCGCGGGATCTACGGTACCTCCGTGGTGGCGCGCAACCGGCTCGGCATCTGTCCGGAGATCTGCGACGGGCCGGATGCCGTGCGCAAGGCGGCACGCGAGGTCCTGCGCCGCGGTGCCGGCCAGGTCAAGGTCGCGGCGGACGGCGGGGTGGACTCCCCCAGCGACCAACCGGGGCACTGGCAGTTCTCGGTGGATGAACTGCGGGCCGCCGTGTCCGTGGCCGAGGCCGCAGGCACGTACGTGATGGCGCACGTTTACAGCACCCGGGCCATCGACCATTGCCTGGATGCCGGGGTTCGAAGCATCGAGCATGGCAACCTCCTGGACGAGAGGACCGCAGGCCGCATGGCCGCCGCGGGGGCCTACCTGGTGCCCACGCTCACGGTCTACGATGTCATGGCCCGGGAAGGACGCAACGAACTGGCCGACTATGCGCGCCCAAAGCTGGACCACGTGGCCCGGGCCGGCAGGAGGGCCGTGAACATCGCACGGGAGGCCGGTGTCGAAATCGCTTCGGGCTCGGACATCTACGGCCCCTATCACCACCTGAAAGGACGGGAGTTGAGGCTCAAGGCGGAGATACTCTCCCCCATGGAGGCCATTGTCTCGGCCACCCAGACGAACGCCCGGCTGCTCCGTATGGAAGACCGCATCGGCACCCTGGCCCCGGGAAAGGATGCGGACCTCATCGTGGTGGACGGTGATCCGCTAAACGACCCGGGGCTCTTCGAGCGTGGACGGGAAACCGTGCTCCTGGTGATGAAGGCGGGACGGATCATGAAAGACCGGCTGCCGCAGCCGGAAAGGCATGACGGATGACATCGGCTCACCTGCTGGACGTTCAGGGGCTGAAGACCCATTTCTTCACCTTTGACGGCGTGGCCCGGGCCGTTGACGATGTCTCCTTTCATCTGGATCGGGGTGAAGTGCTGGGGATCGTCGGGGAATCGGGGTGCGGCAAGAGCGTCACGGCCCAGAGCATCATGCGCCTGATTCCCGAGCCGCCCGGCCGGATCGTGGCCGGACGCATCCTGTTCGACGGCGTAGACGTGGCCGCATTGCCCATGGAGAGGGTGCGGGGCATTCGGGGGAACCGCATCGCCATGATCTTTCAGGAGCCCATGACCTCCCTGAACCCCGTGTTCACCATCGGCAACCAGATCTCCGAGATGTTCATCCAGCACGAAGGACTCTCGCGAAAGGCGGCATGGGGTCGATCCGTGGAGATGCTGAAGAGGGTCCAGATCCCGGCCCCGGAGCGGAGGGCCGAGGCCTATCCCCACCAGCTCTCCGGCGGCATGCGGCAGCGGGCCATGATCGCCATGGCCCTCTCGTGCAACCCGGAGATCCTTATCGCCGACGAGCCCACCACGGCCCTGGACGTGACCGTACAGGCCCAGATCCTGGACCTCATGCTCACCCTTCGCCAGGACTACGACACGGCCATCATGATGATCACCCACGACCTGGGGGTCATCGCCGAAATCGCCGGCCGTGTGATCGTGATGTATGCCGGCAAGGTGGTGGAGGCGGCCTCCACCGAAGAGATATTTCAAGACGCCAGGCACCCCTACACGCAAGGCCTGCTCAAGTCCATTCCCAAACTGGGCCGGCGGGCCGCGCAGGGACGAAAACGGCTGTCAGAGATCGAGGGTATGGTCCCCGGACTGCTGAACATGCCGGACGGGTGCGCCTTTCATCCCCGCTGCCGGCACGCCACCCCCGCGTGCCGAAGCTGCGTCCCGGAACTCACGGAACCGGACAGCGGGCACATGGTGCGCTGCCGGCTCTATTGACCGGCACGGTGGAATCCCTCCCCGACTGAAGAGGAGCCCCCTTTGGCATCGCTGCTCGACGTCGACAACCTGAAGGTCCACTTCCCCATCAAACGGGGGATTCTCTCCAAAACGGTGGGGCACGTGTTTGCCGTGGACGGGGTCTCGTTCGCGCTCCAGGAAGGGGAGACCCTCGGGCTGGTGGGCGAGAGCGGGTGCGGAAAAACCACGGCGGGACTGGGCGTGCTCGGTCTGATTCGAGCCACCTCGGGACGCATCGCTTACCACGGGGACGACATCACGGAGATGGACCGGAGGAGGAGGCGCTCCCTGTGCAAAGAGATGCAGATGATCTTCCAGGACCCCTACTCTTCCCTGAACCCCCGGCTCACGGTCCGGCAGATTCTCGCCGACCCCATGGAGATCCACGGTCTGTATCCGGGGAAGCAGCGGGAGGAACGGGTGGCCTACCTCCTGGAAAAGGTGGGCCTGTCTCCGGACTACGGGAGGCGCTATCCGCACGAGTTCTCCGGCGGGCAGCGGCAGCGGGTGGGAATCGCCCGGGCCCTGGCCCTGGACCCCAATCTGATTGTCGGAGACGAACCGGTCTCGGCCCTGGACGTCTCCATTCAGGCCCAGATCATCAACCTGCTCATCGATCTTCAGGAGGAATTCGGCCTCTCCTACATCATCATCGCCCACGACCTGGCCGTGGTGGAGCACCTGTGCGACCGCGTGGCCGTGATGTACCTGGGGCGGGTGGTGGAGAGCGGTGGCTACCGGGATCTGTACCATGACCCCAGGCACCCGTACACTCGGGCCCTCCTGTCCGCTGTTCCGGTGCCGGAACCGGGAGGGAAAAAGGAACGGATCATCCTTCAGGGGGATGTGCCCAGCCCCATTCACCCCCCTTCCGGTTGCCACTTCCACCCCCGGTGCCCCCGCCGGATGGAGCGGTGCAGCCGGGAGGTCCCCGAGCTACGGGAAGTCACACCGGGCCATGCGGTGCGGTGTTTTTTGTACGAACCATAGGAAACGGCCGGACGATAGGCACGAGCTATCGCCGTCGGCACAAGGAAACAACCGCGAGACAAGGAGACGTGAAGATGAAAAAAACGATGTTGACACTGGTTATGGTCCTTTTCCTGTCGTTCATGGCCGCCACGGCCATGGCCGCCGCCGACCTGGTGGTGGCTGTGGATACCCCGCCCCGGACCATGAATCCCCATGGTTCCGACGCGGATTCCAACCTCTCCATCATGACCAACTTTTTCGACGGCCTGCTTCAGCTCACCGACGGCAAGTTCATGCCGGCCCTGGCGGAGCGCTATGAACACCCGGACACGCTCACCTGGAAGTTCTACCTGCGAAAAGGCGTCACCTTTCACAACGGCAACACCTTCGACGCCCAGGACGTCAAATACTCCTTCGAGCGGCTCAACGACCCCGAGGTGTCCGAGTTCACCAACACGGGCAAGAGCATCGCGTCCATCGAGGTCATCGATGACTACACCGTGATCATCAAGACCAAGGAGCACATCCCCTGGTTCGCCAACAACCTGCACCAGATCTTCATCATGGACAAGGAGTCCACCGAGTCCCGCGACGTGGGCGACGTGGGCCAGAAACCCATCGGCACCGGCGCCTACAAGCTGGTGGAGTGGGTGAAAGGGTCCTACCTGCGGCTCGAGGCCAATGAGAACTACTGGGAAGGCGCCCCGCCCATCAAGACCGTGGAAATCAACCCCATCACCGAGTCCTCCACCCGATTCGCGGCCCTGGTGTCGGGCAAGGTGGACATGGTGTCCGGCGTCCCCGTGGAGCTGTTCGACAAGGTGACCGCCAACCCCAAGCTGGAGGTCGTCAACCGTCCCGCCCGCCGGGCCATATTCCTCTCCCTGGGCAACGCCTCGGGGACTCCGGCCGCGGATATCCGTGTTCGAAAGGCCATGTACATGGCCATCGATGAAGACGAAATCGTGGCCAAGGTCATGCGCGGCCAGGCCACGCCCACGGCCCAACTCCCCGACGAGGCCACCATCGGTTACAACCCGGACCTCAAGCGGTACCCCTTTGATCCGGCTGCGGCCAAGCAGCTCCTGAAAGAGGCCGGCTTCGAGAACGGGTTTGAGATCACCCTGGCCGCGCCCAACGATCGCTATGTGCAGGACAAACAGATCGCCGAGGCCGTGGCCAAATACCTGGCCAAAGTCGGCATCAAGGTGACCCTGGACGTCAAGCCCAAGTCCGTGTTCTTCCCGGAAGTGGGCGAAGGCAAGCACGCCTTCTACCTGATCGGTTGGCTGGACGGGGCCTTTGACATGGGCCGCACCTACTTCAACCTGATTCACACCTACGACAAGGATCGCGGTTACGGCACCTGGAACGGGGCCCGGTACAGCGATCCGGACATCGACAAGGCCCTGGAAGCCACCGCGGACATGGTGGACCAGGACACCCGGGCCAAGGCCCTTCAGGACCTGAACCGGATGACCATGATGGACAAGATCGCCTGGATTCCGCTGCACTACCAGCAGGACATCTACGCCCTGCAAAAGGACAAGAAGATCCGGTTCAATCCCCGGGCCGACATGTGGATGGTGTATAAGGAAATCAGCAAGTAACCCACGGACACCCGCCGGCGGCGGGCACAAACGGTCGTCGCCGGCGGATCGAGGCCTATGGTTACGTTTGTCTTCAGGCGGTTGATTCAGGGGGCCTTTGTCCTTTTGGGGGTGACCCTGATCTGCTTCATCATCTTCCGTTACATGGGCGACCCGGTCCAGACCCTGGCCGGCCAGTACGCCACCACGGCGGAACGGGAGATGATCCGCCAGACCTTCGGCCTGGACCAGCCGGCGTACATTCAGTACGGACGGTTCCTGGCCAACGCGGCCCAAGGGAACTTCGGCCTCTCCTACGTGAGCCGGGTGCCGGTGCTGGGATTGATTGTCGAGCGTTTCCCCGCCACCTTCGAGCTGGCGTTCCTCGCGGTGTGCATGGCCTTTGTCATCGGGCTGGGCCTGGGGGTAATCGTCTCCCTCCGGCCCTACGCCTTGCGCAACCGCCTGATCATGGCCGGATCCCTGGCGGGCATCTCCATCCCCACATTTCTCATCGGTATCCTGCTCATCATGGTCTTTGCCGTCTGGCTGGAGATCCTGCCCCCATTCGGACGTGGAGACACCGTGACCATCGGTTTCTGGCGGACCGGCCTGCTCACGCTGGACGGAATCCGACACCTGATCCTGCCGGCCACCACCCTGGCCCTGTACCAACTGACGGTGCTCATGCGCCTGACCCGCGCCGGCATGCGCGAGGTGCTGGCCGAAGAGTACATCAAGACCGCATGGGCCAAGGGTCTCCCGCCGCTCAAGGTGATCTTCAAACATGCCCTCCGCAACGTGATGATACCCGTGATCACCATGACCGGCCTTCAGTTCGGGGAGATTCTGGCCTTTTCCATCGTCACGGAGACCATCTTCCAGTGGCCGGGCATGGGGAACCTGCTGCTCACCTCCATCTACGAGTCGGACCAGCCGGTCATCGCCACGTACATCATGCTGGCGGCTCTCATGATCCTGACCATCAACATCCTGGTGGATATCCTCTACGCCCTGTTGAACCCGAAGATCCGCTATGACTAAGCCCCGCGCCAGATCCCGGTTACTGTACCACTACCTGCACGATCCGTCCGCACTGGTGGGGAGTGTGCTGCTGGCGGTCTTCGTCATGGTGGCCCTGCTGGCCCCGGTGCTGGCTCCGCAGAATCCCTACGACCTGGAGACCGTGAGCCTGGAGCATTTTCTGACGCCGCCCATCTGGATGGAGGGGGGCAGCGCCCCGTTTCTGCTGGGGACGGATGATCAGGGCAGGGACATCCTCAGCACCATCCTGTACGGCCTGCGCACCTCTCTGCTCGTGGGTTTCAGCGTGGTGGCCATCGCCGGGATTCTGGGTGTGGTGGTGGGCCTTCTGGCCGGGTATTACGGGGGATGGATCGACGCGGTCACCATGAGGCTGGCCGACACCTTCTTCTCCTTTTCCACCACCCTGATGGCGATTCTCCTGCTGGGTCTCTTCAAGGAACGGGGCATCATCACGGTGGTGGCGGCCATCTGTATCGTGGACTGGGTCCGCTACGCCCGCACCATGCGCGGCAGTGTGCTGGAGGTCAAGCAGGAGGCCTACATCATGGCCGCCAAGGCCACGGGGGCCGGGGATGTCCGGCTGCTGTTCAAGCACCTGACGCCCAATGCCGTCCCGCCGATCTTCGTGGTGGTGGCGGTGGATCTGGCCGTGGTGATCATGCTGGAGGCCACGTTGAGTTTCCTGGGTGTGGGCGTTCCCATCACCCAGCCCTCCCTCGGCATGATGATCGCCATCGGGAAGAACTACGTGTACGCGGGGATGTGGTGGATGGTGGTCTTCCCGGGCGTCACCCTGATCCTGCTGGTGGTGGGCATCAACCTCTTCGCTGACTGGCTCCGGGAAGAACTGAACCCCAAGATCGAACGGCACGGGTAGCCGGAGGTGAAACGCTGCATACCATCCCTTTCGATCATTCAGCCGATGAAGGTCCGTCTGTTTGCCCGCCAACCACTTCCATCTTCTTAAACCAAACGGCTCGGCCCACCCGTTTCTTGCAATGGCCCAAGGAACACCACCCGGTGGCAGACGGCCCGGACCAGTTCCAGGTCATGACTGATAAGCAGGACACCCAGCCCGCCCTCATCCACCAGTCCCGAGATCAGACGAATCACGTGGGCCTGGACCGAGATGTCCAGCCGCGAGGTGGGCTCATCGGCCACGATGAACCCGGGATCGAGCAGGAGCACGCGGGCCAGGGCCAGGCGCTGTACCTCACCTCCGGACAACTGATGAGGGTATCGATCCAGATGCTTTTCTGAAAGCCCCATCCTGGAGACGGCCCTTGCCATCCGTTCCCGGCATGCCTCGCCCCCTTCGGCCAGCCGATAATATCGGATTACGTCCACGAGGGCCTGCCCCAGGGTCTGTCCCGGATGGAACGAGGCCACTGGATCCTGGTAGATCTTCTGGCACTTGACTCTCAAATTCGGCGGGACGGGCACTGAGGTCCGGTAGAGGAGGTTATCGTTCCATCGCACCCGACCTTTGTCCGGCCGCCGGAGGCCGAGCAGCACATCGCCCAGGGTGGTCTTGCCGCTGCCGCTGGGGCCCACCAGGCCCACCATCTCTCCGGGGCAAACGGAGAGATCCACGTCGAAGAACAGGTCTTTGGAATTTCTCCCCCTTCCGAAGGATACGGCGACTCCGTCCGCTTCAACCCGCATGGCACCGGCACCCCCCAGTGACGGGAACGGCCTCGGGTTCCCGGTGAAAGCAGAGATCGATGGCCTTGGCGCAACGGGGCGCAAAGACGCAGCCGCCGTTCATCGGCCGATCGTGGAGCCGGAGGGGAATCGGATGAAGGCCGTTGGCCGGCAAGGCCCGCATCAATGCCTCCGTGTATGGATGGGCCGGCCGGGTCAGGACTCTCTCCACCGGGCCCTGTTCCACGATTCGGCCGGAATACATGACGGCCACGTTCCCGCCCAGCCGGAGGGCCACTTCCAGGTCATGGGTAATGACGAGCAAGGCCTTACCGCGGCTCAACATCTGCTTGAGCAGGTCCACCACCTGGTCCCGGCGAAACGCATCCATCCCTTTTGTGGGTTCGTCGGCAAGAATGAGGTCGGCCGGCTCCGCCAGAGTGACGGCTGCGGCCAGGCGCTGACGCATCCCCCCGGAGAGCTGGCAGGGATACTTTCGGCCGTCCGCCACGGGGGAGAGGCCCACAGCCCTCATCAAGGCATCTGCATCTTCCGAAGTCTTGGATCCGTTCCCGGGCCTTACCCACGTCAAGACCTCCTGAATGTGAGTCCGGGCACGCATGGTGGGATTGAGAGCCAGCGCCGGTTCCTGGGGAAACAGAAAGACCCTGCGACCCCAGAATTGACGGATGACCTCGGGGCTCAGGTCTGTCAGGCTGGATCCATGGTAGAGGATATTCCCGACGGCTGACAGTTCGAGAGGGAGGAGGCCCAGAACGGCCCGCGCCACAAGGCTCTTGCCGGAGCCTGTCTCTCCCACCATGCAAAGGGATTTTCCGGGTTCGAGACGAAGGTGAACGCCGCTGACCAGGAGGCCGCCGTTCGACTCTTGATTCGTGTGCTGTATGGCCAGATCCCTGACGGTCAACATCGGATCAATCATGGGGTCTCCCGCTTTCGATGCTCAACAGGTTGAATCCAAACACGGTCAAAAAGACCGCCGCTCCCGGGGCGATGACCAGAAGCGGGTGATCCGTCATGTAGGGCAATGCCTGGGTGATCATGGCCCCCCACTCCGGTGTCGGCGGTTTCAGCCCGATTCCGAGAAACCCGAAGGCCGAAAGGTTCAGAATGGTCCTGCCCAGACCCAGGCCGGCCAGGGTTCGCAAGTGGGGCCAGACCTGCCCGGCCACGTACTTCCGTGCCAGAAAAAAATCACTGAATCCGAGAAGACGTCCCGCCTGGACATAATCCTCCGCCAGGAGCCGTCGTACCAGATTTCTGGCCAGGCGGGCGTAATCGCACCAGCCGGTGATCGACAGGGCCAGGATCAGGGCCCACCGCCCTCCGCCCATCCAGCCGGCCACCACCACGGCGAGCAGGATACCGGGAAAGGCCAGCAGGCCGTCCACCAGACGCATGACCACGGCATCCACAAGGCCTCGCTTGAACCCGGCCGCAAGACCCAGGACCATCCCGGTCCCCGCCGAAAGGCCGACGCAGACCAGGGCCAGAAGCAAAGATTCCCGGGCGCCATGGATCAGACGACTGAAGACCGAACGGCCCAGGGGGTCCGTACCCAGAGGCTCGGACCATGACGGTCCTCCAAGGGCCCGGCTCAGGTCCTGTCTTGTCGGGCTGCGCTCGACGAAAAACGGACCCGCCAGGGCGACCAGGACCACCAGGGCCACAAGGGACGCGCCGAACAAACGCCACAGGCTCACAGAGTGGCCTCCCTCATGGCCTGCCTCGGGTCCAGTTCGAGGCAGATCAGGTCTACGGCTGCATTGACCAGGACGTAGACGGCACCGATCAGCAGGGCGGCGCCCTGTATCATAGGCAGGTCACGGGACATGACCGCCTCCAGAATGAGGTGGCCCAACCCCGGCCAGTCAAACAGGTTTTCGACCACCACCACACCGTCCAGGAGATGGGCCAGTTGGAGACCGATGAAGGTCACCACAGGGGCGGCCGCGTTCCGAATCCCGTGTCCCACAACGATCCGGCGGGACGGCAGCCCTTTGATGCGGGCGAAGGTGATGAAGAACGACTCCTTCACCTCTGCCACCGCGGTCCGGATGACCCGATTGGACACGGCGGCCAGCCCCACAGCCAGGGTCAGGGCGGGAAGGACCAGATGCCCCGGCCGCGTGAAACCGGCGGCCGGGAACCATTTCCATCGCACGGCCAGGGCCAGGATGAGAAGGACACCCAGCACAAACCCCGGGATGGAGACCAGGGCGCTTGACAGACCGGCGGAGAACCGGTCGAACCCGGCCCCTGGACGCAGCCCGGCCCAAATGCCCCACGGGACGGCCAGAGCCAGCGACATGACCAGGGCCGCCCCTCCCAGGACCAGGGTCTTGCGGAAATGAAACCGCAATTCGGATGCCACCGGCCGTCCGGACACCAGGGATCGACCCAGGTCCCATTGGACGGTGTGTGTGAGCCATTGCACGTATTGCACCGCCACGGGTCGATCCAGCCTCTCCTGTTTCCTCACGTGGGAGACCACCTCCCGGCTGGGCAGGTCCTCACCATATCTGGCCAGCGCGACCCGGAGGGCCAAATCTCCAGGGAGGGCCGTCATGAGGCCGAAGCAGACAGTGGACACACCCCAGGCGACGAAAAGGCCCTGGAACAGACGCCGGGTCAATGCCGGTATCAGTCGGCCCATCGGATTTCGGCCAGGTGGTAGTCTCCCTCCATGGGATCCACCCGGACCCCCCGGAGTTCCTTCTTGTAGGCCACGATGTTCTCGTACCAGCTAACGGGGATCACCGGCAGTTCTTCCTGAAGAACGGACAGGATCCGGCTTCTGAGGGCACCCTTTTCATCCTCGTCAAAGGACTGGACATAGGCTTCCATGTCCTTGTTCAGGGCCTCGGACTGCCAACCCATGGCGCCCCAACCACCTGCGGAGGGGCCGAAATCACCCAGGAGGTTGCCGATGGGTTCAGGGATGTGGCCGTAATTGCGGCCCAGGAGGGCCATGTGCAGGGTGCCGTCCTTGTGCCGCTCAGGGATCTCCCCCGAATCACCCAGCTTGATCGTCACCCGGATCCCCACCTCGGCCAGTTGATCCTGGATCGCGGTTGCCACCAGGGGGAGCATGGGACGGGCCGAATACGTCAGCAGCTCCACCTCGAACCGCTGCCCGTCTTTGACGCGCACTCCATCCGGCCCCGTTCTCCAACCGGCCCTGTCCAGGAGGCCCTTTGCTTTTTCCGCGTCGTAGGTGAGGGGCGCCAGCGCGGGATCATGCCATTGGCCCACACTGGGGGCAAGGAACTGGGTTGCGGCCCCCTCGGGGTTGTTCAGAATGGTCTGCGCGATGCCGGCGCGATCGACGGCCAGGCTGATGGCCTGTCTCACCCGGACATCACTGAAAAACGGGAGGTTGCAGTTCAACTTGAGCAGCCTGACCCGGGGAATGGATTGAACCACCACCTCGGTCTCGCCGCTTTTCCTGAGCTTTCCGGCATCCATGGGCGAAAGGGTGAAGGAGAGGTCCGCCTGTCCGGCCTGAAGCATGAAGGCCCGGGTCTCGCCCTTGGGGACCGCGTGGTATTCGACCCGTGAGGCAAAGGGCTTGCCCCCCCAGTAGCCGTCGAACGCCTCGAACCGAAAGAGCTTTCCGGCCTCATGATCCACCAGGCGGAAGGGGCCGGTGCCGATCATGGTCCGGGCCTCGCCCTGTGCATCGAAGGATGCGGGAGCCAGAATGCCGGTCGAATAGTGGGACAGAAAAGCGGGCAGGGGGGAAAAGGGGCGTTCGGTCCGGATGACCAGCGTCTCATCGGATGGGCCCTCGATGGAGGCGATGGGCGCATCGGCCAGGACGCCCTTTTTCTCCAGGATCCGGTTCAGACTGTCCGCCGCGTCCCGGGCGGTGAGGAGGGAACCGTCATGGAACCTCACTCCGTTGCGGAGGTGGAATGTCCACGTCCGCTGGTCGTCCGACAGAGTCCAGGATTCGGCCAGCATCCCCATGAGGGGGCCGCCGTCCGGATCCCTCTGAATGAGGCGTTCCACACAGCTCATTCGGCAGAAGATGAAACCGCTCTTCATGGGATCGAGGCTCGTGGCGCCCCAGGGTGCGACGACACGAAGCACACGGCCTTCATCCGCCCGGGACGGGCCGAATGCGACCGTGATCATCAGAATGACGGCAAACAGGAACATGAGAAAGACGTTGTTCTTTTTCATTGATCGATTTCTCCATGATTCGTGACGGCCGCGGGGCCCCAAAAGGCCCTTATCGGCCGACCTTGAAAAAGGGGGATATACCTGCGGATCTCTTCATCGCGGAATCCGATCGGCCTCGGCGCCCGAAGAGTCGGCCTCATCTTCGATCCGCTCCGGATTGCGGGCCTGAACCAGGAAGGGGCGGGCCATAAACGTGCTCAGACGCTGCCAGCTCCTTCCCGTGACCAGGGCGTCCAGTTTCCGCTGAACACGGATCTCCGTAAATCCCGCCCCGGACAGAAGGCCGATATCCCAGTCGGGCCTCAGGACGTGGCTTGCGGGAAGATCGGCCGCATAAAAGGTGGCCATCTTTTGGGATGAGTCGAATCGATTGTTGATCTTGTACGCGATATCGACGAGAGGGAGCCACCACCGGGCCCAGTCGCCCCGGTAGTAGTGGTAATACCAGTTTCCATCGATGATACAGAGGCGCCCGCCCGGTTTGAGCAACCGCTTCCATTCCCTCACGGCCCGGGCGGGATCGGGCAGGGTCCAGACAACGTAGCGGCTCACCACCAGATCGAAGCTCCGGTCGGGCAGAGGAATGCGGCTTGCATCGGCCTCCAGGAAGCGGACCTCGCGGGCCTCTTCACCCAGAAGGCTCCTGGCCTGAGCGATCATTTCCGTGGATACATCCACGGCCGTGACCTGGTGGCCCAGTTGAACCAGCGGCCGGGTCAGCGTGCCCGGGCCGCAGCCGGCGTCCAGCACATCCATACCCGGCCCGCCCCCCGCAAACCGGGACACCAGATGTTTCCATCTTTCCTGGGCGGAACGGTCGCGAAAGAGCCAGTGGTGGTTACGCATGTAACTGCGGACGCGGTTGTCCCAATGGCGGGTAATGACCGCCTGAATGGACGCGGACATAAGTCCTCCCTTCATACCGATTTCTACCGGTTGACGGGGCGCCTTCAGGCGGCCGGATCATTCTTGGATGGGTATGTCAAAAAAGGCAGGTTGGACGGCTTCACAACACACCGCTCGACTGCCGCCGGCCATGCCCCACTCCATGGGAATGGCAGAGGCGAACCCTATAGTCCCGAGCTTGTTGCGAACCCATCGGGTATCAGACCTTCATGGTCCGAAGGCGTTTTCCTTACCACAAGCATAGGATCGTTGACAAGGGGTTTTTGCGGGAATCAGGTGTGTGCCAACGGATCAAAAAACCATTTTGCTTGACACAGGGCCTTCGCCGTTGATATCCGTTTACACAGAAAATTAATTTCTTGTGTCACGATCAAGGGCAAAATGGTCTCCACTTTTGGAGTAAAGACAAACGCACATGATCCGAGAGCCGGTCACCTTCGTTCGCTGAAAAAAAGGGGGATTCGTCTTGTTGGGGGGTGATTTTTTTTGGTTATTTATTTAATGCGTTAATATATTAGCTGCTTATATAAAATGTTTTGGGCTTCGCCCGATGTCTGGGCGATGAGTGCTTTCACGGGGGGGAAAAGGCCACGGATTGTTACACACCATACCATCAGGGAGGGGATCATCATGAAAAGCAAATCGGTAATCGCTGTGTTGGTCACGTCTGCGTTCATCCTTCTTGCGTGCTCGAGTTCGGCGCCGGCAAAAACCATTGAACTGAAATTTGCCCATGCGTTTTCGCCGAAGCACACCATGCAAACGCAGGTCTTTGAACCCTGGGCCGAAAAAATCACCAAAGAGACCAATGGACAGGTCAAATTCACTTTTTTCCCGGGCGGCGCACTGGGAAAGACGCCCGACCATTACGAACTGGCGGAAAAAGGGATCGCGGATATCATCTATATTCTGCACGATTACACGCCCGGACGTTTTCCGATGACCGAGGTTTTCAGCCTGCCGTTCATGACGCCTTCGGCTCTGCAGACCTCAAGGGCCATGTGGAAAACCTACGAAAAATTTCCGGAATTTCAGAAGGAATACGACAAAGTCAAGGTCCTGGCCCTGTTCTGTCACCCCGGCGGAGACTTTCACACGGTAAAAAAACCCATTCGAACGGTCGATGACTTCAAAGGCATGAAGATCCGGACGGCCAACCCGTCCGTCACCGAGGCCCTCAAGATCTTCGGAGCCGTTCCCGTCACCACTCCGGTCACCGAGACCTACACGGCCCTGGAACGAGGCGTGGTGGACGGCACCGTTGTCCCCTGGGAGGGTCTGGGCATCTTCAAATTGGATGACCTGACCAAGTATGCCACCATCACCGATTTCTACACCATGACCATGATGGTGGTGATGAACAAGAGCAAATGGGAATCTCTGCCTGAAGACGTCAAAAAGGTCATTGATGAAAACAGCGGCATAGCCCTGTCGGAATGGTGTGGCAAGGTCTACGATGCTACGGATGAACCCTTCAAGAATCAGGCGCTCAAGAAAGGCATCGAGATCATTGAACTCTCCGCGGCAGACAAGGAAAAACTGCAGGGCCTGACCATGCCCTTGAGAGAACAGTGGGTCAAAAAAATGGAGGCCAAGGGCCTTCCGGGTCAAGCGGTCTTGGATGCGGCCCTGGGGTATCTTCAGGAAGACTGATGACGCAGTGAAATATCCCGAAGTCATCCGACACGGCGGTGGAGCCGTTTTTTTCAGAGGATCGTCATGGCTGCGTCGGGCGGTACCGAAAAGGCATCCCGGATGACCGGATACACCGGTTTCGCTGGAGGGAGACGGCAGGAGATGTCTTGCCGTCTCCCTCGGACACACCGGGCAGGAGCGGGAGGTCCCAGGAACGGATGAAAGGCAATCGCGTGTTGAAAAAAATGGAGGCCACCAGTACCCTGATGGCCTCCGTGGGATGCATGGCCCTTCTTTGCATGATGTTGATCTGTACGATTGACGTGATCGGACGCTATTTTTTCAATACGCCGGTCACAGGAGCATTCGAGATTACCGAATTCCTTGTCCTGATCCTGATTTTTTCCTTCATCGGATACACTCAATCAAAAAAGGCTCATGTTTCCGTGGATCTCCTCTTTACGCTTTTTCCCAGGCGTCTCCAAGTGGTTATTGATTTGATCACCCACACGATGTGCCTTGTCCTCATGGGCTTGATCACATGGATGAGCATTATAAAGGCACTGGAATTGATAGAGGTTGGAGCGGTATCTCCTAACTTGAAAATCCCAACCTATCCCTTTGTGTTCTTTCTCGTCCTGGGCTGCGCTGTGATGTGCATTCAGTACCTCGTGGATATTGTCAGGCTGTTGGTGGATCGAAAGGAGAATACCGCCTCATGAGCTCGGAGATGGTCGGTGTCCTGGGGATTATCCTCCTCTTTGTCTTGCTGGCCCTGCGCATGTATATCGGCATGGCCATGGCGCTGGTGGGATTTCTGGGATTATGCATTCTGGTGGGTGTGGGAGCGGGGATCAACATCCTGGGGATCACTCCTCTTGCGGAGAGTTCCTCGTACACGTTGAGCGTCATACCCCTGTTCGTGCTCATGGGGCAGTTCGCCTTTTTGTCCGGCATCAGCACGGATATCTACAAGAGCGTGTATACCTGGATGGGGCATTTTCGAGGTGGCATGGCCATGGCCACCATCGTGGCCTGTGCCGGATTCTCGGCCGTCTGCGGGTCCTCCCTGGCCACCGGCGCCACCATGGCCATGGTGGCCATCCCTGAGATGAAGAAATACAAATACGACCCGAGGCTGGCCACGGGATGTGTTGCGGCCGGCGGGACCCTCGGGATTCTCATCCCTCCCAGTATCGGTTTTGTCCTATACGGTATCCTTACGGAACAATCCATCGGCAGGCTCTTCATGGCCGGCTTCATACCCGGCATCCTGTTGACCCTTCTATTTATCATGGTGATTTCCATTCAGTGCAGGATCCGTCCCGAAATGGGGCCCTGCGGTCCGACCGCCACCTGGAAGGCCAGAATCAAGTCTTTGGGAGGCACTTGGGGCATGCTGGTGCTGTTCTTTGTCGTCATGGGGGGTATATACCTGGGCATTTTCACCCCGACCGAAGCGGCTGGAATCGGGGCGTTCGGGGCGTTCATTTTTGTCCTTCTGAAAGGGAAATTGAACAAGGACACCTTTCTGCAAAGCCTGCTGGACACGGGGAAGACGACGGCCATGATCTTTCTGATCATCATCGGCGCGAACATCTTCTCTTCCTTTCTCGGGCTGACCAAACTCCCCATGCTCCTGGCGGATTTCACGGCCAACCTCCCCCTTCCCCGAATTCTGATTCTTGCGGGGATCATCCTGGTCTATCTGGCCCTGGGCTGCGTCATGGATTGTTATGCGATCATGATCCTGACCGTTCCCATCCTTTTCCCGGTGATCGAGGCCTTGCGGTTCGACCCCATCTGGTTCGGCGTCCTCATGGTGATCGTCCTGGAGGTGGGGCTGATCACGCCGCCGGTGGGTCTCAACGTCTTTGTGATCAAAGGCGCGGCACCGGACGTCCCCTTGACGGCCGTATTCAGGGGTATTCTGCCTTTCCTGATCGCCGCCTTTGTCGCTATTGTGCTGATCATCGCCTTTCCGCAGATCGCGACCTATCTGCCGGATCGCATGTGGGGGAACTAGGGGGAGGTAAATCTCCCCCTATGGTTTACTGATTTTATTATATATACCTAGGTCTTTTTAAGGTTTTTTCATAATATTTTTCAACCCCTTCATCCCTGATGATCTCGTTGATCCGCACCCAGGCCTTGTAGAGGCCTTCATCAAAGTGGGTCCTGTCGCAAGGGAACTCATCACACTGATAACAGAAATCAACCCCTTTTTCCCGGTGACAGTGGCGTACCCCGCAGTTCGTAAACAGGGCACATTGCTCGCTACGACACCCCGTGCAGTTTTCCGACGCAAAATAGTCCAGCATTTCCTTGAACGCGGGATACCGTTTGAAAACCGGCTCACCCAGAAGGGTCTCAAATCGTTTGGCATAGCTGTCAAAATTCCCTAAGCTTTCCTTGAGCTTCAGACTCCGTCTTCGGATTTCTCCATCCACGTGGGCAAAACATTTCTCGCAGCTCAGCCCGCAAGGGGCCAATGACGCCTTGATTCGTTCGTCATTCATGGATCGTCTCCTTTCCCAAGAGAATCATGATGGCGTCGCAAAAACCGATCGCAGCCGTGAGGCCGGGATTTTCACGCCTCCATCCCTGCGCCCGATCATATATGTGGCTTTCTGGAAACGGAAGTGGCATAAACGACATTTGAAGGGGGTGATATCGGCATTTTCCCCAATTTTCCGCCAACATCCAAAAGAGACCATTCATGAAGGAATCCATCAAAAAGGTCACGATTCTCGGATGCTATCAATCCATGGCCACCACCATTTTCGGCCCCATGGATATCCTGAATCAGGCGGGACGGCTCTGGAACCGTGTGAACGGTTCCCCTCAGACCCCGTTTTTCGACGTCTCCATTGCCTCGGTGGACGGGCGACCCATCCAATGCCTGAACCATGTCCTGATTCAGCCCCACTGCGGTATCGAGGCCGTTCATGAAACCGATCTGGTGATCATTGCATCGGCCACCTACATCGACCAGGTTCTCGAGACAGGGCCTGATTTGATCCCCTGGATCCGCCGGCAATACAACCGAGGCGCCCATGTGGCCAGTATCTGCACAGGAGTGTTTCTGCTGGCGGAAACCGGTCTGCTGGACGGAAAAACAGCGACCCTGCACTGGGGTTTTACAGAGATGTTTCGACGCAGATATCCACGGGTGGAGGTGAGACAGGACCTGATGTTCATCGACCACGGTCGTCTCTATTGTTCGGCCGGGGTGAATGCCGGCATGGACTTATCCCTCTACCTGGTGGAAAAGATGTGCGGCCGGCGGACCGCTGTTCAGAGCGCCAAGACCATGATCCTGGACCTGGGACGAAAAAAGCAGACCCCTTATGGATGTTTTCACTTTCCCAAAGACCACGGCGACTCGATTGTCATGAAGTGTCAGGCGTGGTTGGAACAGCATCACACAGAGGCCATGAATTACGATCAAATGGCCTCAACCTATGGATTGAGCCGTCGCTCATTGGAACGCCGGTTCAAGAAGGCGACCGGGGTGACGCCCCTGGGGTATCTCCAACACGTGCGGGTGGAAGCAGGCAAACGCCTGCTGGAGGAAGGAAGCCTGACCTTCGATGAAATCACGGTTCACGTGGGATACGAGGATATCCCTTTTTTCAGAAAACTGTTTGTCCGGCTGACCGGCCTGCGGCCCGGAGAATACCGGCGAACGTTTGCCTCGTACTCCGCCGAGCGCCCTCTGAACGGCTCTTCCGGGCCGGTCTCCATGCCGGAACGCCCGGCCTCATGAGCGCGGTCCCTCGATCTCTTGCAGGAAAACACGATACGGACTTCCGGCCAGCCGCGTCTACACCATGCCCAGGAGCCTCAGACCTTCACGAAACAGGGCCAGGGCCAGCGCGCACATGATCACACCGAGAGCGCGCATGGTATGGATGTACACCTTGCCGGTGAGAAACGATTTGAAGCGGCCGGTCAACAGGGCCAGGGCCGCCTTGGTGCCGATGAGGAGGACATAGAAACTCCCGACAAAAACCAACGGACCGACCGTCCCCTTCTCCATGGCCTGAACCATGGTCGGCCCGCCCACGCTGAACCAGAAGAGATACGGATAGGGGCTGAGCGCGTTCACCAGGATGCCTTTTGTGAGCGATCGGGGTCTCTGCTCTTCGAGGTGGATGGAAACCCCTTTCGTCCTCAGGCTCTTGTATCCCAGGTAAAGGACAAAGGCGCCGCCGAGCAGGGATATCCCGCCCAATACCTGGTGAAAACCGGAAAAACGCGACAACAGGAATACCGTTGCAAGGATAATGGGAAGGTCCGTCACCAGGGGCGCGACAGCCACCTTCATGCCGGAACCGATACCGTGCTGGAGGGTCTCCGAGATCGTGAGCGTCAGCAGGGGTCCGGGGGAAAATCCCGAGTACAACCCCAACACGACCCCCATGGTGATCAACTCGATCATGATTCGCGTTTTCCCCGGCGCCCCTTCGGTTGTCTCTTATGCCGTGCCCGTCCACAAATCAACCATACCACACAGGCACATTCCCGGTATGGATGGCCTTGGAAAAATCAGATTCCCGTTCCAAGCTGCAAGGAATGCGAATATAACATATTGATATTAATAGATTTTCCTTGGCGCTCTTGGCGTCTCTGCGCGAAAAACAGTTTTTACGGGTTTGTCAGTTTTTTTCCGTCTCTGCGAGAAAACAGTCTTTGCGAGTTCGTCCGTGTGGAGACTATCTTTCCTTCTCTAAAACCACGTACAACACCGGGATGATCATCAACGTCAGGATGGTGGCGAGGGACAACCCGAAGATGATGACATTCCCCATGGGTCCCCACAGACTTCCCCCCTGGACCGCCAGGGGCAGCAGGCCGCCGACAGTCGATACGGTGGTCAGTATGACCGGGCGAAAGCGTATCCTCCCCGCCTCTATCACGGCGTTGATCATGTCCTTTTCCTTTACTCTCACCACATTGATAAAATCGATCAGCACGATCGCATCGTTCACGACGATGCCCGTCAGACTGACCACGCCCAGAAAGGCCATGAAGCCGAACGGGTACCCGGTGATCCAGAGCCCGAGAACGGCCCCCACCAGCCCGAAGGGGAGGGAAAGGGCGATGACGAACGGCTGCTTGAAGGAGTTGAACTGGGCCACGAGGACAATGTACACCAGCATCAAGGCGGCGATCATGGCCCAACCCAGGCTGATGAACGACTCGTTTCGTTCCTTGGTCTCCCCTTCGTATTCCACGAGATACCCGGGAGGGATGGGGATGGATGCGGTCTTCTTCTTCAAGGCATTCACGACCGTCTCCGCGAGCACCCCCTGGACATCGCTTCGAAGCGTCACCGTGCGGGTGAGATCCTCCCGGGTGATGGTCCCCACATCGGACAAGAGGCGGACATCGGCCACCTGCCTCAACGGTATCTTGGCGCCGTTCATGGACTTCAGGTGGATTGCGTCCCATGTGCCCATCTCACCCCGGGCGTTCCGGCCTAGTGAGACCACGATATCGACTTCCTCGTCTTCCAGCGTGATGGTTCCGGCGATGGTCCCGTAGATGGCGGTTCGTATGGCCTGGGCAATGGATGCGTTGGTGATCTCCAGCATGCGGGCCCTGTCCGGGTCCACGGTGATTCGAAGTTGAGGAATGGAGCGCGATGCATCGTCCCGGACATCCACCGCACCGGGTATGGCCTCGAGGACGGGTCGGAATTGCAGGGCCAGGTCGTGCAAGATCTCGAGATCGTCCCCCTTGAACTTCACGGCAACGGGCGCCCCCACAGGCGGTCCTTGTTCCAGTTCCCGAAGTTCGATCTCGGCCCCGGCCATCGCACGGAATTCGGGCCTCAATCGCCGGATGAACCGGGCCGTGGCGCCGTTTCCCAGGCCGGGTTTCAGGGTGACGAAAAACTGGGCCCGGTGGGACTCCCGGGTTTCGACATAATTCAGATTGTAATAGATTCTGGGACCGTTTCCCCCCACATGCGTCATGACATCCCGAATCTCATCCTCCATCATGAGTCGTCTTTCCACTCTCTCTGCCAGGTCGCGTGTGGCGTCGATATTCGAGCCCTCCGGGAGAGCGGCATCGATCACAAAGACGTCCTTTTCCGCCTTGGGAAAGAACTGAAGACCCAATCGGGGAATAAACGCAAGGGCCCCCGAAAAGGCGGCCAATGCCAGGATGAGTACCAGGGTTTTGTGATGGAGGGACCATCTCAGGACGACCGTGTAGCCGGTGATGATTCGATCTTTTTTCTTCTCCTCCTTCCGGCCTTCCTCTTTCAGGAATCGGTAACTGAGGAGAGGGGAAACAAAAACGGCCACCAGCAGGGAGCCGGTCAGAGCGAAGATCATGGTCAAGGGGACTCCGCGTATGAACTGGCCGGTGTCGCCCGTCATGAACAGGAGAGGGGTAAATGCCAGGACCGTCGTCAACGTGGATGAGGTGATGGCGCCCAGGACCTCCCCGCTTCCGTCCAGCGCGGCCGCAAGCCGTGTCTTTCCGAGGGCCATGTGGCGTTGGATATTCTCCACCACCACGATCCCGTTATCCACCAGCATGCCCAGGACGATGACCATGGATGCCAGGGTGATCTGGTTCAGGGTGTGCCCGACGTGGTACAGCAGGATGATCGCGAAGGTGATGGAGAGGGGGATCAGGAAGGCCACCACAAAGGCCATTCGAAGGTTCATCATCACCATGGTGACCAGTATGACGAGACCGGCCCCCATCAGCAGATTGTTCTGAAACACAGAGAGTCTCTGTGAAACGGATTCCGCCTGATCGGAAAAGGTGTGGATCTCCAGTGGATCGGGCAGGCGCTTTTTGAGTCCTTCGAGGCGGGCCCGGATTTCCTTTGAAACCGCGTTGAGGCTGGACTTCGGTTTTGAGGTGACCAGCAGGTTGACACTTTCCCGGCCATTGAAACGGACCAGAAATTCAGGGCGCTCGCAGGCGTCGCTGATCTCGGCCACATCCTCAAGGAAAACGGGGCGACCGTCATGTGAGCCGATCATGGTTCTCCCGATTTCGTCAACCGCCTTGTACTGCCCGTCCGTCCGGACCAGATAACTCCTCCGGCCCACATCCATGTGCCCCCCCGGCAGGCTGACATTCTCGGCCGCGACCCGGTGGGTGAGATCGTTCAACGAGATACGGTACAAGGACAATCGGTGTTGATCGACGTCCACGTGGACTTCCCTATCCTGGTTGCCGGCGATCTCGAGAAGCATGATGCCGGGGATGTTCATGAGATCGCGTTTGATGAGTTTTGCATACCGATTGAGTTCTCTGTGATCAAACGGGCCGCTCAGATTGATGATCATGGAGACGGTCTGGGTCTTCCATCGGACGATCTCGGGGGCCATGGACTCCTCGGGGAGGTCGTTTTCCACCTCACCGACCTTTTCCCGAAGGATCTGGATGTTCTGATCGATATCCGAATCCGGATCGAACTGGATCAGTATGACGGCGACGCCTTGAGAGGCGGACGCCACGATCCTCTCCACCTCTTCGATCTCATGGATTTTTTCCTCGAGGGGCCTGGAGATGTACTGCTCGATGTCCCGGGGGCCGGCCCCGGGATATTGAACCAGCAGGGTGGCGCCCGGCGCATGGACCACCGGGTCTTCCTGCCTGGGAATCAAGACATAGGTGAAGGAGCCGAAGATCAGGAGCAACACGATGCCGACGATCGTGAGTCGATAGCGCTCAATGGCGGGGGCAACCAGGTTCATGGGCCGGCGACACCCATCCCTGTGATGGTTACCGGGTGATGATCCCGGAGATACTCCTGCCCGGAAACCACCACGGTTTCGCCGGGAACAAGCCCCTCGATGATTTCCACCTCTTCCTGAATGACTCGGCCCAATCGGATCTCCCTTTTATGGGCATGGAGGTCCTCGATGACGAATACATAGGGCGCTTTGCCGAAACCAATGACGGCTTCGAGGGGCACATGGATGCAGGCCTCGGCCTCCTGGCCCTCCAACACGACCTGGGCCATTAGGCCGGGCTTCAGGGTCTCGTCCGGATTGGACACCCGAATCTCGGCACGAATGGTCCGGGTAACCGGGTCTGCAGCGGTCTCCAACCGGCGAATCGTGCCGGTGTATGTCCTGTCCGGCTCCCAGTCCACCCGGATCAACGCCGTGTCTCCTGCCTTGATCCTTGGAAGAAGGCGATCCGGGATCGCGGCCTTGACCAGAACCGGGTCGGTCTCCCCGAGGAGGGCGAACGGTATCCCTGCACCGATCACTTCCCCTTCTTCGGCGAGTTTTCTCATGATTTTCCCGGTAAACGGGGCCGTTACGGTGCAGTTTTCCAAGGCATCATCAATGATCTTCAATTCCGCACAGGAGACATTGTAGGCGGACCGGGCATCCTGCCAGGACGACTCCGGGACGATTCGTTTTTCACGCAACGCCTCCATCCTCTCCAGATCCCGCCTGGCCTTGGCCCGGTTTTCCAGGGCCTTTTCTTTCCGCGCCACCCATTCCGTTGTATCGAGTCGCGCCAGGAGGGTCCCTTTTGAGACCCGGCGGCCTTCTTCCAGGTCCAATCGCGCCAGCTTTCCTGACAGCTTGAAGGCCAGCTTCATTTCCCGGTCGATCCCAATGATGCCGATGAGATTCTGTTGTTCCCGGCTTTTCCGGCTGCATACCTCGATCACATGCACGGGTGTGGCGGCGCTCTCGTTCGTTGTCTCCGTTTCCTTTGCCGTGCAGGCAAACAGCACCAGGATCCAGAGGACAGACACGCAGGCAGGGGTCTTTTTCATGGCTCTCCATGCCTCCGTAGACCGTCGATCAACAGGGTGATCGCCCGTTGAATCGCACTGTCGAGAGATGTGGGAATGATCTTTTTGTGTTCCTCCTCTTCGTGTAAGAGGATAATCCCGTTCAGGGACCCCCACAAAATCGTGGCCAACTCCATGGCGTTCTGTTCCGGGATTTCCTTTTTTGCCATTCCGGCCTCGATGGCCCGGGAGAGTATGTTCAGACAGGAAAGACCCAGCTCAAACGTGGTCTGGACGACCTGATCCGATACCTTTGGCGTGATTTCACCGTGGCGCAGCAGGAAAAGGATCTGGGAGTAGTTCCTCTCCTCCCGGTAGAAGTCATAGTACGCCTTGGCGATATTGCGGATCCGGGTCTCCCAGTCTTTCACCCCACGGACCGCCTTTTGAAACCGCTGGAGCAGGATCTCCAATCCTTCGATCAGGATCGTGACATACAATTCCTCCTTGGTCGGGAAATGGAGATACAGAGATCCTTTGCTCACCTCAGCCGTCTCGGCGATCTGATCCATGGTGGTCGCCTGAAATCCATGTTTAAAAAAGACCTCTCTGGCGGCGTCGATAATGGCCTTTTTCCGGGCTAATTTTTCTCTTTCTTTTCGATCCCTTACAGTCATACTCCCCCTTTCTAACCAACAGTCATTCGGTGACCGTTGGTCATATTATGCCTGTCGGTCAATGCCTGTCAAAGAAAATCCTGAGGGATTTTGATTTCCTGCAAGAAGTCTGGTAATTTCCTTCATACGAGCCGGGAAGCGCATGCAACAGGCCTCTTTTCTCCCAGTGCGCGCCGGAATGCCTTCAGGACGTTCCCTGCGGCTTTGCAGGAGACGAGGAACGTCCACCACACGGTTCATGGCGGAATGGGGAGAAGGCCGGGATTCGAGAGGCTGGAGGAGCGGCCGGTTCGGCTTCCAGGTGATCGCCGGGCCGGCATGAGCCTGCGGGCGGCGGACCCGTGGTCGTGAACGCTTGGATGGGGGGCGTCATGAACGTGACCTCGGATCAGGGCATGGTGTTTGCGATTCTCCTGGCGACCTTGGTCCTGTTCGTGTGGGGGCGCTGGCGTTACGACATCGTCTCCCTGGGCGCCCTGATCCTGGTCTTCGTGGCCGGGCTGGTTCCGGCGAATCAAGTCTTTACGGGCTTCGGCCACCCCGCGGTGATCACGGTGGCCGCCGTGCTGGTGATCAGCCGCGGGCTGCAGAATGCCGGGGTGGTGGACGGTATATCGCGCCTTCTGGGGCGGGTGGGATCCCGTCCCACGGTCCAGGTGGCCACCCTCACGGGCATCGTGGTGCTCTGCTCCGGCTTCATGAACAACGTGGGCGCCCTGGCCCTTCTCATGCCCGTGGCCATATGGATGTCCCGGAAGAGCGGGCGATCCCCCTCCCTGCTCCTCATGCCCCTGGCCTTCGGTTCCCTCATCGGCGGCCTCATCACTCTGATCGGCACGCCCCCCAATATCATCATCGCCACCTACCGCACCCAGACCGGATCGCCGCCCTTCGGCATGTTCGATTTCGCCCCTGTGGGGGCCGGTGTGGCCGCCCTGGGCCTGGTCTTTATCGCCGTGGTGGGCTGGCGGCTCACTCCCAAGCGGGAGAGCGGCGAGTCTCCGGAAGAGTTGTTTCAGATCGACGACTACCTCTGCGAGGTGGTGGTCCCCGAGACGTCCAAGATGGTGGGTCGGACCCTGTATCACCTGAACAGCGCCATGGAGAACGGCAAGCAGGTCACGGTGGGGGCCCTGATCCGCGGCGAACGCCAGATACCCGCACCTTCCTGGTACGAGGTCATTCAAGCGGGCGATCTGCTGGTGGTGGAAGCGGATTCGGAAGAGCTGCAGTTCCTGGTGGACGAGTTGGGCCTGGAGCTTGCTCAGGACAAGGTGGACAACAAGCAGGCCATGGAATCGGACGATATTCGAATCATGGAGGCCATTGTCGCACCCGGTTCCCCCCTGACCGGTCAGACGGCCGCGGGCATGCGGTTGCGCCGTCGATACGGGGTGAACCTCCTGGCCGTGGCACGCCAGGGGCAACGGCTCCGAAGCCGCCTGGGGCAAATCCGGTTCACCGTGGGGGACATCCTCCTTCTGCAGGGGGATCAGGAGTCACTTCAGTCGGCGCTTTCATCCCTGAGATGCCTGCCTCTGGCCGAACGCGGGTTTCGCCTGCCCAAGCCGCGACAGATCCTGACGGCCGTGGCCATTTTCGGCGCGGCCATGACCGCCGCGGCATTGAGTCTCCTGCCTGTGCAGATCGCCTTTTCCGCCGCGGCCATGGTCATGGTGCTGGGTGGATTGATCTCCGTCCAGGAGATCTACGAGAGCATCGACTGGCCGATCATCGTGCTGCTCGGAGCCATGTTCCCCCTCGGCAACGCCCTGGAGACCACCGGTGGGGCCCAGCTCATCGCGGACCAACTGCTGCTGCTTTCGGCCCATTTTCCAGCGGCGCTCACCCTGGGCGTCCTGATGATCGGGACCATGCTGCTCTCCAACGTCGTGAACAACGCCGCGGCCGCCGTGCTCATGGCGCCCATTGCCATCAGCCTGGCCGACGGCATGGGCGTTTCGGCCGATCCTCTCCTGATGGGGGTGGCCGTCGGGGCCTCGTGCGCCTTTCTGACGCCCGTCGGCCACCAGTCCAATGCCCTGGTCATGGCCCCTGGCGGCTACCGGTTCGGCGATTACTGGCGTCTGGGCCTCCCCCTCTCCATCCTGGTGGTGGGGGCGGCCGTGCCGTTGATCATGAACTTCTGGTCCTTCTGAGATGGAGGAAAAAGGAGACGATGCCGACCGGTGGAGGACCCCACTGCCGTCCACCCGGCTCCCGAGGCTCAACATGCCGCATTTCGGTTCGTGTCTTCTCTCTGAACCGGTCAGAGAAGGACGGGCCAAAACCGTCGACCGTGTCAACAACGTCCCCCTCTTTCCAACGGGATCATTTGTTCCTTATTGATCCGCGCATAGTTCTGGTAAAGCGATTTACCTTTCAACCAGAACGTGCGCTGCTCTTCCCTGATCGAGCCGATCACTTCGGCAGGATGCCCCACCGCAATGGATTCCCTGGGTATGACCTGGTGACTGACCACCAGTGACATCTCACCAATGATGGCCCATTCGCCGACTATGGCGTGATTGCAGATCGTGGACCCAATCCCGATCACTGAGAAATCTTCCGCGCGGCAATTATGCAGAATGGCTCCGTGGCCGATGGTCACCTGGCTTCCGATCCAGCAGCCTCCGCCGATGGATTTTGGAAGCACATGAATCAAGACCCCTTCTTCCACTGCGGAGCCCTCTTCAACCCGAATCGGACCGTTATCGGCCCGCAGCACCGCCTGCCAGCCCACATAGCACCCTGGACCGATCCATACGTCCCCAATGATGTCCGCACTAGGCGCAACCCAGGCAGAAGGATCGACTCGGGGCCGCTTCCCGTTCATTTCATATAAAGCCATACTCCCCTCCTTTGGAATTATTTAGGCTTTTCCATGCGCGGAATCGACAAAGCCGCAGGTGCAAATCCCATATTTGCATTTCTAGGTTGACAAATTTAATAGTATTTGTAAATCTTGATTTACAAATTTAGTCTTTGACTCCCACCCCCGTAAGGAAGCCTATCATGAACTGGAAACCCGAAATCGAGGAAATCGCCGAACGTCGTTCAGTGGCACAGCAGCAGGGCGGCAAAGAAAGCATCGAACGGCATCACCGAGCCGGTAAGCTGACCGCACGCGAGCGAATCGAAAAGCTGTCGGACCCCGGATCCTTCAGGGAATACGGATCCTTGGCCGGACACGCCTCCTATGACGACCAGGGGAACCTGATCAACTTCACACCAGCCAACGTGGTGATCGGCTCCTCGCGCATTGAAGGCCGGCGGGTGGTGCTCTCGGCGGACGACTTCACGGTTCGGGGAGGCTCTTCCGAGGCCACTCGATCGGAAAAGTGGATCTGGGCCGAGACGCTGGCCCTCGAGATGCGACAACCGCTCGTTCGGATGGTGGACACGGCCGGAGGAAGCGTCAAGCTGCTGGAAAGCATGGAGTCGACCAAACTTCCAGGATATCCATCCTGGAAGTTCACCGACCTGCTTGGACATGTGCCCGTCGTGGCCGTTGCCATGGGATCGGTGGCCGGACTGGGCGCCTTCAGGGTGGTTGCCTCTCACTTTTCCATCATGGTCAAGGAGACGAGCCATGTCTTCGCCGCGGGGCCTCCGCTGGTGGAACCGGCCACGGGCGAGAAGGTGAGCAAGGAAGACCTGGGCGGTTACCGCATCCACACCCGGGGTAGCGGCGTAGTCGACAACGAGGCGGACAACGAGGAAGATGCCTTCCTGCAGGTCCGCCGCTTTCTGTCCTATTTCCCCTCCAGCGTGTTCGAGATCCCGCCTGTCCTATCCTGTGAGGATCCACCGGATCGAAAAGAAGAAGAGTTGCTCTCCATCATCCCCCGTGACCGGAGAAAGACATATGACAGCCGCAGGCTGGCCGCTCTGGTCTTTGACCAGGGGTCTCTTTTTGAAATGGGGAGATGGCAGGGTCCGTCGGTCATCGCCATGTTCGGAAGGCTGAGCGGGCACTCCGTCGGCATCATGGTCTCGGATCCCCGGTTCTACGGCGGCGGGATGGATCGTTCCTCAGCGGAAAAGACCATTCGTTTCGTCGATTTGTGCGACACATTCCACCTGCCCATCGTCCATCTCTTCGACCAGCCCGGCGTGGTGATCGGGTCCGCAGCCGAGAAAGCCGGGACCATCCGGTATGCCACCCGGGCGATCCAGACGATCGCCCAGAGCCGGGTCCCCTGGGTGTCCGTCATCCTGCGCCGTGCCTTTGGCGTGGCGGGTTCCGCTTACGGCCGCCAACAGGACTTGAACCTCCGCTACGCCTGGCCTTGTGCTACCTGGGGTTCGCTTCCCATCGAAGGCGGCATCTATGCAGCCCACCGCAGGGAGATCGCCGAGGCCGAGGACCCCCAGACAAAACTCCGTGAATTGGAGGCCCGGTACGGAAAGCTGCAGTCGCCTTTTCGAACGGCCGAGCGCTTCGGCATCACGGACATCATTGATCCGCGGGAGACCCGGGCCGCCCTCTGTGACTGGGTGGAACAGGCCTACAAAAGGCTGCCCGAACAGATGGGAATCACTCAACGCATGATGCGTGTCTGATCTGAAATCGCTTCGAGCAATCGGGTGGTTTGGGGGACAAATCAGATGGGAGCGTCGAAAAAACTTCTGGAAAGGGTGGGACTGACCAGCCTCCCCCTTCCCTTGTACTTTCAGATCAGCGATTCCCTCAGGGAACGGATCGTCAACGGCGAGTGGCCTTCCGGGGAAAAGCTGCCCACCGAAGATGACCTGTCCAGACAATACGGCGTCAGCCGTCAGACCATCCGCAAGGCCAAAGAGCCCCTGGCTCGAGGGGGGTTCATTCGAAGCATCAAAGGATCGGGCTGCTACGTGACCTCTTCGGCCCTGTGGAGCCCCCACCCCCCTAAGGTCGAAAACCTCAAGGAGTTTTTCACCATCGCACTGAAGACCTCCTTTAAGATCCACGACTACGGCATGACACTGAACACGGAACTCATCGCCCGGAATCTTCAGAACGAAGGAGATGAGTTCGTATTTCAGATTCGCGGGGTTCGTTATCTGGACGGTCAGCCCATGTCCTATGTGGTCTACCACCTCCCCACGGACTTCGCGGCCCGTATCCCCTTAGATAAACTGGACCAGAATGCGTTTATCCCCCAGTTTGAACGTCTGGCGGGGATCAAGGCCATAGAGGGCGTGCAATCCATATCCCTGGGTAAGGCCGACGAACAAGCCGCAAAAAACCTGAACCTGTCCCCCGGCGACCCGGTCCTGGTGGTGGAAACCATTTACACGGACCCAAGTAACAGGCCGATCGAATACGTCTGCAGCCAGTACTGGGATCGCTTGCCCTACTCCATACGGGTCAGGCGCTGAGCCCACGGAACATGTTCGAGAGATGAAAACTCCCCGCCTATCCACATCGGTATATACAGGGACGCGCTCGCGGGGGCCTCTTCAGGAAGGAGACCGCTTTGAGACCCGGCAGGTATTTTCTCTGGCCCTTGACGAGATATCGGAATCGCACCGCCGTGATTTTCAACGACCAGCGCCTGACGTTCGAGGAGATGGATGCCTGCATCAATCGCCTAAGCCACGGCCTGCTCTCTCTCGGCCTTACCACCGGTCACAAGGTGGCCATACTGGCGGACAATTCCATTGAAGCGGCAGCGGCCATTTTTGCGATTCCTCGCGCCGGCCTGACCTATGTGACCCTGAATGCACGGCATTCCCCGCAGGAGCACCTGGCGGTCATCAATGACGCCGAGGTGGACGCCGTTCTGCTGGCCGCGGAGTATCTCCCTTCTGTGGAGCCCACCATACGGCAGGCCCGCAGCCTGAAGCACATCATCGTCATCGGTCGGTCCGGCTCCGGTCACTCGAGCTATGAGGACCTGACCTCCGGCCGCCCGGAGAACCCGCCGGACGTGGAAGTGGATCCGCGGCGGGACATCGAGCGGATCCACTACACCTCGGGAACCACCGGAAGACCCAAGGGGGCTGTCTGGCCGTTTTCCATGACCGAACAGGTCCTGAACAGCATCATGATCAACATGGACCAGCCCCTCGGTCCGTCGGACACCAATCTGAACATCGGGCCCCTGACACATGCCGCCGGCCTGATGATGATGGTCTACTACTCGCGTGGAGCCACCAACATCATTCTGCCTCGGTTTGACGAGGAGACCGTTCTTCAGACCATTGAACGGGAACGGGTCACCTCGGTCCTGTTCATCCCCACCATGCTCTACAAACTGCTCATGCGGTCCGATCTGGATCGGTACGACCTCTCCAGCATTCGACGAATCTGGTACGGAACAGCGCCAATGGCCGTTGACAGGTTGCGTCAGGCCATCGAGGTATTCGGCAGCGTCTTCCGCCAGAACTATGGAATGACCGAGATTCCCCAACCCATCACGTTTCTCGGTCCGGAAGACCACGTCACCCGAGGGAACGAAAAGCAGATCCGCAGGCTCCAATCCGCAGGCCGGCCGGCGATGGGCGTGGAAGTCAAGATCCTGGACGAGGAGGACCGGGAACTCGGGCCGGGCAAGGTCGGGGAGATCGTGCTTCGGGCCGACAAACTCATCAAGGGCTACTGGAAGATGCCGGAGGCCACCGCCGCCGCGTTTAAAAAGGGATGGTTGTACACCCAGGATATGGGAATGTGGGATGAAGATGGCTTTCTTTATATTATGGATCGAAAAAACGACATGATAATAACTGGAGGATTTAATGTTTATCCTCGTGAAGTCGAAGAAATAATTATGCAATTACCTGAAGTAGCTGAAGTCGTTGTTATTGGTGTTCCTGATGAAATTTGGGGTGAATCAATTAAAGCACTTATTATACCAAAAAAAGGATCTAATTTAGATGCTAAAGATGTTATTGAATTCTGCAAAACCCGTCTTTCCGGATATAAAAAACCTAAAAGTATTGAGTTCATTTCAAATATACCGAAAAATCTGTACGGTAAAGTAGATCGTAAGGTATTGAAAAAGCCCTATTGGAAACAAAAAGAACGAGGAGTCAATTGACCGCCGCACCAAAACAGCTTTATTGGTAGGGCCCAATCGGGCGATCGTCCAATCTGCCGAAGACACAAGAAAAGGAGGACAGGGATGAACGTGACTCACTGCAGAAGGTTGAAAGCCGCCCTGATTGCCATGGCAGCCATGTGGATCTGTACGGGGGTTTGGGTCCCCCCGGGAATGGCTGCGGACCCGGTGTACAAGGCGAGACTCTCGTACCACTGGGGCACTCAACACTACTCGGCCATGATGGCCAGCAAGTTCGCGGAGGAGTGCAACAAGGCCTCGAACGGTCGGTTGCAGATCGAGGTGTTTCCCCAGGGCCAGCTCTATTCCATCGCACAGATCGTGCCGGCGCTGAGTCAGGGGCAGGTGGACATGGGCGGTGTGCTCGACGTGCTCTTCATGGGCGTGGACAAAAACTTTTTTGTTACGGGGCTGCAGTTCTTTTTCAATGGGTTCCAGCAAAAACGCGACTTCTGGGAACGTACTGAAATCGGACGCAAATACTGGGACGGCATTCAGAAAAAACTGGGGATCAAAATCCTGTGTTATATCCCGGTGGGACCCACCTGCTATTTCAGCTCAGCCCGCCCCCTGGCCGACATAGAGGCATTCAAGGGCCTCAAGTCCCGCACACTGATCGGCACGGAGCGCTATGTTTTGGATGCACTTGGGGTCAGTTTCGTCAAGGTATCCACATCAGAGGTCTACTCCGCCCTCAAAAACGGCATGATCGACACCTTCAACACCGTTCCCTCCGCCGTCAAGGCTTATTCCTGGTGGGATCTCGCCAAATACGCCCAACAGCCCTATACCTTTTACTCCGATGCCTATGTCGCCGTGAACCTGAACTGGTGGAACAAGCTCCCCCGGGATCTTCAGGACCTCATGGAAAAGGAGATCGGCCCAAAAATCTCCGAGGAAGCCACTGCAGGCGTGATGGGGTACTCCGATCAAGTGCTGGTGGATTTTGTGAAGGAGCATGGAGGCCAGATATCCACATGGTCGGATGAGGAACTCCGGAAAATGGTCACCCTCAACAAAGAGCAGGTCTGGCCCAAAATCGGCAAGGAAATCGACCCGGATCTCTACCGGGCAGCCAAAGAGTTCGTCGGTGTTGAGTGATCCTCCAGACGCATGGGCGAGTCTTCCTTTTTTTCCGGAGGACTCGCCCGCCATGGTCCGCTCGCTGCCCAAAGGATCGACTGCAGAGGATTCCGGACGCTGACGCGGGAAAAAGGTCACGTATGGCGTCATCCCGCCGGGCGCCGGTTCGATTCAGTGGCAGGATCGGCCTGAAGAGGTGTTGGAATGGAAAAGGCTCTGGCCCGTTACCAGCAATTCACCGGCGCCCTTGCCAAGGCCATCTTGGTGATTGCGGCTATCATTGTGGGACTGGACATCGTATTCCTTTTTTCAGAAGCATTGGGCCGCTATTTTCTGGGGCACAGCCGCGCTTTCATGGAGGAACTCCCCCGGATCTCCATGCCGTTTGTGGTTTTTCCCATGATGGGAGTCCTGCTCAAGTTCAAGAAGCACATATCCGTTGAGATCCTGCCGGAGAAACTGAGCGGGAAAAACCGGACGCTTCTCATGCTGATCGTGGCCCTGTTCATCATGGCGATCTCCGTGCAGTTCATGATCGCCGGAATCATAGCGGTCAACCACTTCCGGGAACTGGGATTCGAGACCCACACGGAAATCGTCCTCAAAATCTGGATCACCTACCTGCCTTTCCCCATCGGTTTCGGTCTGCTCTTCCTGTTCAGCGTGGAGATGTTCTGGCAGGAACTCATCTCATTGATCAAGACGACACGGAGGGCATCATGATTTACGTGGCGATCGCAGTCGGGGTCGCGGCCCTGATCATTTCCGTGCCCGTTTTTCTGGTCTTCGCCGCCTCCGGCAGCATGGTGATTCTCAATGTACTGGATCTGCCCTGGAGCATCCTGACCCAGGTCACCTTTGATTCCATCACCAAATACATTCTGCTGGCCATACCTCTGTTCATCTTCTCCGGGATGGTCATGATTGAAGGAGGTATGGCTCGTCGGATGGTCTCCGTATGTACCGATGCGGTAGGTCATTTTTCGGGCGGTCTGGGCATTGCCATGGTCCTCACCATGGGGTTCTTCGGAGCTCTCTGCGGATCCATTCTGGCCGCCATCGTGGCCATCGGCACCATCATGGTGCCCGTCATGATCGAGAAGGGATACAAGCCGGCATTCGTCGCTGCGCTGGCGGCCTGCTCCGGTTTCCTGGATGTCCTGATCCCACCGTCCAACGGGGCGATCATCTACTGTGCCATCACCGGGGAGAACGTAGCAAAGGCCTTTGCCGCCGGGATCATACCTGCCTTCGTTTTCGGCGCCTTGCTCATCCTGGTGGTCCTGTGGGAATGCCGGCACATGGAGCGCATGCCCAGAGCCGGAATGTCCCGTTTTTTGCGAAGCGTGTACGAGGCGACTCCCGCCCTCCTGACACCCGTGTTGATCCTGGGCGGCATCTACAGCGGCATCCTGACCCCAACCGAATCCGCCGCTGTGGCGGGCATTTGGGCCGTGATTGTGGGATTTTTGGTCTACCGGGAACTCACCCTCAAAGGCCTCTGGAAGGCACTCCAGGCCACAGCCGTCACCACGAGCATGATCTTCGCCATCATCGCCACCGCGTCCTTCATGTCCGTGGCCCTGACCTATACCCGATTTCCTCACCGCCTGATCAACGCCATCCTGAGCATCGGAGTGACGCCGTTCCTCTTCATGGTCGCCGCGGGTATCGTGGTCCTCATCCTGGGTACGGTCATTGAGGTCGTGCCCATCATGTATCTGACCCTCCCGATTATGGCCCCTGTGGCCGTGGCCCTGGAGATCGACCTTTTGCACCTGATGATCGTGTTCACGGCATTCGTGGGGATGGGGATGCTCACACCGCCGGTCTGTGTGGGGGCATACACCGCCGCAGCCATTGCCAACCAGCCGGCACACCGCGTCATTCGAGAGATCTTCCCGTATTTTTTCCTGGCCGGTATCCTTTACGGCCTGATCATCATCCTATTCCCCTGGCTGGCCACGTGGCTCCCGGGGTTTGTCTGACAACCGATGGAGGCGTACTCGTATGAGCCACTCAAAGGCCATGGAAACCTTCCAGAAAAAAAAGAAGCACCAGCTCGGCATGGGCGGGCCGGACAAACTCGAGGCCCGCAAGGCCCATGGACAGTTAAACGCCAGGGAACGACTTGATCGTTTCTTCGATTCCGGGACCTTCCGGGAGATCGGGCTTTTCACACACTCGTCCCGGTTCGAGGTGGCTGAGGAGACTCCTTCGGACGGAAAGATCATCGGCCACGGACAGGTCAACAGGCGAGAGGTTCTCTGTACCGCCAACGACCTGACCGTCATGGGCGCCTCCAGTGCCGCGACCAATATGCGCAAACTGGAGTACGTGCGCAGTCTGAGCTGCGAAAAGGGATTGCCGCTCGTCTTTCTGGGAGAGTCCGCCGGTGCACGCATCCCGGACACCATGGGCTCCGCGGGCATGGCCCTGGGGGGACAGAACCGGGCTCAATACCGGCGGCTTCGCGAAGCGCCCTGGCTCTCGGCGCTTCTGGGTCCATGTTACGGCAGTTCGTCCTGGTACTCAGCCATGTCGGATGTCCGGATCATGCTCAAGGGGGCGGTGCTGGCCGTTTCCAGCCCTCTGGTCACCCGGGTGGCCATCGGCGAAGACACGCCGGCCGAGGAATTGGGAGGCTGGCGGGTGCATGCGGAGATCACAGGCATGGCCCACCTGGTGGGCGAGACCGAGGAGGAATGCCTGGATCTGTGTCGCCGGGTACTGGATTACCTCCCCTCCAACAGCCGAACCGCGCCATTGCCGCGGGACCCGGTGGACCCTCCCGATGATGTGACGAACCTTTTAGACATCCTCCCCGAAAAAAGCAGGCAGGTATATGACATCCGGCAACTGATCCGATCCATTTCGGATGGCGGGGAGTTTCTGGAACTCAACGAGCGATTTGCACGGCCATGCGTCACGGGGATGTGCCGTCTGGCCGGTCGGTCGGTCGGAATAATCGCCAATAACCCCTATTACGGCGCCGGCGCTCTCAATGCGGACTGCTGCGACAAGATCATCGGTTTTCTGGTCCTGTGCGACTCATACAATCTTCCCATTGTCATGCTGGTGGACACACCCGGGTTCCTGGTCGGTAAGATGGGCGAACGCCAGCGGGTTGTCGGCAAGATCATGAACTGGATGAACGCCCTGTCCCTCATCACCGTTCCCGTGGTCACGGTCATTGTGGGCAAGAGCTACGGCCAGGCCTATCTGAACATGGGGGCGGGAAAATACTCCAGCGCCTTTGCTGCATGGCCGACAGCGCAGATCAGCTTCATGAGCCCGGATGCGGCCGTCAGCATCGTCACCCGGATGCAACGGGACGACGACCCGGAACGCTACGACGAGGCACTGGAAAAGATGAAGCAAGACGTGGAGCCTTGGGATGCGGCCGGCCTGTTCGGACTGAACAGCATCATCGAGCCGGCCGAAACGCGGGATTACCTGATCCGCATGATCGATCTCCACACAGACCGGCCGTCTGGTGGAGTGGGCCATCATCTTCTTCATAACTGGCCGACCACGTTTTAGGAAAAACGGGGTAAGCATACGGAATGAGCATTCAATACGAAATCCGCGACAAGGTCGCGAGAGTCTTTCTGAACCGGCCCGGTGTTCTGAACGCTTTGAATTCAGAGATGTTCCGGCGTCTCGCCGAAGTCTGGGAGGATTTTAACGCTGATCCGAAGGCGTCGGTGCTGATCGTGGCCGGCCGCGGAAACCGGGCCTTCTGCGTGGGTGCGGACCTGAAGGAGTGGCAACAGCAAGGCCGGGACTTTCACGCCTCGGGCCTTGTGGACCGGATTCAGTCCCCCATGCGCAGGACCGATACCTTGAAGCCAGTGATCGCGGCGATTCACGGCTACTGCCTGGGCGGAGGCCTGGAATTGGCCCTGGCCTGCGACATTCGGCTCGCATCAGAAACGGCCGTTTTCGGACTGCCGGAGATCAGGCTCGGGGTTTTCCCCGGCCAGGGCGCCACGCAGCGCCTCCCTCGCATGCTGCCCTACAATCTGGCCGCGGAGATGCTCCTGACCGGCGAGAACATCAGTGCTCATGAGGCCTGGCGCATCGGGTTGATCAACCGCCTGGTGTCACCGGAGACGCTGATGGAGGAGGCGGAAAAAACGGCTGCCGTCCTCGCTGAAAAGTCCTTGGCTGCCCTGACCGCAGCCAAGGACTGCCTGCTCAAAAGCTATGAGCTTCCCTTGAAAGCCGGCCTTCTCTATGAGGCAAAACGGCGGAAGGAAGTCGCCTGGACAAGAGAGGACGCCATGGACCAAAAGACCCCCCACGAATCTCCTCCCATCACCTGAAGATGCACGGCATGTCGCGTGTCCATCCCTCAGCGCGCTTTGCGCCGATTCGCCGAGAGCCGGACGGCGCATTCACCACGGGCGATGACGTTCTCCCTTTTCCACATTGATAACCCGGCCGACAGGGTCCTTTTTCCATGGCGTTACCCGAACGCTACCCATCGTTACCATCCCTGGAAGTAACGTTATTCTCCGAGGTCCATGCGCCTTTTCGCCACCCGCACAACCCGCTGAATTTCCGACGTTTTTATAATCAATTGAACCGGTTACCATCACCAAAACACATGCCCCGGTTGTAAAATGGGCCCTCCGTCACCGTGGCACAGATATTGATATGATGAATAGGTGGACCACTGCCCTGTGGTTTTGCCCGGGGAGGACGAATGGACGAAAAGGAGGTGGTTTTCATGGAGTTGGTACCTTGGAGGCCATTTGGAGAGCTCAGTTCATTTCGTGGAGAGATGGATAAACTCTGGGACAGGTTTTTTGGTGAAAGGCCCTTGGATAGGGATCTTTCAGGGACATGGTCGCCGTCCGTGGACATCTCGGAGACTGAAGACAAACTCTTTGTCAAGGCGGAACTGCCGGGGCTGGAGGCCAAGGATGTGGACGTCAGCCTCTCGGGAGACCTTCTGACGATCAAGGGCGAGAAGAAAAAGGAAAAGGAAGAAAAGGACGAGCACCATCATTACATTGAGCGATACGCAGGGACGTTCCAGCGTTCTTTTCGGCTTCCCGTCGACATTCATGCCGACAAGGTGGAGGCATCCTTTGAGAACGGGATACTCAAGGTCACCTTGCCCAAGGCGGAAAAAGCCAAAAAGAAGGCCATAGAGATCAAGGTCAAATGATGCCGTTCAAGGCCCTCCCCGGGCATGGATTGAGCCGTTTCATTGGACCCGGAAATCCGAATGACGCAACGGGTCAGGGATGTTTCCCGTTCATCGAAAGGGGCAAAGCAACATGGCAAACGAACCGGAGAGGTATGTGTGTGCCCACTGCGGCTATACGGCGGACGGCAAATTCACCGGGGACATATGCCCCCAGTGCGGCCTGACGTTCTGGAAATGCAGCCACTGCGGTTATACCATCACCGCCGCCAGCCCTCCGGATACCTGTCCGGAGTGCGGTGAGAAGTGCGATTTCCTCAATGTCACTTGTTACACTCCGGAATGCGGTGGTCCGGGACATATGGATCCGAGGCTGTAGTCGTCCGGCATTCGGGGTGAGACGAGGGATTGCCGTCACGCACCGCCACACGCGTTGAAAGGAGGGGCAGCATGAAGATCGACGAGATCAAAAAAGCGATCGAGGCGTTAAGCGACAGTGAGAAGAAGGAGTTCTTTTCGGAAATCGTCCCCGACATATGCGATGAATCCCTCACCAAAGAGGGCTGCCGCCTGATCTTTGAAAAAAAACTGTCCGGGTCGCGCTATCTGGACTCCTTTGATGAACTCCATGAGATGCAGACCAAAGACTGATCATAGGAGAATAATCATATGATGAATGAAAAGGATGTGATGGTGCCCCTGGACGTCCCTGAAGATGTAACTCAGAGATATATCGACAATTATCGCAGCATCACCAAAGGAAGCGGTCGCTTGATGCTCTTTGCCGGGGATCAAAAGGTCGAGCATCTGAACCAGGACTTCTATGGGGAAGGAATCCACCCGGATGATGGGGATCCGGAGCATCTCTTCAGGATCGCCGGCCAGGCAAAGATCGGCGTCTTTGCGACACAGCTCGGCCTGATTTCACGATACGGCATGGATTACCGCCATGTCCAGTATCTGGTGAAATTGAACTCCAAGACCCATCTCGTGAAGCCATCCCAGGCCGACCCGTTCAGCAACCAGTGGTTCGATGTTCACGACGTGATCGCGTTCCGCGACCACAGCGGATTGCATATTCCGGCGGTGGGCTATACGATCTATCTGGGAAGCGAGTACGAAGCGGATATGCTTCAACAGGCCGCCCAGATCGTGGTCGACGCCCACCACTATGGGTTGATCACGGTGCTCTGGATCTATCCCCGCGGCAAGGCGGTGGCGGACGAGAAGGACCCCCACCTGATCGCCGGCGCCACGGGCGTGGCGGCATGTCTGGGGAGCGACTTCGTCAAGGTCAACTACCCGAAAAAGGAAGGCCGTGAATCGAGTGAGCTGTTCAAGGAGGCGGTCCTGGCGGCAGGCCGCACCAAGGTCGTTTGCGCGGGCGGGTCGAGCGTAGACAACCACGAATTCCTGCAGCGCCTTCACGATCAGATATTCGTCAGCGGAGCGTCGGGAAATGCCACCGGCAGAAACATCCATCAGAAGTCCCTGGAAGAGGCCGTCCGGATGTGCCATGCCGTTTACGCGATTACAGTGGAGGGGAAGAGTGTGAAAGAGGCGATGGAGGTTATGAACGGATGAAGATATCGGTCTGTGGAAAGGGAGGGAGCGGTAAAAGTACGGTGGTCGCCTTGCTGACCCATGCGGCGCAGGAAAGGGGGTATACCGTCCTGGTGGTGGATTCCGACGAGTCCAACTCCGGCCTCTTCAGGACACTGGGGCTGGAGGCCCCGCCTGTGCCGCTCATGGAGCTTCTCGGAGGAAAGGCGTCCATCAAGAAGAATATGCGGGCACCCAGCCTGTTTGACCAATCCGAGATCACCATCCGGGACATCCCGCAGCCTCACATACAGCGGCGGGACGGCCGTGCACTGGTGAGCATCGGAAAGATCCTTCAGTCCCTTGAGGGGTGTGCCTGCCCCATGGGGGTGTTGAGCCGTGAATTCCTGAAAAAGCTCCGCCTCGATGAAAAGGAGATCGCCTTCGTGGACATGGAGGCCGGTGTGGAGCACTTCGGCCGGGGGATCGATGAGGGCATGGACAAGGTCCTGCTCGTGGTGGAACCGTCCTTCGAATCCCTCCTGGTCGCTCAAAAGATCAAGGATCTCGCAGCCGGCATGAAGAAGGGATCTGTCGCGGTCCTGAACAAGACGCCTTCGGAAACGGTCGTCCAGAGACTGGAAGGCGAGCTTGGCAAGATGGGAATTCAGGTCATCGGGGCCATCCCGAATGACGTGGATGTATTTGATGCCTCTCTGGAAGGCCGCATTCTGGAGAAAGGCGCGGCCCTGCACGCAGCGGAAGCGATATTTGACCGACTCATGGCGGTGACGGTGATGGATTCGTAAAAACCGTTTATCTCGCGCAGGAGCATCATCATTCCTTTGGAGGGACCATGTGTCTGAGCACTGTTTACACGGTTCAGGGAAATGAACCACAAGAGGTCATGAAAGATGTGGCAAGAATAGAGATCGAGGGTGCGGGATGCTGGGCGATCGACCTCTTTGGACAGCGGACATTCATCCAAGGAATGATCAAAAGCGTTGACCTCATGGACAGCACGGTGATGATCGATCAACGCGATCCCGCGTCATAACGGTCTGGCAAACATCGGTTCGACCACTGCCGATAGGGATGCGATTCATGGAAACGGCGGGGCCCTGCGGGCTGATTCCGGGCTTTATCCAAAGCCGTCATTGTTGACGAACCCGTAAAAACCGTTTTTCGCGCAGAGGCGCCAAGAACGCCAAGAAAAAACTTTTTAATTTCAATAGATTATCTTTGCGGCTTGGTGCGAGGATGTGACTTTTTGCGAGGACAGCATTGTTGGAACAGGACCAGGTCCGCAAGGACAAGGGAGGCGGTTGATGAAGGAAGCGATGTTTTATGAGGCCATGGCTGACCACACGGTCCAGTGCAACCTCTGCAATCATCGCTGCAGGATCCACGACGGCAAGAGGGGAATCTGCGGCGTAAGGGAAAACCGCGGCGGCACGCTCACCAGTCTCGTGTATGGGAAAGTCATTGCAGAACATGTAGACCCCATCGAAAAAAAGCCTCTCTTCCATTTCCTCCCCGGTTCAAAAGCATTTTCCATCGGAACAGTTGGATGTAATTTTCGATGCAAATTCTGTCAGAATTTTGATATTTCTCAATATCCCCATGACCATAAGGGGGAGATTGTCGGTTGGGACCGCTCCCCGGAACAGATCGTCGCATCGGCAAAGGCAACCGAGTGTGGGACGATCGCCTATACATACACCGAGCCCACCATATTCTATGAATTTGCCCTGGATACGGCCGCACTGGCGCGGAAGGAAGGGCTCAAAAACGTGTTTGTCAGCAACGGATTCATGAGCCCTGAAGCGGCCCGTCATATCGCGCCGGTCCTGGATGCCGTCAATATCGATATCAAGGCCTTCACCGATGGGTTCTATAAGAAACTCTGCGGCGGCCGTCTCGAACCGGTCCTGGAAACGGTCCGGTTGATGAAGGAACTGGGGGTCTGGGTGGAGGTCACCACCCTCCTGATCCCCGGCCTCAATGACGGGGAGGAGGAACTGCACGATATCGCGCGTTTCATAAAGGGGGTCGGCCCTGAGATTCCGTGGCATGTCACCCAATTCTATCCCACCTATGAGTTGCAGGACCGGCCGCCCACCCCGGTGGAGACCCTGCGCCGGGCCCGTGACATCGGCCTGAAAGAGGGCCTGCGGTATGTGTATGAGGGGAACGTGCCCGGAGAGGGCGGGGAACATACGTACTGCCCTTCCTGCGGGGCCGCGATCATTAAACGGTATGGACTGGACCTCACGGAAAACCGGTTACGGGATGGAACCTGCCCCACGTGTGGAACCGCCATTGACGGTGTGGGCATGTAACCGATTCGGAGAAATGGTGGTATCTTTTCTCTGCCCTTCGATTCCTCTGCGCGAGATCAACGTTTTTTGCGAAGGAGCGGAAAACACAGCGTATGGCCTGATGGAAACCATGAAAAGGGAGGAAGCGTGCTGTACTGACAACAACCTTTTCGGAGTCTGTGAAAGGAGGACGGCCATGGCGGAATTTCGCAGAAGGCAAAACAGCGACCGGTGGCATTGGAGCAAAGACTGCTCCAATTATCCGACCGAAAAAGACGTCATCATCAGCCACACCCTGCCCGGATATGGGTCTTTGTGTGAAGAGTGCAAGAAAAAGGCGCCATTAGAAAAAGAAAAATAGACGGAGAAGCGCGAATGGATATCGCCGTCAAGGTTGAAAACTATGTCAAAGAGCGCTTCGGACCCCAGGCCCGTCTGATCTCCATGGAACGGCTGGGCGAGGGGGTGCACGGCACGGCCTATCGGGTGGTGTTCAAGCACCCCAAGGGCGAAGATCGGTTGATCATGAAGACCCTCTTTCATTCCCGATTCGGCCATGATCACTATTCCGACCGGGCCCAGGTCCTGCTCCTGGCCCAGGCCAACTACAACGAGATGCCGAAGCACGTGAGGGCCACGGATGTGGTGGGGGAGTCGCCCGACCGGCTCATATCCGTGAAAGATGCGCGGGAATTCTTTATATTCATGGAAGAGGCCCAAGGGGTCTCATACTTCGAAGACCTGGACGCCATTCTGAAGCGGGGACACCTGACCGACCAGGACAGGGAGCGCGCCCGAATGCTGGCCCGTTTCATTGCGGATGTCCACGGGCTCAGGTATTCGGGGCAGGATGCGAAGACCCTGTACAGAAGGCGGATCCGCGATTTGATCGGGCACGGCGAGTGCATCATGGGGATCATCGACGCCTATGAACCCGTGGATTTCACCACCGACAGGGAACTGGTGGCCTATGCCGGGAAGGCCCTGGACTGGTGGGGGAAGATTCGGGACCGGGGAGAACGGCTGTGCAGCGTACACGGCGATTATCATCCGGGCAACATTCGATTGCAGGGAGACGATTTTATCCTCCTGGACCGCTCCAGAGGGAGCTGGGGCGAACCGGCCGACGACGTATCCTGTCTCAGCATGAACTACATCCATTACGCGGTGAAGGACCGGGGGACCTTTGCCGGTCCCTTTGCCGAACTGTTCCGGATCTTTCTGGATGCCTACCTCGAAAAGACCGGCGATACGGGGTTCTTCGAGGTGGCGCAGCCTTTTTTCGCCTTCAGGGTCCTGGTCATCGCCAACCCGAAGTTCTACCCGGACGACACGGCCGGGACCAAACGAAGGCTCATGGATTTCGGGTTTTCGGTCCTCGAGACCGCCCGGTTCGAACCGGGAAAAATCACAGACTATCTGGAGAGGGCATGAACTTTTGTCTTTGGCTGACCGGACTCCCGGGTTCCGGCAAGAGCACGATTCTAAAAGAGGTCTTGGGGGTATTGTCGTCATCGGGGATGATACCTGTCGTCCTCAGCCTCGATCACATACGAAAGATCATCACACCCGAACCGGAATACACCGATGAAGAGCGCCGTGTGGTCTATCGGGCACTGGTCATGATGGCCTACCTCCTGACTCATGAGGGCGGAAGGCACGTGATCATCGACGCCACGGGAAACCGCCGGGAGTTCCGGGATCTGGCCCGGCAGTTGATCCCGGGTTTTGCCGAGATATACATCGAATGCCCCCTGAAGACGTGCCAAGAGCGGGAGGCGTCGCGCCAGGGTCAGCCGGTGGAAAAACACCTGTATCAACGCGCCATGAAAGGGGCGTTGGCCGGCGGGCTGCCCGGTGTTTCGACACCCTACGAGGCGCCCGACCACCCGGAAGTCCGGGTGCGGTCGGACATCCTGTCCCCCCGGGAATCCGCGGAGAGGATCATGGCCTACGTGCGATCCCGATGGGCCGAGTCATTCCCGTGATGAGAGGGAATATGCTGAAGACAGCCATCGAGGCGGCCATAGGGGCCGGCCGGGTCATCGCCGAGCGTTATCCCGGCGAACGCGACATCACCGTGAAGGGCTTCCGCGATCTGGTGACCGATGCCGACACCGCGGCGGAATCGCTGATCGTCGAGCGCATTCAGGCCGGGTTTCCCGATCACGCCATCCTGTCCGAGGAGGCGGGAGGCGACCCCATCGGCCGGGGATTTACCTGGGTGGTGGACCCCCTGGACGGGACGACCAATTATGCCCACCGCCATCCGGTGTTCGCTGTCTCCATCGGAGTGCTCGAGGAAGGCCGTCCGCTCATCGGGGTCATTCACGATCCGTTGAGGAATCAGACGTTTGCGGCCCAACGCGGGGCCGGCGCGAGGCTCAACGACGCACCCATTCATGTCAGTGGGACGAAGGAAATCGGGACCGCTCTGATCGGACTCGACTGGGGTCACGACAATGACGTGCGCCGAAAGATGATGGATCATCTAAACCGGATCCTTCCGCGGTGCGGGACCGTGCGTGCCTCGGGTTCGGCCGCCCTGGCCCTGGCCTATGTGGCGGCCGGCTGGCTGGACGCCTATGTTCACATGGGATTGAAGCCTTGGGATGTGGCCGCCGGCATGCTTCTCATTCAGGAGGCGGGCGGGCAATGCACCACGATTCAAGGTGAGCCGTATCGGATGGGACGGACGGACTGCCTGGCCGGCAACCGCCCGATTCATGCTGAGTTGTTGAGCGTGATGCACGGGAGCGCAGACCGCTCACCGATCTGAAAAAGGAATGCGGAGGATTTCTCCGCGGACGCGGAACCCGTGGTCCTCAACCCGCCGATACAGGGAAAGAGGATGGGTGTCATTGGAGGTGTGGTATGGCAAACACATTCTGGACCGCTTTCGGCGCCAGCCTTCTGGCGGCCCTGGTGACCTCGATCGGCATCTATGTCATCCGCCGTTTTGAGCAATGGGGCCGAAACAACAGCATCTACTTCATCTGCTTCGCGGCCGGAGTGCTGATTTCCGTCTCCTTTCTGCACATCATTCCAAAGGCCTTTTCCATGAACGCCCACGGGCCCTATTATCTCTTCGCCGGCTATCTCAGCCTTCATCTGTTCAACCGCTTCATCAATGCCTTTGTATGCGACAAGAGCAGGGATGAGGACTACGCCATCGGCCTCATCCCCATGCTGGGCATTGGATTCCATTCCTTCATCGACGGGTTCATCTACTCCATCACCTTCACGGTGAGTGTATTCACCGGTCTTATGGCCGCCACGGGCATGGTCCTTCACGAGTTTCCCGAGGGGATCATCACCTATCTCCTGCTCGTCCGCGCCGGATTCAGCGAGAGGTCCTCCTTCCTTCTGGCATTCCTCGCAGCCGCCATCACCACGCCCGCGGGCATGCTCGTATCGTATCCGTACATCCGGAAAATCGATCCACCGGTCCTGGGTGCACTCCTGGCGTTTTCCGCGGGCGCCCTGGTGTACGTGGGGGCTACCCATCTTCTGCCCCAGGCGGAAAGCGAAAACCGGAGATACAGCCTGATCGCCCTGGGGGCAGGGATTCTCGTGGCCCTTATCATTGTCCTTTCAAAGGGATAGAGGTATAATCCCTTATCAGATCCTTCCTGTTTCTACGTGGGCGCCTGACCGGTGAGGGGGGCCGTCGCATGAAAATTCAGAATAAAGGCCTCTTGGAACGCGATGGATGGGAAAAGGGCTTTCAGAATATCGCCTTTTACAGTTTCATCATCGACAGCCTGCCGGTGGCCATACTGACGGTGAATCCGGAATTGAAGGTGACCAGCCTCAACCGGTGGGGACAGAAGCTCACGGGGTATTCCGAGAAAGAGGCACTGGGACGCTATTGCGGCGATGTGCTCCGGGGAGGGCTCTGCAAGACCAACTGCCCGCTGAAAACGGCCCTCAACCGGAAGCATCCCGAGGTGAGGGTCGACAGCACCATCACGAACAGGCGCGGGGAAACCATCCCGGTCCGAATGAATTCGGCCGCCCTCGTGGATGACAACGGCCATCTCATCGGCGGGGTGGAGGCCTTCCAGGACATTTCCCGTCTCAAGACCCTGGAACGGGAAAAAGACAATATCATCTCCATGTTCGCCCATGACATGAAGTCGTCGCTGACCGTGATCGGCGGCTTTGTCCTGAGACTCCTCAAAAAGATGAAACAGATCGATGAACAAAAGCAGCGGGAATATCTCAACATCATCAAGCGAGAGTCGGGGAAGCTGGAATCCCTGGTGGATGACTTTCTGGAGTTTTCCAGGTTGCAGGCAGGACGGCTCAAGTTGAACCTGAGCGCCACATCCCTGGACAAAGAATTGATGGAGCTTTCGGATGCCTACCAGTTGAAGGCCACCCAGGCGGGACTCCGCCTGGAACTCAAAAATGAAGAAGAACTCCCGGTGATCATTTGCGACAGCAACAAACTGCTCAGGGTCTTCAGCAATCTCCTGGATAACGCCATCAAGTTTTCCAAAAGGAAAGGGACCATCACCATCTCCACCCAGGCGTCCCATGACGAGGTGATCGTGCAGGTGAAAGACGAGGGGATCGGTATTGACCCGAATGAGATGCCCTATGTCTTTGACAGCTTTCACCGGGGCAGGGGCGTGGAACAAAAAGAGGGCTTCGGCCTGGGCCTGGCCTCGGTAAAGGCCATTGTGGAAGGACACGGCGGACGGATCTCCGTTGAAAGTGAACTGGGCAAGGGATCCGTTTTTTCGGTATTCCTGCCCAAGAAACACAACCAGGATCCGCTCTCTGAAAACAGGGGCGAAGGGATCGGCGGAAGTTTTTGACGGGAACAGCGCTCCTTCTTTCACCTGGTCATGCTTTTCAGCGATCACCCTGATGGGGACGAAAACCTGACCCGCGTTTTCGTCCCTGGACTCGGCCCGGCAAGGCCTCAGCCGTCTGGAGGGAGGAGACGGTGCGACCAAGGCCCGTGACCCCATGTGGCCTGTTCCCCGGCACGGGTTTTCTCCTTCCCTCCCATGGGGGAAGGCCGGCATGAGGCCTCGAGTTTTCCCCTTCCCCCTTGATGGGGTAAGGTCGGGATGGGGGTGCTCATGAAACTCGATATATCGGCCCACTTACGACCGTCACCAACGACCAATCCCCTCTCATGCACAGAAAACGGTGCACCTGAACCTCCCGACCTTCTCTTGGACAAACATCCATAATGCCGACATGTTATTCCCATTCGCCCCGCTCTTTCATCCGTTCCTGCACGCCCGGGGCCTATGGAGAGTGCCCTCCATTTCAGGCCCGAAAACGATCAATGTCCCATGATATGGCGTGGTTATCCCTGGTTCTGACTTTGCTTTTCACGGATTTGTCTCAACCTATTTAAGTGCCCGATAACAATTCTCATTTCGATCAAATGCACGGTTTATCGTGAGAAATGCACCGTTTTCTGTGCACAACACCGGCATGTGCCTTCCGAACGCGAGGGGCTTGAAGAAACATCCCGCCTAAACACATGTTTTTTTAAAAGAAGAGTTCTCATCCCCGCCAAAACCACCACCACATCCCAACCACTTGAAATGCCTTATCTACGCCCCTTTTCCAAATGACTATGGACGCAAATTTTCCCCTGTTTTCTTCAAAAGATGCGGGAGATTTCGCCCCTCTTTTCCAAGCGGGCGCCGAAAAGAATTTTTCCGGCACGAATCGTGTTATCGCACAGGCCCGGAACAGAGAATTCAAATATGCTTTGGTTGCCTTCACGCCTCTGTTTCCGGAAAAGTTTTCGCCTTCCCCTGTATTTCTCCTTCCTCCTTGACGGGGGAAGTCCGGCATGAGGCCTCAGGTGTTCTCCTTTCCTCCCATGGGGGAAGGCCGGAATGAGGCCTCGGGTGTTCCCCTTCCCCCTCGATGGGAGGGCCGAATCCCCGGCACGGGTTTTCCCCTTCCCCCTCGACGGGGGAAGGTCGGGAAGGGGGTGGTCAGGGAGTCCCTTTTCGCCACCCCCACCCTGTCCTTTCACCCGTCAAAGGGGGAGGGGACCCCGCACCAGGGTCCGGTGCTGCATAAAGCGCGAGGGCAGCGCCGCCTGGGCTAGTTCCTGGCAAAGGTCGGCTTAAAAGCACCGGTGTTCCCCTTCTCCCCGATGAAAGAAGGCCGGGATGAGGCCTCAGGTGTTCCCCTTCCTCCTCGACGGCGGAACCCTGCATCAGGGCCTGTGCCAGGCAACCGACTCCGCTGGTGTAGCGCCCCTTGTCTTCCCTCAACAGCTTGGCCTCTATTTTGTCGGGGGAAGGCCGGATGGAGATGAACCAAAGGCGATGGCCTGAACTCCTCCCGCTACCATTTCTAAAGGAAACGCCACTCCATGAAACGAATCGCCCTGTCCATTCTCCCCTCGCTCTTCCTCCTGGCAGCCGTGCCAACGGCACTTCCCTCCTCCGACGTGATCGACCTAGGCTCCATGACGGTCCGCACCATGAAGGTCCAACAGATCACTCCATCCTTTGCGGAGGATGGCTCTCTGCGGCTCACGGCCGACCTCAGCGAACCGGTGAATCCACCCTGCCGGGTGATCTGGCGGATTCGCGGGGATGCACAGGGGTATGCCCTCGAGAGGGACGAAGGGACTCCGGTCACCCTGTTCATGGGGGACCCCGAGGCCCGGGTGACCGTGGAGGCCTGCCTCGCAGAGGGGGACCGCTCCGGCGGGTGCCGTTCCATCACCCTGACGGCCGTGGTGCTGGCTCAGGCCCTGAGCGAGGCTGCGTGGAAAGAGATCCTTCTGCCCGACTTCACCGAACCCGACTTCATATGCCAGGTCCTGGAGGACGACCAGTACCGGTTGGTCTTTTATGAAGTGACCTCACGGGTCCACACGGTCACCGGGGAGTATCTCACGGAGAAGGAGGACCTGGCCGTGAAGGTGCCGGGCGGTAAGGTCTCCATCCGCCGGTCCTGCCAGGGAGGACGATGGACCTGGGACCATGAGCGGCAGGACCTGACCCTGGTTCGGGGACCGGAAGGAGGTATGGAGTCCATTCAGAAAGGCGCCACGTCATACCGCCCGGCTCCGGAAAAGGATGGGGTGTTTACGGACGGCATCTACCGGATTCAGAAGACGGAAAACGGCTTTCGCTGGGAGAGCAAGAACGGTCTTTGGAAGAGGTACAACCATGAAGGAAGGCTCACCGCCTATGGGGACCGAAACGGGGTGATCGGCCGGATCCTCTTTCGGGCCGGACAACCCGTCGGCCTGTCCGACCGGAACAACCAGGAAGTCCTGTGGTTCGAGTATGACCCGGCGGGTCTCCTTCGCACGGTCTATGATCGAAACGGCCGAGGGGTGACCTACCGCTATAGAGACGGCCGCCTCAGTGCGGTCACCGACGTCCTGGGAAACGAGACCCGGTTCTCGTACGACGCCCATGGCCGGATTTCAGAGATCGTCGAGCCCCAAGGGATCAGAACCGCGATCGCCTATGACCGCCTGGGCCGGGTGACCTCGGTCCTGGACGGCCGGGGCCTGGCGCATACCTTCACGTGGGACTACGACCGGGCCCTGTCGCTCTACCATGCGGGCATTCGAGATCCTTCCGGCAAACTCACCGAGATCTGGTCCAACCGGAAGGGCCAGGCCCGGCGGGTGGACATCAACGGCCGCATGGTCCATCGAATCGCAGAAAAGGGGAACACCCTGGAGGTCACCGACTCACGGGGACGGACCACGGTCAAGACCTTTGACCACAGGAGAAACCTCATCAAGGTCGTTTACCCGGACGGATCGAGCATTCAACGGGAATACGAGCCCCGGTTCAACCGGAAAGTCAGGGAGATCCATGAAAACGGCGTGATCAGTCGCTTCTCCTACGACGCCGAAGGCAACCTGGTGGAAAAGAGAGAGGCCTCGGGGACGCCGAATGAGCGCGTCACCCGGTACACCTATGACCGGGACGGAAACCTTCTGGTCGTATGCCGGGCCGGCGATGACCATACCCCCGAGGCCGTGACGCGCTACACCTACGACGCCCAGGGAAACCGGATTCAGGAGGTCGATCCCGAGGGAAACATCACAACGTTCCAGTATGATCCCCAGGGGAGGGTCCTTACCCGGACCGATGCCCGGGGCACGGTGTGGGGTTACGCCTATGACCTTGCCGGAAGGCTCACGACCGTGACCGATCCGTTGGGGCACGCGGCTAGGTTCTTTTACGACCAGGCGGGCCACAAGGTCAGGGAGGTCGATGCAAACGGGAAGCAGACCCTCCTGGCCTATGATCCGGCAGGGAATCTGATCCGGATCACGGACGGGGAAGGCCAAGTGACCGTGTTCGAGTACAATGCGGGCAACAAGCTCATCAGGCAGATCGATCCCGAGGGGAGGATCACCCGGTACGAGTATGACCTGGAGGGCCGGGTCATCAAGACCACGGACGGCAACGGAAATGAGATCGTGAAGGTGTATGATGACACGGACGGTTCCGGGTGCCCGTCCTGCTCGGGAGGGGGGGACGAGGGCCGGCCTTCCCGCATCCTGTACCCCACCTTTGAAAGGGCGTTCACCTATGACCTCCGGGGCCGTACGATCGCGGAGAAAGAGATCCTCAGCAAGACCGAGGCGTACGAGACCCTGTTGGATTACGACAATGCAGGCAATCGGATCGCCGAGACCGACAAGGAAGGAAAGACCACGCGCTACGAATACGACCCCCTGAACCGGCTCACCCGGGTCATGGATCCCCTGAACCAGGAGACCCTCTACTCCTACGACAATCGGGATAACCTGATCCGCCTCACGGATGCCAAGGGCCGGGCCACGCGATTTGAGTATGACCGCAATAACCGGCTGATCAAGGAGATTCGGCCCATGGGCCAGGAGACGATCTATATATATGACGGGACCGGCCACCTGATCAGGAGGCTGGATGCCAAGGGCCAAACGACCCGGTATGCCTACGATGATGCGGGCAGGCTGGTAGAGGTCCGGTATTACGTTGCCGCAGATCCTGCCACGCCCATCAAGACCCTGACCTTTGCCTATGACGCGACAGGCCACCTCCGGGCCTATGACGACGGCACGACGTCCGCCGAGTACCTCTACGACGACGCCTACCGGAAGACGTCCGAGACCGTGGACTACGGCCCATTCTCCAGGACCATTCGTTATACGTACTATGCCAACGGTCTCAAAAAGACGTATACGGATCCAGAGGGCATCACGTATACCTACGCCTATGACGCCAACAACCAGCTCACCGAGGTCCGGATACCGGGTCACGGCGCCATTACTCTTACATCCTACCAATGGACCATGCCCGAGGCCGTCTCCCTCCCGGGTGGCGCCACCAAAAACTATGTGTACGACCCCCTCATGCGGGTGAAGCGAATCACCTCGAAAGACCCCGAGAAGAATGGGATCATGGATTACCGTTACGCCTATGACCGGATGGACAACATCACGACCCGGGCCACGGAGCATGGGAGCTACGCATACCGCTATGACGACCTCCATCGCATGATCGATGCCTCAAGTTCCGTCCTGGATGACGAGTCCTTTACCTACGACCCGGTGGGGAACCGCAGCACAGCATCTGCCACGACCGCGGACTGGACCTATAACCGGAATAACGAGCTACAGGCCTGCAACGGCGTCTCGTTCCAGTATGACGCCAACGGCAACACGATCCTAAAGGCCGAAGGGACGGACGTCACCCATTACATCTACAACGAGGAAGACCGGCTCGTGCGGGTGGAGGATGGGGCCAGGAACATCATCGCCGAATACGATTACGATCCGTTCGGCCGAAGACTGTGGAAAGAGGTCCAAGGGCAAAGGACCTGCTTCCTGTACTCGGATGAAGGCCTTGTTGCGGAAACGGATGAATCCGGTAACGTGATCAGGTCCTACGGCTGGCAGCCCGGTTCCACCTGGACGACCGATCCCCTGTTCATGAAGCAGGGTCGCCAATACTACTTCTACCACAACGATCACCTCGGCACGCCCCGGAAGATGACGTCAGAAAGCGGGTCGGTGGTCTGGTCGGCGAAGTATGAGGCGTTCGGAAAGGCGAAGGTCGAGGTGGAGACGGTGGAAAATCCTCTGCGGTTCCCGGGACAGGTTCAGGACGATGAGACGGGGCTCCACCATAATTGGTTCAGATACTATGACCCGGAAACGGGCAGGTACGTGAAGCCGGATCCGGTTGGCCTGAGAGCGGGGATCAACCTTTACTATTACGCCAAACTCAATCCGCTAAAGAATATGGATCCCAACGGGTTAATTTGTGGCCCAGGAAAATTCGGTGATTGGTTTGTACCGGATAATCCGGGCGGATATCGTTTTGGAGATTGCTGTGCTGAGCATGATTATTGCTATAACGGTAATACAGGCTGCAAATCAAAAGAACAATGCGAAGACGAATTTTATCATTGCATGGCAATAAAGATTTGTGAATCAATGGATATACCTGAAGCCCCAGATAGAAAAGGATATTCAGAACGTGAATATCCAGGTGATGTTGGGAAAAGCAAACAACAATGCAAAGAAACTGCAAAAATTTACTATTGGTTTGTAAAATGGTTCGGTATATTTAGTTTTTGCAATAGTGATAGAGAAAGAAACTGCGGGGTGGACCCGATGTGCATGCCAACTGAAAAAACAGTTTGTGAAATCGGGCCATAATTAAAATGCTATCACTGTTTTGTCACCGTTTTACGATAATCGAAAGATAATATGATGATGCGATTACTATTCCTTGATAGAATGCCTGCGTTTGATATGATATTCAGAAGTCATTTTAGATTAAATTTGTGAAAATAGTGCATTTAGAAAGATCTAATCATTTAATTTATTCATATATCATAGCGTTTGAGACGAATATGAAAAGGATCTTACTTATAGCCACTTTATTATTAATAGGTGCTGGATGCCTAATGATGCCAATAAAATTAGGAATTATCATAAAAAATGAGAACATAATTAAATCATCATTTGGCGAAGGCATTGCGTTTCCATCTAAAATATTGCAAAAACCCTGTTGGGGTGGCTTATTCTTATTAGGATCTCACGAGCTTAAAATACTACAAACGAACGGCAAAGGATTGGTAAAGCATATAGAATATGAATTAAAAGGTTACAAAGTTAATTTACTAAATATTGATAGTAGCATTTATATTGCTAATTCAGAAATCCATTATGTGGGTTTAATGGATAGTTTTGGTAAATTAGTGTGGAAATATCCATTATCAGATTCAAAACAGCTATTTACAAACGAAATAGTTGGAGGAGACTTGAATGAAGATGGAGTTTTTGAATTCTATGTTGCTACAAACAAAGGGTTGCATGTCTTAGATAATAAAGGAAATCAAAATAAAACATATCTTGCTGATAAACCATTAGATAATGTTAAAATAAATATTTACAATAATTATAGTCAGTTGATAACTCTTGATTATATTAATGGTAAAATATTCATCTTGGATACTATTGGGGAACTAGTGAAAACGATCGATCTTGGTAATCGACCCATATGGGACCTTTCAGTCATCAATTGGCCAGCGGAAAACTATTTGTTATTGAAGGATGGAAATAATTTTTATGTGATGGATTTTGATGGAAGATTTATTTTTAGAGAAAATGTTGGACTAGGAATAATAGGTATAGCTGGCACTGGTGTATTTTTTAATAATAATGAAAATTATTTGGCAGTTTTAACACAATTAAAATCGGTTTATTCTAAATCAATATTATGGATTTATTCACCAAAAGGCAAATTAATCTACAAAGAAGCAATTAACAGTACTGAAGCAATAACGGCTGTCAAAGATCAGTCTTCAAATAAGGAGTATCTTCTGGTAGGGGGCTGGAATTCTATTGATAAGTATGAAATGCGTTAGTTGTTCCAGATTGTATTTCTTACAGAATCTGTTCGGGTTTTATTACCCTTTTCTCCCGTATTTTGACGAGGTGAAGATGTACGACAGAGAATCTATGTGGGGGTTGGCTGACCAAAAGACCTTCGATGTTCTCATCCTTGGCGGCGACATTAACGGCGCCTGCCTTTTCGACCGTCTGAAACGGGAGGGGTATAAAGTCCTGATCGTCGATAAAAATGATTTCGGGTCCGACACCATTCAAGCCTCTGGCATGATGATTTGGGGCGGTCTTCTATGCCTGAGAAACTTCGATCTAACGACGGTTTTTCGCCTTTCTCGGGCACGCGACATGATGATCAAAGAATTGAAAGAAAATATATCGCCCAGAAACAGCAGTCTGTCTTTGAGATATTACACGTATTATAGAGCTTAAGACATCGGCATGTCATTTTGCAGCTACCAGCTTCGGCATAAAAACACGTATTGCATCCATGTATGCTGCGATAGCCAGGGTACAACTAAAACGCCTTGAAGCCAATAATCGTAGGCGAAATGAAAATATCGAGTATATCTCAGGCGCTTTGGAGAAAATGGGCTTCCATACATTTTTGTCCCCACCTCACATTCGACGGGTCTATTTTGAATTCATGGTTCGCGTTGACCCTGAACAAATCGGGCTTCCTGCCCAATTATTGATAGACGCTCTGCAGGCGGAAGGGTGCGAGGCGGGTTTGCCGCGGTATCCCCTGTTGCATCAACAACCCCTTTTTACAGAGGGGCATTATCTGAAAATCGCCCGGCCCGATAGTGACCTTCCCATCCGGGTATACCGTGGCAATGAACTCCGTTTACTCCATGGGCAGGACCCGCGCGGGCACGGGCGAGAGTTCCTGAAAGCGCCGGGCGTCCTCCATGGAGCCGATGCCGCGGCCCACGTGCATGGGGATGGCGAGCTGCGGTCCGATGATCTTCACGGCCTCCAGGGCCTCGTCCACGGTCATCACGTATTTTCCGCTCACCGGAACCAGGGCGATGTCCGCTCGAATGTCCTTCATTTCCGGAATGCAGTCCGTGTCGCCCGCGTGGTAGATGCGCACGCCGTCCAGGGTGATCACGAACCCCGCATAGCCGGCCTCCTTGGGATGAAACGGGACGCCCGGGCTGCGGAACTTGTTGATGTTGTACGCGGGTACGGCCTGGATGGAGACTCCCTTCACCGTGACGACGTCCCCGGGCGCCACCGTATGAACCGTCTTACCCGGTAGCTTCTGTGCGGCCGCGGCCACGGTGACGATCTCCGTTCCCTCCCGGAGGACCTTCTCCACGTCCTCGGGGGAACAGTGGTCGTGGTGATCATGGGTGATCAGCACCAGATCGGCCTTCTTGGGTTGATCGCCGAGCTGCCATGGATCGATGTAGATGACCCGGCCTTCGGCTTCGATACGCATGGCGTCGTGCCCCAGCCAGTGAATCGAGTCCGCCACCCCGGCCACGTCGGCCGAAAGTGAAGGTCCTGCGGATGAACCCCCTCCAGCGCTGAGCGGCCCGCTCCAGAGCAGACACATCGCCAGAACGCCACCCATTGCCACTACGTGCACCATGGTTTCGGTAGACATGATCGCCCTCCTGATCGGATGAATCGGGTGTACAGGGGACATCCATGTCCCCCATACGCTGATCATACAGATCGAAGGGGACCCCTTCGATCTCCACGATATTTTAGCCACAATTTACCCGACAGATCCACCCTTTCTCATCCACCCCATGAAACATCTCGTGTTCACCCGGGACAACCGTCCATTGCGGGGCACGGGAAAACCTGCTATGCCATGGGTCTCCACATTCCGAGGCGGAGGGCTCGAAACCCATGACCAGCGAAGGTCTGTCGAACCTGCGGGAAAAATTCCAGACCGACAAGGTCCTGGCCATTGCCGCTGTCCATTTCATCCATGACATGTACACCAGTTTCCTCGCTCCGATCCTCCCGCTGATCATCAAGAATCTCGGCCTTTCCCTGACCCAGGCGGGATCGCTCACGGTCTTCATGCAGCTCCCCTCGCTGTTCAATCCGCTGATCGGCGCCATCTCCGACAGAAAAAACCTGATCAAGCCCTATCTCATTTTTTCTCCCGCCTTCACGGCCACGTTCATGTGCCTCATCGGATTCGTGCCGTCCTTCGGCCTCCTCTGCGTCACGTTCCTGGTCGTTGGAATCAGTGTGGCTGCGCTCCACGTCTCGGCGCCGGTGATGACGGCGGCCGTGTCCGGGACCTCCATCGGAAGGGGCATGAGCCTCTTTATGGTCGGGGGCGAACTCGCCCGGACCGCCGGACCCCTGATCGCCGTGTGGGCGGCATCCAACCTGGGATTGACCGGGATGTGGCAGCTCATGTTTCTCGGTTGGGGCGCATCGGCCGTTCTCTGGTGGCGGCTGAGAAGGACCCGGGAGAAGGCTCCGACCCGGAGCCGCGCGTCGTTTTCCGCCATGCTCAAGGAGATGAAGGTCATCATCGCCGGGGTGTTCGGCATCCTGGTTGCGCGCGCCTTTATGGCCTCGGCCATCACCACCTACCTGCCGACCTTTTTCTTCGGAGAAGGACACAGCCTCTTCTTTTCCGGAATCTCTCTGACCGTTTACGAGGCGGCAGGCGTGGCCGGCGTGTTCGTGTCCGGCACGCTCAGCGACAGGGTGGGCCGAAGAAAGGTCCTGCTGGTCGCCGCCATGCTCTCACCGGTCATGATGCTTGCCGTGCTGTTCGCCGAGGGGTTCTCCCTCCTTGTGGCGTTGATGCTGCTCGGATTCACCACCGTCGCCACCGGACCCGTGCTCATGGCCGTGATGCTGGAAAACGCCGGCCCGAACCGGGCGGCGGCCAATGGGACCTACATGGCCATCAGTTTTGCCATTCAAGCGGGCGTGATCCTGCTGATCGGGATGATGAGCGATCTCTATGGCATGCGCTTTGCCTTTCTGACATGCACGGGATTGGCCTTCCTGGGAATCCCGTTTATCTCCCTGTTGCCCAGACACACGAAAAGGGAGGGGGAAACAGCTCATGAGGATTGAACCGCCATTCGCACGTTGCCGAGGAATACACAAATCAGGTATGGTGTGACCGGAACTCCATACGGAGGAAAGACCGCCCCTTGGGGATACGGGCGATGCAGCGATGCGCAAAGTCGTTCGTTGACTGGAAGCGGATGACCATGTGCCCGTGTCCGGCCTTTCGGGGCCGCGACCATCGAACCACACTTGAACCCGTGACCCGGCCCTGAAAGCGCCTGAAGGCCCTTTGCTTACGGGACGCCCTGCACAAGGCCCCGTTGAGTCTCAAGGCAGTCAGCCCCCTTACCGGGCCGCCTTTCCGATCACCGGAATGAAATGGATGGATGACATGCAAAAATCCATAAAATGGATGTTCCTGTCTTGTCTGGTGTTGATGGTTTCTATGCTAAACACACCATCTTTTGCTGAATCCATAGAAGATGGTTATATTGCTCGGAAGGAAACATCCGTAATCCTTAAAGATGGTTCGGCTGTAAAATGCAATAGTATTTTATGGTTGACGAAATCGGCCGACTTCATCCAATGCGATAAAGATGGGGCATGCACTGAAATCAAGATCGATCAAGTCGATATGGAAAAGACGTTTGGTCCGGAAATCGCAAAAGAATATAGTGATTCAAGACCCGAATTGAAAAATGAGTACGCAAAAGAAAAAGAAAAGATGAAAGAACGTGTTGTCTCCTATGAAAACAGCCCGTTGATCGATGAGGAAAAGGAGAGCCCGGCTGAAACCGCCTCCCCAAATCCCTCAGTGACCGACAGCGGTGTGACAGAAACCAGGCCTTCGAAAACCGGCCCCATAAAGGTCAAACACACCCCGGAAAAGAGACAGCAACTCGAAGCCGAACTCAAAAGATGTCTGGACTATCTGAAACGGACCAAATCAGCCGGCCCGCCGGACACCTTGCCCGGTCACGTTCAAATGGAACTGATGAGAAACGGCATTCATGATATGTCTCCTGAGGAATACTGGAAAAGGCAGGTGAAAGAGATTGAAGAAAAATGCAACCGGTGCAAAAAACGAGTGGAGGGGTATATTATTCAGGAACCGCGCAGCGTAAGCATCAATTAGGGCCTCTGCCCTACCCTTATGGAATAGGAACAGCCCCCGCAAAAAAACGGCCGTCAGCGCTCTGTCATCCTGTGTTTGGGGGGCTGGATCGGCGGTCCCCCCTTTGATTAGTTTTTCTCCGCCTCTCCGGTCGCCGCCAAATAGATCGGGACCAGGGCCGAAAAAACATCGGTCACCGGCTCGATCAGTTGGAGCCCCATTTTCAGGGCCTCGTCCTTGCCCATGTACCTGCACAGATACAGCTCATACCATTTCTGTTCGTCGGCGCTCTCCAGCCTGTCGAGGAACCCGTCCCAGGTGATGGACTCCTTTCCTCCCCCATCCGGACTTTCCAGGGACCACCCGTCTCCATCCTGAAAGACCTTCGCAATCAGTCCTCCATCCTCCCGAACGTACCATTCCCAGTGGAGGTCAAGCCGGGACATGACGCCTTCCACCTCGGCTCGAAGCGTCTCGTTGTCCCTGAGGGCCTTCAGGAAACGGGGCCAGTCCCACGAGTCGTCCAGGAGGACATTTCCCCGTTCAATGTACCATCCAAAGGAGGCCCGCTCGGAATTCAGTTTGAAGAAGAACTTCGCTTCCCGCCATTTGGTCTCCTGCCCGTAGTGATCGGGGCGGGCAATGTTCACCATGGGCTGCCGGAAAACGGGATAGGACTCAAAAAAGACAGATGAACGGTCCGTCATGCGCCGGGCCAGAAGGCCGCCCAGGTTCCCCCGATTGCGCCAGGTCGTGCCCGTGGTCCGATCCTGAAAATCGACCTCCCCGAGCCCCTGAAACGCGGCGCCTTTCGAGGCGGAGTGACTGGTCTTCGCTTTCCTCTTCCCTTTTTCGGGTTTCGGGGCATTCCTTTCTTCTTCCATGCGCTCCTCGGTGCAGATGTTCATCCAGATCCGTTCCTGCGTCCCCCGGCTGGCCGGAAGCTGCTCACCGCTCTCCACATATTGGATCACCATCTGCTCCCCGTTCAACTCCACCACATCGTACTCGCCGTTCCGATTTCGATATCGCTCTCCGATTTCAAACATGACGTCCATTGCGATCTCTCCTACCCGATTTCACGGTTTTTATACCGTCCTGGTTTCAGCAGCCATTCGCTGTTTGCGAATTCCTGTGTCTGGATTGATTCCACCGTCTCATACGGATCTTTTCTCTGAGCCCGTTTTATTCCATCATGACGCTTCTGCAAAAAAAATCGTTTTCCAGCGGTCAGCACCGGAATAACAGTATAACACATTCAATAATTTAATGCATGAATAGTAGGTCGCCGGCAAAAAACATATGTTTTCCTGTAAGTAACATATGGTTTTTATCGCCATACCATTCTTGATTCGTTGGCGTTGAAAATCCCAGTGCCCTCTGGTACATTACCGTGACAACCGGGCCGTTGCGCTCCCTTGCCCGGCTCACCGGTCTGCGGATCCCTGTTCCGCACCTGCAGGATCATGGCGCCGTCACGGCCCTATCCTCAATACCGGGCAACACAAGAAATCATCTTGGGAGAGAACATGCTTGAGGGACTGGAACTGGGACCAAGGCAACGCATGACCGTTGCCGCGGCAATGACCCTGGGGGCGGTGCTGGTGCTCTTGCTGGTTTTCTCCGCGGCCGTGTGGGGACTGGCCCTCTTTGTCGGCGCGTTCAAGAATGTACTGTTGCCGCCTGTGGTGGCGGGCATTCTGACCATGCTCTTGAGGCCCTATTACGACTGGCTGCTCAAGCTCTGCCGCGGGTCCCAGACCGCGGCTCTGGTCCTCTTTTTTCTTTTTGCGTTCCTCCCGCTGGGAGCCGGCATCTGGTTCGCCGGCGTCTTTGCCCTGAATCAATTGCTCGGGCTGTTCGAAGACCTGCCGTCCATGATCCAATCCGTGAAGGAGGCGGTTCAGTCATACTGGCCCCAGGGAGCCGCGCTGCTGGAGAAATACGGGGTGATGTCCAAGCTCGGGACCCTGCTGGAGAATCCCGGGGAGATGGCGGCCAAGGTGCTCCGGTTCTCGGGCGAACAGATGTCGCAGTCCGTCGTCCGGATGTTTCAGTCCGTAGCGGGCTTGTTCGCCTGGGCCGTGCTTCCGGTCTATCTGGCCTTCTTTCTCATGGCGAAGCCGTTCCAGACCCGACAGCTCGGCGAATTTCTCCCGTTCCTGAAAAAGGAAACCCGGGAAGACGTGATCTATCTGCTCGATCAGTTCATCGCCATTCTCCTGACCTTTTTCCGCGCCCAGATCATCATCGCCATCGCCCAGGGCATCCTGTTTGCGATCGGTTTTGCCCTAGTGGGCTTGCCCTACGGTATCCTGATCGGCATGCTCCTGGGGCTGCTCAACATCATCCCCTACCTGGGGAGTATCGCGGGTCTCGGCGTGGCCCTGCCGCTGGCCTACTTCGGCCATGACGGGAGCGTCCTGCGGTTGGCGCTGGTCCTGATCGTATTCGCCGTGGTCCAGGCCATTGAAGGCAATTTTCTCACACCGAGGATCATGGGCGACCGGACCGGCCTGCATCCTGCCCTCATCATCTTTGCGGTCTTCTTCTGGGGCGTCGCACTCGGCGGCATTCTCGGCATGATGCTTGCGATTCCTCTGACCGCCTTTGCCGTGGTGTTCTGGAGGTTGCTCAAGAAGAAGTATATTACGGAAATGGTGTAGCCTCCTCCATTCTTCCCGGGTTCCGGGAGCCCGGTCGTTCCCCCGTCTCTTTTCCGTTGACTCGCATCCGTTTGATCCTATCATAGGTACCGTGAGAGCCGGTCTTCGGGGCTCCCAAGGCGATTCACTCCACATCATCGCACAAAGGAGAGAGGCCATGAGAAAGGTGTTCTTCTGGTTGGCAGTGGTCCTGGTCATCTCGGCGGCAGGCGTCGCCTGGTCCGCGGAGTCGCTTCGAATCGCCAACGAGGGCGCTTACCCGCCCTTCAATTCCATCACCGCGGGCGGTGAACTGGTGGGCTTTGACGTGGACATCGCAAAGGCCCTCTGCGAGAAAATGGGCGTGGCGCCGGAGTTCGTGGTGCAGGACTGGAACGGCATCATCACAGGGCTTCTTGCGAAGAAGTACGAGTGCATCATCTCCAGCATGTCCATCACGGACGAACGGAAGAAGAAAGTCGCCTTCACCGATCCCTACTACCAGGTCCCGGCACGGTTCATCACCCTGAAAGGGTCGGGCCTGGAGACCACGCGCGAGGGGCTCAAGGGAAAGCGGGTCGGAGTTCAGAGGGCGACCACCTATGCCAACTACCTTGAAGGGGAGTACAAAGGCGTCATCGACATCATCTACTACGACACCATTGACGACCACAACATGGACCTGGCCAACGGCCGGTTGGACGCGGTTCTCGGGCAGGCCTACCTGATGGGAAAGTGGATGGAGAAGCCCGAGGCCAAGGACTTCGTCATTGTGGGCGATCCGGTGAACGACGTGAAGTACATCGGCTATGGGGCCGGGATCGCCGTGCGCCTGGAGGACGAGGAACTGCGCAACCGCCTGGATCAGGCCCTGGACGAGATCATCGCCGACGGGACGCACAAGCGGATCGCCGCCAAGTACTTTGACTTCGATCTGCTGGACTACGGAAAATAGGCGTCCCCTGAAGAGCCGGGGCGCTCCATGGAGGGCGTCCCGGCCAGGGAACGACTGCAGAGCCGGAAGACTCCATCCCATGGGGAGTCCATCGGGCAGGGGAATATGCCGACATTGGAGGCACAACGGCAACGGGTACTGAAGGCGGTGGACGGTCTGCGGCAGGACATCGTCCGGATCAGCCGGAGTATCCACCAACACCCGGAACTCGGCCTCGCGGAGCATCACGCCCGGGACCTCCTGGTGTCGAGGATCGAGGCCCTCGGATTCGAGGTGACGACTCCGGTGGCGGGGCTGGACACGGGATTCGTGGCCCGGTTTGAGTCCGAAAGGCCCGGCCCCCGGATCGCCTATCTCGCCGAGTACGACGCCCTTCCGGACCTGGGCCACGCCTGCGGGCACAACGTGATCGCGGCCGCCGCCTTTGGCGCGGCCGCCTCCCTGCAAGAGATGGTTCGGGAGACCGGCGGCGCCGTCCTGCTCGTGGGTACGCCCGACGAAGAGGCCGTCAGCGACCGCTCCAAAGGCGGCAAGGTGGTGATGGCCCGGGCCGGGGTGTTCGACGACGTGGACGCGGCCCTCATGATGCATCCCACCGGCGGACCGAACGCCGTCTGGAGATACACGTTTCCCCTCAAGGACTTCACTGTGCACTTCGCGGGGAAGCCCGCCCACTACACGAGGCCCGAGGAAGGAATCAACGCGCTGGAGGGCCTGCTCCTCTTTCTCAACACGGCCAACGCCCTCAAGAGGACCTGGAGTCCGGACATCCTTCTTGCCTATACCATCACGGACGGCGGCGGCCCCAGTGCCATCACCGTTCCCAAGAGCGCCGCGGCCCACCTCACGCTGAAGACCTTCCACTCGGCCGCCATGGATACGGCTTTCGAGGGCCTTCGGGCCTCTGTGGAGACCGTTTCCCGTCTCACGGGCGCCCGAGGGTCGATTCGCGTCCTGGACGAGTACCAGAGCACGGTCCCCAACCTCCACCTCTGCTCGAGCCTCTACCAGCACCTCCGGTCCCTCGACGGCCCGGTGGAAGACCCGCTCCAGTCCCAGCGCAACCTGGAACGGTTGCGGTACCCGGGAATATCCACGGACTTCGGAGACGTCAGCCGGTGCTTGCCCGCCATTCACGGCTACTGCAGCCTGGGCCCTCCAGGCCTGGTGGCGCACACCCCGGAGTTCGCCGCGGCCGCAGGCAACGCGCCCGGGGACGAGGCGGCCCTCCTCTCGGCCAGGGCCCTGGCCCTGACCGGCCTGGATCTCCTTGCCAACCCCTCCTTTGCGCGGGCCGTTCGAGACGAGTTCGACACATACGCCGCAGAAGGCTTTCTTCGCGTCCCCGGCCTTCCTCCCGGCTACCTTCCCATGCCGGAGGACATGGTGGTTTGTCAGCGCTCCCGCCGGTAGGCCGGTGAATCCGGGGGCGAGATCTGCAACAACCGGTGAAGCACGGCCGTTCGGTTGGAAACGCCCATTTTTCGATAGATGGATCTCAGGTGGTTTTCCACCGTGTATTCGCTGATGAACAGCGTCTCCGCTATTTCCGCGTTCTTCGACCCCTTGGCGAGGAGGTGCACCACCTCGATTTCCCTTTGGGTCAGCCCGACGCCTCTCAACTCCCGGGTCATGCACAGGATGTGTTCTTCGGGATCGAAGAAAATCAGGTACGACGGACCGTTCTTCCCTTCGAAGATCAGGCGCACGGTCACAGAGACCTTTTGCCGGGAGCCTTCTGAAAACAGATCGAACTGCAATTCCCTGGGTGTCGCCTCCCCTTTCCCGTCGAGAGATCCCAGCAATCGACTGCAGCCCCTGTAGATCTCCCTGGGGATGCCGGTGGAACCGGGGTTCCCCTTGCCCTCCGGCATGCCCAGTGTGGAGAGGATGCCGGCCGCGCGGTCATCGGTGTAGACCGGCTCGAGAAACCGGTCGAGTATGACCAGGCCCCGGCAGGGCAGATCCGGGATCATCGAACGGATGGCAGAGGCCAGGGCCTGGTTCTTTTCCGACGAGACGGCCGACTGGAGCGCCCCCGAAAGATAGGGAGCGGCTGAAAGGGCCTTGAGTTTGTCATGGGGGGAAAACCGGCGCGCCCTTCGGCTTCGAAACAGGGCCACCACGCCCACGACCTGCCATCCCGATTTCAGGTGGATGGTCATCTGGTGATGAATGGACTGGGGCTTCAGGAAGTCGTTGTAGTATTCGGTGCGCGTCAGGTTTTTGTAGGAGACCACGTCCTCTGTGGTCAGGACATCCGATATCTCGAAGGGGTTCTTCCCTGCGTATTTCCTGTAAAAGGGATCGATTCTCCAGTAATAGCGTCTGTAATGGCGAAGCGCTGCATCGTCGATGCCCCGATTCACGATGTGGTGAAAGCTGACCGGCTTGTCCGGGGTCTCGGCCATGAAAAAGTTGCCCTTCTCGGCCCCCAACTGGCTCTCAAAAAAGAGAAGGGACTCCCTTCGGACCTCATCCACATCCTCCATGGCAAAAAGGCGCCGGCAGAATGAGTGGATGTTCTCGTGATCGTCACGGGTCAAACCTGAGCAAACCATGGTACGCCCCTTGGCTGGGGGGCTGATGCCCGTTGTTCCGTGGGGTGGCCGACACCTTTCTGCTTGCTCTGTCCGGCGGATGCGGGTGCTGAATGAGCGTCGAGGAGATCCGTCGTGCTGCGGTCTGCCCTTTAGCTCTAGACAAGCTCCACGCTCCAGTCAATGAAAAAGCGCCCCTCTTCCTCGTGACCCTCCGGCAAAGAGCCTGAAAGCGGATCGTCTCCGCGGGGTCATGCCCCTTCGGTTCCCCCCTTGCCTGAGGCGGTCGGGCCACGGTTCGAGGGGGTGTTTTTCCGGGGAAAATGACGGATTCCCGTTATTGTTTCCTATCCGGCCCCTGTTTACTCTGGCAGGCAGGAGGATCAGGAGGACACGCAGAGCAACCGCATACCACAAAGGAGAAGGAGATGAGCGTAGACAACGCAATCCTGAAGGAATTGTACCGCCGCATGCTTCTCGTGCGGTTCATGGAGGAAACCCATGCCAGACTCCTCCAGGAGGGCAAGATCCAGTTGATGGGGCACTTCGGCACTGGGCAGGAGGCGGTGGCCATCGGAGTGACCGGCCCTCTTCGCAACGAAGACATCCTCTTCGGGACCCACCGGGGTGTGGGGGAGTTTATCGGAAAGGGGATGTCTCCCAGGGACATCTGGCTGGAATACATGGGGAAAAAGGACAGCCCCTGCCACGGGAAAGGAGGCCTTCACCTGTGTGACCGAAAATCGAATATCCCGGGCCTGGTGGCCACCCTCGGTTCGGATTTTTCCATTGCCGTGGGCACGGCCCTGGCCTCCAAGATGCAGAAGACCCCGCAGGTCACCCTCTACTTCGTGGGCGAGGGGACCTGCAACCAGGCGGACGCACACCCTTCCATGTGCATGGCCGCCCTCTGGAAACTTCCCGTGGTGTTTGCCGTCTGCACCAATCAGTTCTGCGAACTCTCCTACATGTGCGATCACTACCCCACAAACGATGTGGCGCCGAGGGCCGCGGCCTATGACATCCCGTTCAACATCGTGGACGGCCAGGACATCGAGACGACCTATGAGGCCACCCGAATGGCGGTGGAGCATGCCCGCAACGGCAACGGTCCCTACCTGGTGGAATACAAGACCTTTCGCATGGCCACCCACTTCTCCGGTGATCCGGGGACCTATGTCAACCGGGACGAACTCGAAGAGTGGAGGAAGAAGGATCCCATTGACCTGTGCAGGAAAAAGATCCTGGAGCGGGGAATCCTGTCGGAGGCGGAGGACGGAGGCCTGAGGGAACAGGTCCAGGCGGAAGTGGACTCGGCCGTGTCCGCGGCCCTGGTCGCGCCGGACCCGTCCGTGGAAGACCTGTTTACGGAAGTCTACTCTGGAGAGGGGGTGATCGCATGAGCCGAACCATTACGTTTTCCCAGGCCCTGAACGAGGCCATGGCGGAAGAGATGCGACGGGATCCCCATGTCTTTGTCATGGGAGAAGACGTCCGGGTCAGTCCCTTCGGGCAGACCGCCGGACTGGTGAATGAATTCGGTGAAGAGCGGGTGGTCAATACGCCGATCGCCGAGAATGCCATCACCGGAGCGGCCATGGGAGCCGCCATGAACGGCCTGCGGCCGGTCCTGGAACTCATGTTCATGGATTTCACCATGCTGGCCATGGATCAACTCTGCAACAATCTCGGCCAGTGGCGCTACATCACGGGCGGGCAGTATCCCATCCCGCTCACCATCCGGACCGCCTGCGGCGCGGGCATGCGGATGGGCTACGGGCATTCCCAATGCCTCGAGTCCCAGTTGATTCAGGCCCCCGGCCTGATCATCGTCGAGCCCTCCACCCCGTACGATGCAAAAGGCCTGCTCAAGGCGGCCATCCGCAGCGATGACCCCGTGATCGTGGTCGAATCCAAAAAACTCATCTTCGGCGCGGTGGAAGGGGAGGTACCGGACGAGGAGTACACCCTCCCCTTTGGAGAGGCGGTGATTCGCAAACCGGGGAAGGACGCAACGGTGGTGGCCGTGGGCTTCATGTGTTACGAGGCCCTGGGCGCCGCGCAGGAACTGGCACAGGAGGGGATCGACATCGAGGTGATCGATCTCCGGTCCATCGTCCCCATGGACAAGGAGACGATCTTCGGGTCCGTGGAAAAGACCGGACGCCTGATCACCGTGGAAGAGGGACGGATACGCGGGGGGCTGGGGGCGGAGATCAGCGCCCTGGCCGTGAGCGAATACTTCGGGCTGCTCAAGGCCCCGGTGCAGCGGGTCGCGGCCCCCATGGTGCCCATCGGGGGAAGCCCCGTCCTGGAGGACCTGTATCTGCCGAACAAGGATACCATTGTCCGGGCTGTACGGCGCACCCTGTAGCGCCTTTTGCCGCAGGGGCCGGGGTGTGACGCAGCGTTGCATGGATGCTGTTTGTGTAAGGTCAAGGGAGGTCGCAGGAAGAGATGACTGCGGAGATTCGAGTGCCGAAACTCGGCATGGTCCAGACCGACATTACCGTGATCGAGGTCTCCAGAAGCGATGGGGACAGGGTGGAACAGGATGAAAAGGTCGCGGTCATCGAGACGGCGAAAGTGGCCTATGACGTCCATGCCCCGGCCCCGGGCATGATCTATTACCTGAAACGGATCAAAGACAAGGTGGCGGCGGGGGATCTCCTGGCGGTGGTGGTGGAGAGCAGGGAGGCCTTTGATGAATTCGTGGCCCGGCATGCCCACGCACCGGCGGCGGCTGACCGGGAACCGGACCGCCCGCCCCCCGAAGAAGACGACTGGCACGTGCGTCTCTCCTTTGACGACGATGAACCGAAGAGCCCTGCGGAATCACGGCCTTCCGAACCCGCTCCTCCGTCGCCCAGGTCCCCGAAGGTGGACCTGGACGGCAGGAAGGTCTTGAAACGCATCCCCTTTCTGGGGATGCGGCGGACCATTGCCGACAACCTGGTCTCCAGTCTTCAAACCGGGGCGCAACTGACCATCGTCTCCAAGACGGATATGACGGCGCTGGAAGGGTTCCGCAAGGAACTCGTCCTCGATTTTCCGAGTTCCAGGATCACCTATGTCGACATACTGGTCAAGATCCTGGCCTTTTCGCTCCGGGAATACCCCATGGTCAACTCCGCCCTGGTGGGAGATGAGATCGTCTGCTGGGACGAGGTGCACATGGGCGTGGCCGTGGCCCTGGAGGAAGGCCTGGTGGTGCCGGTGGTCAGGAATGCGGACAAAAAGGGGGTGGCCGCGGTGAGCCGGGAGATCAAGACGCTCTCAAAAAAGGCCCGGGACGGGCAACTCGGGCCCGAAGACTATCAGGGAGGGACCTTCACCCTGACGAGCGGGGGCAAGGTGGAGACCGACATCATCACCCCCATCATCAACCCGCCCCAGAGCGCCATTCTGGCCGTGGGGAAGATCGGCCCCCAGCCCGCGGTGCACGAGGGGCAGGTCTGCATCCGGACCATGACCCATCTCTGCCTCACCCACGACCACCGGATCATCGACGGCGTGCCGGCCTCCCTCTTCCTCGGGAGGGTGAAAGAGATCATCGAAACCCCGGCCCTGTTCAGGAAGGTGGTGCGATAGGGCGGCGGCCGTTCGGATTGGAAGAGGCCGCCGTGGCGGGAGGATCAGGAGAAAGCGGTTTCATGAAGACTCAAGAGTGCGATCTGCTGGTGATCGGCGGCGGGCCCGGCGGGTACACCGCGGCCATGAGGGCGGCCCAGGGGGGCCTTTCCGTCCTCCTCGTGGAACGAGGACCCATGGGCGGGACCTGCCTCAATCGAGGCTGCCTTCCCACCAAGACCCTGCTGGAGGACACGCGCCTCATCGATGCGGTCAGGCGTGCCGCCTTTTTGAAAGGGGATCTCCGGATCAACCGCGTCCGCATCCTGGCGAGAAAGGACGCCGTGGTGGAGGTATCCGTGGCCGGAATCACCCAGGCGGTCCTGGAAAAGGGCGTGGGCATCGTCAAAGGGGCGGCCTCCTTCACGGCGCCCGGGAAAGTCGTCGTGGATCGTGGGGAAGAGGAACCCCTGGGGATCGAGGCGGCTCACGTGATCATCGCCACCGGTTCAAGACCGGAGTACGGGCCGGGCCTGACAATCGACGGGAACAAGATCCTCGACACGGATGCGGCCCTGGCCCTCGAGACCATACCCCGCTCCATCGCCATTGTCGGCTCAGGCAACCGGGGGGTGGAGTTCGCGTCGATCTACGCAAACCTCGGGACGCGGGTGACGATCGTAGAGAAGGAGAAGCGGCTTCTCCCCCGGGAACACCGCTGGATTGGAGGGCGATACCGGCAGGCACTGGGGCAGAGACACATTCAGGTCATGACGCGAACCGAAGCCGTGGCTACCGAACCCCTTCACGATCAAGGAGTTCGACTGGTGGTGACCCGGGATGACGGCGAGTCGGAACGGCTGGACGTGGACCGGGTCCTTCTGACCGGGTCACGCCGTCCGTGCTTTGACGGGCTGAATCTGGACGTGGCCGGCCTGGACACGAGCGGGGGGTTCCTCACCCGTGGGGAGACCATGGAGACCGGGCAGCAGGGGGTCTATGTGGTGGGCGACGCGGCAGGCCCTCCGTATCTGGCCCACAAGGCCATCGCCCAAAGCGCGGCCGTGGTGGACCGCATTCTGGGGAAACCGAGCGCCGGCACGCCGGTGATCGCCAACTGTGTCTACGGCGACCCGGAAGTCGGGTCCGTGGGCATGACGGACTATGAGGCCAAAAAGGCCGGTTACCCGGTACGACTCGGAGAATTCTACTTCGCCCGCAGCGGACGTGCGGCGAGCATGGGAAAAGACGACGGTTTCGTGCTCATCCCAGTGGATGAGGAATCCGGAAAGGTCCTGGGCATGCACATCTTGGGGCCTTCGGCAACGGAGCTGATCTCCCTGGGGGTCCTGGCCATTCAAAACGGGCTGACCATCGAGGACCTTCGCCGGACGGTCCTGCCCCACATGACCCTTTCGGAGTCGGTGTACGAGGCGGCGGCCGCACTCACCCTCGCACCGTCAACGCCCTCGCCCTGACCGACCTGGATCTCCTTACGAGCCCTTTTCTTCCCGGCTACCACAGGCAAATCACTTTGATGCCGTCGCGCATTTCGGCGCGCAGCTTTTCCATGTGCCTGAGCGTGGCGATCTGGCGTTCGAAATCATCCGGCGGCAGACCGAGCCGCCCCATCAGTTCCTTCGGCTCGATGCCTCCGGTCTCTTCGAGAATCCGCAGGATCTTTTCCTGTGTCGCGGTCAGCGTTGCGCCGGTCCCCCCGCCCCGGGCCGTGGACGTGGCGCAGTAGACCGCCCAGGGGTCACAGGCCTTGGCCGGAGACAGTACGTCCATGTAACAGTCTTCACACAGCATGCGCCCGTTGTGTTCCCGGGCCTCATCCGGATCGACGGGCCTATGGCACTTTTCGCACTCCAATGGCTTCCTCCAAACGGCCGGCGGCCACCTCTATTCAGAGCCATGTCTCGCAGAGCTTATAAAACACGTCCGAGAGGTAGACGATCCCCACAATGCGGCCGTTATCCAGGACAGGCAGCCGGCGGGCGGAGCTCCGGATCATCCGGTCGATGACCACCACCAGGCTGTCGTCCAGCGATGCGGTCACCACCGGCGTTTTCATGACCTGCTCCACCGTGAGATGCTCGAACTGCTCCATGTGGGCCTCGATCTCCCCTTCCCACACGGACGGCTTTTCCATCTCATAGTTCATGAACGATGGCCGGACATGGTACAGGATGTCCGTCATGGAGATCATTCCCACAAGTCTGTCGAAATCGTCGGTGACCATGATCCCGAAGGGCTTGTACCCGGTCTTACGGACTTCGCCGTGAAAAATGACTCTGGCGGCCTCTTTGACAAGGGCTTCCGGCCGTACCGTCTTGAACTCGGTGACCATGACTTCTTTTACGGTGAAATTCATGTTTTCGACCCCGCAGATAGGCGTGTGTGGAAGGTTCATTTCACGTCAAACGATACTCCCTGGAAAGGACCTGTGTCAATCCGTCGAATCGGGCACGCCTGCGCGCTTGCCCGGTCTCTCAGGTCGAGCCATGGGTGGCCCTATCGACGCTCCGCCGCCGTTGAGCCCGGGTGCCGTTCTCGAGAAGGCACCCGCCTATGGACGGCCGGATCGGTCGGGTTGCCCTCCGCTTTTCAAAGGGGTATGATGCGTTACTAAAAATGGTTTTGTAGAATCGGGATCCGATCCTCCCCCGGCGAACGGGAGAGGCCACCCGGCGAATGCGCGCCGGCTGCGTGAAGAGCACGGCATTCTGCGGGCGGACGGGATTCCCGCAGTCGTATATCGCCGGCAACGGCGCGGCCGGAAGGCCAGGTTGCCCATGATGCGAGCCCCCAAAGGCCCTCTCTCCGACGAGACCGATATCCGGGACCTGCTCCGACGCTGCCCGGTATTCCAGGATCTGGAGGCCTCGGAGTTCGCCGGGATCGAGCCGAGTGTCGAGATTCGTGCGTTCGCCAAGGGGCAGCCGATCTTCTCCCAGTCCTTTCCGTGCACCTCCTTTCTCTTTGTGGCCGACGGGCTGGTCAAGGTGTCGATCGGCTCCGCCTCGGGCAAGCAGATCACCTACCTCCTGGCAGAGGAAACCGAGCCGATCAACCTGATCGGACCCTTCACCGGCCTGCCCCGGCTTCTCGCCGCATACGCCCTCTCCGATGCGCGGATCGCATCCATCCCCCAGCACCCCTTTCTCGATTTCGTCTACGCCCACCCGAAGGTCATCCCCAACATCATGCGCATCCTCGGGGAGGCCATTGACAGCGCCAACGGAAGGATCATCGACATGCTCGAAAAGCCGGTGGACGTGCGCGTCCAGAAGGTCCTTCACACGCTTTACCGGAAATTCGGAAACCCGGTACCGTTCACCAGCTTCGAGCTGGCCGATCTGGCCGGGACCACGCCCGAGTCGGCCCTGCGAGCCATCGGCAGGCTCAGGCAGGCGGGGGTGGTGCGTTCCAGACGCGGGGAAGTCTTCATCCTGGACGTGTCCGAGATCGAGGACGCGTGCCGGGAAACCCTCTGGGTCTAAAATCCCGGACCATGACCGGCGTCATAGACAACCCCAATCCGGTTCGCTACAAGCAGTAAAAGGATGCACCGGCCTCTTTTCCCGGAGGCTCCCTTGCCGAAGGCACAGACCCCAATCAAAGGAGGTGATTCATCGACACGGGTCGGATTCGTTCTCTGATCACTACCCTCAAACCCTAATGTGGAGGTGAAGGTGATGAAACGATGGATTCCATTCCTGGCCATGGTATGTGCGGGGGCTTTTCTGCTTGCCGTTCCTCCATCCCCTGCCGGCGCAAACGAGATCAAACTCACTTACAGTAACTTCTTCCCCCCAACCCACGTTCAGAGCCAACTGGCCGAAAGCTGGTGCAAGGAAGTGGAAAAACGCACCAACGGTCGCGTCAAGGTGGAGTACTACCCCGGACAGACCCTCACCAAGTCGGACCAGTGCTATGACGGGGTGGTCTCCGGCATGTCGGATATCGGGTTCTCGGTCCTGGCCTACACGCGGGGACGCTTCCCGGTCATGTCGGCCGTGGATCTTCCCCTGGGGTACGAGAGCGGCAAGCAGGCCACGGCCGTGATCAATGCGGTCTACGACAAGTTCCAGCCCAAGGAACTCTCCGACACCGAGGTGATGTACCTTCACGCCCACGGCCCGGGCCTGGTCCACACCAAGGGAAAGGCCGTGCGCAAGCTGGAGGACATGAAGGGGCTCAAACTTCGCGGGCACGGCACGAGCGCGCTCGTGGTGGAGGCCCTGGGAGCGGTGCCGGTGCCCAGCCCCATGCCCGAGTGCTACCAGAACATTCAGAAAGGTGTGGTGGTGGGAGCCGTTTACCCCCTGGAGGCCAACAAGGGGTGGCGCCTGGGCGAGGTCACGGACTACGTGACCTGCGCCTTTTCCGCCGCGTACACCACCTCCTTCTTCGTGGTCATGAACAAGGACAAGTGGAACGCCCTGCCCGCGGACGTCCAGAAGATCATCCGCGGAATCAACGCCGAGTGGGTGGTCAAGCACGGGGAGGCCTGGGATGTGAGCGACATGGTGGGCATCCGATACTTTCTGAGCCAGGGAAACGAGATGATCGGCCTGGACGAGAAGGAGTCTGCCCGGTGGAAGGCGGCCGTGGCCACCATCCTGGACGACTACGCCAAGGATATGAACAAAAAGGGCTTCAACGGGCAGGAAATCGTGGACTTCACGGCCAAGGCCGTAGAGGAGATGCGGTAGGACCTGCACTCTTCGTGTCTTGGACAGTGCCGGGCGTCCGGCTGATCGGGCGCCCGGCCCCCTGCAACCCTTGGAGGAATCGGGGCGTGCCATGAATCGGTTTGAAAAAGGACTTCAGTGGGTCATGGAATCCATGAAGGTGGTGGGGGCCTGCTGCCTGATGGGGATGACCATGTTGACCTGCGTGGATGTGGTGGGCCGGTTCTTCGGGCATCCGATTTTCGGTTCCGTGGAACTCGTCGGATTCATGGCCGCCCTCTCCGTGGCCATGGCCCTCCCGTACACCCACCAGGCCCAGGGGCACATCGGGGTCGAGATCCTGGTCCGACTCCTGTCCGAACGTACACAGAAGGCCATTGACCTCGTCACCAACTGCCTCGCCCTGGTCCTGTTCGCCGTGGTGACGTGGAGAATGATCCTCTACGCCCGGACCATGGACGTCGCAGGCGAGGTGTCCATGAACCTGGAGATCCCGGTCTCCCTGCTCATCGGCGTAGTGGCCTTCTGCTTCCTGGTATTCACCCTGGGGATTGTTCGGGACGTCCTGTACGCCCTGAGAAAGAGGGACAGCGCATGAGCCCCACCTGGGTCGGCATCACCGGCATTCTCATCATGCTGCTCGTGTTCCTCTCCCGAATGCCCGTGGCCTATGTCATGGCCATGGTCGGCTTCGTGGGATTCTCGATCATGATCTCGCTTCCCGGAGGATTTACGCTCCTTTCCAGGGGAATCTACGAGACCTTCTCCTCCTACGGGCTGACCACCATCCCCCTGTTCATCCTCATGGGGCAGTTCGCGTTCAACAGCGGCATCAGCAAGCGCCTCTATGAAACGGGCTACCGGTTCATGGGAGGCACTCGGGGAGGGCTGGCCATGGCCACGGTCTCCGCGTGTACGGCCTTCGGCGCCGTGTGCGGGTCGAGCCCGGCCACGGCCGCCACCATGGCCACGGTCGGCCTGCCGGAGATGAAGCGGTACTCGTACTCGGACGAGCTGGCCGCCGGTTCCGTGGCCTCGGGCGGCGGTCTGGGCATGATCATGCCGCCCAGCGTGGTCCTCATCGTATACGGCGTGCTGGCGGAGCAGTCCATCGGGGAACTCTTCGTGGCCGGCATCATACCGGCCATCCTGGTCACCATCCTGTTCATCGTCGCCATCTACATCTGGTGCCGCATCTCCCCGCTCCAGGGTCCTCCGGGGGAGCGATTTACGTGGGGCCAAAAGCTCCGTTCTCTGAACGGCATGCTGGACACCCTCATCGTCTTTGTACTGGTGATGGGCGGACTCTTCGCCGGACTCTTCACGCCCACGGAAGCGGCGGGCGTGGGGGCTTTCGGGGTCCTGGCGGTCTCCCTGATTCGAAGGCAGCTCACCTGGGCGGGTTTTGTCAAGTCCCTTCACGAGACCCTTCGCACGTCGTGCATGGTCATGATGCTGATCGCCGGGGCGGTGGTCTTCGGCAAGTTCCTGGCCGTCACCCGCATCCCCTTCAACCTCGCAAGCTGGATCGGCGGGTTCGACCTCCCCCCCGGCATCGTGATGGCCATTATCATCCTGGTCTACTTTTTCGGCGGCTGCTTCATGGACTCCATGGCATTCGTGATGCTGACGATCCCCATCTTCTTTCCCGTGGTCACCAGCCTCGGTTTCGACCCGATCTGGTTCGGCATCATCATCGTCATGGTGACGGAGATGGGGGTCATCACGCCGCCCGTGGGCATCAATGTCTACGTGGTCTACGGCGTTGCCCGCGGGGTGATCGGCGACGTGCCGCTGGAGAGCATATTCAAGGGGATCGTGCCGTTTCTGCTGGCGGTGATCGCCGGAGTGATCATCATGATGATCTTTCCCGAACTGATCCTGTTTCTACCACACCTCATGTACTGACGCCGGAAGCGCCGCCCTGCGGAATGGACCTCCGCGCCGGCACATGGTCCTTACGGCATCTCTCCTGCGCGACCGGGTAAATCCGGGCTGAAGAAGGACAGCTATGGACCGAGAATACTGGAACCCCATCCTGGAGACCCTCCCACGGGAACGGCTGGAGCGTCTTCAACTGGAGAAGTTCAAACGGGTCTTCCGTTGGACTTGGGAGCGGAGCCGCTTCCATCGTGCCCTGTATGATCGCGCCGGAATCACCCCGGACGATATCCGCTCCCTGGCCGATATTCGCCGCGTACCCAAGGTGGAGAAGTCCATGCTGCGGGGGATTCAGCGCAAAGACCCGTTTCCTTACGGAGACGCCCTGTGCCTCCCACTGGATGAGGTCACCGAGTACCACCAGACCAGCGGCACCACCGGCCAGCCCGTATACCAGGCGGACTCCTGGACCGACTGGGAGTGGTGGAACGAGTGCTGGGCCTACGTACTCTGGTCCCAGGGATACCGGCCGAGCGACCGCGTGTTTCTCCCCTTCGGCTACAACGTGTTCGTGGCGTTCTGGGCCGGACACTATGCCGCGGAAAAGATCGGGTGCGAGGTGGTGCCCGGCGGCGTGCTCGACACACAGGCCCGCATCCTCAAGATCCAGGAGATTCGAGCCACCGCCATGATGGGGACGCCCACGTACCTCCTGGGTATGGCCGAGACCGCGCGAAGCCGAATGGGACTCGACCCGCGGGAACTCCCCATTGAAAAGATCACCTGCGCAGGAGAGCCCGGGGCCGGGATTCCGGCAACCAAGAAGCGGCTGGAGTCCGCCTGGAACGCCCGAGTGTACGACCACGCCGGCGCCACGGAGATCGGCGCCTGGTCCTTCGAGTGCCGGCACCAGCCCGGGGGCATTCACGTGAACGAGGCCTTTTTCCTGGTGGAAATCGAGGACCTGGACACGGGGGAGATCATCGAGGAACCCGGCCGAAGCGGAAAAATGGTGATCACGGCCCTCGACCGGCGTGCCCAACCCTGCGTCCGCTTCGACTCCAAGGACGTGGTGGCCTGGGCCGAAGAGCCTTGCCCCTGCGGCCGGACCTTTCGCGTGCTCTCCGGCGGCGTGATCGGCCGTGCGGACGACATCACCAAGGTCAAGGGCGTGCTCCTGGCCCCCTCGGCCATCGAGGAGGTGGTTCGGGGCATGGAGGGTCTCGGAGACGAGTACGAGGTGGTGGTCGAGCGAACAGGCGACCGGGAGAGCATCACCCTCAAGGTGGAGATTCAACCGGAGGCCCGCGAACGCCGGAAAGAGGTGGAGGTCCGCCTTCGGGACCAGCTCCGCCTCAAAACGAATCTCGGCTATATCCTCGAAATGCACGACGTGGGGACCCTGCCGCGGTACGATGTCAAGGCCAAGCGGTTCAAAGACCTGAGGAAAGAAGGGCAATCGAAATGATCCGGGGATGAAAAAGGAGCCCGCAGAGCCATGGATTACGATGAAACGGAACTGAAAGACCTTCACGACCGGATTCGCACCCTGAGACGGGTCGCCGAGGAACTGCGGGAAGCCGGGGAACGGATCCCGGCAGTGGAGAGAAACGCCCAAAGGATTCTCGGCAGTATCGACATGCTGGAGAGGAACGTCTGCGATCTTTTCGACCCCGTGGCCCCATGGAACCCCTGACGCCGCAGGGACCCGGACCATCATCCCGCACACAGGAGCCATGCATCATGACAAAGGACATTCTGGAGGGGAAGACTCTCCTGGTGGTGGACGACGAGCCCGACGTCCTGGAAACCGTGAAGGACCTCCTGCCCATGTGCCGCGTGGTCACGGCGGCCGCCTTTGAAGAGGCCAGGGACCTTCTGGAGACCGAAGACTTCGATCTGGCCCTCCTGGACATCATGGGCGTAAACGGATACCAGCTCCTGGAACGGGCCGTGGAAAAAGGGATTCCGGCCGTCATGCTCACCGCACACGCCATGGACCTCGAAAACATCGTGAAGTCCCGCAAGCTGGGGGCCGACTACTTCATCCCCAAGGAGGAGATGACCCGTCTCCCCACGTTCCTGCGGGACATCTTCGAGTCCCGCGCCAAGGGCAAAAACCCCTGGATCCGGTGGTACGGGCGCCTGGCCTCGTTTTGCGAAAAGAGGTTCGGGCCGGACTGGAGGGATACGGACAAGGCCTTCTGGGACCGGTTGACCTTTCACTGACAACCCTCTCCGCCCGCCCTGCCGTCTCCGTTCCCCAGGAACGGGCCGTTCCCCTCCTGCCGGTTCCCGATCAAACCTCCGCCTGTACCGGAAGGAGAGAACCGCCTCCCCGTTTTTCATGAGATCCGTGATTCCGATGGTCATCGGATCGTCCGCATGCGTCAACGTGTTGGGTTTACTTTCCCATTGACACACCAAAGGCCGCGCTTTTATCATTGAAGCTCGATAATCGCTTCCCGCTAGCTGTTCTGGCTGTTCTCCGCACATCACAAAACAGAAGGAGGTGTTCTGACATGACCACCATGGACAAGCTATGTGAACTCATTATGAAGCTCAAAAAGAAGGGCCTTTCCGCAGAAGACCTGAAACCCGAGGCCGACCTGAGGAACGATCTGAACCTCGATTCCCTCGACATGGCGGAACTCCTGATCATGTCCGAGGAGGCCTTTTCCATCAAGATGCCCCTGGACGATGCCGCCGAGCTGACGTCGCTCCGTGATGCAGCGGACTATTTCGACCGGCGTATGGCCGAACCAAGGTGATCCGGCCATGAAACCGACGGACACCTCGTTCCGGATCGAACCGATAAGCCCTGAAAACGCCCATCACGTGGGAACGGTCTTCCGCGCCATTTATGGTGAGAGCTTTCCTGTCAGGTATGTGTATCAACCCGATGGGGTGTTGCGGGAGATCGAGGCGGGACGCCTGGTGTCCGGGCTGGCCCTGGACGGGGACGGACTCCCGGCCGGGTATGTCTCCATGTTTCGGGTCTCCCCCAATGCCCGCCTGTGGGAAGCGGGCAACATGGTGGTGGTCCCCCGATACGCGCAGACGGACATCGCGCTCCGCCTGGTTCGTTACGGCTTCGACCTGCTCATGGACCCGGTGATCGACGCAGACGGCATGTTGAGCGAAGCGGTCTGCTGCCACTACTTCACCCAGATCCATACGGCCAACATCGGCATGGCCGACTGCGGAATCGCCCTCGATCAACTGGCCGGCGACAGTTTCAAGGACGGAAAAAGCAACAAGGCGGGAACGGACCGGGTGTCCTGTGTGATCGGCTTCATGGAGGTGACCGACCCTTCGGGACCGGAATACATGCCCGCCCCGTACGAGGAGATGGTGCGGCGGCTGCTGGCCCCCCTGCGGCCGAGGGCGCTCTCGCCGTCGATGGCGTCGCTGCCTGCGGAGGGAATCACTCATCAAGACGAGACCCACTACGCGTCGGCACGGACCTGGAAAGTATCGGTTCCCACCGTGGGTCGGGACTGGCCCGAGGTGGTGGCGGACCTGCTGAACCAGGCGGCGCAACGCCGGGTGATCAGCCTGCAGGTGACGGTCGACATGGCGTGCCCCCACATCGGCGCCGCGGTGGCTGAACTGCGGGAACGGGGGTTCTTTTTCGGCGGGGTGATTCCCCGCCGGTTCGGTTCGGACGGACTGCTCATGCAGACGCTCTTCGACCGCGAAACCGACTGCGACGCAATCAAACTCTACTCTCAGACGGCCAAGGATTTGCTCGCATTCATACGGTCCGACCGGGAAACGGTTCAGGGACGATAGGGTCGTTGTCGTTCCGGAAATCCGGGAAGAGAACCCACCATGCCCCACGAGAATCCCAGTGCCTTCTTTGCCGGCACCGGTGTCGGCATCCCCGACACCGTGTTGACCAACGCGGACCTGGAACGCCGGCTGGACACCACGGACGAGTGGATCCGGACCATGACCGGCATTCGGGAACGCCGCATCGCCGAGCCGGACCAGGCCGCTTCGGATCTCGCCGCCGCCGCGGCCGAGGAGGCCATGCTCCGTGCCGGGGTCGTCCGGGATGACGTGGACATGATCATCGTGGCCACGGGCACCGCCGACTTCATCGGGACGGCAACGGCGTGCGTGGTTCAGGAACGGCTGGGAATGACGGGCATCCCCGCGTTCGACGTGACCGCTTCGTGCACGGGCTTCATCTATGCTACGGCTGTGGGGAGCCAGTTCATCGCCACCGGGTTCTGCCGGACCATTGTGGTCATCGGGACCGAGGTCTTCACCCGGCTGATGAACTGGGAAGACCGGGCGACCAGCGTCCTGGCCGGAGACGGCGCCGGCGCCGTGGTTCTGCAGCCGGCGCCTGCCGGGCAGGGCATCCTGTCCATCTGCCTCGGCGCCGACGGGTCCGGGTTGAAACACCTCTACATCCCCGGCGGCGGGTTTCGCACACCCGTCACCGCGGCCAATATCGCCTCCCGACCGAATACATTGACCATGGACGGGCAGGAGATCTTTCAGTTCGCCATGAAAATGATGCCGAGAGTGACCGAAGAGGCCATTCAAAAGGCCGGCGTCCAGAAGGAGGAGGTGGCGCTGGTCATCCCGCACCAGGCCAACATCCGGATCATCGAGGCGGCGGCCCGGCGATTGGACATCCCGCTGGAGAGGTTCATGATCAACATCGACCGGTACGGCAATACGTCCGCCGCATCCATCCCCATTGCCCTGCACGAGGGGGTGGAGACCGGTCGAATCCGGCCGGGAGACGTGATCGTTCTGACCGGTTTCGGGGCGGGACTGACCTGGGGGGCCATGGTCGTCCGATGGCCGGACCACCCCCGGGGCCGTTGAGGCTCAGGCAATGGGCCCGGCCGTCGGGGCCTTGCCGACGATCAGGGAAAGGGGAAGGACCTTTCGGGGCTTCGAAGCCTCGCCAGGCCCTGAAAGATCATCGGGAGAGACGGAAAACGCCGGTTCAAATCCTTCGTCTTTCAGCAGCGCCACCCACTTGGCCGCCGGCACAAGGGGGTGGGAAGGGCGCAGGTCGGTGTCGTCGAACCGCCACCACCCCTGGGTCAGGCCGAAGGTGAGATCCAGCCAGGCCACCGGGTCGGTGATCTCCACCAGGACCAGGGAGCCGCCCGGAGCCAGCAGTTCCCGCGCATTTCGCAGGGTGACTGCGAGGCTCCGCGTGGCGTGAAAGACATTCGCCGCAATGATCACGTCGTATCGAAAAGAATCGAACCCCTGTTCCTGAGCAGGGCGCTCGATGTTGAGGGTCCGGTACTGCACGAACGGATACTCGGCGAACCTTCTCTGCGCCGCGTCGGTGAACACGGGCGAGATATCGGTGAACACGTATTCGGTCCGGTCGGGTGGGAGGTGCGGAAGGACATGGGCCGTCGTGCCACCGGTTCCGGCGCCGATCTCGAGAATGCGACACCCCTCTCCTGCGACCGGATCCCTCCATGCTCGAAGGACCGTTTTCTGAACCAGGGTGTTCATGATCGCCGGCATGGCGGATTCTCCGTACACAGCGGCGGCCTCGGTGACGTCCCCGCCGGGAAACAGGAGTTCCATGGGTTCTCGTTTCCCCTGAAGGACGTCCCCAAGCCTCGATCCGCAGCGATTGAGCAAGACCATCTCGGGGGATTGCGCCTCCACCGGATCAATCCGGGCCGCCGTGTCCTCCGTTTCCGGCGGAGAAACCACCTCCCAGAGGGGGCCATCCCGTTTCAGGATGCGGTTTTCCGAAAGGATCTCCAGCATTCGGCCCAGCAGCTCCCGATGCCGGTTGACCACGCCCAGGGCGGACGCGATCCGGGCCGTGGAACCGGCCGGCCCCAGCGGAAACCCCCAACCCGATGCCCTCAGGGCGGAGACGATGGTGGCCAGGCTCAGGCGTTCGAGCCGCGCCAGATCCTCCTCATGACGGGCCATGCGCGGATGCGCCATGAGGCCGGCCAATTCGGACAGCAACCCACTCCGCAGATCCATCGTCAAAAAATGAGATTCCCCAGTCATGTTTTTCGCCTCGCCGGTCGATGATTGAAAGGGGCTTTTCTATTTCAAACCATATCTCCTCCCCAGAATGCGCGTCAATCCGAGTGGCCTAAGTAGGCTTTTCCATCAGTACTGTGACAAAACACACCCGGAGCTTTCAACAGGACTTGGGAGACATGGCCTCCCGCACCAGAAGGTGATCCTCCCGGGTATCGAAGCCGGAGTTGCCTTCACCGACATCGCTTGAGCCGTTGAGATCGATTCCGGCGTTTTCAGCCATCTCCCGCAAAAGTGCCATTGCCGCTTCCAGGGTTTCCTTTTGCTGTTCCCGAAAATTCTTACAGGCATCACCATCGCCGGCCTTCACCTCCTCCTGCTCCATGGCGAAGACCGAACACCGGGATGTCATCAAGCATTTCCTGCACCACCGATCGCAGTAGTTGTGGATTCCTGCGATAAAACCCTGCGTTCGGGCAATCCGTTTGATCTGATCTATTTTGTCCTTGATCATCACCCCTCTTTCCCGGCCTTCCCAGCGAAGGGGGCCCGAATATGCGCTTTCATGGGGATATGAGTGGCAAAACGGGTCGACTGTGTCAACCCCGGCCCATGGGGAGGATTCTGTCCCTGATCATCGGTGGGGCCTTCCTTCAGGTGATCAACAAAAAGGCTCGGTGAGGACCCGTTAGCGGCCCCTTTAAGTGCTGACCTCTTCGGGATTGTGAATCCGGTTCATTTTCGTCTTGACTTTTCATGTCGATTTTTAGAACATCACACGACTTTTCCCTGTGTTTCCCCGAAATCAAGCTGGGTTTATCCATCATTGAGATCACGCTTTTCTGAAAAAGATGTCATAGAAACGCCTCGAAAATACAACCAGAGATCCATTGGCGATGACTGTTCCGTTTCTATGAGAGAGACGTTGGAAAATCAACAACAAAAAGAGTTCATTTCGGGCATGGCGCTGGCCAATATCCTCCAGTTTGTCGAGATTGAGAAGCGCACATCCATTATCGAGGTCTCTTCCGAAACCAGAGGGAACGGTGTTTTTTATTTTCATATGGGTGTGCTCTACGATGCCTCCTACGGAGACCTCAAGGGGGAAGCCGCCGCCCTTGAGATGATTTCATGGGATAATGTCCAGATCCAATTCACCCCGATCCCCCACCTGAATATGGACAGGCAGATCTCCAGTGAATTGGCCTCACTGATTCTCAAGGGAGTCAAGAGTAGCGGCAGAAGGAATGATGGCAGGGATGCCATTGAATCCGCGATCCTCAAACAGGAAATCAATGATTGGTCAACAAATGAAATGGAACGTGACGATGACTTCAATATAGATGAAGATTCAGCCATAACAGGTGAGTCCAAAGATCATTATGGAGATTCAATATTAATCCATAAAGAAAAGGAGGATGACATGGATGTTCAAAAACTCAATGAAGCCATTGAAATAGAAAAAAGAGATTTAGGCGAAGGCCTTCTGGCGACTGATATATTTTCAAGCTCAGACGGCCAGTCGGTCGCCGGATACAACACGAATCCCCAAGCATGCGCCCTATTTAACAAAATTACGGGTGATCTTTCCGATTCATTGGTCGGCAGTGGCTTTCCCGGTTTGGGAAGATACTATATCCTGGACCTTGTAGACGGCAAGATGGTCGTTGTGATACCACTGGGAGATTATCAGTGGGGAATGCTTATAGATACGAAGAAAGTTCAACTCGGCTTACTTTTGAATGTTGTTATGCCCAAGATGATCAATGCCTTTGAGGAAGCCATAACCGGCTAGAGGGGGCACTCATGGGAGAGAAGCTCGAGAAGATATTTGACATTATCACTCAAAAAGCCGGATTTGAAGGCCGAATGAAATTCGCAACCAGGACGGGTATATCCAGGACCAAGGCATCAAAGGTAAGAGACACGGATGAGTTGGTGAGAAAATTCTTGACCGTGGCGAAAGAGGTCCTTGGCCGGGATATCAGCGATCTTCTATGATCCGCAAGTCCTGTTCGCGCCATTCGGAACCGTCGCTCCGCCGGAGAGATCCGAGGGGCGATTTCCGTCCTGACGAATCACCGGCAGCGGCCGCCCTCTCGCGGGAATCTGAGTGAACGCGATCAAAACAGATGATAAAATTCGTCACGTGAAGGCTGGTATCGGATATGATTTCGGAATTACACAACATTTTGGTGGAATTCTCCAGAGAGGTCCCCAGTTTTACGGCCTCGGCCGTCGTATCCATGAAGGACGGGCTGTCTCTAGCAGAGTATAGCGTGAACCCGGCATTGGATATAGCCGCATCTTCGGCATATTTGACGCAGCTTGTGGAAAGCAATCTCCATGGAATCAAGCTCCTGGGTTACAAAGAAAAAATTGACGATATTCTCCTGACAACCGATGTGAATTACTTTCTTGTCAAGCCTGTGGAAGAAAAACTGTTTTTCCACTTCGTGATCATTGGTAAGGGGGAGTGGTTGGGGCTCACCCGACTCCTCATGAACCAATACTGTAATGCTATTATTCGGATCATCAGCGGTTGACATAACCACCTCCCTTTTGATGGATCGTCATCGAAAACGGCCTCGAGCCTTCGGCCCCGGCCGGTGATCGACCTCTGGCGCGGCGGATGGCGAACAGGAGGCGATCGCCGAATCGATCAGATTTCGCATGCTGGCGTTCCCCAGGGTGAGGGACCGCACCCCCCACGACTCCCGGAGACCCAGGGTCTTCATGATCTCGGGCCGGATTTGTCCCTGGCCCCAAAGGCGCGCCACGTTGCCGCAGAGGTCCTCGAGAAAGGCGAGTTTGGCGGCCAGGTGCCGCTTCCCCCTCCGGGGCCGCGGCCGGTGCCCGCACCAGAGGGCATCGAAGTCCAGTTCCAGGACCCGCCGGAGGGAGTCGATCTGCTGGTCGATCCGCTCGTCGGCCCGAAAGAACTTGATCCGGTCGCCCAGGTAGAGGTCCCCCGAGAAGAGCCAGCCTTCCTCAGGCACCCAGTAGGCCGTGTGGTCCGGGCTGTGTCCCGGGGTGTGGACCGGGATAAAGGTCCGCTGGCCGGCGTCCACCTTTCCGGTCAGAGGGAAGGCATCGAACGGCCGGCATTGTCCCCAGATCAGGTGCTGGTAGGGTCGGATCCGGAAACCGGTCCGCACCGCCTCCACCGCCTCGGGGTGGGCGTAGACCGGCACGCCGAACCGTCGCCTCAGGGCGGCGCCGTTTCCACTGTGATCCTCGTGGTGGTGGGTCAGAAGGACCGTCTCCGGAGGCATGTCTTCGGCCCAGGCCGTGACCTCGCGCTCCATGTGACGGAGCCCCGTATCCACCATGACCGGCCCGACCCGGTAACAGAAGGCGGTCATGATGGGCCGGCCCACCGGCGACCACCCCGCCTCCAGGGCCTCCACCGGACCGAAGTCATGGACTTTCCGAATCTTCATGAATCCATCACCCAGCAAAGGAAATACGCGCGGCCAGACCGGACACCCTTGCCGCTTCCACCGGCCGTCATGATCTACGAAACCGCAAGAACCGTATGTTCCCGCAGAGGCGCCAAGGCGCCGAGGAAGAGCTTTTCGTGATTCAGCCATTCCCCCATTATTCCCGGTTCAGTTGATCCAGTCTGGCCAGGAGTTCACTGTTTTGTGCGATATCCGACATGGAACTCCCGTAATGCAGGTACCGAATCAACCCGCCCTTGTCGATGACCATTTGGGCTGGCAGGCGACCCAGTTTCAGCAGCTTGACTTGCTGCCCAAAGCGTTCTGATACCGTGTGGTCGGGGTCGGGCAAACCGATGAAGGGCATCTGGTGTTCGCGCCACCACTTCGCAAACACGTCGGCCTTCTCCGGACCGATGGCGATGACCTCGGCACCCCGTTTTGCAAATTCCGAATAATCCCGGCGCAACTGCGCCATGTGCCTGCGGCAGTAGGGTCACACAAAGCCGCGGTTGAAAACGAGGACCACATGCCGGATGCCCCTGTAATCCGACAGCCGGACCGGCCGTCCTTCGGCGTCCGTCAGTTCAAAATCGGGCGCAGGCGTCAACTCGGCGAGTCCCACATCACTCATGTCTTCACCTCCGGTGATCGACGCGGATTCGAGGAGGTCATGTGCCGGTTCGGAAAAACAGCGTCCCCCTTGTTCCTCCCTGTTGACCTTGAACGTCGACGAACCCGCAACATCTGTTTTTCGCGTAGAGCCGCAGAGAACACCAAGAAAAAACCTTTTCACAGGAATCGCTTATCGTTGCGTTCTCTGTGTGACTTGGCGCGAGAATGTGTCATTTACGAGCACATCATATTTCCTGTTGACCCACCGGCTTCAAAATTGTACGGTATGTACAATAGTGGCATTTAGTACAACAGCTTTCGGCCATCGGTGTAAAGGAGTTTTCGATGTTGAGAAAAATCAGCGCGGCAGACGCCAGGAAAAATCTGGCCCATGTCGTGAACAGGGTCGCCTTTGGAAAAGAAACCTTCATCCTCACCAGGCGCGGTGAAGCACTGGCCGCCTTGGTATCGGTGGAGGATCTGAAATTGCTCCAGGAAATGGAGGAACGGATGGATGTGGATGATGCGTGGAAGGTCCGTTCCGAATCCGAAGAGACGATCGCATGGGAGGACCTCAAAAAGGAGCTTGAGTCGTGAGTTTCAAGATTGAACTCACGAAATCCGCCGCAAAGGAACTCCGGTCTTTTCCCAAAGCGGCCCAAAAAAGAATCGCGAAAACAATCGATTCGTTGAGTGAAAACCCTCCAGATCCAGCCAAGACCAAGATGAAGGGGAACAATCCCTTTCATCGCGTGAGGGTGGGCGATTACAGAATAATCTATGAGATCCAAGATGATATCCTTCTGATACTCATCGTCAAGATGGGGCATCGCAAGGATGTGTACAAGCACCTTTCGTGATTATTCCCCCGTCCCTTTGCCGTCACGAATCCGGCAGCAATCCCCCCAGGAAACCGTCCATCTGCCGGATCCCCTGGTGGAGGTTGAGCTGCCCGCCGTCGTCCACGCCGGCCTGGTACGCGCCCGGGTCAACCCTCGCGCCTCCGGACCTGCGCAGCGACAATCGGGGAAACCGCGTCTTAGTGAACTCCCTGAGCCGCCTGTCCTCCGCCAGAATCAGGGCCCTCACGGTCCCGGGGCCGCCCGTATCATCGTCCCCGCGCCGGCTTCTCCGTTCCGCCGCCTGCCGGTCCAGCTTGTCGTGGAACCCCTTCAGCACCCCCAGCCGGTAGGACCGCTTGCCCCTGGAGACCGGGGAGGCCGCTTTTCGCCGATGGGCCTTCCAGAGGGCCTCCATCTGATTCACGAGAAACCCATAGACATACTCCGCCATGGGTACGTTTTCCGCGCTCCCCAGAAGCTCCATGGTCCGGTATGTCACGCCGTCGGCCGGATCATAGAGGCGGGAGAACACCACGTTCACGAAGAAGTGCTCCTGCAGGATTCGGGCGATCCATCGCTGGGCGCTCTCGATCCGTTTCTTCTTGGGGTGAATGATGGCGTACACAAAGCCCGCGGCCTCGTCCTGCTCGATCCGCTGAATATGATACTTCTCCATCAATTCATGGGCCTTTTCCATGGCCAGCAGGGCCTCGTGTTCATTCCCGGATCGGGCCAGGGACAGGAGCTTCCGGACCTTGTCGAGCCTGCGCATGCCGTCGGAATCGATCCTCTCGTCATGGGGTGTCCCGATCCGTCGAGGGAGGTCCCCGCCCGCCCCCCTGAACCCCTCCGGCACCCCGATCATAGCGCAGCCCCGCTCGAACAGAGGCCCGTGCCCCTCGCTCGCCCCGAAGACGTCCGTCACGATCTGGTGGGCCATCTCGTGTTTGAACACACTCAGGGTCACGTCCCAGGAGTGCCCGGTGATCAGGTGCGCGGAAACCCGAATGGTACGGGAGGCGGGGTCCCATGCTCCCCACTGCCTGGCGGAGCCGGTGATCTCCATGGCCGGCACCTCAAGGTCGATCCGGTAGCGCCAGCAGATATCCTGGTGCTCCCGGTGGAGTTCCCGCATCCAGGCGGCATGCAGTCGGGTTTCTTCTTCGATGGGGTTCATCCGTGTCGACAATCCCTTGCTCCATCACGACAACGGATCAACAGGCACGGAAGGCCTTTTGATCCGTCGTCACCGGGTCACCAGGTCAAGACCTCCCCGGATGCATGGACGTGCCGCCGCCCGGAGCTGCCACGCGATTCACCGGACAGTTTGCCGTGAAGCCGACACCTCATGGCGGACTGGATGTCCTCACCGGCCTCCCCTCTCGTTTGCAGGTATCCTACCCGGTACCCATCCACAAATCAAACTCAGGGCACGCCGTGGTCTCGTGGAAGAGGCTTCGGTTTTCTGGGGCCCATCCCCTCCATGGCGCGTGACGGGGTTGACACGTATTCCGGTATGACATATCATCATACCCGGAGGAACGCCATGGCACGATCAAAGGTCGCCATATCCCTTGACCAAGGCACCCTGCGTCGACTGGATCAACTTGTCCAACGCGAGGTGTTTCCCAATCGCAGCCAGGCCATCCAAAGCGCCATCGAGGAAAAGCTCGAGCGCCTCGAACGGAGTCGCCTGGCTCGCGAGTGCGCAAAGCTGGATCCGGCGTTCGAGAAGGCCCTGGCCGAAGAGGGAATGGCAGAGGATGGCTCACAATGGCCCGAATACTGAGGGGGGACATCCGCTGGGCGGACCTCAATCCGGTTCGCGGGCATGAACAGGCCGGTCAACGACCCGTGCTCATCGTTAGCCACGATGTCTTTAACGATCGTTCCGGGACCGTGATTGCGGTCGCATTGACCAGCCAACCCCCAAGCGCCGGTTTCCCGTTGACGCTCGAACTGAACGCGCGCGGCCTGCCCAAACGTTCCTGGGCCAAGATCAGTCAGATACGAACGCTGGCCGTAGAGAGGATCGGCAAGCGGCTGGGTCGAGCGACCGCAGAAGAGATCGCCCAGGTGATCGAGGGACTGAACGAGATCGTCGGGGCATAGTTTTCGAATTCCGCCGTCACCCACCGCTCCAACGTCCGGCCCGTCTTCGAATGACCTCCACCACGGCCTCCACCACCCCGCCCCCCTCCAGGTCGCGCGCCAGGGCCTCGGCCTCCGGCACGATCCGGGACGCCGTTTTTCGCACCGTCTCCGTCACATAGCGGCGCTTCAACCCGACCGCATCCGCAAGCCTCTCCCAGTGCCGTTTCTGAATCCAGGCCGCCCGGTCCTCGCCGCCGATCTTCATAGCCGATTTCTTCGAAAGCCGCGGGTAGACCCGCGTGGAAAGGAGGTCGTAGAACGGGGCGAGCCGTGGACCCGGGTCCGCAAGGAGCAGGGAGAGGTTTTTTGCATGGCCATCGGCATTTCCGATGAGGGCGTTGAATACAACCCAGCCGAGCAGGGCCTGGCGGTCCGGGGCCGGGCGAATGCTGAACCGGTCCACGAGGTCGAAACAGTCCGCCAAGGACGGCCCTCCCTCGTTTTCGTACTTCTGCTCCGGCAGAACCCCCAGGGCCTGGCAGAAGTCCTCCTGGTGGACTCGCAACACGTCCCCGTCCCGGTCCCGGTCCCGGTCGTATCGCGTCACCAGCAGAATCGTTTCCCGGTTCCTTCGAATCACCGCCTCTGCAACCGGCAGGCCCACGCGCCGGGCAAGGGCCATGCAAAAGGCCTCGTTTTCCACGGTCCCCGCAAGATCCGCAACAGGCGGTTTGAGGATGTGCGTGCTGGGACGGTTTCCCACGGCGATGAAGAAACGGTCCTCTTCCACGTAAACGGGGAGCTTGTTCTGGGCACCGGCAAGGGAGAGGCGGATGCCTTCCTCCCCGGCCAGAAAAGGCCTGCTCGGGAGTTGCTCCAGGACCCGGTGAAGCCCTTCCTCGTCGAGTTCCCTGTAGCCCGAACGTTCGACTGCCCCCTCCGGACCCGGAAGGATGGAGACGGCGCCGGCGCAGTCCCCGCCGATTCGTTCCAGAAGCCCGTAGGTGTTTTCCGTGGAGACCCGAAGCCGCCTGGCGATGACCTCCCGAAGCTGCCCTTCGGGAAGCAGGTTGGCAAAGAAGGGGCGGGCCTCGTCATCCGCGTAGGGCTCCGGCCGAAGGGGCAGGGAGAGAGACAGGGGGAACCCGCCCGTGCGGAGCCACTCCGGATCGTACGCGAAGACGAACCTGCGGCGCTCGTCGAGCCCGAGCCTTCCGCACACCCGCTCGCGGAAAAACACGTGGAGACCGGTCACGGCATCAGGCATCCGGCCAGGTCCTTTCCACGATCTTCAGCTCGAGACCGAGCCCCGACAGGACCTGCAGTACCTTGTCGAGCCTCACGGTGGGTTTCCCGTTTTCCAGGTTGGACAGGAAGCGGTAGTTCACATTGCAGAGGCCGGAGGCCTCCATCAACGTCAGACCGTCTGCCTTGCGCTTGCCTCGAACCACCGTTCCAAGATCTGCGGCGGATCTCACGCGCGTCTTCACATTCCCCTCCCTTCGCAGATGTTCCCTATCGGGAATATACCTGCAAGAGGGCCTTGCCGTCAACTAAAAAATTCCCGATCGGGAATTTTTCCGAAGCCGCGAGCAGGCTTTCGCACAAATATGCCCGATCGGGAATAAGTCTTTCCACCGACCGGCAAGGCGTCGCCCGGCACGCGGTCTCCTCCTACTCCTCTTCCACCAGCACCACCCCCTCGCCCGGATAGACCCGGCGCTCTTCGGGCGGCAGGGGCCCTTCCCCCTTCGGCCAGACGCCGGGCCTGGGATCGGGTCCTTCGAGGGCTACGGGTGAAGGGTCCCGGTCCTTCATCCGCGGGCGGGCCCGGACGTTCACCCCGGGCACCGGGGCGCTGAACTCGATGGGGATCTGATTGGGGTCAAAGGAGTAGATGGAGTGAATGAACCCGTGGTCCATGACCTCGGAGACCCATACGTCCGCGGCCTCCAGCCTGGCCTTCAATTCCCATAGGTCCTCGTCCGACGTCACCTCGAACGAGACATGGTCAAAGGCCAGGGGACCCTTCACCGGCACCCCGTGGTCCTTTTCCGGGATCGGTTCCACGTCGGGCCACTCGAAGAACGCGATCATGTCGTGGCCCGATATCTCGAAAAAATAGTGCCGGTACCCCGGCCGTCCCAGGCCGGCCACCAGCCGCATGCCCAGGAGGTCACGCCAGAACCGGATAGTGGCTCCCATGTCCCGGGTGGCCATGGCCAGATGGTTGATTCCGGTGTAGTTCGCCATTATACCCTCGCGTCCAGGAGCCGGCCCAGGCTCGCCAAGTGCCCCTTTTCCTCCTCGGCCAGGCCGTAGAGGACGTCCTTTCCCGTCTCGTCCTGAACCTTCCGGGAGTAGCGCATGTAGAGGTCCAGGGCCTGGGTCTCCAGCATCATGGCGATGTTGAGGAGATCGGGCGAGGTCGTCATGAACTCCCGGTTTTGCTCCAGGAACTCCTCCGCGGTGAAGCCCCCCTCCATGACCTCTGCGACGACGAGGGACTCGAAGGCCTCCCGGTCGTCCTGATCCGGCTCCAGCGTGAGAAAGAGGTCGAAGAGCCGCTGCTTATGGCGGTCTTCGATCCCGGAGAGCTTCCGGGCCAGGTCCGCCACGTCCGGGTCCTCGGTCCGCTCACCCACTGCGGCGTAAAAGCCCCGCAGCCCCTCTTCCATGCCGTAGGCGAGGGCGATGATCCCGCGCGCGTCTTCATCGCCCGTCAGGTATGCCATCCCCATGTCGTACGGCCCGGCGGCGGTCCCGCCTTCCCAGGCCCCCATGCCGCCCAGAAGGTTGTACACCTCCCCGAACCCCTGACCAACGAGCATTTGCGCAGCGGCACGGCTGCGGCCTCCGGACGCTCAGTATGCGATGACCGGCCGCTGCGGGTCCAGTTCCCCGAGCCGGTCGGGCAGTTCCGGGAGCGGCACCAGCCGGGCCCCGGGGAGCCGGGCCTTTTCGTACTCCCCGGGCTGCCGCACATCGAGAAGGGTGTAGGTGCCCTCCGCATGATCGTGGATGAACCGCCGGACCTCTTCGGGGTCCAGATTCGTCACTGGAGTGCTGCCCTGATTCGATTCCATGACGGGTTACCTCCCTTCTTCTTTTGTTTTTTCCGCAATGATGCCGGCCACGGCCCGGTCAACTCCCATCAGCCCCTCGTGGTAGCGGAGGCACCGAAAATCCTGGAACAGATGGAGCAGTTCGTTGTGCCGAAGCAGGTGGTCCGGGTTTCGGGGCCTTCCGAATCGAGCCTGGTCCACGATAAAGGTCTCGTACACCACCACCCCCCCGACCCGAAGGCCCGCTTTGATGGCGGGAAACAACGGACGGTGCAGGTAGTTGAAGCAGACGATCACGTCATAGGCCTCCCGGGGAACGGCAACCTCCCCGCTCTCCAGGTCGACCACTCGGGCGGTCAGGCGAACCCCGGCCTCCTCAGCGGCCTTCAAGGCCACGGCCTCGGGCGAGATGTCCATCCCTTCCGCCTCGAAACCGGCACGGGCCAGAAACAGGGCATGCCGGCCATATCCCATGGCCAGATCCAGGGCCCGGCCCACGGGGAGGAGGTGCAGGTGTTCCGCCAGGAACGGGGAAGGGCCCATGTCATGGTAATGCGTCTCGTTCATGTCAGCCGCCTCCCTTCCTGCCTCCATGCGACCTGTCCTCTGTCGCCCCGCCTTTTAGTGATTCATCCTTTGTAGCAAAGTTTCCGATTCGGTGAAACCCCATCGAGACAGACAAGGCCCTTGGAGAAGGACATGGATTGACTCAGGGGCATAAGAAACGGTAGTCTGCCCAAACCTTTCGATCGGGCCCCGAAAACACGGAATCAAAGGCGGTTTGTATGCTGATCATCCCGATGACCGGAAAACTCAGCCGGCAAAATCCCCCCTACATCACTCTTGGCCTGATCTTCGTCAACTTCTTCGTGTTTTTTGCCTTCCAGCTTCACGACAACCGAATCGTCATGGAGGCCATGGAATTCTATTTCAAGTCCGGACTCGCCTCCATCGAGCTGGAGGCCTACCTGGAAACCAAGAACACGGACGGCTCATATACCCGGGATCTCGAACTGCTCCGAAAGAAGAAGCTCAAAGAAGACCGGGCCATGGCCCATTGGGACGCCATGATCCATGATTCCGATTTCATGTCCCGTCTCGAGAACGATGAAATCATCACGCCGGAGGATTCAAGGTATGAGGAATGGCGTGAACAGAGGACCCGTTACCATGAGATGATGTCCAAGGCCGTGTTCATGAGATACGGCTTCACGCCAGCCGACAGAACATTCCTGACCAGCCTGACCTACATGTTTCTCCACGGCGGGTTCATGCACCTTCTCATGAACATGGTCTTCCTGTGGCTGGCGGGATGCACTCTGGAATTGTGGTGTCCGAGGCCCTTTTATCTCGGCCTCTACCTGGCCACCGGCCTGATTTCCGTGTGGTTTTTCTATGCCATCTACCCTGACAGCACGACCCCCCTGGTGGGCGCGTCCGGGGCCATTTCAGGGCTCATCGGGGCCTATACCGTGGCGTTCGGAAGGACGAGAATAAAAATATTCTATTCCCTGGGTTTCTATTTCAACTATGCCCGAGTCCCGGCCATTGTCCTGCTGCCCGTCTGGTTGGGGAATGAGTTGTTCATGTTGTTCTTCGGCGGGGTCAGTCAGGTGGCCTACGTGGCCCACATCGGAGGAATCATCAGCGGGGCCCTGGTGGCACTCCTGAACCGCAAGGTCCTGAAGTGGACCGTTGAAGACGCGGTCAAGGAGGACCCCGGGGAAAGGATTCAGGGCCTCATGGATCAGGGCCTGAAGAGCCTGGAGAACCTGAAGATGGAAGAGGCCCGAGGCCATTTTGCAGAGGTCCTGGCCCTGGAGCCGAATCACCGGCCCGCCCTGACCAACCTCTTCAACATCGACAAACTGAGCCCGTCCCGGGATCGATTCCATCAGACCGCATCCCTGCTTTTCGTGAATCTGCTGAAGGACGGAGGGGAAAGAGAAAGGCTTTATGAGGTATACCAGGAATACCTGGGCCTTTCAAAACGGCCCGGGATCGGCCTGGACCTTCTCATGAAGATCGCCTCCGCTTTTCTGGCGGGAAAGCGCTTCCGCGAAGCAGAAACGATCATCGCCACGGTCTTGAAGCGTGCGCCTCAACAACAGAGATTGCCGTTGGCATTGCTGAATCTGGGGAAAGGATACCTGGCCGCAGGGGAGACAGGGCGGGCGATCCGCTGCCTTACGGTCCTGGTGAAGAAATACGGTGAATCACCCGAGTCGAGACTCGCACGGGGATTGATCAAACAGGCGCGTTGAGCCCGGTTCCCTGAAGGCGCACGCTGTTATCCGTGTTGCATCTGCACCAGGTATTTTTTCACGTGCGGAATGATGTCGTGCCCTGGATATTTTTTGATGATGTTTTGTAAAATCTTCATGGCTTTTTCCGGGTTCTTCATCTTTTCATTGATGACGTTGGCGGCCAGGTAATAGGCCTTTGGAATGAGCGGGTCGCCGGTGCTGGTTTTGATGAATCGGTCGTAGGCCCGGACCGCTTCCCTGGGTTCTCCTGCCTCGTTGAAAGACCGGGCCACCTTGAACGCGACGGCCGGTGAGGGGGTGAACCCCACTTCTTGATTCAGGTCCGAGTAGACGTCGAGCAGTTCCTTATTCCGGTTGTCTTTGGAAAGGATATCCGTGTACGCCCTGCCGAACCGGACCATTTCCCGCAGGTCCTGTTTGATCTTGAGAAGGTTGTAATACCGGTCCGCCAGTTCAGGGTGTGTGATGTTTCCTCTGGTCTCGCTCTGAATGAGTTGAATGGCGTCATCCATCCGGCCGTCTTTGATGAGCATGTTCACCCGGTTCAGCAGGGCGACTTCCGGATCCTGTGGCTCGGCATCTTCCAGGTCTTCCCTCTCCTCATCATCCCGTTCCACCTCATAGCCGATTTCCTCATGATATTGATACAATACATAGCCCATCAGGGTATAGGCGATCAGCGTGTAGTAGGATTTGGCGAAAAACACGAGAAACGGGTGAAGCGCAGGGGGCAGGTAGTGGAGGAATTGGTGCCACAGGGCCATGGGCGCGCCGAGCAGCATGATGAGAAACAGGTACATGACCAGGTAACTCCACCCGATACGCCAGGCCATGCCCACGAACGCCATGGGATTCAGGGCGCTGATCAGGCTGTTGGACACCACCAGAATAATGATGATGGAGGGAAGGGACAACAGAAGGAACAAGGCAAAAATCAAACCCACAATGGGACCGAACTTGACCATCACGTAGGTGACCGCAATCCCCAGTATGAAAAAGAGGGCGATCTGCTTGAAGACGATCTGGAAATCCTTCGAGATGGTGTCGAGGTCGATTTTTGGAGGGGTCTTGATGTGCCCCTGGGCGGTTCGGGTCAATGCGGCAAAGGAGTATTTGAGCACCACGGCGCTCAGGATGAACTGCATGATCCCACGGATGAAACCGCCTCCCAGAAACAGGTAGGTCAAGAGGGACGAGATCAGGATCAGAACCAGGGGCCGGGGCTGAAAAGGGTAGAGGAAAAACTGGGGAAGCCGGTGCCAGAAGGGCATCACGTTCTCTTCAAAGGCCAGCTTTTCGACTTCCACATCGCAGTTGGGGCAGTAATAGAAGGTTTCCGTCTTCCCGTATTGCTCCACCCGCCTCTTTTCTACGCATTGGTTGCAGAAGGCGGTCTCACACTTGCCGCACACCCAATACGCGGGGGTGGTGGGGTGGTAATCGCAGGTGGTACCCATCCGATCGTCCTCCTATTCTCCTATTCCGGGGACACCTTACTTATCTTTCGCTTTTCTCTTCGGTCCGGGGCTCCGGGGCTTCAAAATGATTCTCTGTACTGGATCGACGTTCACCAGAATGTCATCGTGACCTTTCATGTGAGGTCCGGCACGGCTCCAGCGCCGTTCTTCCGGTGTCTTCACCATACCCGCACGGACCGGATGCAGTTCCACAACCCTTGTGCATGCAAACAGGTGTCGTTCTTCTGTTGTCAATAATTAAGTATGGTGTCCCCCGAATTAAGTGAGAATTACAATTAAGTGAACAGTCTCTCGAGGTGCCGCCAGGAGAGCACCTGAGCGTCCGACCGCTTCTGAGATGCATCGCCTCCGTACACCACGCTGTTGCGAACCGAACGGGCCCGGCTGTCCCCGCGTACACGGCCGGAGAAGATCTCCAGGTTCTTGAAGAAATCCCTGGATACCGTGGCCCCCGACTTGATCTCCACGGCCTCCACCCCTTCACCGTGCTCCATGAGCAGATCGATCTCCGCCCCCCGGCTCTCCCGGTAGTGGTAGAGGGCGGGCCTCACCCCCCGGTGGGCGAGGGATTTGTAGCATTCGGAGACCACCCAGCTCTCGAAGATCGCCCCGCGCAACGGATGCAGGCGAAGCTGTTCCGGCTCACGGATCCCCAGCAGAAAACAGACCAGGCCGCTGTCAAAGAAATGCATCTTGGGGGCCTTGACCACCTGCTTGCGGACGTTTGCATGCCACGCAGGGAGCCGATGAACGATGTAACTCGCTTCCAGGACCGAGAGCCAGGAGCGCGCGGTGTTGTGGGACAGGCCGGCATCGCTGCCGAGCCCGGACAGGTTGATCTCCTGGGCCGTTCGACCGGCGCAGAGCCTCAGGAATTCCGAGAAGGCCTGAAGGTCCTGCACGTTGATCACCTGGCGAACGTCCCGCTGCACGTAGGTCGTGGTGTAGTCCGCCAGCCACTGGTGGGCCGGGATGCCTCGATCGTAGATTCGTGGATACGCGCCCTGCCAGAGAAGGGGATACAGGTCCCGGGGGGCGTCCGGAAAGGAGTGTAGCTCGGAGAGCTGGGGAGGCAGGAGCACGAGGATACCGCAGCGGCCCGCCAGGGACTGGGAGACGGACGGGGACACCCCGAAGTGCTGGGACCCGGTGAGGATGAACCGGCCCGGATCCGGGCGCTCGTCCACGTCAACCTGAAGGTAGGAAAGAAGCTCGGGGACGTGCTGAATCTCGTCGAGTATGGCCCCGTCCGCGTACTCGGTCAGAAACCCCCGGGGATCGGTGCGGGCAAAATCCCGGAAGTCCATCGCCTCCAGGGAGACATAGGGCTTGTCCGGATAGACCATTCGGCAGAGCGTGGTTTTCCCCGACTGCCTGGGTCCGGTCACCAGCACCGCAGGGTAATACCCTGCCAGCTCGCGCAGTTTCGCCTCCAGAGTTCGGGAAATCATGGGCCAAGGATCGCACGGTTCTCATGGATTGTCAATCCAATTGACAATCCATTTATTCGGTATTCGGGGGACACCTTACTTGGTATTCGGGGGACACCCTACTTATCTCTCGCTTTTCTCTTCGGCCCGGGTCTCCGGGGTTTCCATCGGCGGCCTCAGGCCCATGAGGGCCGAAACGAGATGCTGGATGAGCCCGACCACCGGGAATATCCCTTGACATCCGCAGGTCAAACCGGCTATATTTCTTTCCAGTTTGCACTGTCATCGGAAATCATCACGACCGGGTTTTGTCCCATGATCGAGACGATCCAATCCATCATCCTGGACTTCCAGGAGACACGCCTGGAGACCGGCGTGCCCCGCAGGGTGCGGGTTGAGACGGTCCCCAACAAGGCCGCCGTGGTGATCGGTGTGCGCAGGGGAGGGAAATCGACCTACCTGTTCCAAGTCATCCAGCGGCTGCTGGACAGCGGTGTGCCCAGGCAGAACATCCTCTACCTGAATTTTTTCGACGACCGGCTCCACCCACTGCGCAGGGACAATCTCGGCTTGATCGTCGAGGCCTATTACTCCCTCTACCCGGAGAAAAAAAACGCGGATACGGTCTATTGCTTCTTTGACGAGATTCAGGCCGTGGATGGCTGGGAGCCCTTTGTCGATCGCCTGATGCGCACGGAAAAATGCGAGGTCTACCTCACGGGCTCGTCATCCAGGATGCTGTCCAGGGAGATCGCCACCCAGATGCGCGGGCGGGCCCTTTCCTGGGAGATGTTCCCCTTCTCCTTCAGGGAATTCCTGGACTTCAAAGGGATCGAAAGCGATGGCCCGCTCTCGACGAAAAGACAACTCCTCGTCCGCAAGGCCTTCGAGGAATACTGGGAGACCGGTGGTTTCCCCGAGACAGCCGGGCTTGAACGAAACCTCCGGATCAAGACCCACCAGGAGTACTTTCACACCATTCTGTTTCGAGATCTGGTCGAGCGCCACGATGTCTCACACCCGAAGGCGTTGACCGACCTGGCCCACTGGCTGGTGGACAACACGGCCTCGCTCTACTCCGTGAACCGGCTCACCGGCTATCTCAAATCGCTCGGGCACAAGGCCCCGAAGTCCGCGGTGGCGGAATACCTCGAGTGGTTCGAGGACGCCTATTTCCTGTTCACGGTGCGCCTGTTCGACCCGTCTCTAGCGCGGAGCCAGACCAACCCCAAAAAAGTCTATTGCATCGATCACGCACTGGTCACCTCCGTGTCCTCCGGAATCCTGGTCAACTCCGGGCATCTCCTCGAAAACCTCGTGTTCACGGCCATCCGCCGCCTTCACCCGGAGATCCACTACGTCAAGACCCGGACCGGACGAGAGGTCGACTTCGTCGTCCCGGTGCGCGGCAGGCCATACATGCTGGTCCAGGTGTGCGAGTCCCTGGCAAACCCCCGGACACGACAACGGGAGACAGCGGCGTTGACCGACGCCATGGCCGAGCTGGGCCTCGAGACCGGAATCATCGTCACAAGGAACGAGGACGAGCGGCTGGACGCAGCAGCCGGGACCATCCGCGTGGTCCCGGCATGGCGGTTCCTCCTCGACATGCCGGAATCCGCTGAAGATCCCCCCTGAGACGGGTCGCGGGGGCGAGTTATAATTCCGTAATTCCGGTAATTCCGGGGACACCTTACTTATCTCTCGCTTTTCTCTTCGGCCCGGGTTTCCGGGGCTTCAATCGGCGGTCCAAAAGCCGTTCCACTCTATCCAGAAAATAGTCTTCATCATTGAAAAAAGTCTGTTGCCGCCTGTTCCCCCGCTGGATCACATGGTGGGGAAAGCCCGGTGCAACCGCTCTTGCGATTCGTGCCATGGATTTTTTAGATCAAACCGGTTTCCTGTTGTCAATAGTTCAGTATGGTGTCCCCCGAATTACGCCGAATTATGTCGAATTAATGCCTGCTGCGCAGAAACAGTTTTTTCGATTCCGTAATCAGTATAATGACCAGGGCCCCAGCGGCGCAGATACCCAGTTCTGCCGGCCGTAGCGGCGTGGTGCGAAACACGGTGTTAAAAAACGGGACATAAATAAGGATCAACTGCAGGGTCAGTGTGACGCCGATGGCCAGCAACAGCAGCGGGTTGCTGATCCAGGATTGCGTAAACAGCGATTCCGTTTTTTTGCGCACACACAGCGCATAGGCCATCTGGCAGAACGTCAGCATCGTGAACACCATGGTCTGCCAGGCGTTCGAACCTGTTCCGCCATCCCAGAACCAGTACCCGGTCCCCACCGAGATCAGGCCGATGATCAGGCCCATGACGAGAATCTGCCAGCCCAGCCCGCGCGCGAAAATGCCTTCCTGCGGATTGTACGGCGGCCGGTTCATCACATCGCGCTCGGCTTCTTCGAAACCCAGTGCAACGGCCGGCACGCCATCGGTCACCAGATTGATCCATAAAATTTGAATCGGCAACAGCGGCAGCGGCATACCCATGAGCGGGCCGGTGAGCATGACAACGATTTCACCGGCATTGCCGGTGAGGATGTATCGGACGAATTTGCGGATATTATCGTAAATGCGGCGGCCTTCTTTGACGGCGGCGACGATGGTGGCGAAATTATCATCCAGCAGGACCATATCGGAGGATTCTTTGCTGACGTCGGTACCCGTAATCCCCATGGCCACACCAATGTCGGCTGATTTCAGCGCCGGTGCATCGTTGACGCCGTCGCCCGTCATCGAGACGATCTCATGCTGTGCCTGCAGCGCATCGATGATGACCATCTTGTGCTTGGGCGAGACGCGCGCAAAGACGGAAACATCCTTGATTCGAGCGCTGAGCGCGTCGACGGTCATCTTGTCCAGCTCCTGCCCGGTCAGCACCGTATCGGAGGTCGTCAGCCCCAAATCCTTGGCAATGGCCACAGCCGTCAGAGGATGATCGCCTGTGATCATAATCGGGCGAATACCGGCCTGCTTGCACAGCCGAACGGACTCAATCGCTTCGGGACGCACCGGATCGAGCATGCAGACCATACCCAGAAAGACCAGATCCTGCTCATAGCGCTCCGGTTGGTCCAGCTCGTCGACATCCATCAACCGATAGGCCAAACCCAGCACCCGAATGCCGTTTTTCGCCATCGCGGTGTTTTCGGCGGAAATCTCCTCTTTTCTCTTTTCGCTGAGGGGTTGAACGACGCCGTTGATCAGAAACCGGCTGCACACCTCGATCAAACCGTCGGTCGCCCCCTTGGTCAACACCAGGTGATCGGCGTGTCCCTGGTCTCCGGCGGCGGCAAGAACAGGGTGCAACGTCGTCCCCTGGGAAGACGACGGCAGGGCGTGAACCGTGGACATGCGTTTACGCTCGGAGTCAAAGGGCAGTTCCCGAACACGCGGCAGCATGGCTTGCAGATCGCGTTGCACCAGTCCCGCCTGTTGGGCCGCAAGCACCAGCGCGCCTTCGGTGGGATCGCCGAGAATGCCGTTTTGCGTATTTTCGTCGATGACGGCATCGTTGCACAGCGTCCCGGCCAGCAACAGCAGGCCGAGATCGGCATCATCGCCATGCTCGGCCACCGCTTCATCAAGGGAATAGCGGCGATCCGGCAGCACCACATCCGAAACCGTCATTTTATTCTGCGTCAGGGTGCCGGTTTTATCGGAGCAAATCACGGTCACCCCGCCCAGGGTTTCCACGGCCGGAAGATGCCGGATCAACGCTTTTTTCTTCAACATCTGCTGTGCACCCAGCGCCAGGGCGATGGTGACGACAGCAGGCAGGCCTTCGGGGATGGCCGCCACCGCCATGCTGATGGCCGTCATGAACATTTCCTTCCAGCCCGCGCCCTGCAGATAGATCATGCCGGCAACGATGATGATCAACACCCCCGCGGCCAGGGCCAATGATCTGCCGAGTTTCGCCAACCGCCGTTGCAGCGGGGTTTGCTCATCCTCAACGTCCTGAAGCATGGTGGCGATTTTACCCAGTTCGGTCTGCATGCCGGTGCCGGTGACCACGGCCTCGCCGCGCCCGTAGGTCACCACCGTGCCCCTGTAAATCATGTTCTTACGGTCGGCCAGGGCAAGATCGCCGTCCGGCAGCACGCCGGTATCTTTGTCCACCGATTCGGATTCGCCGGTCAGGGCCGCTTCCTGGACCTTGAGATTCGCGGCTGTGATCAGTCGGGCATCCGCCGGCACAATGTTCCCGGCTTCGATGAGCAGGATGTCGCCCGGCACCAGGTCCTTGGCCGAAATCTGCCGCTCTGCACCGTCCCGCCGCACCCGCACATTGGGCACCGTCATTTTCTTGAGGGCCGCCATGGCGTTTTCGGCCTTGAATTCCTGCCAAAACCCCAGAATCGTATTGAGCACCACAATGACGAAAATCACGATGGCATCGATATATTCCTGCAGCACCGCCGAAATGACCACGGCGGCCAGCAGGATCAGGATCATGACTTCCTTCACCTGGGCCAACAGAATCCGCCAGGCCTTTTTCTTCCCCTTCTCGATCAGTTCGTTGGGGCCGTGTACGCCAAGCAGTCGCGTCGCCTCGGACGTCGACAGGCCCTGCTGTGGGGATATTTCATGGTTTTTCAGCACTTTTTCAGCGCTCAATAAATGCGGTTCCTGCATTGATCATCCTCAAAAAAATTCCGGTAATTCGGGGGACACCTTACTTATCTTTGTCTCATCGCAGAGGGAAAAATGATGGGGTCGTAAAAAGCCCTGAACCCGGATATCTGACCCTGATATTTCAATACGTTAAGGCCTGTCCAGCGGCGGCCGAAGTGGTTTTCACAAAGCCACCGACAGTTCAGTATGGTGTCCCCCGAATTCACGAATTTGACGTCAGGGGCCGAAGGCGGCCCTGACCTCATCCTTCAGCACCTTTCCCATGGTGTTCTTGGGAAGCGCATCCAGAAAGATTACACGCTTGGGACACTTCCAGTCGTGCAGATGCTCCCTGCACACCGCCCTCACCGACGCTTCCGTGACCTCGGCGCCGGGCAGGGGAACCACGGCAGCGGCCACCACCTCGCCCCACCGCTCATCGGCCAACCCCACCACGGACGACTCGGCGACCCCCTCCATCCCGTTGATCACCGCCTCGATCTCCTTGGGCGAGATATTTTCCCCTCCGGAAATGATCATGTGTTTTATGCGGTCCGTCAAGAAGTAGTACCCGTCCTCGTCCACCCGGCCGAGGTCTCCGGTTCGAAACCAGCCCTCGCAAAAGGTCTTGGCCGTTTCCTCGGGTTTCTTCCAGTACCCGGGCGTGATGCCGGGGCCGCGGAGCCAGAACTCACCCGTCTCGCCCCGGGGTACGTCCCGAAGCGACTCGAGATCCACGACGCGAACCTCGAGTTCCGGCAGCGGCACCCCCACGGACCCCGGTTTCCGGACTCCGTCGAGGGGGTTGGAAAAGTTCATGCCGGTCTCCGACATGCCCTCACGCTCCACGGGCTCCTTGCCGAACGCCTTTTGAATGCGGTGGAAATCCCGGGTCAGAAGCGGGGCCGAGCCAGAGGTCCAGAGCCGCATGTGCGAACAGTCCGGGCACCGATCTCCCAAGGCCTCCAAGAGCTTGGCGTACATGGAAGGTACGGCCATGAACACGGTGCAGACCGGGTGCTTCTCCCGGTTCACGAGGAGATCCAGGACGGTCTTCGGATCAAAGCGGTCCAGCAGCAGCGTGTGGGCCCCGGCCACAAAGGCGGTGTGAAGGGCGAAGCAGAGGCCGTGCACGTGAAAGAGGGGCAGCGCGTGGCAGAGCACGTCCGCCTCGGTGATCGCCCAGAAGCGAACGATGTTTCGCGCGTCGTGAACGAGGTTTCGCTGGGTGAGCACGGCGCCCTTCGGTTTCCCCGTGGTCCCGGACGTGTATATGATGAGGGCGGGGTCGCCGGAGTCTGCGTCCGCGGGGAGATCCCCGCCGGCATCGGAACCGAACACACCCAGCTCCCGGTAGGGCTTGTCCGTGTCCAGGGTCAGCACGGGATATCGCGGATCGATCGCCTGAATGTGCGCAGCGTTATCCGGGCTGCACACCACCAGCGCCGGTTTTGCGTCGTCAAGGAAGTAGGCCATCTCCGACTTCTTGAACCCGGGGTTCAAGGGCACGCTGACCGCGCCGATGTACTGCAGGGCCAGGTGCGTGAAGACAAAGGCCAGGGATTTGGGGCAGAAGAGGATAACGCGATCCCCCCTTCGCACCCCCCGCTCGAGGAGGTGGCTCGCCATGCCGCGGGCCTCCCGACCCAGGGCCTCATAGGTCACCTCGCTCTCCGGGCGCCCCTCTCTGTAAAACGTGAGGGCCGTTTTCCCGCCCTGGCTTCCGAAGGCCTCATCCAGACACTGCCCCAGGGATGATGAACCCATGCTGCTCTCTCCTGCACCCACGAGAATTCCGGGGACACCTTACTGATCTTTATCTCATCGCAGAGGGGAAAATGACGGGGTCGTAAAAGGCCCTGAACCGGGATATCTGCCCTTGACATTAGAACAGCCCAAATCCTGCCCAAGGGCGGCTGAAGTGGTTTTTGCGAAGCCGTCAATAGTTCAGTATGGTGTCCCCCGAATTATGTCCCCCGAATTACGAATTATTCGCCTGCAAAATACCGCATCAGGACCTGCTTCCTCCCGGTGACACGCTGGTACGCCTCCTTCGGGTATCCCAGGGCGATCACCGCATAGGCGGACTCATCGCCCGGCATGCCGATGCGCCGGAGGATGCTCTTGTCCCTTCTCATGGCCTCGATGGCGAATCCGATGAGACAGGTCCCCAGGCCGAGGACGTGGGCCGCGAGGAGTATGTTCTGGGTGGCCAAGAGCGCATCCTCCCTCGGGCACGAGGCCTCCTTCCTGGAACCCACCACCACGGCGGCCGGAGCGCCGTGGAAGAGCCGGTCCCTGCCTCCCTTTTCCCATGTCTCGAGGGCCTCCCTGACGGTCGGGTAGTAGTTCCGGAAATACCGATCCAGTTCGGGTTTGCCCAGGAGCTTGAGCCCCTTTCTGAGCCACGTCTTCTCGGCTGTCCGGTTGAGGTCAGCAAAGAAATCCCCCACCCATTGGGCGAGCTTTTCCACGGCCCCGCGGTCGGGCAGAACGGTGAAGCTCCACATCTGGCAGTTGGACCCGGACGGGGCGGTGATTCCGATCTTCACCAGGTCCTCCAGCAAATCCGCCGGCACGGGCTTTTCCCGAAAGTTCCTGCACGAGCGCCGGGACTGCATCAGGTTCACCAGACCGCGGATATCCCCCTGCCCGAAAGGGAGCCACTCCTCGGGGACCTCAAAATTCTCGAAGGTGGAGAGGGCCGGATCCAGGGCCCCCACCTGGATCGCACCCGTGGGACACACGGCCATGCAGTGGCCGCAATTGAGGGACTCCAGGCCTGTCACCACGGCCTTTTTGCCGTTCATGGTGATGGTATCCTTCGGGCAGACCTCCACGCAGAGGCCGCACCCAATGCAGAGCGCCTCATCTATGGTGGTCGTTACGGTTCTGTCCATTTCTTGTCATCCTCCGATTTCCCCCTTTTCCCCGAGCCAATTCCGGGGACACTTTACTCATCTTTGATGTCCTCGTAAAAAGTCACATTCTCGCCCCAAGCCGCAAAGAGTGCAAAATTAACCAATTGATATTAAAAGTTTTTCCTTGGCGTTCTCCGCTCCTCTGCGCGATAAACGGTTTTTACGGGTTCGTCATCTTTGACTTATCGCAGAGGGGAAAATGATGGAAGGGATTCCAACTCTTCCTTTGTGAGGTAGTTTTTAGCAATCTCCACATCCGTTTTCAGGATTCTGCCATCCGGGACCTTTTCCCAAGTGGTCAACCCCATGTTGGGTTTCGAACTGTCCGCACGCTGCATGATCAGCTCGACGGCAGTATGGCCATGAATAGCAAAGTGCAGCTTGTTCTGCACCTTGGCGAAAAATGCCTTCCTGCTGAACTATTCGAAATTTTCGAATCGTTGCCTGCGGGTCAATCTCACCGCTCTCATAGATCTCTTTCAGATGGTAATTGATCGTATTGACTCCGACATCGAACAGGGTTGCCATGAGCTTCTGGGACAGCCAGATGGTGTCATCTTCAAACCGGGCTTCGATGCTCTTTTCTCCAGCTTGTGCGGTGAAGATCAGAAATTCGGCGGTGGAATTGCGGATCAATGGTTTCTTCTCTTTCATGCGTTCCCAGCTCCTTCCATCATGGCTTCCGGAGTACGAATTCCCGAATGAATGCCGGCGTACTCTGCCCCCTGTAACTCCTAATTCCGGGGACACCTTACTGATCTTTGTCTTATGGCAGAGGGGAAAACAATGGCATCGCAAACATCCCTGGACCGGGATATCCCCCCCCTGATACGGCAACAGCTTAAATCCTGCCCAAGGGCGGTTGAAGTGGTTTTTGCGAAGCCGTCAACAGTTCAGTATGGTGTCCCCCGAATTGCGGCCCCAGTCCAATATGTACTGAATCTGCTCCCTCGTTTCCGGTGAATCCCGATGGCTCGATTTCGGGCATGCCTGCCAGAGCTCCGTGAGTCGCTCGAGGGCCTTCCTGCCCTTGAGGCCGTGTCTGGCCAGCCAGCATCCGACGATCATGCCGGTGCGTCCGACTCCTCCCCAGCAGTGCAGATAGACTGTCCTGTTGTGAAGAATATGATCATCAACCGCATCGAGAATCGCGGTCGTGATTTCCTTCCCGGCCGGCACGGACATATCCGTGATGGGGAAACGCTGGTGGGAAACCCCTTCGAATGCACCGACTAAATGGGAATACGGACTGAGACCCTCATCTTCCTCGGTCAAATCCACAAAGGCCGAGACCCCTGCCCTGATCAGGGAAGCGATTTTGTCCAGTGACGACTTTTCGTCCATATTCCGAGGGTATTCACCGGCAAGGAACCGGTTCTCAACAACCCAGTAAACATTCTGCTTCATGTTTCAGTCATCCACGACTTCCGGGGACACCATACTTATCTTGTTCCCCACATGCTGCGCCTGTTCTTTACGCTCACATCAAAAGACACATCCTCGGGCTGAACCGGGTGCGCAGGAAAATCACCCGCACGAAGCCCCTTTCATCCTCCCCACCAGCTCCGTCTCCTCCACGTACGGGATCACCAACCGGTACCGGGCCCGCGTCATGGCCGTGTAGGCCAGGGAAACGGCCTTGTCCCACACGCCGCCCGGCGGGGTCGTGCGGTCCATGCCCACCAGGTAGACCAGGTCGAAGTCGAGCCCCTTGGCGCTGTGCACGCTGATGAGGGAGACCCGGTCCGTGGTGACGTCGTACATCTCCTTGGCCCGGACGTCCCTGGAGACCCAGGCGGCCGGAATGCCCGCCCGGTCCAGACCCTCCAGCAGCCGTGCGGGCAGGTCCCGGTCCGTGTAGGCGAACGACGCCGGCCCGTATGTCTTGTCGTCGTAGATCACCGCGATCTCCGACCGCCGGTATTCCCCGCTCCCCACGCAGGCCTTCAGGTCGTCCGCCACAAAGGCGATCACCTCGTCCATGTCCCCCAGCCGCCGGATCTCGGGCGCCTCGCCGTGAAAGGCCGAGTCGTCCGGGAACAAGGGGAGCGGGCGGCCGGCCCGGGGCTCCTCGCCCAGGAACCGCTGGGCAAAGGAGAAAATCTCGGCCGTGTTCCGGTAGACGCTCCTCAGGTGCGTGGTCCTTCCCGAGGCCCGCACCCCCAGGGACTTCCACGAGGCGCCGCCCCGCAGGTAGAGGTCCTGGCGGGAGTCCTGGGCGATCACCAGGTCCCCGCCCGGCCGCAGCAGGCCCAGGACCACCCGGAGCATGTCCCCGCTGAAGTCCTGCCCCTCGTCCACCAGGACGGCGTCAAAGGGCGCGACCGGGGACCCGGCCCTCTCCACCCGCGACAGCGTCTCCTGAATCACCATGTCGTAGAAGTCCGTCCCCTCCCTTTCATAGGGGAGGGCCTCCCCCAGGACGCGGGAGCAGAGTTCGAAGAAGTGCCACACCTCCACCCCGCCCTCCCCCACGCCGATCCCCTTTTCCTGGACCAGGCGCCTCAGAAAGCTCACCAGGGCGATGTTGAAGCAGACCAGGAGGATCCGCTTCCTCTGGGGATGGTACCGCACCAGGTGGGCGCACCGGTGGACCAGGACCAGGGTCTTGCCGCTCCCGGGCGGCCCCGTGATCACCTGGTGCCCGGGCCGGAGCCGAAGCGCGGCCCGGGCCTGGGCATCGTCCAGGTACTGTACCTCCTCCCGGAAATGGGCCTTGCCCATGCCCGCGCGTTCGGGGAGGTCGATGCGGCCTTCGGGCCACAGGAGAAATCGGAGCTTCTCCTCTTCCTTGGGCGCCATCCCGCGAAACGGGAACGGCAGGCAGCCCGACAACCGCTCCTTGAACGTCCGTCCAGATTCATCGCAGAGGATCTTGCCGGCCGGATCGAGGTCGTCCTGGAACAGGGCCGTTTCCCAGGGGATCAGATGATGGAGACCCCGATCTCCCCACTCCCGGCGCGAGATGTGGGGAAACACCACCATCCGCCCGATGGGGATCTTGAGCCGCCCTTCGTATCCGGGCGCATGGGACAGGAACTCCCCGTGCCCTTTGAGCATCTCCATCAGGGCGTAGACATATGTCCTGGCCTGCTTGAGCGGATTGGTCTTGGGTTCCGGATGTCCGGAGAGCGCTACAGTGAACCGATGGGGGTTATAGAAGAGGATCTGGTGGGAGGCCCAGTCCTTGACCTCGATCACCACCAGGCCGAGGGACCTCCCGTAGAGAACGAAGTCGGGCGTGATGGACGTGGGGCCGAGCTGCGGCTCATACCAGAGATCGTATTCTCCTCGCGGCCTCGCCGTCTCCTGGAGAAAGCGGAGTACGAGCCTCTCGCCTTCGGTGGCCTTCTCCATGTCCCACGATTGCCCGGTCATACCGGCGTTTTCCGCCCCCTGAAATTCCGGCACTTGTGCGGTGACTTGTGCGGTGACTTGTGCGGTCAGGGCCTCCTGCTCCCATCATGGACGGCTTTGAAAAAGAACCGCTCAGCCGCCGCTGGAAAGGCGTTTTACGAAGCGGTCAATATCCAATCCCCGGGGCAGTGCCCCGCCGCCGAGTTTACGCCCCCTGCTCAAGCGATACGCCCTCCGAATCGTCTTGCTTGGCATTCATCCAATCCGGAAGCGGCGAATTGGTTGCCTCGGCATAAAGGGTTTCCGGTGCAATATCGATTTCGTCTCCCCATGTCAGGACTCCAAGCTCCCCATGAATGGTAAAATTTTTGAAGAATTCTAGATCCTTGAATTTTTCAAATACGCCTCCTCGACTCACGTATTTTGAAAAATCAACAATGCCGGAGGCTCCGTCCTCAAAAGTTAATTCAATTTGATAACCACCCCTATAATGGGCTGATATTACATCATTAAGCATAGTGAAACCTCCTTATTTCAACGGTTCAATTCCCTTTGGAGTCATATTATTGTTTACCAATTCCCAGTTTTCAAGGAGCTCTTGTCGGTGCTGAAAAGCCCACTCGATGACAAGCCCTAATGCACGGGGCGAAAGATGACCTTCCAGGATCCGAAGTGATTCTATTTCTAGCGCAACTTTTTCCCCTCCATATCGTGCATGAAAATGAGGCGGGTTGTGATCACAGAAAATCATAGTGATGATTATACCCTAAAATCTGCCGATCTAGGGCATTTCATTATCCTCTTGTGGTGTGATGAACGTGGAGCACGGAATTCCTGCGAAATCCGGGGGCACCTTGCTTATCTTTCGCTTTTCTCTTCGGCCCAAGTCTCAAGGGTTTCAATAGGCGGCCTAAAATACGTTCCACTGTATCCGGAAAACCATCCTCCCCTCATGTCCGTCCGGTTCTTTCATGTTCCCGGAGCAGTCCCATTCCAGCTTCCGGTGTGTCGACAGCTAATAACGTTTCCCAATGCCCGCCGCTGATTGTCCGTCATGGATCGACTTCCACAAAAATGTCGTCTTTACCTTTCATTCGAGTCCGGCACTGCTCCAGCGCCATTCTTCCGGTTTTCTTCACCATGCCCACCTACACCGAGAAGACTCGAAGTGAATTTACAGAAAAGAGACATAGCTTGGGCCGGAGGTCAGAGAGCCCGATATCCCTACCGCCGGAGGGGCGGATCGAAACGAACCAACACCATTTCGTGGGTTTTCACTCGTCGTTTTCGAACAAACGAACGTAAGGCTCATAGCGGAAGCGACGATTCCGCACCTGGCCGGTGATTTCATGCAGCAATTCGAGCTTCACGAGCTTTGTAACCAGGTTGTTGGCGGCGGCATAACCGCTGCCGGTCACTTCCTGCACGTCTTTGACCGACAAGATGGGCCGATCGTACATGGCCTCGATCACGCGGTGGCCGCTGGCCGCCGAGTATCCGAGGTCTTGTGTGATACGGTTTCGATGGTCCTCCCTCAAGCGCAGAATCTGACGTGCCGTTTCAGTGGCCTCTCGACTGACTTCGGCAACCCCTTTCAGGAAAAATCGAAGCCAGCCTTCCCAGTCCCCGTCTGTCCGGACCGCTTGAAGATGTTCGTAGTACTCCTGGCGATGGCGCTTAAAAAAGTGGGAGAGGTAGAGCACCGGCTTGTGGAGGACGCCGGCTTCACAGAGCAGAAAGACAATCAAAAGACGGCCGATGCGGCCGTTTCCATCGAGAAAAGGATGAATGGTTTCGAACTGAGCGTGGGCAAGACCGATCTTCGCAAGCAGGGGCAGTGTGTGATCTTCGTGCAAAAAACGTTCGAGATCGGACAGGGCTTGAGGCACCTCTGCCGGCGGTAGTGGAACAAAGGTCGCCTCATCCAACGTGCACCCTGCCGGACCAATCCAGTTTTGTGTCCGCCGGAGTTCTCCCGGTTCCCGGCGCCCTCCCCTCACCCCCTGAAGCAGGCGCTTATGGATCTCGCGAAACAGACGGGTCGACACGGGCAGGGTTTCGAGGCGTTCGAGACCATGGTGCAGGGCGGCAATGTAATTCAGGACCTCGCCGACATCCGAAGGACGATTTCGATCAAAAATGCGTGCCTCGGCCGCGAGCACGTCCTGCAAGGAGCTCTGGGTGCCCTCGATCTGGCTCGACAGCACCGCCTCCTTGCGCACATACATGAAAACAAACAGATCGGGATTGGGCAGGGTGGTCACAGAACCATCCAGGCGCCCAAGGGCCAGATTCCCCTCGGAAAGGAGGGACTGCAACTCTCCGCTGAATTCAACAGGAGGAGACGGAGGAAGGGGTTCCGGAAGAAAGGCTCGATAGCCGGATGGTTGACGAACATAGCGTCCGGATCTCTTCTTGTGATACGCAGCGGAACACATGGCGCTCATTTCCCTTTTATATTACACCCTGCATATAACATGGACCCGCTTGCTGACCAGCCAGAAGTACAGAACAGGCCCTCTCTTCGATGAATGGTCCGAGTCGCGCCCATTTTCTCCCCCAAACGCCGGAACGAACCATCTGGAACACACGTCAACCCGTTTCTATCGGAAAATCATCCCGTTCTAACGGTTTTTTCACCAGATGCCCGCCTCTTTTCCTGCGGGCCCAGTTTACATGGTTTGCTCGTGTTGGGCAAATCGCCCGTACCCGCATTCTTTCGAAGGGCACGTAGACAGGGTGCAGGACCATGGGGACACAAATTCGAGTCAAAAATCACCTTCATGCCACCATCGCTTGGGTGTATCATGAGTGTAAAACGAACTCACCGCAAAGGCGGAAATCATGGCCTTCACGAGAATCACCGTAGACCCAGACCAAATGGGAGGGAAGCCCTGCGTTCGCGGACTGCGCATTCCCGTGGCCACGGTGGTGGGGATGATGGCAGACCGGATGAGCGAGACGGAAATCCTTGAAGTTTACCCAGACCTGGAGCTTGCGGACCTTCATGAGGCATTGCGCTATGCAGCCTTAGCCCTCCAGGAGCGGGAACTCCCGCTATCGAAAAAAACCGTTTGAGAATTCGCCATCTGCCACTCCTACCCTGAATTCGGGGAATTCCGGGGACACCATACGTATCTTATTCCCGACATGGCACCTCGCACACCACTCCGTCATCCATTCCAGAAAGGTATCCCGCGGTTGGCGGCATCCAGTGCCCGGGAGGCGGAAACCGTACCCGGCATCAGTCGCCGTCCCACAACCGGGTGATGGGTACGGCATAGAGTCGGTCTCCGAAGCCCGCCACGGCTTCTCCGTCGTAGAGCACCACACCGGCGGCAAAGCTCTTCCCCACGGCGTCCTTCAACTTCCGCAGCCCCTTGAAGTCACCGCTGGTCACCGTTGAGGCCGCCTTCACCTCCACGCCGGCCACGCGCCCTTCGGATTCCAGCACCAGATCCACCTCCACCTGATCCTTGTCTCGGAAATGACTGAAAACCAACGGGTCTTCCGACCAACTGGCGTGCCGGCGCAGCTCCTGAAACACGAATGTCTCCAGGAGCCGCCCGAACAACGGACGGTCCGCCCACAGCGTTTCCCCTTTCAATCCCAGCAGGGCGGCGGCCAATCCGGTGTCACCCATGTGAAGCTTGGGTGTCTTTACCAGCCGTTTCAACCGGTTGCTGTGCCAGGCCGGCAATTCATCCACCAGGAAGATTCTCGACAGCAGCGTCAGGTATTCGCGAATGGTCGGGCGGCTGATCTGAAACGGAGCCGCCAGCTCGGAGACATTGACAAGGCACGCGGTCTGGCCTGCGGCCGCCGTCAACAGGCGCGGCAACGCGTCCAGGGCGCTGATGCGCGCCAGATCACGAATATCGCGCTGAATCAGGGTTTCGGCATAATCGCGATACCAGGCGAACCGTCGGCGTTGAGCGGCACGCGCCAGGGCCGCCGGAAAACCGCCGCCAGCCACCCGCTCAGCGAGGGCTTTGCCCAGACGCTGCCCGGAGGGACCCGCCCTGAAGTCCGCGGCGAACAACCGGCCCAGAAAGTCCGGTGTTTTTCGACCCACCTCGGCCTGCGACAAGGGGTGAAGCCGGAGAATTTCCATCCGACCGGCGAGCGAATCCGACAGCTTGGGCACCAGCAGCACATTGGCCGATCCCGTCAGGATGAAGCGACCGGGCGTCCGCCGGGCATCCACCACCACCTTGAACGATGTAAACAACTCCGGAACCCGCTGGATCTCGTCCAGCACCGCCCGCTCCGGCAGATCGGCCACATAACCGACCGGATCCGCCTGGGCCGCCGCCCGTTGTACATCGTCGTCGAAGGTGAAGTAGGGAAACCCCGACGTATCCCCCACCAGTCGGGCCAGCGTGGTCTTGCCGCACTGTCGCGGACCGTGGATCAGCACCACCGGCGAATCGGCCAGCGCCTCCTCAATGCGCGGGCGCAGAAAACGGGGATAAAGGGTTTCTTCACGCATGGCGTCTATCTGTAGGTCATGTTTCGTCCAATTGCAAGTTTTCTTTCGTCCAATTGTCGATATGTGTCCGTCCAAATGTCAATCTGATGGAGGGCACCCAACGGCGGCCTCTCCGCTCATCACCAATCCACCCACTCAGCGACCTCCACGAAGTGCAGCCCTGCCTCCTTCACCGAATTCCGCGAATTCCATTAATTCCGGGGACACCATACTTATCTTGTTTCCGACATGGCATCTCGCACACCACTCCGTCATCAATTTCAGATAGGCAAGCTACCCCTCCTTACTGAGAAAAGGCCCGGTGCCGCCGGTCCCCGGCGGATCCCATGACCATGATGGGAAAAGCCCGGTGCAACGGCTTCTGCCATTCGTGCCATGCGTTCTTTGGAGCCCATGGCCTTTCAGTTGTCGAGAGTTCAGTATGGTGTCCCCCGAATTCGAATTCGAGGACCTTCTTGCCGTTCGGCAAAACCAGGCACTGGTAAGGTTACTTACGCGGTTCGTGGGAAAGCGGGAAAGGGGTGCTGAGGCAGAACCTATGGGTATCCGTTCAACCGTCTTCCTTGAGCTGTGCCTGCAGTATCTCCAATCGGACCAGCAGCTCGGGGAGGTTCCTCTTGACCGTCTCCCATACGATGCGGGGGTTCACAGCGAGATATTCGTGAACGATGACATTCCGCATTCCCCTGATTTCAGCCCAGGGGATCCCTGGGTATCTGGAGAGGATCTCCTCCGGTATATGAGATGCGGCTTCCCCTATAATCGTAAGTTGCCGCATGACCGCATCCATCGTCTTTCCGTCCTCCAGGAACTCCTCAAAGGCCAGCCCTTCCGTGTACCGTTCAATCTGCCGGGCAGCGTTCACCATATCCTGAATGCGGAATGTCCAGCGCCTATGCAACATATTGCGCCTCCCGCAGTATGTCTTCCCTCAATGCCGGATGGAGGGCGTCCGGAGTAACCAGATCCACCGGAACGCCGAGCAGTTCGGTCAGTGCGTTCTTGAGCCGGACAAACTCGAACAAGCCGATCCGGGCATCCGGTGCGAACTCGACCAATAAATCCACGTCGCTTTCCGGCCGGGCCTCATCACGCGCTGTAGAGCCAAAGACCGAAAGGGATTTGACCGAGAACGCATCCAGCAAGGCACGGTTGGCCTGTATGGTGGCGATGATCTCCTCCTTTCTCATAGGGGCTTCCCTTTCCCTTTTCACAGTACCCGGTGGCTTTGCCGAATTCCGCCTCAGATTCGAAGCGGAACTCGACCGTCATGAGATGTCCGTGGCAGCGCGGTCGAACACTTCTTCCGCAGGGAAGGCTTTGCCCTTGCCTTCACGGAACTCCTGGAGTCAACGCTCGGCCTCCTGTAGCCAGAGCCACTCGACATCAGATGACGATAGCTCATCAAGACTCAGCAAAAGCGCCCCCTTCGGCTCGGATCGTTCTTCCAAACGGCGATCTTCTACCTCCTGATGTCTCCATCAGTATCTTTACGGGGGACCCATAAGTCAAGCTGAGCAACCCGTTGCCGCTGGTTCCCGGCGGATCCCATGATCAGAGTTGGGAAAGCCCGGTGCAACGGCTTCTGCCATACGTGCCATGCCTTCTTTGGATCCCATGGCTTTTCAGTCGTCGAGAGTTCAGTATGGTGTCCCCCGAATTCGAATTTTATTGTTGCCCACCACCAATGATCTCGCTAACCTGTAAATTGTGGGCCTGCCATGGATCAAACCGCTGGGTGCCGGCGGTTCTTCAATATGGAACAGGCTTTCCAGTCACCTGACTGTGAAGGAGGTGTACGATGACATCGTTCGAACAGACCCTTCTTCGTGAGATTGCCACCCTGCCGGAGTCCCGTAAGGCAGATGTGCTGGCGTTTGTGCGTTTTCTGAAAGTCAGCCTGCCGGACAACGAAAAGACCCGGCGTGAATTCAAGGATGCCCTCAAAGAAGCCCGCGCCACAGCACGCCAATTCCAGATAACACAGGAAGACATTGCGGCCGAGATTCGAGCCGTGCGCGATGGCAAATGAAACGCGTCGTCCTGGATACCAATATCGTTGTTTCCAGCGCACTGGGCGGCGCGCTGGAAGAAATCCTCGAGAAATGGGCCGATGATGCCTTTGTTGTGATCGTTACCATCGATATTATTGATGAATATTTTCAGGTCATTAACCGTCCCAAATTTAGGCTTGACCAGTCAATCATAGATCGCATCATCCGTTATCTTTATCAGTTTTCTGAGTTTGTAGTCCCGGAAGAGAAAATTCAGATCATCAGGGCCGACCCAAATGACGACAAATTCATTGAAGCCGCAGTTGCCGGCCGTGCGGAGTACATCGTCAGTGGCGATAATCACCTGTTGGAACTCGGATCATACCGTGGCATTTCGATCATCACCGGCCGCGAGTTCCTCAATGTGCTGACCGCAACTCAGCCTTCGGTATCCCCACCTTGATGGGAACTTGTTCCCGGAGCAGTTCCACCTACCTGGCAGATACAAACAAGCATCCTTCTTCTGCGGTCAATAGTTCAGTATGGTGTCCCCCGAATTGAGGGTCGGGACCCGCTTCCAAGAAAACACCCTCATTGTTTTCGGAAAAGGTCTTGAAGGGTTGCTTTTCGAGGTTTTTTCAGCTGGTCGTCCATGTCTTCCCGAAGGTCGAAGGCCTCGAGCAAGACATCGATCCCCCTGAGCTGTTTCCATGAAAACTGTGCCGCCTCTTCTATGGAATCGAAGAACTTGGGATAAATACCCATATCTGCATCGCCCAGGTCAAACGTATCCTGACAAACCAGAAGATAGCGACGTCCATCACGGACACCCCGCTCGAACCAGTTGCGTATTTTTCCCATGACCAGCCTGGGATCCCATGGTTCGGAATCACTTGGTCTCATGATGTCTCCTGCAAGTTGACTACTACAAGGTTGATCACGAATAAGCTTCAGGCGGATGCAAAACGGATTCAACGCTTTCTGCAAACCCCGCCTGCAAGCATCCATCTTTTTCTGAGCCTCAGGAAATCCAAAAAGGCCCATCCCTGCAGCCGTCAGGCTTCACTTTCTTTTAGAAGAATTTTCCTTACCTGTCTGTACTCAATCATTCTTGCGTGGTCCTTTTGGGTCGGCTTGGAGATTCGGCTCAAGTCCATGTTTTCGGCGTTGTCGGCCAGCTTCACCTCTCGAGCGATTGGATTGGCCCTTGCTCTCAGGGCGGCTTCCATTCTGGTTTCGTGGGGTCGTTTCGTCAGGGCCTCTAACGCTGACAATATCGATTCTGAGAATCCCTCTGCTCGCAGGTCGTCGAATGTGATCTCTGAATCCTCCACAACATCGTGCAGGACCGCGGCGATTCGCGATTCCGAATCGGACAACCTGAGCATGACCCTGAGCGGGTGCAGGATGTACGGCTGCCCGGCCTTGTCGATCTGTCCAGCGTGTGCCTTTGCCGCAATCTCAATCGCTCGCCCTAGACTTGCCATCAACGGTCCTCCTCTCGAAAACCCCTTCTACGCCACTCCCACCTCCCCTAAATCGCCTTCATGAACCGCTGGTACCGCCAATCGAGGAAGTCCGGATCGGGCCTCAACCGCTCCGACCGTGGCGCATAGATGCGCTTGCCGTGCAGCTCCTTCAACCCGTGGAGCAGCATGGGACCGTCCTCCTCGTCGAGGATGTCCCTGCGGACCTCGATCACGCCATCCGGACGCACCCCCAGGAAGTACTTGTCAAAGGCGGCATGGTGGAGCTTGCACAGGCTGATGCCGTTCTTGACCACCGGCTCGCCCTCGGGTTCCCCGTCCGGAATGATGTGGGCGGCCTCCAGCAGATCACGGTGGCGCAGGCGGCAGAAGGCGCACTGCTCCCGGTACGCGTGCAGAACCCTCTCCCGAAACCCCCTCTGATGCAGGCGGGACCGCACCTCACGAGTCAGGTATGCCCGCCGGAAATCCACAGCGGGGTCAGCCATGAGAACACCCCCGTCTTCCCGGTCCCAAGTTTCCTGAACATACGCAGGATCTTCCAGCGCCACCTTGAAGGTGAGGTGTTCCGGATCATCGCCCACGATGAAGACCGGCCAGACCGCCAAATACTTTCCCGGCACGATCCCGTGAAAATAGATCAGGGGCGTTCTCTGAAAGAAGGCCGCGCGCAGCCCGGCGTTGTCCCGATGCTGGGGATCTGTCCCCCGGTAGCGGTAGAGAAGGAAGCCATCATACCCGAAGCTGTCGTCATATGGGCCTTTGGGCGTGGTGGTGATGGAGAGCGGCACCATGGGAATGACCCTGGGCTTGAAGATCCCCTGGGGACCGACCAGGGGAACCCGGTGACCTTCAAATTCAAAACCTTGGGCAAGGAGTTCCCGCGGCAGCACATCCCCGTGGATCCGCACCTGTTCGGCCAGCCAGTGGAAAGCCGAGAGACGTACCTGGTGATCCATATTCATAGATCCACCCCACCCTCCTCCGTGCTTCCGTAGTCCATCCTCCCCGGGATCACCCCCCGCACGCCTCCTCGCGGGTTGGGGGTGTCGCCCTCTCTTCGGGGAATGAGATGGATGTGCACGTGCATGATGGTCTGCCCGGCCGCGGCCCCGCAGTTCACCCCCACATTGAAGCCGGTCACCGAGGGATCTTCATCCAGGATGTCCCGGCTCAACCGCCTCAGGAGCGCCTCCGCATCCGCCCGTTCCTCGGGCAGGAGATCGAAAAAGTCGGCCACGTGCCGCCGGGGGATCACCAGGGTGTGAAGGGGCGTCACCGGGTACTTGTCCCGCACGGCCAGGACCGAGCCTTCCCACGCGACCAACCGGCCTTCCAACGCCTCCCCGCAAAACGGGCAGCCCTTTTGAAGCCCCTCTTCCCTGTCGCTCATGCCCTGAAGCACTCCTTCCGGTGCACTCCCAGGTTGTCCTGAGACGGCCAGAACACTCCCTGCTCCGGTGTGACGATCCTCCGCTCGTTCAGGGACAGGACATGCCCGGGCAGGTTCTGCTCCGTCTGAATGCCCTTGGAGACCAGGACCTCATACGCCTTGCCCACTCCCATCAGGCCTTCGTCAAAGTACCAGTGGCAGAGCCGGCAAAGGGCCATGCCGTTCGCAGGCCGGTCGTCACGGGTCCGGCTCCATGGGACGATGTGGGCCGCCTCCACCACGGTGTGACCTTCCGGCGTGAGCATCCGGATGCCGCACAGGGCGCACCGGTGATGATACAAGTGCACGATGGCCTTTCGGAACCCCTGATCCCGGACCTTCCCGCTCGTCTCCTCACCATCTTCCCACTGCGCCGCCCCCGATTCCCCAATCAGTCGTCTGCTGTACTCGTATGCCGCGTAGTTCACCTGCCCCTGTTCCAGAAGGATCGGCCGCACCTCCGGGGCGAAGTAGGTCTCGATCAGCACGGCCCGCAGCCGCTCCCTGGACTCCGGATCGCACAGGAGCCGAAAGAGCGCCTCGTCCAGCCTGGCCCCGTGATAGACCTCCCGAAGGCGCTTCATGGAGCTGACATTGTACTGGGTCTTGGCATCATACCCGGCCCTGGGGACCCGCTCCCAGAACCCGTCCGTTGCAAGCCGGGAAAAGGGATAGGCCATGCTGGTGGCCGATCCCGGCGGCATGATCCGGGAGTAATAGCCGTTGAACGTCTCGACCAGCTCAAGAGAAGGCTCGATGAAGCTCGACGTGATCTGGCCCTGGGCCATGAGGTCCATCACGGAGAGCAGGAGCAGGGGCTTGTGCGGCGCCCGGTGGTTCGTAAAGGCAGGATAACGGTCCCGGCCCCGGTCCGTTCGGAGGTTGGCGAAGGCTTTGATGAACGTGGACAGCATCGGATGAGATCATCACTCCTGGTCGCTGACAAGTGCCCATACGCGCTTGAGCGGCAATTCGCTCTGGAGTTCCTCGGGGAGTCTCTCGTAGTTCTGCAGCACCGCCTCCATTAGGTCTGTAGCATCCCAAAGCCGGGCGGAAAAGAAGCTCAGCCGCGCCTCCTTTTCCACCGCTTTATTGAAGCCGCCCCAACTCACCAAGAGCCCTTGATCGGCCTCGAAGTTCTGCATGGTGCCCTGTAGGGATCTCAAGATCGTCACATCAGCAGGCGTTTGGGACGATTTCACCTGGACACAGAGCCGGGGATCCCGAAACCCAAAAGATCCCTGGCCTGCCAGGATATCCACGCCGCCGTCAGGCCCGGGCGAAGACAGTTGCGTGACATACCCCTCCGCTCTCAGGACAGCCTCCACCAGCCGAGCAAGATCATGTCCGGTAAAACTGCTCTCAATCCTCCGCATGATCTGGTCTTGGGCGAGTTGTTCAATATCAACCCCGTCCGGTTCTCCGTCTTCACTGGGTGCGGTTCCTTTTCCAGAACCCTTTGCAACATCAAACCCCGGATCCCTTCCATCCTTCAGGATCGCCTCGAATCGGACCTCAGCATCGTTTCTCTTCACCTGGCACACGGTCATGAACGCACCGAGCGAGTACAGAAGATCCTGTCCAATCTTTGTGCGAGGGAGATCCACCACGAGCCACTCCACCGGAATGGTATGGAAGATGTCACCGAGATCGGTCCGATACGTGTATCGTCCTGAGGCCCGACCAATGGCGACTTGCGGGGTATGGCGCAGAGGCATCACCACCAGATCGCCCGGCGAGATCCTGTGGGCCAGGGCATAGAGCTGGTTGGCCCAATTCTTGAGGCGATTCTCCTTCTCATCCGGGTAATCCACCCTCAATAGAGCTAAAACATCCTCGCGGGATGCGAGACCGCTCAGGTCCCCAATTTTGCTTGAATGATAGGCAAAGCCCTTTTCCAGGGCCAGGTCTTGGAAACTCCCATGCCTGTCTCCGCGCACCAACCAGAGAGCCATTTTTCACTCCTATCGTTTGGAGGGCTCAGCCCTGTTTTTCATGCATCAGCCCAGGTATACGTTCTCGTTATGCCATTGGAGGTAGCCTTCTTGCGGCCTGGATAGCGATTCTACCGGCAGCCTCACGATGTTCCCATGAAATCGATAGTAGTCTCGACCGTTTTCAAATTCCTCTCGAATGCGGCGACTGACCTCAAAACGATGCTCTGTCGTTACCGTGACGTATCCGGAATCAAACAGACGATGTATATCCGAGCGCAGCAACAAGCCGTTCTGCACATCATGTGGCCCTTTTTCCTTGTACGGTTTGATATGAGCGGCTTCCAGGGCCGGAAGAGTCCTCTCTCCTGTGACAGAACAACGCCTCTGGTAGGCATCGGTTACCACGATTCGAAAGGCGCCCTGGCCCAGACGAGGCAGGACCAACGAGGGTTTGCCGTAGCGGGCACCCGGATCCATCATTTCGTTTTGGGCGGAGTCGCGTAAATCGGGGGCAGGCATTCTTTCCAAGACCTGCTCCCAGAGCCGTTTGCCGTGCCCCGTCAACAGCTCATAGGTTTTTCCCTGAACAATGTTCAGGCTGAAATCGGGAGGAATGGGAATCCATTGTTCAGGAGGGAAGAAAAACGGCTGAGCGAGAATGATGCATCCGATCTTGTAATCTTCCAGTGAGGTGGTTCGTCGCCTCTTTTCGATCAGCCGCCTCATTTCCCCAAAGCTGGCCGCACCGTTTTTTGTTCCGAAGGCAGTCCAGGCAAGGCTGACCGGAAGAATGCTGTGGTGTGCAAAGAAACCACCCCCCGCCACGTAATTGTGCGGAGCATGGAGCTTGAAAAGGAATGGCTCACCATGGGCCAGCGTGCGGAAGGCACTGCCCCCACCAGGCTGCCAGAAGTTCACCTCATCGATTTCCGGCTGAGAGGCGAGGAAAGAAAACCACTCGTTATCGGTGACACCTACGTAGCCTTTCATTGGGGCCTCATGTCTTCTATTTGTTTTCGGCTCCCCTTGCCGTTGTCCCCTCTCGTAAAAGATGCTGGAAAGCGGCTTTCATCAGTTCCAGTTGCTTCCGAATTAGATATCCCATACGGACGACTTTATTGAGGCTTCTCGTTTGAAGGCCTATCTCGTCAACGATTTTTTTGGCCCGCGAGGAACTATCCGCACATCGCAGCATAAGGTCTGCGACGATTCTACTTTTGGCAAAATGAGCGAGCACGCCGCAATATCAGCTCAATAGCGCATGATTAAAAAATTCCTAGTTTATTATTTTTATCAATGCGTTTCCATATATTTATTAGCATCATATTTCTCCAGTTAGATTGGTCAATAAAGTTATAGTCCTCTCATCACCTTTGTATTCGAGATACTTTTCAAGCCCTATTATAACCTTTTTTATGCCATTAGCTCTGTTATAATCATGGTTTTGTTCGGCGTATTTTACTGCTTCGTCCATTAGCTCCTTGGCCCTAAGAAAGGGTTGGAGGTCTTCATCTGAACTTGGATCAAAAGCACCTGGATCTCCGACACGTACTCTCAATAAGTATAATAAAAGCATAACATTCCTAAAAAATGTTTCCTTGTATTTTCCTTTATTATGTTCTTCAATAAGCCTATCCAATGCTCCTTGGGCAAATAAATATGCCTTATCACGATCCAGAGATAAGCAGGCATCGCGTCTATACATTAGTAGCCTACAAATCGATCGTGCCGCACTGACAGGAAAATTGAGATTAGTTGTAACAGAATGATAGTAATTCTCTATTTCAGCGTAAAATAAACGAAATTGATAATCTGTTTTAAAAGATCGACTTGCTGATTCAATGGCCCATTGCCATCGTTTTTTGTTGTTATTATTTTTTATAGAATCAACCAAATAATCTACTAATGCGTTAGGAGTAGCAGCCCATAACCAACTTGCTCTTACAAAAATAATAGCTATTTGTTTTTCATCAATATATTTCCTATTAGCAGCTTCAATAAAGTCCGATTGATACTTTTCACCAATTCTTTTGACTAATTCATTCCCAGCATTTGTGCATGAAAAACCATTCTGATCAAATGCTTTAGCTTGTATTTCTCTGCCTAAAATATGTGCCGGTTCTGTTCGAGTAGATATATTTTTTATTTTATCAATTATGTCCTTGTAATATGGAGATGATATAGGTGTATTCTCAAAACTACTAATCACATTGCGGTAAAAATCTAATATGACATCTTGTGGATGGACAGGGATTTCACGGACCCGAGGCCAGCCTCTTTGGATTTTAGGCAGCTTCGAAGAAGGTCGCATGGTTGAATAATCCAAGTAGACCCTCCTGCCTTTCAAGAATGAAGGGTTGTCGGGGAGAATTTCTATCTGCGCCAGACCGCTTGCCGGCTTTATACACACAGCGATATCCAGCGGCATATCTCGATCTGGAGAAGAGGGAAAATTGAAGACGGCCTTGCGAAAAGGCTGATTAATTTCTTTTAGCTCAGCCAAGGAATCCATGGCGTCTGGTGGTTCGTCCTCTCCAAAAATGAACCGCGCATACTTCAAAGCATACTCTGCCAGGTCGGAGCTTTGGTAGGGGCTGATTAGCTGAATTGCACTTTCCAGTGAACTTGCTCCGCGAATAACCTCCCGCACAAGCCGAGCCTTACAACTCTGGACATTGAAATCAACAGGGTCAGGTCCGCAGGTCTCGGCACCTTCGGACTGTATCGACAATTCTGTGTCTCCCTTTTGTAACAGCACATTCAACTGTCTTGCACCTCGCCCCAATTTAAACTCTCTCTTAATACTATCTTTGAACTCCGTCCCACCCATGACCTCCGAGGCCTTCAATAGCGGTACCCATTGATAACGCCCCCGGGCTTGAGCCAGGATTGAAAGCTGGGGCATGGTGTCAAGGTATGTCGGCCGTTGCTCGGCAAGCATTTTCCCGTAAATGGCCGCACCTTGTGCCAATGTCTTTTCTCCTGGGCTGATCCATATCTTATCCAACTGCGGGGCACGTTGGTTCTGAATATGTTCAAATTTAGCGGTAGTAGGCTCCAACCCAAACGTCTCCAACAACCCAGAAACCTTGTCTGGAACGAGCGGCCCACAAATTATTATGCCTCGCAACCTTCCTTGAGGGTGTGCCTCGGATAATGTTCCAAGTTCGTTCTTAAGCAAGTATTCCCAGTCGCCATTAACATGGCTATCGTGGGAAGTTTGTAGTGGGCAGGATTCGCCATATATAGCTCTCAGGGTCCCAGAGGTGCCCACAGCCGTTTTCCACGCGGATAACGGAAGCTCTGGTGAAAGCTGCCATTGATCCCAATTCCCTGCCAAATTCCATGGTTGAACGATATCATGTTTTGGGGATCGCCCTTTCAGAGCCTGCCATACTTCGGGGAAACAGGTAAATGCCTGAAGAAAGGCCCCATCATCGGGGTTGTAGAAAGCTTCTTCGATTACTCTGCCAGCCCAATCCATCGCGCTGATAGGAAAATTGTCTTTAGGCCGTTCACGCAAAGGAAGCACATAATTTTCACCGTTTTGCAGATACTCTTTCAATCTGAGTGTTGTAAATTCAATTGCATCGGGCCCGAAATAAAGCACGTGGATATGGTCATCCTTACCGATAGGAAAATTGTTCCTCCCCTGCTTCACGCGTTCCAACCAGGGTAATGCCGCCGCCACAGGTCGCCAAATAAGTGTGGCCCGATTATGCCCAGCTTTAGCCAACGCCTCGAGCAAGGCGTCTTGGCCGTATTCGTCAAGATGGTTTGGAATAACCACAACGGGTGCATTGATGTCTCTGAGCCTCCCACGACTGAGTAAGCCGTCCACATGACTGGCAAGAATCCGCGGAACTGAGAAAGAGACACCAGGCCCTGTTTTCCAACGAACACTCCGATCCCGTGCTTCCACCAACGCCCTCCAGGCGTATGGGATAGGGACCCGTCGCACGGGCGTTCCACGTGAGATCCTGGCTTCCGGCGGCCAGTAAATGCCGGTGTGTGTCCTTTCAGCCTGGGCATCTTCGCCCACCAATACCTTTCCGAAAGGGGTTTCCGGCAGCAATGCGGTACTCAGGCAGAAATCGACCGAATGCAGAACCTCCGAGGGTGACGAAACTGAATCCAGAATGCCGAAGCCAGAGCAGCCGATGATGGGAGTGTCATTCATTTGATTTCTCCCATCACCTCTTCAATTGCGTATTGGAGAAAAATGTTTGCATCGCTCCATCCCGCTTGGTTGGAAGTGACGGTCACCAAAGGCAATCTGTTTTCATCCCCTGAATAGGCTTGAGACTCGTCGCCTTTACGATCGCTAGCTACTACCAGACCATGCAGTTTCGGCGGATTTGGGTGCCTCTCCTCGATAAACCCTTGATGCCGAGTCAGCGCTGCCCTGGCTGAAACAGCCGTTTCTTTCCACGAAGGGTGGGATCGTGCCCCAGCCGTGTGAACTGCCCATATAATGATGACAGCCGGACGACCAGGACCGATGGGATTGAGAACAAGGTATACATGTCCGCCCACTCGGCCGAGGTCTTTCGTAATGGGATGATCAGGGGCCAAATCAGAATGGACGATTTCGAGCACAAAACGCTTCGAAATCAAAGTGCCCGGCATAATGTGAAATGGTCCGGGCTCGCAACCAGGGAGGAGTCTTCCTCCCAAAAGTTGTTCTTTACGGAGACGCAAAGATGATTTGAACATCTCCTTAAACCCATTAAGTTCTTCGGACCTGGTGAAAAGTGCACGGCATATAAGAAGACGCACAATATCAGCAAAAGTCCTTGATTGCCAGTCCCAAAGCCGATCTTCCTCATCCTCATGTTTGATCAATCTCCGATAAAGCTTGTAAATCTCTCGGTAGCGATAATCGTTTTGGAGCACATAGTTTGGTTGAAGGCCTGGCTCAGGTTTTGACACATTTTTTATGAATTCATTCCGAAGCAAATCTGAGCATAAGTGACTATATTCCCTTACACACCTGCATCTTGTTGAATTCTGATAGGGGCCGTTATCACCCACTTCCGCTGTGAGGTACCTGAAAGATTCGTTTTGACAGCGGACAATGAAATCTTTAAGGATGCGGTTCTCATAAGTATCGTGGGATTCCCGTCGGGCGACAGCCAGTAGATTTTGCCTGTTAGCAGCAGCCTTCTGGAAGGCCGTTTCACCAGGCTGGCGAAGATACCAGCGCAGACAGGCCATATCCGTCTCAGCGACCCGATCTGCCGGCATCATTCTCCTTTCCCTGAGCAAAACCTTCCGCGCGGCCGTAACAGTATGGGAAAGCCTACGCTGAATTTTCTGAGCGATATAAACAATAAGCGCCATGCGCGGTTGATTGACTTCATCTCGAATTTTCACAAGGTATCGTTCGATTTTTTTCCATGGAAGTCTGGCCTCTTGTTGTTCCTCCATGGCAATATCCAGCAGATCGTCGAAAAGTTGCGACCAGCCGAGAACAGTCCGGGCGAGTTCGGTTTCCTCCTTTTCATTTGACAGTCTCTTACGACCCCCCTGAGGCTCAAGGCACAGAGTGAAGCGTTCATTCGGGGTGCGAACCCTTATCTGACCGCTGTATCCATTCTCTCCCTTACGTGCAGGGTCACCATGGGGCATCTCATAAAGTTGGTAGAAGCCACCGATGCTTTTGAATTCAGGACCCAGCGGCACGAATCGTTCGTGCCTCTGGGATAGAAACAATTCGGTTCCCTTGGCTAGTGAAATGACCGGCGTTCCCCAAAAAGGGAAGGACTCTTTTCCCTCCCGCAGATTGCGGGTTTCTTCGGGTATGCCGTTCGACCACGGCCAGAAATGGACCTGGGCTTCAATCTCATCGTTCATAAGCATTAGGCGCCATTCAGCTTGCGCGACACACCGCGCCATTGGAACATCCCCAGGTCGCGGCTTTGCTCTCTGGAAAGCCTGAAAGCCGCCCCTAATTCATCGTCGTCCAACGCTCCAATTATCCTTTCCAGTTCATCCATACACTCATTTGCGGACGAAGCGTTTAGGTCGATGCCACGGAGTTTAGGGATGATTTTCTGTTCAATCTGGTCGGCGAAGGCGAGTTTATGCCGGCCGGCCTCTACCTGCGGATAGTTTGCTACATATTTTGCGATGGCCGATTCGACACGGTAACCGAATGGCCGCCCCACCTTGTCTAAAGCGACGTTAATTTCATGAATCCAGCCCATCACATCACGTGACCAAGGCTCCTGTTCACCGTAATCCCTGATCCATTCCTTCCACTTTTCGAAAGGAAGATAATTTTGAGAGTGATTGACCGGATGAGCGTCTTCATAATGTCTCTGCGGCCGATTACTGTAATCAGGCTTTCCAAATCTCAAGACATTGGCACGGTCTATTACTTTATCGGAAAGGCTTTGCGTTGTTTCATCCTCATTCATAGTCCCTACAAACATGACGTTTTTAGGCACCCATAACATGAACCGTGTGTCTTTAACCGCCCCTGTATCCAGTTCGATCTGTGCCTTTTGCCGATCACTAGAACTCTGCTCATCCTCGACCATTCGGCGAAGCTCAAGCTTAGAAAGGAATTCGCTGAAGTAGTATTCTGTACGCGCCAAATTCATCTCGTCAATGAGCACTAGCAACATCCGATCCCTTACCCAATCCCATTTCATATTATTGAACTTTTCATCATTGAAATTGTATGGATCGAATCGAAGCAATGCACGTGACAATTCGGTGGCTTTGTATTCTTTTTCAAGGTAGTTGTAAAACCCGAAAAGGTCCTGTGGAGAATCCCAACGCGGCTGAACAGCTATGACCAGTGAATGCATTCCCATCGTTCGAGCATATTCAATAGGAAGTAGCGTTTTACCTGTTCCTGAAACTCCGGCAAGTACGGTCAATGGATTGATATCATGGCATTTTAGGGATGTATGAAAGGCATCAATCACACGGCGGGGGAAATAGATATTTCTATTCAGCAACTGACTATACAATTCGTTCAAATAAGTAATTTCATCTTTTTCCAAAGAATAGCTATCTTGGAATTCCTCTTTTGAAATGCACCTAGGTATCTTATGAATCAAGTCCGCATAATGCCTCTCAATGTCTTCCCCTTCCTTTTCGGGGACCTTACCACCCAGTTCTTTCTGCATGCGGTCGATTTCTTCCTTCAGCCGGCCTTCCTCGTAACGGTTAGCCCCTATCTTAACTTCAAGCCGAGCCAACTCATTTCTTTGACTGCTTAGCTCTTTATTTTTTTCATCAACTTCATCTTCGAGTCTTTTTTTATCATTTTTTAGTTCAATAGCCTCCTCTTTATTCTTTTCAAGATCGTCTACAATGCAATTAAGCTCATTCTTATATCTTTCTAAATTAGTGATTTCAAAATGTAATTTTTGTATATTATTATCTAATTTATCTTTATCCATTCGCATTTGATCAAGCTCGGCTTTAATATCATCAAGGGCTATCTTTGCCTTTTTTGCTTCTTCATCCACGGCTAATTTGCTATCGCGTAAAGCATTGATGTCTTCAGCCAAAGTCTCTGTATTCTTTTCCAAGCGCTCCTTCTCAAAACGCAAGGCGTCGATCTGGACTTTGGTTTCCTCCAGTATTCCGCGGTCATTTTTGATTTCTTCTTTAATTTCTTTGAGTTTGCTCTCTACAGTCGCTAACTCGGCCTGCACGCCACCTAAACTCTCCAATGCTGCTTCCGCAGCAGCTAATTTTTCTTGAATTTTTTTCTCTTCTTCCCTGAGTTGCCGAACGGTTTGCTCGATAAGGACTTTCTGATTCTCTAATGTCCCAACTTCGTTTCTAAGTTCCTGGTTTTCTCGGTCTTTTTCAGCGCAGCCTCGCTCTAGTTCGGCAAGTTCTACCCTCAGCTTTTCCTGTTCCTGTCGCTCTCCACTAATTTTCTCCAGTTCACCTTTGTTTTTCTCGATCCAGCTTCGGAGGGCATTGACGTCTGCTTGGAGTTGCTCTTTGGCCGCGGCCAAACTGGCGACGTCACCACTCTCTTTGGTTACCGCGAGGACTCTCTTTTGGTAGTAGGCATAGAGCGCAACCGTGACCAGCAAAACGAGCAATATCAAACCACTGGTCATAATCCAGAGGCTTGTGGGCAAGAAGGGAATCACTATTGCATCCATTTTATATCATCCTATTAAGAGTATTATTCGTTATCTGACATGGAAAAAGCTAATTACAATTTATTATTCAGGCTTTGTTTTTTCAGATTCGATGCTTGTTTTCTCTATGGCAATCCGGAGCTGATCGATATTTTCGTTAATACTCTCCAGCTTGGCCTTGGTCTCCTTTAACACCGTTGCTAGGACGCCACTCTCTGTGTCAAGCTGGCTTTCGGCATGAGTCAATATCGACTTCATGGATTCGACGTGTCGGTTTAGAGATCCGACTTGAACGCCTAATTTTTCTGTGGCATCCCTGAAGGCCTTATCCCTTTGATCAAAAATAGCCACAACCTGTCGCACGGACTCCGATTGTTCCTGTAAGATTTTGGTTTGAGAACCTACGTTTTGGATGGCAGTATTAAAGCCCACGATTTTGTCTTTCATGTCTTTTATCATGGCATCCAAGTTGTCGGATCTAGAGTCCAGGCTTTTTTGACTCTCGCCCAAAGCCGCAGTCGTGCTGTCCAGGTTTCCGGTCGAACTCTTTAGCGTTTGGAGAGTGGTAGACAGAGAACTGAGCGATTGTTTGATATTGCCTATCTGTTCCTCAAGGCTTGTATTCAGCTGTCCAGCCTGCGCTTCCACCTTTCCTGTGACTGCCTCCAATTGACCTGCCGCTGCCGCTAGTCGATTGACCTCCGTACTGAACCCCGACTCCGTGCTTTTGATATCCCTGTTAACCTCCTTAAAACTATCCGCTTGCTCTGACAGGTTCACCGATGTTGTTTCGATCGTTTTATTAAGTTCAACAAAACCTTTAACCTGATTGTTCACTACGCCAACTGCTTCCCCAAATGTTGTCGCATTGTTTTTAATACCATCTCTCGCTGTTTCTAAGTCGTTGGCAATTTGTTGAAAACGGATAATAAATTTATCAAATCCGGATTTCTCCCCAACCATTTGATCAAGATCTTGTTGAAGTTTTCCATATGCCTGCTTGAGACCCTTATTGATCTCTTCGTTTTGAATTCTAGTTTTTTCCAATTCGCCGACTTCATCCCGTAGAGCCCGCACCTTGCGCTCTAATTCATTCGCATCCCGTTCGTGGTTCTTGTGTCTCTCATTCAACGCTGCTAGCTGATTATTCAATTTCGTTAACTCAGATCTGGCGACCTCAAGGTCTCCCTCAGTAAGGGCATATTCATCACGCTTGGCGATGGCAGACTCCTCGGCCTCAAGCTCCTGTGCTTTCGCCTTAGCTAGAGATTTTTGCTGGGTCTGAAATCGATCCTCAAGTTCAGCCAGTTGGCTCGATTTAGCATCTCCTTGTCCCTTTAATTTTGCCAACTCAGTTACTAATGTTCGTTTCTGTTCCTCCAAAGAAGGCAATTCGGACAGCAGATTATTGTACTTTTCTATCTGGTGTTCTAATAAAGACTTATCATGGTCTAATTGAACCTTTAATAGCTCCAGCTGACTACGTTCCCCCTCAAGGTTTACTATCTTCCAGCCCGAAAGCACGATCAAACCCGCAGCAGCCAACACCATAATGGCCAGCAACCAGACAGGAGGAAACTTCACATCCAGGGCGCTGCGACCGGAAGGCTTTTTAGCAGGGCGAGCGATTTCAGAAACGGTTTGATCTTTGCGATCCATATCCTTCATGACCTCCTCCAGGCATTCTTTATTCTGCGGACGCATCGATCCATGTCTTCGCGTAGTTCATAGGTCCAAAACCGCATAACCTTCCACCCCAAGGCCTGCAACTGAATATCCCTCCAGATATCGTCCTCTTTCCGGGTGCCGTCTGGGTTTCTGTGGCAGTCCCCGTCCACCTCGATATCGATCTTCACGCTCGAGTCGTCCTGCCTGACCAAAGCGATGTCTAGACGTCGGCTGCTGACGGGGTGCTGGGGTACGGGCGGCAATCCGGCCTCGACCAGGGCATCAAATAACAGCTTCTCGTAAGGTGACTCATGGGGATGCCATGGGCCTTTGGGCTCTCTTCTTCTCAGGCGCCCGGGATCGCGAGCTAAGAGTTCGATATGGGGGATACCGCAGCGCTGAGCCCAGGAACGGTTACCGACCACGCTGAGGACGGCGCGCGCCCGGCTCACAGCCACATTGAATAGATAAGCTTCCTTTCTCAGGAAACCGGCCGATCCGGCAGGCATATTGGGCCCACCGCAAACTGAAAAAAACATTACATCCCTTTCATCCCCTTGGAAACCATGGGATGTATCCACATGTAGTTTGGTTTCATCGATCCGAGCGCTCGGAATAATAGAACTGAAAAGACTGTCTTGTATGAGATTGGCCTGTGGGCGAAAAGGAGTGACTATACCCACCGTCCCTTTGAATTCTTTATCGTTCAGCAATGCCTGAACAAGTTCTACGACCTTTGCTGCCTCATCTTGACAAAGGCAGGAGCTTGCCCCGCCGCTTACTACATCCCCTTCAACCTCTGTCCAGTGGATACCAGGTTTCAAGCCTTTCGGAGTTATCAGTCTGTTGGCATCTGTGGCTACACGAAGCCGGCCATGGTAGAAGGCCTCGTTGGAATAACCGGCGATTTCATCGGTGCTCCGAAAGGTTTCGCTGAGAAAAACGGGTTGGATGTCATCTCGGGCAGAAAAAAGATCGTAGAGGGAATTTTCCGAATAGGCAAAACGGTAATCGCGCATTCCGCCTATTCCCGACTGGTGTCGCAGGAGCACGTCTTTTGCCGGGGACAAGTTGGTGGTATATTTTAATTGGAAAGGATCACCCACGACCCCGGCCCGCCGGGCCCGAAAAAGAATCGGAATAGCTGAGGGGATGTCGGTTTGGCTGGCTTCGTCAATGACGGCGATATCGAAAATCCCGGGAACGAGCGGTAATCGGGAGCCTACCGACAAGGTGGTCACAGCCCAGCACGGAAATCTCTCCAGTAAGACAGGAGCATAGCGGCGAATTTGGCTTACACTCCTCCGGTTGATCCGACCGTCAGCCAGACCTGTTTGGGCGTCCCGGATGATTCCTCCCAAGCCGTGCAATTCTTCCCGGCTGACAGTCGGCGGTAGGCCTTTTCTTCTTTCGATATCCACAGGACCGAGTTGACTGGCTAAATTTTCTATGCGATTGGTCAGACCGGCAATTTCATTTGCGAGCTGCCCATAAGCCGGCAGAGCCTTTGCCTTGTCTTCCAAAGGAATTGAAGCAGATACCAGACGCGCGTATTCCGAGGCGCGCTCCAGTAACGACAAGGTCGGCAGAAGACCTTCCAAAGCGGTTCTCAAAGGCCAAAATGGCAGACGCGGCATGCCTGGTATGTTTATTAGCGAACGCTGCACCCTCCCATATCTAAAAAGTCCTTTCAACAAGCCGATTGCTGGTACTAATCGTCGAAACCAGATTTCCCTGTCGCCTCCTCTGGCGAGGGCGTAAATGCGGCTCACCAACCACGCCATATCTTTCTGCGGAATGACTCCCGGGTTGCTTTCCAGATAACGGACGGTTTCCGCCTTTAATCGGCGGTACAGGTCTGCCTTTTTCTCTTCGATTCCTCCAAGTTCAACACTGACCCGGCCTACCTCCTCCGCAAGACGGGCTTTCTCACCGCGCTGATTGAGAAGCCGTTCGCATTCGTTCCAGAGGGATGAAAAGCGTTCACAGTCCATGGGGTCACGATTACCTTCAAGCTGCATTTTAATTGCATCTCTGAACGTCACTTTCAGGTCGGGATTTTCCTTGGAGTTAGCCCGTAAAATAAGCGGCTCACTATCTTCGGTGTCAAATCGCTCCATCACTGCATCAATAGCTTTGTGATTATGGCTACTGAAAAGAACGGAGCGGTTTCTGAGCCGGGCATTGAACACCGAACATGTAACCACCTGACTTTTGCCTGTGCCCGGTGGGCCTGTTACCACTGTCAGCGGATCGCCCAGCAGAGCGCTGACAGCTTGGCGTTGTTCGGCATTGATAGGCGTGTAATCGCACACCTCTATTCTTTTGTCTTCATCTTCCCCCTGATCATCACGGTCATCCTTATTATCTAAAAAAAGATACCTCAACGCTGTCCGGTCCAGTTCCTCGTCAGGTGCATGTTCAATAGCGGCCAATTCCTTGAGCAGGTTGACATGATAAGGGACTTTGTTGGCCGTCATCACTACGGCTCGATTATAGATGCCGGTATTAAAAGGCTCCTGAATTGGGTAGTCCTGTATCGCCTCCATGCTCAGGGGGTCCTCCATGCACTCGGGCATAAAGGATTCCAGAGCCTTAACGAGATTCGCAAGATGGGGGGATGCTTCCTCCGGATCGGGTCCTGGTGTATCATCCCAATAGGCCCGCTGGTTCAGGAAGCCACAAGCGGCCATGAAATTGGCCCGCGTTTCCGGTTTAGGGAAAGCATGCTCCAGCCATTTCAGATTTATTTCGGGTCGCGGAGATTGGCATTCGAGCTTAAGGGCACCCGCAATAACTCGGTGATCTAACCGATAGACGAAGACAGGCTGGAGGAAGGCTATATCGGGTTCTTCTTGCTTTTCCAGATAAACCGCATGGACAGGATAGCCGAGAATCAATGATTGATCACCAGTGCCGGGTAGTACTTTCAAGAAGGGGGCCATATGTTCGCCAATAGGTATGGATATGCGCCAGGGAAATCTGGGCCGGGGATACCATTTGCCGGCGGTGCGAAGAAAGATGAATCTTTCACCCAACGTGTTATTAAAAGCGCTTGCTTCCGAACCCCGTTCGTTTTGGATGCATCGTCGGTAATAGGCACAAATCCCTCTAAATTTGTCCCATCCGCTCGCTCCGGGCTCTGGCGTTTCATGATCAAGTTCGCCGTCGTACCAAACAAGCGTCGAAGTTTCCGCTGGCTGGCGTCCAGTCAGCCCCAGGATTTCAGCACCGATTCTCGAAATGGGAAGATTTAGATGTGTCCGAAAATGTTCCGTCCCCATTCCATATAAGGATTCCGCTTCACGCCCCGGTATCCGCCACCGGCCGTTTAGCCGCTCCACTTCCCCTGCCTTTAGCAGCTCGCGAAGCCTACGAATGACCAGGTAGTCAGGACTGCTATCCCCCTCAAAACGCATACGAGCAGCAATAGAACTAGTAGAAATTGGCCTGCTAGACTCTTCCAAGATATTTAACATCTGTTCCCTTATTGTCATATTGCATGCCTGAGCATTGCCAACCATATCCAAGTTGAGGTCAATGTGATTTGACACCTTCTAGGCATGGTTATCCCTAAGTGATTCAAAAATGTCTTAGATTTACTTGAAATCATGAGATTGAACGTAAGAATTAAAACTCGATTTATCCCATCTAAAGCCTTACGTTCCCTGTATAACATACATTTCGATCAGGATTTCCTCCAGAATTTGTAATCGTGGATGATCGGCCCGTAATATTAACCCGTATCGGCATCTTGAAGGTTCCCTTCATTCCTCAGCGCCCAACCTTTCTGACCAACCGTTCGGCCAACTCCACCAATGCCTCTGCCTTTTCCACCCTCGCCATCCACGCGTCCGGTATCGCGCCCGACCCTAGCCACGCCCCGCTGATGCCCCCGGCAATGCAGGCGATGGAGTCCGAGTCGCCGTTGGTGTTGGCGCCTCGGAGTACGGTCTTTTTGTAGTCGTCCGGGTGGCGCAGGCAGCAGTAGAGGGCCAGGGCCACGGCCTCCTCGCCCACCCAGCCCTGGCCCAGGTAGTCGAGGGCCTCCTCCTCGTCCTCCCAGTCGAGGCATTGGGGCACCTTGCGGATGGCCTCGTCGAACTCGGGGGAGATGCCTTGGGTGAAGGCGAGGAGCTGCGGGATCATGTCCCGGGGCGGTGTGAGGTCCAGGGCCAGCTTGACCAGGTAGGCCGCACCGATGCAGGCGGCATCGGCCGAGGGGTAGCCGTGGGTGCAGATGCCTGTGGCGTAGGCCACCTGGCGGAGTTTGTGGGGGTCGTGCTGAAAGAGGTAGCCGATGGGGGCCGCGCGCATGGCCGAGCCGCACCCCTTGGACCGGGCGATGCCGCTCCGGGACCAGTGGATCCCCTCCTCCATGCGGGCGATGCCGTTCAGGCACGTCATTCCCGGGGCCCGGTTGTTCTCGGGGGAGTGGGCCCACTGGACGAAGTGGTGTTTCACCGCCTCCATGAGGGTCTCCAGGTCCTGGTCTCCGGCCTGGACCAGGGCCTCGGCAATGGCGAGGGTCATCTGGGTGTCGTCGGTGAAGAGGGCCGCGTTGGGGAGGTCCTGAATGCCCTCGGGGCCGTAGCAGGCCTTGATGTGGTCCAGGGACAGGAACTCGGTTGGCGCGCCCAGGGCGTCGCCGATGGCCAGGCCGAAGAGGATGCCCTCTGCCTTGTCGCTGTCCGTGGAGTTCACCAAAAGACCTCCGTGTTGTGCTCTACTTGGCCGTTGAAACCAGGGCATCCCCACCCCGGTTTCTCTCGCCACCCCCATCCCGACCTTCCCCCATCGAGGGGAAAGGGGAAAAACAGGGGGAAGGGACCCGGGGAAGGAGGCTTTCCTGGAGCGCAGGTCGGGCGGCTTCTCGCCACCCCCATCCCGACCTCCCCCCGTCAAGGGGGAAGGGGAAAACCGGTGGCGGCATGTTGGCCTTCCCAGGGCGAGGGGGAAGGAGAAAACCCGAGCGCGCATCGTGGCCTTCCCAGGGTGAGGGGGGAGGGGAAAACCCGAGCGCGTAACTCCGGCGTCAATACCTGATCGAAGTTGGTCTGGCCGAGCAGGGATTTCTCGTAGCTCTGGTTGTCGATCTGGTGGATGAGAACGTTCTTGGACCAGCCGAACTTGCGGGTCATGCGAATGTAGAACTCGCGTTCCAGGGGGTCTTTGCACTTGCTCATGATGGCCAGGTTATGGGCCCAGGCTATTTCTCCAACCAGTGGTTGGAGTCTTTCATGACCGTTGTATTCCAGGTAGAACTGGCGCATATACCACAGATTTTGCACAGAAAACCCGGCAACTCCGGGAAATTCCCGTCGCAGGTCCGCAGACAGGTTTTCCACGACCGACCTCCCCCATCCGGCCTTTTCCTGACGTTCTGCGATCATCCGCCCGATGTCCCAATAAAGCCCGACCAGTTCGGCATTGACCGCTTTCAGTGCGGCATATTGCGCTGAACGGACGCGCTCCTTCACGTCGGCGAGAAGGTGTACGTAGTCCGGGTCTGGATGGTTCTTTTTCAGCCCGCTCATTCTTTTTCTCCCGCTGGACGTCTTGCTTCCACAGATTTGGCAGAGGGACACAGATTGCCGCTGGTTTTTGATGTTACGCCCATCTGCACCAAGGGCAGAGGGGTGGAGGGTTCTCGCCACCCCCATCCCGACCTTCCCCCGTCAAGGGGGAAGGGGAAACCGGTGGCGGCATGTTGGCCTGACTGACCACCCCCACCCTGTCCCTCCCCCGTCCGAGGGGGAGGGGACCCGGGGATGGAGGCTTTCCTGGGGCGCAGGATTGTGCCTGAAAAAGGGAACTTGGTGCGCTATCATGGCCTTCTTGGATCGAAGGAATGAAAGATGTGTTGACGAGCATGGCATGGCAACGCGGGAAAGGTATTGATGTGGCGAACATTTTAGCCGTCATGCCCATATTGTAAACCCTTGATTTATGGTTACGGAATACGTAGTAAAAATACCCATAATATCCGCTTGAGACAAGTTCGGGAAATGTCGCGGCTCATTTTGCGCCTTGGAGGATTCAGGAGCCTCCGTAAAGGGTGCTCAGGTACTGCGAAATCGGTTCCGGCAAAAGGTCTTGGGGGTGGTCTCCTCCCAATGAGACCGTCTTGCTCTTTCCTTGAAGAATCACGGAGCTGATCACGCTCCGGTCATCCACTGCATAGATCACGATCTTCACGCGGATCTGATCAGGCAGGCAAGACCATTCGGTAGCGCGCTCTTCCCAGTGAAGAATGTCCGGGCATACGTAGTATGTGTAGTTTTCACTGGAAATGCCGTCAAGGCAGCCCTCTCCCTGACATTCGCTGGAGACCTCGATGGTGTGGGTGTACCGGGCGAAGGCTTCCTTGATGGCCTGAGCGGTCATTTCTCCGGAGTTCGGGTACCGCTGCGGCCCATAGAACCCATCCCTGGGAACGGATATGAAAACGCCTTTTCCGGTTTTCAGCTTCATTGTGTTTTGATCGATCACTTCCTGGTGATATTTTGCCGTACAACCGGCGAGGAAAAGTGAGCAGACGGCAGCAAGCAGGCAGGTTCTCTTCATGGTCGATTTCACGGGTCATCTCCTTCCAGTTCTCGGTTGGTTCCTGAATGCGGTTTGGAGTTCGCAGGGTGAGTAGAGACGAACTATTGCCAGTCGTGATGAACAGCGTGTTTTCACTTCGGGGGTATCTTGGGGGGTGACTTCGGGGGTGACTGCCCCGCAGGACGTTGGAATCGCTTCCGGGTGGGACAATAAACCGGGTGGTGATCGAAGGTCTATCATCCTTCCCGGCCAGCATCTCAAAGATGTTGATGCGGTCGCCATGGACATGAAAGAGATGGGTGTTCGGTTGACCGGGGATCACGGGAACACCTCCTTGACCTGGCGTTCCAGGGCCTCAAACAGGGGCTCGTACCCGGTGTTGTCGTTGCGGCGGCAGAGGCTCTCCACCAGGCCGCGGTAATAGTGGGCCTGGTCCTCCCGGCCCCGGTTGAAACGCTTCCACACGGCCTCGCCCTGGACGGCCAGGTCCGAGGCAATGGATCGGATGTTCTGGAGCTTGTCCGCAGCGGTCACCACCCGGACCTCCAGGGGGGCCTCCTTCCGGAGGTAGCGGATGGTGTGGGCCTTGCGGTCCTCCCAGGGGGCCGTGTCGTGCTCGGGCTCGGACGCGCCTTGAACGATCGCGGCCACGGATGGGCCCATGGCTTGCTCCAAGTTCGCGAGGGTGAGGTCCGTGTCCTCCAGGGTGTCGTGGAGGATGCCCGCGGCGATCCACTCGTCCGGGCACCCGGCCTGGGCCAGGATCACGGCCACGGCAAAGGGGTGGACGATGTAGGGGATGTCCGAGCCCTTGAGGCGCTGGTGCTCGTGCTGGACGGCCGCGAGTTGAATGGCCTGGTCGATGAGGGTCATGGGGCCTCCTGGGGGCGTGAGATCCGGGTGTGGACTGGGTCACGCCAAAAGCCTTTCTCGCGCGGAGACGCTGAGGCGCTGAGAAAACACAGATGAAAGATCCACATGGTATTCGTGACTCCTTGTGTTCGGTGGAAATGGCGCCTTGGCATCCCTCTTCCTGGGCACCCCCTTCCTGTCCTTCCCCCATCGAGGGGGAAGGGACCTTGTAGCTGGCGGAGGGGAAAATCCTACTCCGCGTGGCGGCGTCGGGTCGTGAACCGGGCCATGGGGGAGCGCTTTCCATGGATCCCTCGGGCGCCTTTTCGCGAGAAGGCCGAGAGGTGGAGCACCCGGTCTTCAAAGGCCAGGGCAAAGCCGATGACCGCGTCGGACGAGATCCGGCCGTCCGTGCCCAGGGCCGGGGCCGCAAAGGCCTCCACCCGGGCCGATCCGCAGGCGTCGAGAAAGGTCCGGGTTTCGGTGGAGGGATCGGGCCCCTCGGGAGTCGTGTCGTACCGGTCCACCGCGTCCAGGGCATAGCTCTTGAGGAGCTTCCCAAAGACCTTGGCCAGGGTGTCCTGCCGGCCGAAGGTCTCCAGGCCCGCGGCCTCGCCGTTCACCAGGAACACGGCCCCGATCTGCCCCGGGACCGGGCTGAAGGCCTTTTCGTACTCCCGAAGCAGGGGCCGGTCCTTTTCGTAGATCTCGGACATGGCCATGCTCGGGGAAAAGGCGTCGCGTCGGCCGGCCTTGTCCGAGATCTCGTTCCAGATGGCGCCCTGGTCGGACCGGTACTCCTTGGACTGCTGGAGCGAGGCGTAGACCTGGTTCGCCTTCATGGCCCGGAGGTCCGCGTTCATCATCCGCTCCTCGCTGCGGAAAAAGGAGGAGTCGTCGGACCAGCGGCCCTGCTCCACGCAGCTCACCGGGATCACGAAGGCCCCCTTGCCGGCAATGAGGATGGTGGTGTTCACCACCCGGTTCTGCTTGGCCCCCACCAGCTCCTCGCCGTCCAGGATGAGGACCTTGCGCTCCGACGCGTTCTCCACGCGGAGTTCGGGCACGGAACCGGCCCCGCTCACCTCGGCCACCACCAGGACCTCCAGGGCCAGGGCCTCGTCCAGGAGCAGGTAGTCGTCGCTCGTGTGGTCCTCCCCCAGGAGCGGGATCACGGTCAGGTTGCAGTAGGACTGGGGCTCAGTGGGCCTCAGGCCCGAGAGATAGGATCGAATGACCTTTTCCATGGTGTTTCCTCCCTTTTCGTGTAGTATGAGAGGAGCCTACCATGGACGATTGTCATAAACGGTCGCACCAGTCCGAAAAAAATGCATGCTACCGGGGATTTCGGATGATTTTTTTTCGAGGTCCGGCATGGGGGAGGGGAAGGGGATGCGCCATGCCTCCATGGCCCCTTCATCCTGATCCGAACCGGCCTGATTCGCGGGCATTCTAGCAGAAGAGCACGGCCGGGGATAGACTTTCCGATTCGGAATTTGATAGATTTGTGTGCTGCTCGATGGTTATTGCAGCGACAGGAAACGAGGAGAAGACATGAAGACCTATTTGGAGTGCATCCCCTGCTTTTTCAAGCAGGCGCTCTTTGCCGCGCGGGCGGCCACGGACGACGAGGCCGTGCTCAAGCGGGTGCTGGACGGGGTGGCCCGGCTCGTCCCCGGCATCCCCCTGGACCAGCCGCCGCCCGAGACGGCCCGAGGGGTCTACGCCGCGGTGCGCGAGGCCACGGGCGTGTCCGATCCGTTCAGGGGACACAAGGACGAGAGCATTACGCGGGCCCTGGCCCTGTACGGGGAGATGAAGGACACGGTGGACCGGGCGGACGACCCCCTGCAGGCGGCGGTCCGCATCGCCATTGCCGGCAATGTCATCGACCTGGGCGCGGACCCGGACTTTGACGTGGAACGGGAATTGAGGGAGGTGCAGCAGAAAGAACTGGGCATCGACGACTATGACGCGTTCCGCGAGGCCGTTGCGTCGGCGCGGACCGTCCTCTACCTCGGGGACAATGCCGGGGAGACGGTCTTCGACCGGCTGTTGATCGAGGCCATGGGAAAGGACACGGTCTACGCGGTCCGGGACACCCCCATCATCAACGACGCCACGGTGGAGGACGCGCTGCGAAGCGGCGTGGGCGAGGTGGCCCGGGTCGTCTCGTCCGGGTGCGATGCGCCGGGGACCATTCTGAGGCGGTGCTCGCCGGAGTTTCGGGAGATCTTCGACACGGCCGACCTGATCGTGAGCAAGGGGCAGGGGAACTTCGAGACCCTGTCGGACGTGGACGCGCCCATCTTCTATCTCCTCAAGACCAAGTGCCCGGTGATCGCACAGCACCTGGGCACCCACAACGGGGACCTGGTGCTCATGGACGCGCGAAGCTAATAATTCAATTCGGGGGACACCATACTTAATTCAATGAACAATTCGGGGGACACCATACTTAATTCAAGAGTCCCCACAAAGAGCACGCCCCGGTCTTGCTGAATTAAGTATGGTGTCCCCCGAATTAGAAAGAGAGAAAGACCCGTTGAAGGCGGATCACGACAAAACGATCAGGGAACGCCTTACCGAAGAAGATCGCGTGGTGGAGCGCGTTGACGAGCAGGGGAACCGGTGGAAAAAGGTCTATGTCGGCGGGGGGGAGCACTTCCGTAACTGGCTGGAGCAGTTCAAGGAACTGGGAGAGGTCCAGGTCGAAGAGATCGACTCCAAGGGCTTCCGGTGCTTTGAGGAGGCCGGGGAGCCGCTCTACCGGGTCTGGCTGAAGATGGATGGACGCCGGCTCGATGACCATTGATGACGCGGGAGGTAAGTCATGGCCCGAGGAGATCGACTGGGACGCCAGTGGCGGATCATTCAGACCCTGGTGTCGGCCCGAAGGGGGTGGTCCGCGGCCGAACTGGCCGGAGAGCTGGACTGCAACCCGCGCACCGTGTACCGGGACCTGGAGGCCCTCCAGGTGGCCGGGTTTCCCCTGTACACCGAGTGGGCCGAGGGAAAGCACATCTGGTCGGTACTGGACACGGTCAAGCACCAGATGCCCGTCCCCTTCAGCCTGACCGAGCTCATGGCCCTCTACTTCGGTAGGGACATGCTGCGGGTCTTTCAGGGCACGGCCTTTCACGACTCCCTGGAATCACTCTTCCAAAAGGTGCGCACCACGCTCCCGCCCGAGTCGGTCAAGTACCTCGAGACCGTGGAGCAGACCCTCCACGTGGGGTTCAAGCCGTACAAGGACTACGCGCGGTTCCGGGAGATGATCCAGCGGGCCGAGGAGGCCGCGCGGGACCGGAAGACCCTTGAGATCGTCTACTACACCATGAGCCGGAAGAGCGAGGGCCGGCGGCGGGTGGACCCCTACCGGATCTGGTTCTTCAACGGGACCTTCTACCTGATCGGGCACTGCCACAAGCGGGGCGACGTGCGGATCTTCGCGCTGGACCGGATCCGCATGCTCTCCGTGACCAGGGCGAGCTTCGAGATCCCCGAGGACTTCGACCTGGATGCCTTTCTGCGGCCGAGCATGGGGGTCTTTCAGGGGGAGCCGGCGCGGGTGCGGGTCTGGTTCGCGCCCGAGGTGGCCGGGTACATTCGGGAGAAGGTGTGGCACGAGGGCCAGGAGATCACGCCCGGGGACGACGGGTCGGTGATCTGGGAGGCCGAGGTGGCGGGCCTGGACGAGGTCCGGTTCTGGGTGATGGGATGGGGGTCGGCCGCCGAGGTCCTGGAGCCCCCGGCCCTGCGGGAGGCGGTCCGGGCCGAGGCGGCTCGGCTGGCCGCGCGGTACGAGGAGCAGGGGGAGGAGCGGGGCAAGGCCGGTGAAGAGGCGCCTGGCGAGCGGCGTGGGGGGTAGCCTTTTCCCCTTCCCCCTTACCACACCGACCTCCCCTTTTTGTTATGTGACCCACATGGGTCTTTCCCCAATGAAGTCGCACAAAACCTATGGGCAGCGGGCCACCTGTGAGAACTGGAGGAGTGGTGCAAGAATCACATGTCCCCGGGCAGCATGCTGAAGGTTACGGCCTGTCCAGCGGTGTCTGAGTGGGTTTTTATGAAGCCGACAATACGGGTTGACATTTGGAAAGACTGTTGAGTAAATTTGCTCTTTAAACTGAGTAAATCGTTATCCATAAGGAATTACAATGTTTTTAAGGCCGATGTCCCATACGCTCTCGAAACGGTTGGAGGAGCCCAGGCGATTCATTCAAGCCCTGATCGGCCCCCGTCAAACAGGAAAGACCACGGTTGCCCGCCAGATTATCGTGCAAACAAAGATGCCGTGGCACTATATCATCGATTCTCTTTTCCTTATCGTATTGGTCCAATCGAAATAAAGAGGTCGATTTCGTTTTATCGCAAGGCGACGTCGTCGTCGCGATTGAGGTGAAAAGCGGACGAAAAAAGGGGACGCTTCCCGGATTGGAAGCGTTTTCAAAGGAATTCATGACAAAGAGGAAGCTGCTGGTAGGTTCACAGGGTATTCCGTTGGAAGCGTTTTTCTGCCATCCCCCAGAAGAGTGGTTCTAATCATGATGGAGTCGTAAAAAGCCCTGAATCGCGTTATTTTCACCATATATTTCAATGATTTAATGCCTATCCAGCGGCCGCTGAGTGGCTTTTTGCGAAAAGGTCAATCTGAAGGCTCGAACGACCGGAGGGGCCCCTTACGTATGGTGTCCCCCGAACTCGTCCCCCGAACTCGCCGGGTGTTCTCCTCCCTGCTTGATCGAGGAAATCTGCAAGGAGGCCCCTGGTTTTCCCCTTCCCCCTTGACGGGGGAAGGTCGGGATGGGGGTGGTCAGGTAGTGCCTTCTCGCCACCCCCACCCTGTCCCTCCCCCGTCACAGGGACCTTCATCCGGTGATCGTGCCCTGGAGGGAAATTCGAGAAATTCGGAAGCACATCACCTGTATTGAAATCCTTGGCATTGAGGACACTCATGGATAGACGCTCGAAAAACGAATACGCACCGGATTTCGTCTTCCCCCCGGGAGAAACCCTGCTGGAGACGCTGGAGGCGGTCGGCTTCTCCCAGGCCGAACTGGCAGAACGAACCGGGCGATCAAAAAAAATGATCAACGAAATCATCAAGGGCAAGGCGCCCATCACACCCAGAATGGCCATTGAGTTGGAGAGGGTCCTTGGGGTTCCTGCGGGGTTTTGGAACAACCTCGAACGCCTGTACCAGGAATGGAGGACGCGGAATTCGGGGGCCCCTGAAATAAGTATGGTGTCCCCAGATCTGCAGATCTGAGCCCGCATCCCCGCCACGGGTGTTCCCCTTCCCCCTCTACGAAACAGCCCTCCCCTTCCAGTTTTTCACCAGCATCACCAGGGCATAGACCCCCACGCCGAACATGATGCCGTCCTCGTAGACGCCGTACTTCGGGATCTGAATGAACGGCGCAAACGGAATGGCCCAGAACAGGAGAAGGATGTAGAGGGCCCGGTTGACCTGCGGCAGGGACGTGGCAAGCAGCACCAGGGCCAGGGCCGTTGTGGGGCAGGGAAAGACGCCGGGCACGAGGAGGTCGCTGAGCGGCCGGCCCAGGGCAAGGCCGAGGAGGGGATAGCACCATACGATCACGGCCAGGCACAGGGTCAAACGCCGCTGCCAGGCGACGGACGGGAGGCAAAGGTCCATTCTCCTCTGAATGAGGTCGATCCCGAAGAGGATGGCGATCACCGCGAACAGAGCGGCAAAGACCAGGCTTCCTGCGAGTCCTCTTCCCAGGGTCAGAAAGAAGACCAGGCTGTTCCAGGCAAAGGAAACCGTCAGGAAGATGGTCATCCAGAGGCTGAACACCGGTTTTCGGGACCGGAACAACAGAATCGTCAGAACCAGTCCTGCCGCGTAGAAGACGACTTGAGCGGGCCAGATGGCCTCGCCATACCTTCCCAGGATCCCCCACCATTCATTGGCCGGCAACATGACGGACCTCCTTGGGTGATTGTGTTGACCCAGTGTGATGGGATTCTGGAAGGGCCGCAACAGGGATGCGATGAAACGGGGATTTCAGGGAGTGAACGGCGCCGGAGGGGGAGGGAACGGCCGGCATGCGTCCTCAGCACGGGTTTTCCTTTTCCTGCTTGGGGCTTAATTCGGGGGACACCTTACTTAATTCAGAAGCTCCCCACAAGAACACGACCCTGTTTTGCCGAATTAAGTAAGGTGTCCCCCGAATTACGAATTACGAATTAAGCCCGCATCCCCGGCACGGGTGTTCCCCTTCCCCCTCGATGGGGGAAGGTCGGGAAGGGGGTGGTCAGGGAAACTCCCTCTCAGAGCAGCCCGAGGACATCCTTGTGGCCTCCCTGGCGGGCCAGGGATCGGGCCGTGTCCCCGGACCGGGCCTTGACCCCCGCATCCGCGCCTCGGTCCAGCAGGGCCCGGGCCGCGTCTCTCTGCCCGGTCCAGGCCGCATACATGAGCGGGGTCCAGCCGTTGCGGGCCTGGGCATCGACTTTGGCGCCGGCGTCCAGGAGCCGCGCCACCAGACGGGTATGGCCCTTCTCCGCTGCGTGATGGAGGGCGGTGCGGCCGTCGTGGTCCTGAAGGTCCACGACCGCGTGGCCGGCGAGGAGGAGGTCGGCCGCGTCGTCCCTCCCCTGCATGGCGGCGAACATGAGGGCGCTCCAGCCGTGGCTCTCCTGTCGGTCCGGGTCCGCGCCCCGTTCCAGGAGGAGCCTCACCAGGCCGGCATCCGCCCACCGGGCCGCGATCATGAGCGCGGTCTCGCCGCCGGCGTTCTGAAGGTTCACGTCCGCACCGCGGTCCAGGAGACTCTCCGCGTGGGCCGGGCGGTTCTTGAGAGCCGCGAGCATCAAGGCGGTCCACCCCTGGCCGTTCCGGGCATCCACGTGGGCGCCACGGTGAAGGAGAAGGTCCAGCTCGGCCGCGGAATCGCGCGTGCGTGCGGCACGCATGAGGGCGGTCTCGGTCTTTTCGTCCCGCGCGTTTACGTCCGCACCCAGTTCCAGGAGGGCCTCCATGTCCGCGACCCGGTGCTCGCGGGCGGCCTCCAGAAAGGCCGCGTCCCGGCCCGAGGGGTCGAGCCGGCCCAGGGCCTCGGCCCGCTCCCCCTGCTCGGCCGCTTTGTGCAGGACCTGCCTCTCGGCCCGGGCCCGGGCCTCCAGGTCCACGGCCCCGCGGGATTTCAGGAGGGAGGCCAGGTCATCGCCTCGAGTGGGCCGGCGCGCATAGCTGAGGGCGTTCTTCCCGTGGATGTCGGTGAGGTTCACGTCCGCGCCCCGATCCAGCAGGAGCCGTACGCTCGCGAGGTCGCCCCGGTCCGAGGCGCGCATGAGCGGGGACCACCCGAACCGGCTGCGGATGTTCGGGTCGGCGCCGCGGCTGAGGAGCATGCGGAGGACGCCGGCGTGGCCCTTTCGCGCGCTGATGTGGAGGGGCGTGCCGTCAGCCGAGGTCTTGATGTTCGGGTCGGCGCTGTGGTCGAGAAGGATCTCCACCAGGCGCTCATGCCCCCTGGAGGCGGCCATGAAGAGGGGTGTAAGCCCGCCCGGGCCCACGGTGTCGGGTGCAGCGCCCATGCGAAGGAGCACCTCCAGGGTCTCGGGGTCTTGTTCCTCCACGGCCGCGAGAAGGGCGATGTCTGCCGGGCCGGCGTAGGACGGCAGGGTGCGGGGATGATCGGCCTCGAATCCAGCCATGAGCAGGGCCTCCCGCATAGGGCCCTTGCCTTCGGAGCCCGCGGCATTAAGCTCGACCTCGAGGGCCGCAGCCGCTGAATGGCCCAGGAGGGCCAGGGCGTCGAGGGCTGCATTCCGGGTCTTCTCGTCTGCGTCCCTCAGGGCCTGAATCAGCCGGGGGATGGCCTGGGCCGCCGAGGGGCCGAGCCGCCCCAGTGCGTTCATGGCCGCGGTCTGAACGTCCGCATCCGGGTCGTCGAGCCCTTGCATCAGGGCCGAAACGGTCCCGGGATCGGGCGCCCGAATCAGGCCCAGGGCCCCGGCCGAGGTCTTGCGCACGCGGGCGTCCGCGTCATCGAGAGCGCTTACGAGGGCCGGCACGGCCGGAGTCCCGTCCGCGCGCAGGAGACCCAGTCGCTCGGCCGCCCCGGCCCGATGGTTGGGGTCTGCGGCCTCGAGGGTCTGGATCAGGACGGGCACAAAGGGCGCAAGGGACACGGTCAGGGTGGAGGGCATCTCCTTGACCACCCGGCTCGTTCGAAAGGGCCAGGCCACGGTGGAGGGCGGCAGGGGGTGCTCGTCAGGGTCCACAAAGATCATCACCGGCCGGTACCCCCGGGCGGACACGCCGAGGTGAAACCCCGCGCCGAACCAGCCCGCGCGCTTCTTGGGCGGGGCCAGCTCGAATCTTCCGTCCGGACCGGTGACGGCGTAGGCCCGCACGTAAAAGGAACCCGGGATGTCGGGCCAGAAACTGTCGTGACACCACCAGACCGCCTCCACCATGGCGTGGGCGATGGGCCGGTGGGTGGCCTCGTCCAGGACACGGCCGGTGTGGGGGCCGGTGAAGGGGAGCGGGCGGACAAAGCGCAGGAGGTCCAGGGCGTGGGACGGGGCGGGCTGCAGGGTGAGGAACCAGGCAAGGAGGAGGGCTGGAAGGACGGCCCGGGTGGTCGCGATCGGCCTGGTCACGTTCTCCTCCGAAGGGCGCGGCAGAATTCGGGGGACAAATTCGGGGGACAGCATACTTATTTCAAGAGCTCCCCACAAGAACACGACCCAGTTTTGCTGATGGACGGAGGGAAGGTTGCCGGGACGGCCGGTGTATTCCCTCCAATTAAGTATGGTGTCCCCGGATCCGTGTCCCGGATCTCAAAAAGGATGCAGCCGCTATGGACAAATTGCAAATCAAAATTGCAAATTGTCCAACCCCTGGTCTTGTCTGAAGGATTGCCTGCTTCGGAAAAATCCCTTCAGTCGCTGCAGGGAGGGCTATACACTTCTGCATCAACAGGTCGGGTGACCTGCCCGATCCGAGCGCAGCATTCCCTGGGGGTCACGCACTACTGAAACACGGTTCTTCATCCCCGGCTGGGGTTTCTCTTCCCCCTCGACGGAAGAAGGCCGGGATGAGGCCTCGGGTGTTCCCCTTCCCCCTCGACGGGGGAAGGTCGGGATGGGGGTGGTCAGGCAGCGCCTTCTCGCCACCTCCACCCAGGGAACCTGGCCTCGCAGGCCGATGTATTGAGAGATAAGTATGGTGTCCCCGGATCTCCGTCCCCGGATCTCGGATCTGCGCCATCCGAGAGGTGAGAGCGGAGAAGAGGGTTCCGCCCTACCGGACTTCTCCGAAGGCCGGTCTCCTGTCGTGACCTGGTGCGGAACCGCCGAACAGCCTTCTCGGGTTCTCAATGAGAATGGTCCGTATCCGGGCATCTGAAACACCCAGATCCTTCAAGGCCGGGACCACGTTCGTCAGCACGTGGGAGGGATGCCAGTTGATCATCTCTAACCGGAGTTTTTCTGGAAACACCACAGGCCTCCCCAACCAGTTGGCGATGAAGTCGTGCGAGAGCATCAACTGGTTCTCGAAACCCGACTCGATCAACTCCACGATCCGGGCGCACCTCTCTTCGTCGGAAAGGCACCCTGCCCGCCCCTGCATCCCCATCCTGTCAAAGGCGATGGAAAACCCCCTGTCCAGGATGTTCCGTACGCAGGACCGGTCCCTGCTGTCCCCCATGTGTCCGATGACGACTCCGGCAGGATCGGCGCCTTCCGCCTGAAGAAATTCGGCCTGCTCCACACCCATGGTGCCCTCTTCGGTGTGCGTCACGATCGGGATTCCCGTCTCTTTCTGGGCCCGGGCAGCCGCCTTGAAGAACATCCTCTCGTAATCCGTGATGGCCGCCTTGCTGGAGGCCAGTTTGATCACCCCGGGCCGGATTCCCGTGTCTTCGATGCCCGCGGTGATTTCCGTCATGAACAGCTCGACAATCTCCTCCGTCGCATCCCCGAACGTGTTCCTGAACGTGAAGTAGGCTGCGCCTCCCCTGGCTTGGTTGTAGAACCCCGTGCAGCAGACGATGTGCACGCCGGCCTCCTCGGACACCTCCTTCAGGAGACGCGGGTTTCTTCCCATGTCGTTGGGGGTGACGTCGATCACGGTCGCCACGCCGAGGGATCTCAGGCCGCGAAGAAGGTCTACACTGCGATCTCTGATCGCAGCCCAGTCAGGTGGAGCCACGCTGCAGTCCCCCTGCCACCCGGGAAACCCGAAGACCAGGTGTTCGTGGACCAGAGTGATCCCCATGGAATCCGGCCGTAGCGGACCCAGGACCGTCTCCACCCTGAGTTCATCCACAGTGCTCACCCCCTGTGCCGGCGGGCGGATGATCTCCAGCCTGTGGCGACGGCCTTCCGGCTCCTCCGTCCATGCTCACTGACCTTTCTGTTCGGGATCCCGGGGGGAAGAAGGCGGGGCCTGACTCCGGCTGTCCACACCCGGCAGCATTCTGGCCGGATCCCTGGTGACGACGACATCCACCACAAAGGGACCCGAACGATCCTCGATCGCTTCCCTCAAGACACCCGAAAGCCGTTCGGGTTCATCCACCCGCTCACTTTGGGCCCCCATGACCCTGGCGATCTCAGCGTAGTTCATTTCGTGGAGGGTGGAGGACTGGTACCGTCCCTGGAACAGGGTGTGCTGCCCTGATTTCACGTACCCGGAGGCCGCGTTGTTGATCACCACGATGGTCACGGGGACCTTTTCGCGGATGGCCGTCTCCAGATCGCCAAGGCTCATATTGCACCCCTGGTCCCCTGTAATGGCGACGACCGGCAGGGTACCCGACCCGAGTTGGGCCCCGATCCCACCGGGCAGGCCGTACCCGATCGAGGCGTTTCCCCGGTTGGCCACGTATGTCCGCCCTGCCGCGGGTACATCGTAGAAGAGCCCCGTCCAATGGGCCGCGAACCCGCCGTCCGCCACCAGAACGCTCTTTTCCGGCATGATTCCGCTCAGTTCGTGGCACAGCCGGGCCATGTTGATGGGTCTTTCGCCCGTGGTGATCTTGGGCAGGTTTTCCTGAAGCCAGAGTCTCTTGGCCTCCTGCACTTCCCGGACATAGACCTCCCGCCTCTTCCTCTGACCTTCCGCACCATCCGCTTCCTCCAGGAGGCATGCAAGACCTGCCTTGCAGTCGGCCCACAGACCGACGTCCACCCTCTGGTGTTTTCCGATCTCCTCGGCCGAGATCTCCATCTGGATCACCTTCGCGCTCTCCGGGATCAGGGTGTAGCGGTTCGTGGCGATCTCGCCGAACTTGAATCCCACCGCGATGATCAGATCCGACTTCTTGATGAATTCGTTGGCGAACCGGTCAAAGCGCCCGAAGAGATGGATGCAGAGGGGATGGCTGCAGGGCATGCAGCCCTTCCCCGTCAGCGTGTAGGCCACGGGGATGCCCAGCTTTTCCGCAAAATCCTGAAGCTCCGGGTAGGCGTGGGAAAGGTGGATGCCTCCTCCGGCCAGGATGACGGGCCTTGAAGACCCGTCGATCAGGGCCGCCGCCTTTTCGACCGCCTTCACATCCGGACGGATCCGGTGCGAGGGAAAGGCAAGGGAGGATGGGTCTGCATAGAAGTCCTCCTCGGAGTACTCCCACTCCCCGTGGGCCACGTCTTCGGGCAGGCTGACCACCACCGGCCCGGGTCGACCGCCTGTGGCCGCCACAAAGGCCCTCCTCACCAGTTCCGGAATTCTGTGCCCCCGTTCCACGGAGATGAACTCCTTCACGATGGGAGACAGTACCTCCCTCTGCCGGGTCTCCTGGGTCATGTTCTTGCCGCAGTGATTCCGATTGGAATCGCCCACAAAGGCGACGATCGGAGTTCCTGCGGTGCAGGCTTCCACGAGACCGGTGACCAGATTGGTCGCACCGGGTCCGAGGGTGGCATCGCACAGCCCCGGTTTTCCTGTCACCCTTGCGTAGGCATCTGCGGCAAACACCCCTGATCTCTCATCGTTTACCAGGATGTGGCGGGGATGGGTGTTCCCTCTGCGATGCAAGGCATCGTAGAATCGAATCAACTGAAATCCTCCGATTCCAAACATGATTTCCGAATCGCACAGCGAAAGCGCCTTGGCAATCGCTTCACCGCCGGTCATTACGAGTGAATTCTTCATGTTCATCTCAAACCCTTCCATTCGATCATTCGTTTCCCGCCGTCAGCCTTTCGTCCGGATGACTTCAACTCTCCCTGGCGGCAACCATTTGGGCGGTCCTTCTTTCCCTGCGAGCCATATCGGAGGGATAGTCACCGAAGCCCAGAAGGATACCGCCGTCCACGTCCAGCACCGCTCCCGTAATCATGGACGCCATATCGCTCACGAGAAACAGGACGGCGTTTGCCTGGTCCTCGGGAGTGGCCCATCTGCCCATGGGGATGAGGCGGGCGACGCTGTCCCGAACGGCCGGGTCCAGGCCCTCCCGGGTCATGGCGGTCAGCGTGGCTCCGGGGCACAGGACATTGACGTTGATCCCGTCCCCCGCAACCTCGTAGGCCAGGTGTTTGCTGAGCCCGACAAGACCATACTTGGACGCGGTGTAGTCGGCCCCGGCGGTGAAGCTGATCTTTCTCGCGGCGAAGGAGGCCACGTTGAGGATCTTTCCTCTGCGCTGGGCCCTCATGATGGGGAGCACGGACCGGCAGGTCAGGAACACCGCCTTCAGGTTGACCTCCATCACCCGGTCCCAGGTCTTTTCTGGAATCTCGTTCACCAGGGTGGTGGAACCCCCGACTCCCGCGCTGTTCACCAGAATGTCGATGGTCCCGAATCGGTCCACCAGGCGGCCCACAGCCGCCGTGACTTCCCCCTGGTTCGATACGTCACACTGGAGCGCCATGGCCTCCAGGCCCTCTTGTGTGATACCGGAGACGGTCTCGTCCATGCCTCCCCTGTCCACGTCCACAATCCCCACTCTGGCACCTCTGCGGGCAAGCTCGACGGCAATGACCTTCCCGATACCGGACCCGGCACCGGTGATCATGGCGACTCTACCTGAAAAATCCATGTGATACTCCTCAACCCATCACGATGCGTGGCAACCAGAGAGTCAACTCCGGGATGAAGGTGGTACAAATCAGGGCAAGTACGAGAGCTATGAGAAAAGGGTAGGTCTCTCTCACCACGTTTTCGAACCGGTCCCCCGAAATGGCCGTGGCCAGGTAGAGCAGATACCCCACCGGCGGAGTGACCAGCGCCAGCATGAGATTGATGGTCACAACCACCCCGAAGTGAATCGGATCGATGCCCACGGCCTTGATCAAGGGCATGAACATGGGTACCACAACCACCATGGCAGCCATCGGATCGAGCACAAATCCCCACAGAAGAAAAAAGACGTTCAAGATACACAACACGACCCATTTGGATTGGCTGATGGACATGAAGAAATTGACGAGGATCTCCCCTGCCCTCATCTCCGCCACCAGGTAACTGAAGATACCCGCACTGGCGATGATGGCCATGACGTGAGCCGAACTGATCATCGATCGTGCGAAGAGCTTCGGTAGACTCTTCAATGACAACTCACGGTACCAGAACACTCCGATCGCGATCGCGTAGCCAACCGCCAGAACGCCGGCTTCCGTGGGCGTGACAATACCGCTCACGATACCGCCGAGGATGATCAGGGGCATGATCAACGCTAGTCCGGCATCGAAGAACACCCTCACCATTTCTCGAAACGACACCCGTGGGTGCGCAGGGTAGTTTCGTTTTCTGCTCACGACGTAAGAGGTGATCAACAGACAGAGCCCCACCAAGGTGCCTGGAATGGCCCCACCCAGAAACAACTGGCCCACGGACTCCTCTGTCAGCAAGGCATACATGACCAGCGGGATCGAGGGCGGTATGATCGGACCGATGGTGCTGCTCGCTGCCGTCACTGCCGCGGCGTAGGCAGGGGAGTATCCTTCCTCTTTCATTGCCGGAATGAGCACGCTGCCGATGGCGGATGTGTCGGCCACGGCAGAACCGGAGACCCCGCTGAAGATCATGGAGGCCAGGATGTTCACATGGCTCAGCCCTCCCCGGATATGGCCGACGACCGCTGTAGAAAAACTCACCAGCCGCCGAGTGATGCCGGCTGCGTTCATGAGATCCCCTGCCAGAAAGAAAAAGGGGATGGCCAGGAAGGAGAAATTGTTCAAATAAAACACCATCTCGGAAGATACGGTGGTGAGAGAGGAGCTGTTCCAGAAGATCAGGCAGTAGACTACCCCGGCCAGCCCCATGCTGAGAAAGATCGGTATCCCTATGACTGCGAACAGCAGGAACGCACCCATGAGCAGGAACAGTTGAAGAATCTCCATTCGCTATCCTCCGCTCTTCCCTTGCCGGTTTCCCGTGATCAGGACAAAGAGACTCAGAATGCTCCCGACAACCATCGCGTAGTAATGGGTATTGATGGAAAAGGGGATCGTCGTGAGGAACATCCCGTCAAAAGATTCCAGGACAGGGAAGGTCAGGAAAAACAGGAGGCCGAAGAACGCCAGCGCAAGGACAAAGCCCACTCGGGACAGCCATTGACGTGAGGATTCGGAGATGCGATCTCTCAAGATCGTCATGGCCATATGACTGTTCCTGGCCAGCCCTATGGGTATGCAGATCCACACAGTCCAGATGAAAAGGAGCACGACCACCTCATGGGACCAGACAAGAGAGAAACCGAGGACATACCTGCACACGACTTCTGCCAGGGTTATCCCGGTGATGGAGATGAACAGCACGCTGACACACATCTCCAGTATCGCGACCACAAGGCGATGCATTTTTTCCATAGCACTTCCCCCGGGTTTCCTCTCCAAAAGAACCGCGACGTCTTCCGGTTCAATCCGGGTTCAAGGCTCCATGGCCCGGATCTTGTCGTAGAGCCCTGCAGACCACATGGTTCCGTCCAGTTCCTTGACGATGGCTTCTGCTGCCGTTTTCTTGAAGGCATCCAGATCGGGCTTCAAAATGACCATGCCCTTCTCCTGAATGGCTTGGGCGGCCTTGGCCATGATTTCCTCGTTCTGGTTGTTCGACCACTTTTCGGTCGGTTCCATGGCGCCGGAAAGGGCCTGTTGCTCCTCAGGATCAAGGCCGTCCCAAACGGAACGGGAGACAAGGATGATGAGTCCCTGCCGGACGTAGTCAATGGGGCTCACAAACTTCTGAACCTCATAGAATTTCGCCGAATAGATGGCATCCAGCCCGTTGTCCTGGCCGTCCACAACGCCCTGTTTCAGTCCCATGTAGAGTTCTGATGCGGAAAGGGGCACCGGGCTGGCGCCCCACGCCTGCATGGCCACAACGATGGGTTTCAGTAGAGGAACCCTCAGTTTGAGCCCCTTCATGTCCTCCGGTCTGATGACTTGCCTGCTGGTCGTGCTGATCAGCCTGGGAGCCCGGTCTCCCGCATACCCCAGGTACTTGAATCCGGCTTCCGCTTCGACCTTCGCCATCATGGATATGTATAAATCCGATTTGAAGAACGCCCGCATGTGCTTCTGCGAGGCGAAGACATACGGGGCGTAGAGCACGTTCATATCCCCGCCGCCCTTTGCAACCGAGGGTACCGCAGCACCGCACAGAATCATGTCCAGACGGCCGGTCTTGATTTCCGCGAGGTTCTTGTTCAAATCCCCGAGCTGGCCCCCGCCGAATATCTTGACGTCAAGATTCGGACTTCTCGCGGCTACCTCTTTGGCAAAGACCTCCGCCACGGGTCCCCAGACCGGAGGCGGCGCCACGAAGGCCAGTTTCAGAATTTTCTGGGACCCTGCCAAGGCAGGTACGCATGAAAAGACGACGAACAAAACGGCCGCTACCCAGGGGAGAAAGAAACCTCTTACTTTTTTCATGAGTCAGCCCTTCCTTTCTTGCAATGATGTGCCTACAGGTATGTTGATCGAGACCGATCAAATGGGGGTTTCACAATGCACCAGGTGACCATCCATTGCCTTGGCTCTTGGTTTCTTTTCCAACGCTTTTCTTTGCAATCACTTCTCGAATTTTCTGCTGAAACTTCCTGTCCGCTTGCCCGGGATCAGATGAACGTTCAAGGTGCGGGCAGGCTTCTTGCCCACGCTCAATCCGGTGTGGGGAATGCTCCCGTTCCAGTACGCCGCGTCTCCCGCCTTTAAAACGAACTTCCTGGTTCCCAGGATCAGTTCCATCTTCCCTTCCAGCACATAGAGAAATTCCTGACCGTCGTGAGTCGCGAGCACCACCTCCTTTTCTTTGTCCCGCTCCTTCAATTCCAGTATCGCCGGTTCCATGAAGGGGTTCTCCATCCCCTCGGCAAGAAGTTCGGCGAGGTATCCCCTTTCGGAGACGGTCTGAGTGCGGTTCTGCTTCAGGGAAACGACGTAGCCTCTCTCATCCTCCTGGTCCTGGAAAAAGTACCCGACGTTCACCTTCAGGACAGTCGCCATAGCGGACAGCGTGGGGATGGAGGGCATTACGGTTCCGTTCTCGATCTTGCAGACCAGCGCGGCACTCATGTTCGCGGTCTCCGCCATCTTCCTCTGCGACAAGCCGGATTTCTTCCGAAGATCCTTCAGCCTGGCCCCGAGTTTCCTGCTGAGATCGGCCTTCTCTTCCATGACACCTCCAAGGCGGGGAATGTCGATGCATTGAGTATTTGTTAACAAAATTGACAAATATGAATATAGCGCGGAAATTTTGGTGTCAAGGGAAATCTTGCCTATGGGAACACGGGCTGGAGACTCGGATCTACAGGCTTGTGAACCGCGGGAAAGGCATCCATCTCAGCTCGTTGACTTGATTTTGAAAAGCCGGCGCGTGTCTACGGATGGCGAGTGTTTTCGGGGACGGACTGGAGTCGTTCCATCAGCGGGGGCTTGATTCCCGGGGATTGCAGCATGCCGTGAGCATTACCGGTGAACTCGTTCCCTTCCCCCGCGATGGCGGAGCACCAGGCCACAGCCGCGGTGGAGGTCTTCTCCTTCCCCTCAATGCCAAAACATTGGCCCGCATCCCCGACGCGGGTCTTCTCCTTCCCCCTTGATGGGGGAAGGCCGGGAAGGGGGTGGTCGGGCAGTGACGTTATTCCATTGTCAACGTCCCCCTCATCAGCTATTTCATGGACCATGCACTATGAAGGACCCATATACCGCCCTCCGAGCGAGGCCCAAAGCCTCCTGGTCCAGGCCACGGTGGGCTGCCCCCACAACAAGTGCGCCTTCTGCATGGTCTACAAAAAAGGGCCTCCGTTCCGGGTGCGGCCTGTGGACGACATTCGGCAGGACCTGGACGAGGCGCGGCGCCTGCACGGACCGGGCGTGCGGACGGTCTTTTTCCCGGCAGGCAACACCATTGCCATGCCCACGGACGAACTGGCCGCCATCTGCGCCCACGCGCACGCCCTCTTCCCTGAACTCGATCGGATCACCGTGTACGGGTCGTCCCAGTACATCCACCAAAAGGGATTGGCGGACCTCATCCGGCTGAGAGAGGCCGGGCTGACGCGCATTCACGTGGGGCTGGAGAGCGGTGACGACGAGGTCCTTCGGCGGATCAAGAAGGGTACGACCGCCGAGGAGCAGATCGAGGCCGGCCAATGGGTGTGCGAGGCAGGCATCGAGCTGAGCGAGTACGTCATGATCGGCATCGGCGGCAGGGAGCGAACCGAGGAGCACGCCCTGAACACGGCCAAGGCCCTGAATGCCATCAACCCCGCGTTCATCCGGATCCGCACGTTCCTGCCCAAGATCGACACGCTTCTCCTGCACCAGATTCAAAAGGGCCGATTCCAGGTCCTCTCCCCCCACGAGGCCCTGCGGGAGACTGCGGAGATCATCCGCCGCCTCGACCGGGTCACCTCCCAGGTCGCCAGCGACCACTACACCAACTACGTGGACGTCCAAGGAACCATACCCCAAGACCGGAACCGAATGCTGGCCGCCATTGACCGTGCCCTTCAACAGGACGAGGGCACATTCCGGCCGGTGTACGTGGGGACGCAGTAGAGCGGAGGCGGGGGAAGGTCGGCATGCGGGCACCGGTTTTCACCTTCCCCTTCGTCGAGGAAAGGCTGGGATGGGGCCTCGGGTGTTCCCCTTCCCCATCGATGCAAGAGCACAGGCCCGCATCCCCG